>Ga0209257_1000715_pt1 | contig 51044 bp, 57 predicted proteins | sample AraplaCvi_mCL_r2_FD_184277 | JGI IMG/M metagenome (GOLD analysis project Ga0209257, IMG submission 184277) | Arabidopsis root microbial communities from North Carolina, USA - plate scrape MF_Cvi_mCL_r2 (SPAdes) (version 2) | ecosystem: Host-associated > Plants > Roots > Endosphere | place: USA...
TGCGGCGCGAACCTGTACGGCGCGGACCTGCGCGGCGCGAACCTGTACGGCGCGAACCTGTGCGGCGCGAACCTGTACGGCGCGAACCTGTGCGACGCGGACCTGCGCGGCGCGGACCTTCGCGGCGCGGACCTGTGCGGCGCGAACCTGTACGGCGCGGACCTGCGCGGCGCGAACCTGTGCGGCGCGAACCTGTACGGCGCGAACCTGTGCGACGCGGACCTGCGCGGCGCGGACCTTCGCGACGCGAACCTGCGCGGCGCGGACCTGTGCGGCGCGGACCTTCGCGACGCGAACCTGCGCGGCGCGGACCTGTGCGAAAAGCCCGAAGAGCAGCTTTGGTTTACGCAGACGCGCATCTTGGCCGATGGCGATCTGGTCGGCTGGAAGAAGTGCAGGAGTGGCGTGATCGTCAAGCTCCGCATCCCGGAGGCGGCCAAGCGCTCTCACGCATTCGGGCGGAAGTGCCGCGCCGAGTACGCAGAAGTCGTCGAGGTGATCGGCGCAGAGATTGGCATTAGCCAGCACGACGGGAAGACCACGTATCGCGTCGGCGAAACCGTGCGTCCTGATTCGTTCGACCCCGACTGGCGCAATGAGTGCGCGCCTGGTGTGCACTTCTTTATCACTCGCGTCGAAGCGGAGAACTACTGACATGTCCGCCTTCCTCATGCACTCCCCGCCGCAGCTGTTCCGCCGCCTGTGCGCGAAGACGCGCCACGCCGAGCCGCAGCTTCGTGGTCGTCGCCGCAGTGATCGGATCGAAGCGAATGCGCGAATCCGCGAAACGGAGCGCGAACTTCGGTCCGTGCTGTGGGGCGACGCGGCGCGACGCAAAGCGCCGAGCGAAGCAGCAGGCGCACGACGAAGCGCTGGCCCGCTCATGAGCCCCATGCCCCCTCCCCCGAAGGCCAAGGACGGCCGCCTTATTCAAGCACTGCTGGTGATCCTTTCCCGCATTCCGAATTGTCTTGAGGTGAAACGTGGCTAAGCACTTTGACGCAGATCAGGACTACGACGATTTCGAGGCGTGGTTCCAGGAATTGAGCGACGAGAAGTTCGGGCAGATGGCGGTCGGTTGGATGCTGTCTGTGAAGCCGGGCACGACGCTGAGCCGAGACGGATACGACACGTACAAGGGCTGGCTGCTCGACAACCGCTGGCCGGAGATTCGCGAGGCGCGAGAGTGCGACCGCATCTCCCATCTTGCTGATCTTGCGAGGGCGGCATGACCCCCACCCGCCCCGACCGCTTCGACATCCCCGGCCTGTCGCCTGAGTGGCAGGCAAACGTAGAAGAAGCATTCGCAAAGGTGCTTGGCGAGTTGCCCAAGCCGGTTAACCCGATGCAGGAGCAGAAGTCATGTGTGAAGTGATCCAGTTCCCGACCGCCTACCGCGCTGCGCAGATCGCCGCCGAGCGCTGCCACAAGTTTGGCTATGGCCTCGTCACGACGCAGTCCAGCCAGAAGCGCGCGATCGATTGGTGCCGCATGACGGGCGTGTCTGCGTACGAAGCCGCTTGCCGCGTCGTGCGCGGCCCGAACGAGCCGGTCTTTGGTCCGTATGGGAGTGCTGCGTGATGGCTGCCCACAAGCACGCCGCCCTAATGGCGGAATACGCGAAGGATGCTGCAGAGACGGACGAACCGTGGACGCGCTGGGAACACAGTCAAGTAAAGGGTGAGTGGCTTGAGTTTGAGGGCCACCCAGCTTGGTTTTGGGGCTCCCAATACCGTCGCAAGCGCCAGCCCGTAGAGGGGTGGATTGTGCTTATGAAAAAGCCGATGCTCGATGGCCGAATCATCGGGATTCTTTACGCTTCAGAGGATTTCGCTAAAGAGAGTGGCGACAACAACGGCGGCGTCACGTTTGTCAGAGAGGTGACGGAATGACCACCCGCTTCCTACTCCACACCATCGACGCCACGACGTACTCCGCGCGGCGCAGTAAGAACGCGGGCTGGGGTGGCATGTTCTTCGTGCTGCTCGTGACCGGCGCGGCGATGACCGTCGTGATGCTGCGGTACTTGGGTTACGTATGAAGCGAATGTTCGCCTACTCGCCGGACAACCCGAAGCGTGAGGACGTGCTGGCCTTCATGTGCGGCTACATCCGCGAAACGGGCCGAACGGTGCAGATCACGGTAGGCGAGCCGACGCGCACGCTGGAGCAGAACGCCAGGATGTGGGCGATGTTGGCCGACGTGTCGCGGCAAGTTCAATGGCCGGTAGACGGGAAGCTCCAGTTCATTTCCCCCGAGGACTGGAAGGACCTTTTGTCAGCCGGCCTCCACAAAGAGCAGCGCGTGGCGCAAGGGATCGAAGGCGGTTTCGTGATCCTCGGCCGGCGCACTAGTCAGATGGGCAAGCGCGAACTGGCGCAGCTCATCGAGTTTATCGAGTACTTCGGCGCCGATAGGGGTGTCGAGTGGAGCGAGGCAGCATGACGAACAATACGAACCTCTGGGCCGCCGTCGAAAAGACCGACCCGAAGTACACCAAGCAGTTCAGCCGCGGCGGTGGCTTCAAGGGCACCGCGACGAATGCCACCTACCTCGCCAAGAAGGCCACCGAGCAGTTCGGCCCGTGCGGCACTGGCTGGGGCATCAACGTGCTGAACGAGGAAATCATTCAGGGCGCCCCTCTGATTGTGGACGGCCAGGTTGTCGCCCACGAGACGATCCACAAGGTCCATGCGCGCTTCTGGTACGTGCTGGACGGCAAGCGCGGCGAGGTCGAGCAGTTCGGGCAGACCCAGATGGTCGGCAAGAACAAGAACGGGTTCTACACCGACGAGGAGGCACCCAAGAAGTCGCTCACCGACGCGATGAGCAAGTGCCTGAGCCTGCTGGGCTTCAGCGCGGACATTCACCTTGGGCTGTACGACGACAACAAGTATGTCGCGCAGTTGAAGGAGGAGTTTGCGCCGAAGGTAGCGCCGATCACCGAGGAACAGGCCGCGACAATTCAGGACATGCTGGAAGCGACCGGCAGCGACAAGGAGAAGTTCCTTGAATGGCTGAAGGTCGACCAGATCAGCAGCATCCCGGCGACTGATTACGCGAAGGCTAAGAGCGCGCTGGACGCCAAAGCGAAGGCCAAGGCTGCATGAGCCGCCCCGTCATTCATGTCGGCTTCGATCAGGGATCGCCTGCGTGGCATGCGATCAAAGCCGGCAAGTGGAGCGCATCCAAGGCCCCCGTAATCATGGGTGGGCTGGATACCTCCGGACTTGCCTCGCTCATCAAGGACATCGCCTGGGAGCGCGTGTACGGCCCCACCGAGGGCGGGTTCAAGTCCGCCGCTATGGAGCGCGGGAACGAGATGGAGCCGGAGTCGCGCGAGTGGTACGCCTTCACGCGCGGCGTTGAGGTTGAACAGGTCGGCTTTGTCGAGCACGCCACGATTCCGCACGTCGGATGGAGTCCAGATGGGTTGATCGGCGCGGATGGTGCGATCGAAGCGAAAAACCCGCTGCACAAGGCGTGGATGGAGGTGAAGCGCACCAACAAGGTGCCGTCCGAATACCGGTGGCAGACGAAATGGGGCTTCTGGGTCGGCCAGTTGGATTGGCTCGATTTCGTCGCTTACCACCCCGCGCCGGGCGGCCTGATCGTGCCGTGCACGGTGACCGAATCGGAGAAGCAGCAGATGGAGGAGCGCGTGCACGTACTTGAGAAGAAAGTGGCCGAATGGGTCGAAATCCTTACCGATAGCAAAGAGGCAGCCTGAGTCATGAGCAACGAAACCCAGTTCATTGAAGGCCTGATCGTGAAGGCCCCGCACGAGAACGCCCCCGAATACGTCAAGGCGAAGCTGTCCATCAAGCGCGAAGAACTGATCGCCTGGTTGCAGTCGAAGGATGGCGAGTGGATCAACGCGGACATCAAGGTGTCGCAGGGCGGGAAGTACTACGCCGCTGTTGACGACTGGAAGCCGAATCAGGGCGGTGGCAGCGGTGGTTCGCGTGGCGGCGCGCCGCAGCGTGAGCGTCCTGCGCCGGCTACTTCGTCTGGCGATGACTTCGCAGATGACGATTTGCCATTCATTTCCAGTCGCGGCGAATTCTAACTGCCACGGGGCGAAGCGATCCCCCGCGCCTAGCCCCACCTTTTTTGAGAGAGCCATGGACGATTACCCGACCCGTGCCGATGAAGTTCGCGAAGCCTGGAAGCAGAAGGAGAAGCCTGTGACGCCGATTGAACGACTGAGGGCGCTGGAGAAGGCTGTTGAGCTGGTCGCGAAGGCGACGCCGGGGCCATGGCGTGTAGACGATACGCGCGATGACATCGAGGTTGTCGGCCGTCCCGCGCGGAAGTGCAAGCGCTACGGGAAGGCCGGAGAGTGGGCGGTTGCCAAGGTTGAGGACCAGGACTTCGATTTCGATACCACTGGCCTGAACTCTGCGAACGCCATCGCCATTGCCTCCGCCGTCAACTTCATCCGCGAGCACGGTTCGGCCCTCATCGCCGAGCTTGGGCAGGAGGTGGGGGCGGTTGCTGTGCCGCCGTTCCGCAACCCATCCGATTACTCTGATGGGTCGTATGGTCCGGAAGATCTCGCGGCTATCTGGAACTCGTGCGTTCACGAATGCCAGCGATTGAATGACGCAACTATGCGTCCGGAGGGCGGTATAGATGAATGAGATCTTCGTTGTACCTGACGACTTGCACCCGGAGACGGTTAATCTCGTGTCTCGTTTCGCGACAGCGCTGGCCGAGAAGCTGGCTATCGCGCAGCGCAAGTATGGCTGGGATCGTCACTGGCAGTCGCCGGCATGGATGGATCAGTGCCGCGAACAGCTTGTCGAACACGTCGCAAAGGGCGATCCGCGCGACGTGGCGGCCTACTGCGCCTTCCTGTGGCACCACGGCGAAAGCACTGCGATGCCGGCGGTCGAGTGGACAAAGGACGCAGAGGAGTATGGAAGCGCGCTCAATGAAGCCGCGTGGACGTTCGTAGGCGAATGCCCTGAGAAGTCTGCACTCCTGTTCAACAATACGAAGGCGTCGTTGCGCGCTGCGATCCTGACTTATGCGCAGCATGTCGCGCGGGCAACCCCCCCCGCCCATACCTCGGAGGCGAGGGATGCGGCGCGGTATCGGTGGCTGCGTGCCGAGGCTCAGGTCGCACGCGTCCGCGCTCTGGCGGATGAGCTTGAGGTTTTGCGTGATGCATACCGCGCGAAGGCCGAGGACGCGAACTGGGCGCCGTGGGTTAGGGACGACAACAAGTCACGCGCCAGCGAATTGACCGGCGTCATCCGCGGACTCCGCGCCGCACTGGAGGGCTCAAACCGTGGCGACTGACAGTGAAATCCTAGACGGCATCGAGAACCAATTCCTCGTTGACGGCGAACAACTCGCCACCCTCCGCAAGTACGCCGCGATTGCGCGGGCGATTGAGACGGAGACGCATAAGGTTGTGCCGGTTGAGCCGACCGAAGCGATGATGGATTCGGGCTACAACGAAATCGACTACGACGAAAACGGGCAGTGGGACAACGTGCGTAACACTTACCTCGCCATGCTCGCCGCCGCCCCGCAGTTCCAGGAGGAGGGGAATGCTTAGGTTCATTGTCAGACGTAAGCAGCGCGATGACTTCTCGCAGTGTGAGTGGGAAACCATCGAGACAACTACCGATCCTGCCGCACTCGAAACCATGCTGCGACGCGGCGGACACGGTCCAACAGGTTACGACTATTCGAGCCTTGTTGGCGTCGAATTTCTAGATGAGGCTGCACCATGACCACCGACACCATCGCAGTGATCGTGGGGGAGATGCGGCATCCGGCAGCGATGCGATTCGGCGAGCATGCGACAGAGTGCATCCAGAACTGGGCCAGCCGTCTCGATGCGCTTGGTGACGTGGCCGATGAGTATCGACGCTGGCTCGACTTCTACCATTCCGGCGAGGGCGACTTCGATGACTTCATGCGCAAGGAATTTCCCGATGACTAAGCCCGAAACCGAGAAGCTGCCGGAGTTGCCGGCGCACGCCGTCGAAGCCGAAATAACGTGGCGCGGGAGCCTGTTCGCAACGCTAAAGCAAGACGACATGCGAGATTCCGTCGGAACGCTCTACACCGCCGACCAGATGCGCGAAATGTATCGACAGGGCTGGATGGACGGATCGTCAGACACCATAGCGCTCACCACGCCAGACGCCGCGCCGGATGCGGTGGAGTTGAAGCGCCTGCGCGACATCGAGCACTACACATGGCACTTGCTGGACAATGCCGAAGACGACGGCACGAACTTGACCATCGACCTTGAGATTTCTCGGCGCGACCTCGGCAAGCTCAACGAGCTGCTTCCTGAGTCGCACCCGGAAGTCGCCCACGCCCGCAGCGCTGGAGGTGCTGAATGAGAGCGCGGAAGATTCGCGACGCATTGGCACGCAAGGGCCTAGTTGCCGCCGACATCAACTACGACCGGACCGCCATCACGCCCAGCGGGTATTCGCCGGGCTGGTACGTGGAGCTTGATGAGGATTCCGAACAGGCGTTGATCGACGCTGGATGGGAGGGCGAGTTCAGCAGCGATGCCTCGACGATTGATGGCGTGCTCGCGTGGATCGCCGGCATGCCGAACGCCCGCAGCGCTGGAGGGGAAGGATGAGCCGCTGGTATTACAGGGTGAAGGAGATGGACTGTTCCTGGACCGAATGGCGTCCGTGCTCGCGTGAATACGCGATACGCGTAGATGGCCGCTGGGACGTGCAAGTCATGGAGGTAACCGAATGAAACCCGACTGGAGCACTGCGCCAGAATGGGCGATGTTCGCCGCGATGGATTACGACCGCCAATGGTGCTGGCACAGTCACGAACCTCGATTGTCGGGCAAGGTCTGGATGCCGCCAGAAGATGGAACGTGGAAGCGCGCGTCCGAGCTGGATCAACGCGACTGGCGCGACACCTTGGACCGCCGCACCCCTGAGCCGGCTGTGCGGGAGGATGCGTTTGTGAAGTCGGAATGCGTATTCTGTGACTTGAACGCCGACCATCGCGGCGTGCCATGCACGAAGGTCGCCACCCCCGACAGCACGGCGGCCGGGCACGCCGGGGCGTTCGACGTAAGAAGGGTGAGAGCATTCCTTCCGCCACGGCCTGCGTGTTACGGGAACACTTTCAAAGGAGTCCCGCTTCAATACAGCGAGGCCAACGCCATCGGCTTCCTTCACGATGCGCTGGACGAGATCGAACGCCTGCGCCGCCTGTCGCGGAGGGAGGGGTGATGGATCATTTCTTCGCGAGTTCTAGCTTCCCTTTGTCCGTGAGCATCCATCCGCCGAGCCCTTGTTTCGCCAAGCCAAGTTCGGCCAACTCCTTAACGACAAGGTCGTTAGATGCCGCCCTTGTCTGCCCCTTCGCAAGATTCCGAAGCTCGCTAAGTTGCTCTTCTGTAAGGATCATTTTCTGCGGTCCGAGACGAGGTGCCCCATGCTGACACGAGAACAGCTCGCCGACCACTTCGCCAACTGGACGCCCACGTCCGAGAACATCAACGCCCTGCCCGATCCGATCCGCAAGTACATCCACGACCTGCACACGAACTGCGATCCGGCCGGGATGGTGCGGGAGAACGTGTTGTTGCGGGAGGAAGTGAAGCGGCTGGCGGCACTAGTCCAGGAGCTAAGCGATGAGCGCAGCTGAGCGCCTTCACCTAGAAGGCAAAGACTGGTTCACCGAGGCCGAGGCCGCAGAGTATTGCGGCGTCGCACTGTCCACCTTCCGCGAAGGTTACCGGTCGCTTGGCATCGTCCCGCGGCGCTTCCTCGGGCGCAAAATGTACTCCCGCGCAGACCTCTTTCAGGCAATCGCAGACTCCCCCGCATGGCAACCCTCTACAAGCGCGGCGAAGCCTACTACCTCAACTGGTCCGAAGGCGGCCAACAGTTCCGACGATCGCTCGGTCGCCTTACAGCCCGTGAGGCTGAGAAAGTTCGTTCCGCGAAAGAAGCAGAGCTGATCCACGGCGTCGCGATCCTACCGCGGCTGCCGAAGCTGCAGGAGTTCATGGACTTCTATCAGGAGTGGTACAAGGCCGAGCATCCGACGACGGCTCGCACGTTCGGATACGAGATCCGGTCGATCCTGCTGAAGTTCGGCCAGCGACCTATCGACAAGATTCGCCCGGCAGAGATCGAGGTGTGGAAGTCCGACCGCCTGAAGACGCATTCGCGCGAGACGGTCGGCAAGGAGCTGCGCCGGTTCAAGGCGGCGCTGAAGCGTGGAATAGAGTGGGAGATGATCGACGCGAACCCGTTCGCCAAGGTCAAGGCGTCGCGGGGCGTGAGGTCCAAGGCCGTGAAGTTCTACACGGCGGGACAGGTTGCCAAGTTGGCAGAGACGCGCAGGGGCGCACTGTGGCGCTTCCTGGCTTGCACTGGGCTGCGACGCGGCGAGGCGACGCGAGTGATCCAGTCGCGTGACGTGGTGGCCGAGAGCGGCCGCACGGTGGTTCGCGTGGAGTCGGACCCGGACGAATCCGGAGCCGGCCGCACAAAGTCTGGGCTGTGGCGGGAGATCCCGTTGAACGCTGCCGCGGAGGCCAGCCTGGTGCTCTTGCCTGATCGAATCGCCTCTTGCCACCCCGACACCCTCGGCGACTGGTTCAGCGCGGACGCCAAGGAGGCCGGCGTTGGCGGCAACCTGCACATGCTCCGGCACACCTTCTGCGCGCACCTCGTCATGGCTGGCGTCCCGTTAAGGCGGGTACAATTATTGGCTGGGCACGCCGACTACAAGACGACCGAGATGTACGCCCACCTCGCTCCGGAAGGGGCGGCTGGTGCGGTGGACAAGCTGGGGTTTTAGCACATCGGCAACACAGGCTTCATGGGCGACGTGCGCAACTAGTTGATTTTAAATCTCGGCCCCGTAGCTCAGCTGGATAGAGCGGTCCCCTCCTAAGGGACAGGTCGCACGTTCGAATCGTGTCGGGGCCGCCAATCAAGCAGGAACTAGTGAGCAGGACCGAGAAACTGGTGTTCTCGCCTCGCGCTCACTCGTTTCTCGTTCCTATTCACCAGTTTCTAGCAGTAAGGGAGCCGCCATGACCCACCCCGTCCTCACCGCCCTCGGCCTGAACGACGCCGAATCCGGTACCTACCTCGGCAACGGCGAGTGGTCCGGCACCCGCGACGCGGGCGTGCTGGAATCGGTAAACCCGACCAATGGCGATGTGCTGGCGAAGGTCCACGCCTCCTCGCAGTCCGATTACGACACCATCGTCGAGCGCGCCCAGGCCGCCTTCAAGGTGTGGCGCACGACGCCGGCACCGCGTCGCGGCGAAGCGATCCGGCTGTGCGCCGATGCGCTGCGCAAGCACAAGGACGCGCTGGGTTCGCTGGTCGCGCTGGAGATGGGCAAGTCCAAGCCCGAGGGCGATGGCGAAGTGCAGGAAATGATCGACATCGGCGACTTCGCCGTCGGTCTGTCGCGCCAGCTCTACGGCCTGACCATGCATTCCGAACGTCCCGGCCACCGCATGTACGAGCAGTGGCATCCGATCGGCCTGGTCGGCGTCATCTCGGCGTTCAACTTCCCGGTCGCGGTGTGGGCGTGGAACTCGTTCATCGCGGCGATCTGCGGCGACATCACCATCTGGAAGCCCTCGCCGAAGACCCCGCTGTCGGCGGTGGCGTCGATGAAGATCTGCAACGAAGCGCTGAAGGCCGGCGGCTTCCCCGACATCTTCTTCCTGTTCAACGACGCCGGCACCGAGCTCGCCTCCAGCTTCGTCGACGACAAGCGCATCCCGCTGATCAGCTTCACCGGTTCGACCAAGGTCGGCCGCATCGTCGGCGAGCGCGTCGCGCGCCGCATGGGCCGTTCGCTGCTGGAACTGGGCGGCAACAACGCGATCATCGTCGACCCGACGGCGGACCTGAAGCTCGCGATCCCGGCCATCGCGTTCGGCGCCGTCGGCACCGCCGGCCAGCGCTGTACCACCACGCGCCGACTGTTCGTGCACGAATCGATCTACGACGACGTCCTCGCCAAGCTCATCACCGCCTACAAGCAGGTGGAGAAGAAGATCGGCGATCCGACCGACCCGGCCAACCTCATGGGCCCGCTCAACAGCCGCGATGCGGTGCAGGCGTACCTCGACGCGGTCGAAGCGGCGAAGGCCGCTGGCGGCAAGGTTGAAACCGGTGGCGCCGCCATCGAGCGCGCGGGCAACTTCGTGCTGCCGACGATCGTGACCGGCCTGTCGAACGATGCGGACATCGTCCAGCACGAGACCTTCGCGCCGATCCTGTACGTCATGAAGTACACCGATCTGGGCGACGCCATCCACATGCAGAACGACGTGCCGCAGGGGCTGTCGTCGGCGATCTTCACCCAGAACCTGAAGGCGGCCGAGGCGTTCCTGTCGGCGGCCGGTTCGGACTGCGGCATCGCCAACGTCAACATCGGCACCAGCGGCGCGGAGATCGGTGGCGCGTTCGGCGGCGAGAAGGAGACCGGCGGCGGTCGCGAATCCGGTTCGGATGCGTGGCGCGCGTACATGCGCCGCCAGACGAACACGATCAACTACTCCGACGCGCTGCCGCTGGCGCAGGGCATCAAGTTCGATCTGTAACCGGGTTTGACACGGATTTCGCGGATGGTCACGGATAAGGCGAACATGGCGGCATCGGACCGGGCAGCCTGTTGCGAAAGCAGCGGCCCCCGCGTGACATCGGCCCTGCCGATCCGTAACCATCCGCTTTCATCCGTGTCCTGCGTTTCCCGCTTCGACGGTCTGCGCACAAGGTTGCCCTGAATGTACGGACTCGCCCGCCCCTTCCTGTTTGGCATGGATGCCGAAGCCGCGCACGGCGCCGCGCTGAGCGCGCTGGAAGTGGCGTACCGCACCGGCGCCGGCGCCCTGCTCTCGCGGCGGCCGGCCCCGCTGCCGACGCGCGCGTTCGGACTGACCTTCCCCAATCCGGTCGGCCTCGCCGCCGGCCTGGACAAGAACGGCGCGCACATCGATGCATTGATGTCGCTGGGCTTCGGTTTCGTCGAGATCGGCACGGTCACGCCGCGCCCGCAGGAAGGCAATCCGAAGCCGCGCATGTTCCGGCTGCCGGAGCAGAACGCCGTGATCAACCGGCTGGGCTTCAACAACGGCGGCGTCGATGCGCTCGTGCGCAACGTCGAACGCGCCAAGCGCCGCCATGGCCTGCTCGGCATCAACATCGGCAAGAACAAGGACACGCCGAACGAATCGGCGGAGACCGACTACCTGTTCTGCCTGGAGCGCGTGTATCCGCTCGCCGACTACGTGACGGTCAACATCTCCTCGCCCAACACCGCGGGCCTTCGCGAACTGCAGGAAGAGCAGGCGCTGCGCCGGCTCGTCAGCACGCTGCGCGAAGCGCAGGAGCGCCTCGCCTCCGTGCATGGGCGCCGCGTGCCGATGCTGGTGAAGATCGCACCGGACCTGACCGACAACGACGTCGAGGCCGCCGCGCGCGTGCTCGGCGACCTGCACGTCGACGGCGTGATCGCCACCAACACCACCATCTCGCGCGTGGGCATCGAAGGCTCGCCGCTGGCGAACGAAGCCGGCGGACTGTCGGGCAAGCCGCTGCTGGGCCAGGCCACCGCGGTGCTGCGCATGATGCGCACGCGCCTTCCCGAATCGATCCCGATGATCGGCGTGGGCGGCATCCTCTCCGGCGCCGACGCCGCGGCGAAGATGGCCGCCGGTGCGACGCTGGTGCAGTGCTACACCGGCCTGGTCTATCGCGGGCCGGCGCTGATCACCGAATGCGTCGAAGCCATGCGTCGCCGCAAGGAAGCTCCGAGTCGCGGCAACATGCCGCCGATCGTATGAATCGCAAGCGCAAGTCCCCATGACCGACCCCATCCGCGTCCTGCGCGACGCGCCGCTGCAATCGCGCAACACCTTCGGCGTCGCCGCCACCGCGTCGCTGCTGGCCGAGGTCGCCGACACAGCCGCGTTGCCCGCGCTGTTCGCGCGCGATGATTTCGCCGGCCGCGCGCCGCTGGTGCTCGGCGGCGGCAGCAACCTGTTGTTCGCGGGCGATCCCGACGTCCCGCTGCTGGCGCTCACCGGCCAGGACGTGCGCGTCGTGCGCGACGAAGGCGACATCGCCATCGTCCGTGCCGATGCCGGCGTGCAATGGCACGGCTTCGTCCTGCGCATGCTGGACGAAGGCTTCGCCGGATTGGAAAACCTCGCGCTGATTCCCGGCACCATCGGCGCCGCGCCGATCCAGAACATCGGCGCCTACGGCATCGAGGTGCGCGAGTTCGTCCACGCCGTGGAATGCTTCGAACCCGGCACCGGCCGCGTGCACCGCCTCGATGCCGCGCAGTGTGCGTTCGCGTACCGCGACAGCGTGTTCAAGCACGAACCCGACCGCTACATCGTCACCGCCGTCGAATTCGCGCTGCCGCGCTCGCCCGCGCTGAAGCTCGACTACGCCGGCATCGGCGACGAACTCATCGCGATGGGCATCACGGCGCCCACGCCGCGCGACGTCGCGCAGGCGGTCATCGCGATCCGTCGCAGCAAGCTGCCCGACCCGGCCGTGCTCGGCAATGCGGGAAGCTTCTTCAAGAACCCCATCGTCCCGCTCGCGCAGGCCGAAGCGCTGCAGTCGGAACATCCGGGCATGCCGGTGTTCCGCGGCAACAGTCCGGACACGCGCAAGCTTTCGGCGGCCTGGTTCATCGACGCCTGCGGCTGGAAAGGCCATCGCGACGGAGACGCCGGCGTCGCACCGACCCACGCGCTGGTGCTGGTGAACCACGGCGCCGCGAGCGGACAGCAGCTGCTCACGCTGGCGCGACGCATCGCCGACTCGGTGCGCACGCGGTTTGCGGTATCCATCGAACCCGAACCGCGCATCGTCGGCGCGAGCTGGTAAGGACCCCCGGTGAGCGAAGCCCTGCCCCATCCGCTTCGCGCCGCGGGCTTCATGCTGGCCAGCACGCTGTGCTTCGGCGTGATGGCGATCGCGATCCGCCTGGCGTCGCACTCGCTCAACACGATGGAAATCGCGTTCTTCCGCAACTTCTTCGGCCTGCTGACGGTGCTGCCGCTGGTGATGCGGATGGACCCGTCGTCATTGCGCACGAAGCAATTGCCGCGCTACTTCGTGCGCTGCGTGATCGGCATCTTCTCGATGCTGTGCGGTTTCTGGGCCATCGGCCACCTGCCGCTGGCGCAGGCCATCTCGCTGTCGTATTCCTCACCTGTCTTCGTGACGATCCTCGCCGCCATGATGCTGGGCGAACACGTGCGTGGCCGGCGCTGGGCCGCGGTGGTGGCGGGCTTCATCGGCGTGCTCGTGATCGTGCGGCCGTTCTCGCACGAATTCACCGGCGGCACGCTCATCGCGCTGGCCGCCGCCGTGCTGAGCGCGGTGGTGGCGATCCAGATCAAGCAGCTCGCACGCGTGGATGCGGCCAACACCATCGTGCTCTACACGTATCTGTTCTGGGTGCCGATCTCGCTGATACCGGCGCTGTTCGTTTGGGTGTGGCCGCAGGGCATCGTCTGGCTCTGGGTGATCGGCGCCGGGCTTTTCGGTACCGGCGGGCAGGTGCTGTGGACGCATGCGCTGAAGCTCGGCGAGGTCTCGGCGCTGACGCCCATCAGCTTCATCCAGCTACCGCTGGTGGCGCTGGTCGGCTGGCTCTGGTTCAACGAAAGCGTCGACATCTACACCTGGATCGGCGCCGGCATCATCCTCGCGGCCAACGCCTATATCGCCCATCGCGAAGCCGTGCTGCTGCGCAGGCATGCGACGACCGCACCGGTCGAGGCCGCCAAGCCGGGCGAGTGAGTCGGCATCGACAGGTCCCCACTGCCATGCCTACGATGGCGGCAACCACGGGGGATGGACATGAAAGCAGGGATTGCGATCGCCGCACTGGCGGCCTTCACGTTGTGCGCGTGCGACGGGCTCGTCGAGAAAGTGCGCGAGTACGACTCGCCACGGACGCCGTCGACGAAACCGCAATCCGCTGACGCGACTGCGCACGAATCGTCGTCCGCCGCACAGCCGGTCGCCCCGCCGGACGCGCCCATCGCACCGCCGGTCGCACCCCCTGTCGCAGCGTCGAACGCCGCATCGCCCACTCCAGTCCCCGCGCCCGAAAGCCATCTGGTCCCCTTCAGCGCCGGCGCTGTCGACAAGGAGTCCGAGCCGGTTGCGCTGGAGTGCGAGTTCCAGGGCCTGTCCTTGCCGCCGAAGTTCGCGGTCTACGCCGCCGGCGCGTACGCGGGACGCAAGCTCGATTACCAGATCGACCGGAGCGGCCATCCCGCCACGCAGATCGACGTCTCCGTCAGCAACGACGACACGCCGGTCGTGCTGATGCTGGGCGCGTACGAGCCGACGGTCTGGAACATCGGGTGGTCGCCGCGTACGAGGATCGTCGCCGTCCTGGTCAGCGGCTACCACCGCCAGGCGATCGCCGGCCTGCCCGCATCGGTCCCGCGCATCAACAGCAGTTACGACAACAAGGGGCCGTGCGGGTATTTCTACGTCGCCGAAAAGGAACTCACCAAGCTCAATCCCCTGGCCCGGCAGTTGTTCGGCCGCCCGGTGACGCGTGCCTACATCGCGAAGGACGGCGTGGTCGCCGTGGGCAATGGCGGCAGGTCCGGACTGGTCACCGACGCCGCGCAGCCGCCAAGTGCATTCCGCGATCCCGACGCGCCGCTCGCCGGCGAAGCCGGCCTGCGCGAAGCCGTCGCCAAGGGACTGATGCGCGAGGCCTACGAAAGCGACATGCGCGCATGGCAGTCGGCCTACGATGCCGCGCGTCTTCGCGACACGCCGCCGGTTTCGGGCGCGAGCCCCTCGCGTGCGTCGGGAGGCTCGCCCTACAACACCTATGTCGTGGTGCGTCCGATGCGGGTGCCGGCGGGCCTGCACGGCGCGCATTCGGCCACGTTCATCGTCCCGCGCGGCGTGCAGCGGCCGACGGGCGACCTGGGCCATTCGCGCATCCTGGACTGGAACACGATGAGCTGCGTCGGCGCCATCTGTCGCATGGAAGAGTGAGGGTGGCGGCGGTCAGTCCGCCGTGCGGACGCGGACCCGCCACGGTCGCCCGCTCACCCGATACACCGCCAGGTACACCGCCACCGCCCACGCCATCGCGACCGACCAGCCGGCGAGGATGTCGGACGGGTAATGCACGCCCAGGTACACGCGCGACAGTCCCACCAGCACCACGAACGGCGCCATCACCGCCAACACCGCCCAGCGCCAGCGCGTGTGCCAGGCCAGCATCACGAGCACGCAGGCCAGCGTCATCGAGCCCATGGCGTGTCCGCTGGGGAAGCTGTACGTGGTTTCCGGCGCGATCGATTCCCACAACGAAGGCCGGTCGCGCGCGAAGAACAGCTTCGCGCCGAGGTTGAGCAGCGCCGACCCGCCCAGCGCGACCGCCGCGAACACGGTCTCGCGATATTTCCGCAGCGCCGCCAGCGTCAGCACCAGCGCGATGTCGAACGGCACCACGCCGCCGGCGTAGCCGAGCTTCGACATGAACACGAAGAAGTCGTCGAAACCCTGCCGCGTCATCGTGTGCGCGAACATCAGGATCGGTTCGTCGAAGACGATGGCTTCCCGCTCGTGGATTTCCTCGGCCAGCGAGCCGAACACCCACAACGGCAGCAGCAGGCCGGCGAAGACGAAGCCCAGCAGCAGGCCATGGCGGCGCAGCAGGTCCGCGCCGTAGCGCACGACGCTCGCCAATGCGCCGTCGGATTCAGCGGCCACGAGGTTCAGCCGCCACGCGCGGCATCGGCTCCGAATTTGCGCTCGACGTACTGGTCGATCAGCGCGACGAACTCGTGCGCGATGTTCTCGCCGCGCAGGGTCACGGTCTTCTCGCCATCCTCGAACACCGGCGCGGACGGCGCCTCACCCGTGCCAGGCAACGAGATGCCGATGTTCGCGTGGCGCGATTCGCCCGGGCCGTTCACGACACAGCCCATCACCGCGAGCGTGAGGTTCTCCGCGCCCGGGTGGCTGATCTTCCATTCCGGCATCTTCGCGCGCACGTGTTCCTGCACGGTCTTGGCCAGTTCCTGGAAGAAGGTGCTGGTGGTGCGGCCGCAACCGGGGCACGCGGTGACCATCGGCGTGAACGCACGCAGGCCCATGGTCTGCAGCAGTTCCTGCGCGACGATCACTTCGTTCGTGCGCGACTGCCCCGGCTCGGGCGTGAGCGAGATGCGGATCGTGTCGCCGATGCCCTCCTGCAGCAGTACGCCCAGCGCCGCACTCGACGCGACGATGCCCTTGCTGCCGATACCGGCTTCGGTGAGCCCCAGGTGCAGCGCGTACTTGCCGCGGCGGGCGAGTTCGCGATACACCGCGATCAGTTCCTGCACGCCGCTGACCTTCGCGCTGAGCACGATGCGGTCGGCCGGCAGGCCGAGTTCCTCGGCGCGTACGGCCGAATCCAGCGCCGAACGGATCAACGCCTCGCGCAGCACTTCGGCGGCGTCGCGCGGCTGCGCGAGCGCGTGGTTCTCGTCCATCAGTTGCGCGGCCAGCGCCTGGTCCAGCGAGCCCCAGTTCGCGCCGATGCGTACCGGTTTGCCATGGCGGATCGCCAGCTCGATCAGCGTGGCGAACTGGCTGTCCTTCTTCTTGCCGAAGCCGACGTTGCCCGGGTTGATGCGGTACTTCGCCAGTGCCTCGGCGCAGGCGGGCTCGGCGGTGAGCAGCTGGTGGCCGTTGTAGTGGAAATCGCCGATGATCGGCACGTTCACGCCCATCATCGCCAGCTTGTCGACGATGCGCGGCACGGCGGCGGCGGCTTCGAGCGTGTTGACGGTGACGCGGACCATCTCCGAGCCGGCGCGCCACAGTTCGGCGACCTGCTTCGTCGTGGAGGCGATGTCGGCCGTATCGGTGTTGGTCATCGACTGCACCACGACCGGATGGCCGCCGCCGACGTCGACGCCGCCGATGCGTACCGCGGTCGTCAGCCGACGCGGAAGGGGTCCGAAACCGGGGTGGGCGCAGGGCGCCTGGGCATGCGAATTCATGCGCCTATTGTAGGCCACGCCGATGCCGCGGCCGCCGGCCTTCACGCCCGCGATCACGTGACCCGCGCTCCCGCGTGCGGTACCGTGGCCGGCCATCGCATTACCCCGGCCATGCGCGACTTCCCCACCGACAACCGGCCTTCAGAAAGCCGCCCCGACACGGTGCTCACGCCCAGCCAGCTGAACACGCTGGCGCGCGACCTGCTGGAAGGCGCCTTCCCGTCGATCTGGGTCGAGGGCGAGCTGGGCAACGTCTCGCGTCCCTCGTCCGGGCACCTGTATTTCACGATCAAGGACGCGCGCGCGCAGGTGCGTTGCGCGATGTTCCGCCCGAAGAGCAGCTGGCTGCGGTTCACCCCGCGCGAAGGCCTGCGCGTGCTGGGCCGCGGCCGCCTCACGCTGTACGAAGCGCGCGGCGAATACCAGATGGTGTTCGACCACCTGGAGGAAGCCGGAGAAGGCGCGCTGCGTCGCGCATTCGACGAGCTCAAGGCGAAGCTCGCCGCCGAAGGCCTGTTCGATGCCGAACGCAAGCGCCCGCTGCCGCGTTTCGCGCGCCGCATCGGCGTGATCACTTCGCCCAGCGGCGCAGCCGTGCGCGATGTGCTCAGCGTGTTGTCGCGCCGCTTTCCGCTGGTGCAGGCCGACGTGCTGCCCGTGCCCGTGCAGGGCGACGGCGCGGCAGCGCAGATCGTGGCGATGCTGCAGCGGGCCATCGCGGCGCAGCGCTACGACGTGATCGTGCTGGCACGCGGCGGCGGTTCGCTGGAGGATTTGTGGGCGTTCAACGACGAGCGCCTGGCGCGCGCCATCGCCGCATCGCCGGTGCCCATCGTGTCCGCCGTCGGCCACGAAACCGACTTCAGCCTCAGCGATTTCGCCGCCGACGTTCGCGCGCCGACGCCGTCGGTCGCCGCCGAACTGCTGGCGCCCAATCGTGAAGACCTGCTGCATCGGCTTCGCGTACTCGACGCGCGCCTGCGCAACCTGCAGATGCAGCGCCTGAGGCAGGCGATGCAGCGCGCGGACCGCGCCGCGCTGCGCCTCAACGCGCAGCGTCCGCGCGCGCGTCTGGACCTGCTGTGCCGTCGCCAGGCCGATGCGCTGCGTCGCCTCGACGCCGCATGGAAGCGCCGCATGGAACGCGAACGCGCGCATCTCCGCCACGCCGATGCCGTGCTGCGTTCCGCGCATCCGGGGCGCCGCATTGCCCGCCTGCGCGAGCGGCTGGCCGCCATCGCGCAGCGGCCGCAGTCGGCCATCGTGCGCCGATTGTCGAACCAGACCCTGCACCTGCGTGGCCTCGCCCGCTCGCTGGAAGCGGTGAGTCCGCTGGCGACGGTGGCGCGCGGCTATTCGATCCTTCGCCACGAGGACGGGCGCATCGTGCGCAGCGTGCTCGATGCGGCGCCGGGCGACCGCCTGTCGGCGCGTCTGTCGGACGGCGAGCTGTCGGTGCGCGTGGAGTCACACGACGGCGACGCGTGAGCTGCTGATCGCACGATAACGCTCACTGCCCTACCCTTCCTCCTTTTCCGGGAGTCGACCATGGCGAAGGACAAGAAGAAGGCGCGCGCCGGCAAGGGCCTGAAGTCGAGCTACCCCTACTACCTCGCCAACCGTCCGGTGCCGGCCAACACCGACCTCGACGTGCTCGACAAGTACAGCGGCCAACGCGCCACGCGCGTGGCGCTGGCCGATGGCGCGGCGGTGCGCAAGGCGATCGTCGCCGGCTACCAAGCGCGCGAAGCGGTCGCGGCGTTTCCGCCCGATGCGCGCCGCGATGTGCTCGAACATTGCGTGCAGCGCTTCACGCAGCGCTTCGACGAACTTGCGCTCGCGCTGTGCATCGAAGCGGGCAAGCCCATCCGCGACGCGCGCGGTGAAGTCACGCGGTTGATCGACACCTTCCGCATCGCCGCAGGCGAAGCCACGCGCATCGGCGGCGAAGTCATCGAGATGCAGATCTCGCCGCGCACGCGCGGTTATCGCGGCATGGTCAAGCGCGTGCCGATCGGGCTGTGCGGTTTCATCACGCCGTTCAATTTCCCGTTGAACCTGGTCGCGCACAAGGTCGCGCCGGCGATCGCCGCCGGCTGCCCGTTCGTTCTCAAACCGTCCGAGAAGACGCCGATCGGCGCGCTCATCATCGGCGAGGTGCTCGCCGAGACGGACCTTCCGAAGGGCGCGTTTTCCATCCTCGCGTGCAGCAACGACGACGCCGCGCAGCTGGTCGAGGACGAACGCGTCGCACTGTTGAGCTTCACCGGCGGCCTCGTCGGCTGGGACCTGAAGGCGCGCGCCGGGCGCAAGAAAGTCACGCTCGAACTGGGCGGCAACGCGGCGTGCATCATCGACGAAGACCCGGGCGCATCGCTGGACCACATCGTGGATCGGCTCGTGTTCGGCGCGTACTACCAGAGCGGCCAGAGCTGCATCAGCGTGCAGCGCATCTACGCGCACGCGGCCGTGTACGACAAGCTGCGCAAGAAGTTCAAGGCGGCCGTGGCGAAACTGCGCATGGGCGATCCGCGCGACGAGTCGACCTTCATCGGCCCGATGATCGACGAGAAGGCCGCGCAGCGCGTGGAATCGTGGATCGCCGCCGCGCGCAAGGGCGGCGCGAAGCGGCTGATCGGCGGCGATCGCACAGGCAACATGGTGCCGGCGACGCTGCTCGAAAACGTTCCGCACGACGCCGACCTTTACCGCAAGGAAGCCTTCGCGCCGGTGGCGTTGATGGAACCGTTCAACGACTTCGAACAGGCGATCGACAAGGTCAACGACAGCGACTTCGGCCTGCAGGCCGGCGTGTTCACCGGCCGGCTCGAACACGCGATGCGCGCATGGGACCGGCTGGAAGTCGGCGGCGTCATCGTCGGCGACGTGCCGAGCTTCCGCGTCGACAACATGCCCTATGGCGGCGTGAAGCACTCGGGCCTGGGCCGCGAGGGCGTGCGCTGCGCGATCGAGGACATGACCGAGCAGCGGCTGCTGGTGATCCGCGACCCGGTCGCCTGATCCGATAGGCTGATCCGGCCGGGAAAAAACCTTCAACCCCGTTCGGCACGGACGCGCGTTTGCCATCGGCGACCCAACCAAGGAGCTCGCCGATGAACCGCACCGCCCTCGTTCCCCTGCTGCTGTGCGCTGCGGTCGCCGCCGCGCTCGGCGGCTGCCGCAGCACATCCGAACCGATGGAACAGGCCACCGGGCGCGCCCGTGCAGAGCGCGAGTACGCCGCCCGCCAGCAGGCGAAGACCGCCTCCGCCGACGCGGCGGCCGCGCAGGCAACCCTGGATCGCATCGAGGTGACCGGGCACCGGCTGAAGCGGGCGGCAATCGCCCCCGCCCCCGCGTCTCCGCCGCCCGCACCGATGGCGCTGGCGAGCTACGCCTACGCCCCGTCGCAACCGGTCAACACCGAGAAGTACGCGCAGCGCACTGACAACCCCGTGCAACGCGCCGCCGAGCAACCCGTCTCCACGTTCTCCATCGACGTCGACACCGGCAGCTACGCGAATGTGCGGCGCATGTTGAACGACGGCATCCAGCCGCCCAGCGACGCCATCCGTGCCGAGGAATTCATCAACTACTTCGACTACGGCCATCCCGCGCCCGCATCGCGCGAGACGCCATTCCGCGTCACGACCGAGCTGGCCACCGCGCCTTGGAATCCGCAGCGCCAGGTGCTGATGATCGGCATCAAGGGCTACGACGTGCCCAAGGCGAACCTCGCGCCGGCCAACCTCGTCTTCCTCATCGACACCTCCGGCTCGATGGACGAACCCGACAAGCTGCCGCTGGTGAAACAGGCCCTGCACCAGCTCGTGCCGCAGTTGCGTGCGCAGGACCGCGTGTCGATCGTCGTTTATGCCGGAAGCGCCGGCCTCGTCCTCCCGCCCACGCCGGGCGATCGCCATGGCGAGATCCTCGCCGCGCTCGACCGCCTCGATGCCGGCGGCAGCACCAACGGCGGCGAAGGCATCGCGCTTGCCTACGCGATGGCGAAGCAGGCGTTCATCGAAGGTGGCGCGAACCGCGTGATCCTCGCCACCGACGGCGATTTCAACGTCGGCACCGTCGACCAGAACGCGCTGGAAACGATGGTCGCGCAACAGCGCAGGAGCGGCATCGCGCTGACCACGCTCGGCTTCGGCGCCGGCAATTACAACGATGAATTGTCCGAGCGCCTGGCCGATGTCGGCGACGGCAACCACGCCTACATCGACAGCGTGCGCGAAGCGCGCAAGGTGCTGGTGCAGCAAATGGGCGGCACACTGCTGACCATCGCGCGCGACGTGAAGATCCAGGTCGAGTTCAACCCCGCCCAGGTCGCCGAGTACCGCCTGATCGGCTATGAAAACCGCATGCTGCAGCGCGAGGACTTCGCCAACGACAAGGTCGATGCCGGCGACATCGGCGCGGGCCACCAGGTGACGGCGCTGTACGAGATCACCCCGGTGGCTTCCACGGACAAGCGCATCGAACCGCTGCGCTACGGCGCGAACACGGTGAAGCCGGACCTCGCCGTCGGCAACGAGATCGCGCACCTGCGCCTGCGCTACAAGCTGCCGGGGCAGGACGCCAGCAAGCTGATCCAGACGCCGATCCTCGCCTCGCAGCTCACGCGCACGCCGGGCGAATCGCTGCGTTTCGCCAGCGCCGTGGCCGGTTTCGCCGATGCGCTGCGCGGCGGCGAACGCATGGACGGCTGGAAGTGGGATGCGATGATCGCCACGGCGCGCGGCGCACGCGGCGACGACCCGCGCGGCGAACGCGCCGAGATGATCCAGCTGATGGATGCGGCGCGGCAGCAGTCCGGCACGTACGGACGCGTCGGCGTGGGTCGGTAAGCGTGTGGAAACGGCGCGCCCATCGCGGCGCGCCGTTCATCCGGTGATGACGATCAGCCGGTAACGGCCAGCCGCAGCGGCGCGACGTGCATGCGCTCGGCCGGATAACCGAACAGATAGCCCTGTCCGTAGGTGCAGCCCAGCTCGCGCAACGTCGCGCGCTGGGCTTCGTTTTCCACGCCTTCGCCGATGGTGTGGATGCCCAGCGTGCCGGCCAGCGCCTGGATCGCGCGCACGACCGCCACGCTTTCCGGCTGCGTTTCGCCGACCAGGCCGGAGACGAAACTCTGGTCGATCTTCAGGCATTCGATCGGGAAACGGTGCAGGTACGACAGCGCCGAGAAGCCCGTGCCGAAATCGTCCAGCTGCGCGAGCACGCCGTGGCTGCGCAGCGTGCGCAGCATGCGAAGCGCACGCGGCACGTCGTCGAGCAGCGCGACTTCGGTGATCTCGATGCGCAGTCGGTTCGGGTCCGCGCCGGCGTGGTCGATCATGCGCAGCAGGCGGTCGGCGAAGTCCGACGAGCGGAAATGCCGCGGCGACACGTTGACCGAGATGTAGCCTTCGCCACCACGCGCGAGTTCGTCCATCACCTGGCGATACAGGATCCAGTCGACTTCCTCGATCAGCCCACTGTCCGCGCCGACGCCGATGAACTCGCCCGGCGTCAGCAGGCCGCGGCGCTCGTGGCGCCAGCGCAGCAGCGCTTCGTGGCCGATCACGCGCTGGTCGTCCAGGCGCACGATGGGCTGGTAGAACGCAACGAAACCGTCGCCATTGATCGCGCGGCGCAGGTCGGCTTCAAGATCGAGGATGCGCACGGCTTCCTCGCGCATCGCCTCGTCGAACACCGCGCAGCGATCGCGGCCGGACGACTTGGCGCGATACATCGCGGCATCGGCGTCGCGCAGCAGTTCGGCGCCGGTGCGGTAGCGCGGATGCCACAACGCGATCCCCAGGCTCGCCGACGGGAACACTTCGCGGCCGGCGATCCAGCATGGCTCGCCCAGCGCGCGCAGCACGCGCTGCGCGAGTTCCTCGGCGACCTGCGGGCCGTCGATGTCCTCGATCAGGATCGCGTATTCGTCGCCGCCCAGTCGCGCGACCGTGTCGCCGGTACGCACGGCATCGACGATGCGGCGGCCCGTTTCGATCAGCAGTTCATCGCCCGCCGAATGACCGACGGAATCGTTGACCAGCTTGAAGCGGTCCAGGTCGAGGAACAGCACCGCGAAAGTGCGCTGCGGTTCGCTCTGCGCGTGGGCGATCGCGTGGGAAAGACGATCGAGCAACTGGCTGCGGTTGGGCAGGCCGGTGAGCGCGTCGTGCGTGGCCTGGTGCGTGAGCTGCTGCTCCACGCGGAGACGCTCGCCGATCTGCGACAGCAGCTCCGCGTTCGCCTGCGCCAGCTCGCGCGTGCGCGATTCCACGCGTTGTTCGAGCTCGGCGTGCGCGGAGACCAGTCGATCCTGCGACTGCTTGCGCGCAAGACCAATCGAAATATGGTGCGCGACGAACGTCAGCAGCTCCTGGTCGCGCACGCTGAAATTGATCGCCGGCGAATAGCTCTGCACCGTGATCACGCCCACCACCGACTCGTTGCGGAACAGCGGCACGCCCAGCCAGCAATGCGCGAGCGAACCGCGGCTGCGCAGCACGCCCTGCGATTCCAGCGCGGCGATGCGCTTGCGGTCGGCCAGCAGCGGACGGCCGCGGGCGATGACGTATTCGGTCAGGCCCGAGGTGAGCTTTCGCGTCTCGCGCGCGGCGTCGCGTTCGTCGATGGAGTACGGAAATTCCAGCCGCTCGCCGTCTTCGGTGAGCAGCGCGATATAGAAGTTGCGCGCGTACAGCAGGTCGCTGACGACGTCGTGCACCTGCGTGTAGAAACGCTCCAGCGTCTCGGAGGTGATCGACAGCTCGGCGATGCGGAACAGCGCGCGTTGCAGGCGCTCGGCGCGCTGGCGCTCGATGATTTCGGCCTGCAGGTCGCGGTTGCTCAGCTGCAGCGCCTGGGTGCGTTCCTCGACGCGGCGTTCCAGTTCCTCGCGCGCGTGGAAGCGGTCCAGCGCGGTGAGGATGTGCTGGGCGACGAACGCAAGCAGCGCGCGTTCCTCTTCGCCGTAGACGTCGGGACGGTCGTAGCTCTGCACGACGATCGCGCCGCAGATGCGGTCGTCGCGGCGCATCGGCACGCCCAGCCAGTCCTCGCTGTCCGGACCGTGCTGGATGTCGCGCGGTACGCCGAGGCGTTCGCGGATCTGCTCCGACGGGCCCTGCAACGGCTCGCCGTGGCGCAGCAGCGCGACGGTCACCGAGTTGGGCATCTCGTCGACGTGGATGTCGCGATCGGGCTCGGCGACGTAGGTATCGCGCTGGTCGGCGAAGTAGAGGAAGCGCATCGAATCGCGCACGTCGTCGTACAGCACGATGTAGAGATTCGCCGCGTACATCAGGCCGGCGACGACGGTGTGGATCCGCCGCAGCATGTCGGCCAGTTCCAGGTCCGAGCCGGCCAGGTCGGCGATCTCGAACAGCGCCTGCTGCAGGCGTTCAGACTTCTCCAGCGATTCGGCACGCGCCAGCGTGCGCAGCGCGACCAGGTGCGCGCCGATCACGATGCGCGCCAGGTCCAGCCACATCTGCCGCGCTTCCGGGGCCAGCGCCGCCGGCAACTGTGCGGCCAGGCCGACGCGCACGCCCTCGGACGTGGTCCAGCTGGCTTCGATCCGCTGCGAATGGACCGTGAGCGGTTCGCGGGTCAGCAGGGATTCGGCACGATGGGCCAGCGAGGAGCTGGCGCCCAGCGAGGCCGAACCGGCCACGCCGCCGTAGCCGTCGCGCCAGAGCACGGCGACTTCCGACCCGGGCGGCAGGGCTTCCTGCAGCGTGTCCGCAAGCGCGTCCCGCCCGTGACGGGCGTCGACGATTCTCACGGCCTTGGGCCTGGTGCGAGTGGACACAGCGGATGGACCCCTGGGCGGACGAGGCAGGATAACGCGGCAATTCGCCCGCGTGCTCAACCCCTTCCGGAACTGCGACCCGTTCGTCTGAATATGAACCTCGCAACCTGGGCGCTCGCCGGCCCCCTCCACGAAACGCGCGACTTCACGGCGGGGCCGCCACCCCGTACCCTGCCGCGCATGAATGCGGGCGCGGACACCGACGACGACGTGCTGATGCTGGCCTGGGCGGCCGGCGACGCGGCGTCGTTCGAGCTGCTGTACGCCCGCCATCGCGGCCCGCTGTACCGGTTCCTGCTGAGGCAACTGCGCGACCAGGCGTTGGCGGACGAATTCTTCCAGGACGTCTGGCAGCGCGTGATCGCCTCGCGCCAGGGCTGGAAACCGGAAGCCGCGTTCAGGACCTGGCTGTTCCGCATCGCCCACAATCGCCTCAACGATTACTGGCGCGGCCTCAAGCACCGCCCCGCCGCACCCGAAGACGGCGACGAGCGCGCCGCCCGCGTGCCGGATCCGAGCAGCCCGGAGCGGGAACTGTCGGAATTCGAACAACGCCGCCGACTGCAACGGGCGATCGAGGAACTGCCCGAGGAGCAGCGCGAAGTCGTGCTGCTGCGCCTAGAGCAGGAACTGAGCCTGGAGGAGATCGGCGCGATCACCGGCGCCGGCCGGGAAACCGTCAAATCGCGGCTTCGCTATGCGATGGACAAGCTGCGCGCGAGATTGAACGAATGAGCCGCTTCGACGACGAACCGCTGAGCCCGGAAGAACGCGCGCTGGCCGACCGCCTGGCGCGGCTGGGTCCGCACGACGGCCCATCGCCGGCGCTGGACGCGAAGATCCTCGCCGCCGCCCACGCCGCGGTGGCCCCGCCGCAGCGCCGCCGCCGCCACTGGCTGGGCCTGAGCGCGATTCCCGGCGGCCTGATCACCGGGACCGGCATGGCCGCCGCGCTGGTGCTGGTCATCGGCACAGTGTGGCAGTTGCGGCCGTCCGATCCGGCGCCGCGTCCGATCCTCGACGAGGGCGAAATGGCGCCCGTCGAGGCGCAGATCATCGCGCGCCCCCGCCAGGTGATCGCACCGCCGCCCCCGCCGGTGGAGTCGACCGAACCTGCGCGTGCGATCGTTCCGCCATCGGCGGATCGCAGCGCGAGGGTGGCCCAGCGGAAGGCCGCGCCGGCCGAGATGGCTGCTGATGCCGCGGCTCCCGCGCCGGAACCGGAGCATGTGGCCGAGCTGGCGCCTGCACGTGTGGCGACGGTCGGCCCCGACGAAGCGCTCCATCTCGACTCGCGCGCGCCGGCTGCGCCGGCCGCGCCCGCCGCGTACGGCTATTCGGACGACCGCCGCGTCGTGGCTGCGGCCCCGCCTGCGATGCCGGCGCCGGTATCGGCGGCACCCGAAGCGGTCGACGCGCAGGCCGAGGCCGCGCGGAAGGAAGCCTTCGGACTGATGCGCGCGCGCCAGCAGCAGAGCATCGACGAAGAGACGATGGCGGCGGCGAAAAAGCAGGCCGAGGGCAGGGCTGCGGCCGAGGCTGCGGCGCAGCCGACGCTCGACCGCATCGAAGTGACCGGCAGCCGAAGCAAGCGGGTCGAGATTTCGGATGTCGCGCTCGCGGACATCCCGGTCGCCGACGACGCACGGCTCGACAAGAAGGCCTGGCTCGAACGCATCCGCGCACGTCGTGATGCCGGCGATCCGGATCGCGCACGCGAAAGCCTGGCGCTGTTCCGCAAGGCGCATCCGCGCGTGAGCCTGCCGCAGGACCTGCGCGCCCTCGCGCAGCCCGCAACGATCCGATGAGCAGCACGTTGTCCGGCCCGACCTCGCATCTGCTGGAGGTCAAGCACAGCCGTTTCCTCGTGAACGCCGCGCCGGTCGAAACGCCGGACGAGGCGCTGACCTTCGTCGCGCGCGTCGGCGATCCGGCGGCAACGCACAACTGCTGGGCCTATCGCATCGGCAGCGAGTACCGCTTCAACGACGATGGCGAACCCGCCGGCACCGCCGGCCGCCCCATCCTCGCGGCCATCGATGGCCAGGGGCTGGACCGCGTGGTCGCCGTGGTGACGCGCTGGTTCGGCGGCATCAAGCTCGGCGCCGGTGGACTGGTGCGCGCCTACGGCGGCAGCGCGGCCGAGTGCCTGCGCGTGGCGCCACGGCGCGAGCTGGTGGTGTTCGCCGAATTCGCCCTCGCCTACCCGTTCGCCGAAACCGGCCCGGTGCATGCGCTTATCGCGCAGTTCGACGCGGAAAAACTCGACGAACGCTTCGACGCCGACGGCGCCCGCCTGCATGTGCGGCTTCCGGCCGATCGCGTGGACGCCTTGAAAGCGCGCCTGCGCGACGCCACCCGTGACCGGGTGCGTTTCTCCGACGTCTGAGGGGTTTTCCCGCCCAGGCGCAAACGCGGAAACTTCCGACCCTCGCACGCGGTCCGTTCCGCGTCCGCAATCCCGCCGCCGCCTCCATACTGGCTCCCCGATGACCGACGCCTCTCCCGCCAAAGCCCCGATCGGCAGCCTGCGCACGCTGTGGCCGTTCGTACGCCGCCACCGCACGCTGTTCGTGGCCTGGCTGGTCGCACTCGCCGCCTCCAGCGCGGCGACGCTGAGCCTGCCGGTCGCGGTCCGCACCATGATCGACCAGGGCTTCGCCCAGGGCGGCGGCGCGGCGATCGACCGCGCGTTCCTGCTGCTGTTCGCCGTGGCCGTGGCGCTGGCGCTGGCGACCGCGGCGCGTTTCTTCTTCGTCTCGCTGCTGGGCGAACGCGTGGTCGCCGACCTGCGCGAACGCCTGTACGCACATCTCATCGCGCTCGATGCCGGCTTCCACGACCGCAACCGCAGCGGCGAACTCGTCTCGCGCCTGACCGCCGACGCCGAGCTGCTGCGCAGCGTGGTCGGCTCCAGCATGTCGGTCGCGCTGCGAAGCCTCGTCACCGTGGTGGGCAGCCTCGGGATGCTGTTCGTCACCGCGCCGCGGCTGGCCGCGTTCGCGCTGGTGGGCATCCCGCTGGCGGTGCTGCCCATCGTCATCGGCGGGCGGCGGCTGAAGAAGATGTCGCGTGTCAGCCAGGACCGCGTCGCCGACGCCAACACGCTCGCCAACGAAACCCTTGGCGCCATCCGCACCGTGCAGGCGCACGCCCGCGAACCGTACGAGCGCGACCGCTTCGGCGCGGCGCTGAAGGAGGCGGTGCACACCGCGCGGCGTCGCATCCAGGCCCAGTCGTGGGTCACGGCGATCGCCATCGTGCTGATCTTCGGCGCGATCACGCTGGTGCTGTGGTCGGGCGCGCACGATGTCGTCGCCAACCGCATGAGCGCTGGCACGCTCGGTCAGTTCATGCTGTACGCGATGATCGGCGGCGGCTCCGTCGGCGCACTCGCGGAAGTGTGGAACGAACTGCAGCGCGCGGCCGGCGGCATGGGCCGTATCAGTGAACTGCTGGTCGAAACCGCAGCGGTCGAGTCGCCCGCTAATCCGGTCGCGTTGCCGAAGCCGGTGCGCGGCGAACTCACGTTCGACCGCGTGAGCTTCCATTACCCGCTGCGACCCGACGCACCGGCGCTGGAAGACTTCGACCTGCATGTGCGTCCCGGCGAAACCGTGGCACTGGTCGGCCCCTCGGGTGCGGGCAAGAGCACGGTGTTCTCGATGCTGCTGCGATTCCACGATCCGCAGTCGGGCACGATTCGCATCGACAACACGGACATCCGCCAGCTGGACCTGGCCGACCTGCGCGAGTCCATCGCGCTGGTGCCACAGCAGCCGACGATCTTCGCCGCGAGCGCGCGCGACAACATCCGCTACGGCCGTCTCGAAGCCAGCGATGCCGACATCGAACACGCCGTCAGGGCGGCGCACGCCTCCGACTTCATCGCCGCCCTGCCCGAGCGGCTGGACACCGAACTCGGCGAGCGCGGCGCGCGTCTGTCCGGCGGCCAGCAGCAGCGCATCGCCATCGCCCGTGCACTGTTGAAGGACGCACCGATCCTGCTGCTCGACGAAGCCACCAGCGCGCTGGACGCGCAAAGCGAACGCGCCGTACAGCAGGCGCTGGAAACCTTGATGGAAGGCCGCACCACGCTGGTGATCGCCCACCGCCTCGCCACCGTGCTCAAGGCCGACCGCATCGTCGTGATGGACCGAGGCCGCATCATCGCCGAGGGCACGCACGAGCAGCTGCTGGCGCAAGGCGGGTTGTATGCGGAGCTGGCGAAGTTGCAGTTCCTGGATTAATCCGTATCCATGATCAACGTCAGGGGCAAGGATGCGCTGGAAGAAGATCGCAACACTTACCGTCGCACTGGCCGCTGCGCTGTTCGCCGGCCTCTTCGGGATCCCGGCATGGCGCTGGTATCAGGTCGAGTTGGCACGTCGCGCCGAAGCGCCTGACCCCATCGTCGCCACCGCGAACGAAACGCGCGCCATCCTCACGGCTGTACTGGCATACACCTCTTACAAAGGCGTTCCTCCGCCGCCACCGGTGCCGGGAGCGCCGCCGCGCGAAGAGTGGCCAAGCACACTCATGATTTCCGACCGCTCGCTGTGCTTTTATCGGAAGACACCGCGCGCTGGCTGTGGCGATGGGGGCGACCTCCTGTTCCACGAACTGGAGGAGGTCGCGCCGCTGAAGCTGCGCAGTGAGCTCGTGATTGCGAACCCGGAGCCCCGACCGATGTCGCTGGGCGACATCCCAGGGACGCGCGCGGTCATGCAGCCGGACATCGACAGCGCGCTCAACGGCCCCGGCTGGTGGCATGCGTTCTATCGCCACTTCGGAAAGTCGGCCGGCCTCATCAGGATTACCCGGCCAGTGCTGACGAGCGACCGAAAGCAGGCGCTGATCATGGTCAGCCACGGCTGCGACGGCCTGTGTGGAAGCGTCACCCTCTTCTCGCTGCATCGCACCGGCAGCCGGTGGCAGGTATCGAAGGACTTTGTCCTTTCGGTCAGATAGCAATCGCCCCATGAGGGCGGCCGCAACGCACTACCCCGCCCGCCACGCCCGCTCCATCAACGCCCCCAGCTCGAAATCCCGCGGCAGCGTCCCGTACGCGTTGCCGTGGTCGCCGCCGATACGCGTGCTGCAGAACGCCGCGGCCATCGGGCTCCCGTTGCGAAGCAGCAGGCTGGCCTGCAAGGCCAGCGCCAGCGCTTCGACCCAACGTCGCGCTTCGACTTCGCCCGGCACCGAGCGGCCTTCCAGCACCGGTCGCAGTTCGGCGATCTCCGCATCGAGGTCTGGATCCATTCGCAGGGCCGCTTCGAGTTCGGCAAGCAACGCACGTCCGGTCTGCGGATCGCGTTGGAGTGCGCGCAGCACGTCCAGGCACTGGATGTTGCCGCTGCCTTCCCAGATCGAATTCAGCGGCGCCTGCCGGTACAAGCGCGGCAGGATCGATTCCTCGACGTAACCCGCGCCACCCAGACATTCCTGCGCTTCGTTGACGAAGCCCGGCGCGCGGCGACACACCCAATACTTGCCCACCGCCGTGGCGATACGCGCGAACGCCGCTTCCTGCGCGTCGTAGGGTGCGCGATCGACCGCGCGCGCCACGCGCATCGCCAGCACGATCGCGGCCTCGGCCTCGATGGACAGGTCCGCCAGCACGTTGCGCATCAGCGCGTGGTCGCTCAGGCGCTGTCCGAAGGTGATGCGGTGATGCGTGTGGTGCATCGCCTGCGCCAGCGCCATGCGCATCTCGGCCGCCGCGCCAAGCATGCAGTCCAGCCGCGTGAGCATCACCATTTCGATGATCGTCGCCACGCCGCGGCCTTCGTCGCCGATGCGATACGCCCACGCGTCCATGAACTCCACTTCCGACGACGCGTTCGACCAGTCGCCCAGCTTGTCCTTCAAGCGCATCAGCGCGAAAGCGTTCTTCTGGCCGTCCGGCGTCCAGCGCGGCAACAGGAAACACGTCAGCCCGCCCGTCGCCTGCGCGAGCACGAGGAATGCATCCGACATCGGCGCCGAGAAAAACCACTTGTGCCCGGTGAGCCGGTATTCGTTCTCGCTCGACAATGGAGTGGCGAGCGTGCGGTTCGCGCGCACGTCGCTGCCGCCCTGCTTTTCGGTCATGCCCATGCCGATGGTGATACCGAGCTTCTGCTCGCACACGATGTCGCGCGGGTCGTAGAACGGCGAGGTCGCCTTGCCTTCCCAGCCGCCCAACCCCGAGGCATGACGCAGCACCGGCACGGCCGCGTGCGTCATCGTCAGCGGGCAACTCGTGCCCGGTTCGACCTGATGGTGCAGGTAACTCAACGCCGCACGCGCGACATGCGCGCCCGGTCGCGGCTGCGTCCACGACAGACCGGCGACGCCGTGCTCGATCGCCGCCTGCATGATCCGGTGGTAATTGGGATGGAACTCGACCAGATCGATGCGATGCCCGAAACGGTCGTGCGTGCGCAGTCGCGGACGATCGCGATGCGCATCGAAACTCAACCGGTAAAGCTCATCGCCTGCGAGCGCGCCATAGGTCGCCAGCGTTTCGGCGAAATCGCCGCCGCCTTCGCGCACCACCGCCTCGCGCAGGGCGGCGTCGTCCAGCCACAGATCGCGTGGCGCGAACTCCGGCGGCTGGTTCTCGACGCGATGCGTGGCGAAGGGCGGCAGCGGATCCATCTGCGGCTCCGGCAAGGAGTTGGGTGCGCGGGACAGGCGCACGGACTGGATCGATTCTAGGCCCCGTTACGTCGCCTACGCGTTTTCCCCGACGAGCCGGCCGGGTGCGTTTTGCGTACGTTCCGCCAGGGCGGCGAGGAAGGCCGCGTCGAGCGGGAATGTCCCCAGCCACCCGCGTCGCGTGCCCGTGAGGACACGCAGCATCTGCCCGCGTCCGCCCGGAAGGCGCGACATCGGGTGGAAGACGCGATCGCGCATCGCCGCCAGCCGGTCGCGTTCGGACTGGAACAGGGGCGTGAGCCAACGGCTCCAGAAGTGGTAGATGCCCAGATGGTCGCGGCGGCGGCGTTCGTAATCGGCGAAGGCCTCGGGCAAGCGCGCGCGCGTCCGCAACGCATCGCGCAGGGCCAGCGCATCGGCCAGCGCCATGTTCACGCCCTGCCCCAGTTGCGGGCTCATCGCGTGCGCGGCATCACCCATCAGCACGGCGCGCCCGCTGTGCCAGCGACGCTGCACGGTGTCGCGATAGCGCGCCTGCGCAAGGCCCGACGGGACGGCGGTATCGCGCAGGCGCGTTGCCGCTTCGGGCCAGACCGCGGCGACGTCGTTGCGCCATGCGGGCTCGTCCGTCCCGGCGGTTGGCAGCTCGGCGGCGGGCAGACTCCAGAAGAAACTCAGGCGCGGCACCGCATCGCCCGGCCGCGTTCCGACCGGCAACATGCCGGCCATGCGACGCGCGCCGACGTAGCGCTGGCGCAGTTCGTCCGGATGATCCCAGGCTTCCTGCGCGACCAGGCACCACTGCGCGCCCCACGGATACGGTCGATCGAGCGCCGGCGCGGCGACCGCACCGCGCAGCGCCGAGGCCGCACCGTCGGCGACGATCACGACATCGAACGCGCCGTGCTCCCCGCCCTGATCGTCGCGCAGCACGCCGCGGGCGGCGTCGATTTCGACGATGCGCCGGCCGCAGTGCACGTGCCGGTCTTCGCGCCAGGCTTCGTCCAGCAGGCCGAACAGCGCCCCGCGCTGCATGCCCAGGCCGAAGAAACGCGGGTCCAGCTCGCGATAGCGCATGTCCATCACGGCGCGGCCGGCGGTGTTCTCGCCGAACAGCCGGGCGATGCGGGCGCCGTGCGCGAGCGCGTCGTCGAGCAGGCCCAGCTCCCACAGCACAGCCAGTCCCGTCGGCTGCAACAGGAATCCCGCGCCGACCGGGCCGAGCACCGGCGCGCGCTCGAAGACCTCGACCTCGTGGCCGTCACGCGTGAGCAGCAGCGCCGCCGCCTGTCCCGCGGTGCCGTAGCCGACGATACCGATGCGCAACGGCGCTCGTGGACGTTCCATGTCTGTGCCGCCCCTGGAAAGATCGAGAAGGATCACAGCCGCCGAGCGACGCGATCCAGACGAAAAAAAGGCCCCGCGTGAGCGGGGCCTTCGAACGCGATATGGCGTGGCTCTCGGAGGATTATCCCCGGAGGATCACGCGACCACGTTGATGTTGGACGCCTGGGCGCCCTTCGGGCCCTGCGTCAGCTCGTAGCTCACACGCTGGCCTTCCTGCAGGCTGCGGAAGCCCTTGGCGTTGATCGCGGAGAAGTGCGCGAACACATCTGCGCTGCCATCTTCGGGAGAAATGAACCCGAAGCCCTTGGCGTCGTTGAACCACTTCACGGTGCCGTACTGCATGTCCTTGTCAACCTCATGCTGGATGCGAGTCGCGCACCGTCGCGGATGCGATCCGGAGCGCGCGTCGAGTATGCAAACTGAATGCCGGCTTGACAATCATCTTGTGGCAGGGGCTTCCAGCAGGGCCGACAGGAGGCGCGGCAGGCCCGACGAGGCGGCGGCCACGTTGTCCAGGACGTCCTGCAGGGTGATGACCTCGTCCGGGTCCGGTCCGGCACCGGCCGCCCAGTTGGCGACGATGGCCAGGCAGGCGTAGTCCAGGCCCAGTTCGCGGGCGAGGCCGGCTTCGGGCATGCCGGTCATGCCGACCAGGTCGCAGCCGTCGCGACGCATGCGGACGATCTCGGCGCGGGTTTCCAGGCGCGGGCCCTGCGTGGCGCCGTAGCAGCCGTCGGCCACGAGGGCGACGTCGGCGCGGGCCGCGGCGTCGATCACCGCCGCGCGCAGCGAACGCGTGTACGGCTCGCCGAAATCCACGTGCAGCACCTCGGTGCCGGGTTCCTCGCAGATCGTCGAAATGCGGCCCCAGGTGTAGTCGATCAGCTGATCCGGGCAGGCCAGCACACGCGGGCCGAAGCGCTCGGTAATGCCGCCGACGGTGTTCAGCGCGAGCACGCGCGTGGCGCCCAGGTCCTGCAGCGCGGCCAGGTTGGCGCGGTAGTTGATCTTGTGCGGCGGCAGCGAGTGGCCTTCGCCGTGGCGCGCCAGGAATGCGACCTTGTGCCCGCCCAGCGTGCCGATGCGGATCGGCCCGGACGCCGCGCCAAAGCGCGTATCGGGTTGCTGGGTCTGCACGTCCTGCAGGTCGGCCAGCTTGTAAAGGCCGGTGCCGCCGATGACGGCCAGTGCGATCGGGTCACCCATCGCTCAGTCCTTCAACGCGTAGATCGCCGGCAGGTTGCGGCCCTGCTCGTGGTAGTCCATGCCGTAACCGAACACGTAACGATCCGGCACGTCGACGCCGACGTAGTCCGCGCAGATGCCTGCGACGCAGCGGTCGTGCTTCTTCACCGCCAGCGCGGCGATTCGCACGTCGCGTGCTCCCTGCTCCATGCACCAGTCGCGGATGGCGGCCAGCGTGTGGCCCTCATCGAGGATGTCGTCGGCCAGCAGGACGCGACGGCCCTTCAGCGACGTGGCCGGGCGGTGCTTCCACACCAGCTCGCCGCCCGAGGTCTCGCCGCGATAGCGCGTGGCGTGTAGGTAATCGAACTCGAGGTCCTGCCCCAGCGCGCCAAGTTCCATAGCCAGCTGCGCGGCGAACGGCATGCCGCCGTGCATGACGGTGAGATACACCGGCACGTCGCCGCGGGTGTAGTCGGCGTCGATGTCGCGCGCCATGCGGGCGATGGCCTGCTCCAGCGTGGCGCGATCGAGCAGCAGATCGGAATTGGCCAGCGCCGCGGCCAGGTCGTGCGTGTTCGCAATGGTTTCCATCAAGCCAGTCCTTCCTGCCGGTTGCGGGCCGCGTCGTAGCGCGTGTCGGCCAGCAACCCGTCCCATCCCAGAGCGCCGCGACCGACCAGGCCGGTGAGCGCCATCGTGTTGAGCTTGCGGCCTTCGACGGCCGCCAGCGATTCTTCCACCAGTTGCGGATGACACACGAGGATCGCATCGCAACCCGCGTCGTAATGGGCGTCGATGCGCCCCTTCACGCCACCCGCGTGTTCGCCGGCCTTCATGCCGATGTCATCGCTGAAGACGACGCCGCGGAAATGCAGTTCGCCACGCAGGATCTCCTCGATCCAGCGCTTGGAATACCCCGCCGGCTCGTCCGCGACGGCCGGGTATTTCACGTGCGCCATCATCACCGCATCGGCCTTGGCGTCGATGCCTGCGACGAAGGGGATCAGGTCGGAGGCGCGCAGTTCGTCGAGCGAGCGCGGGTCGACGGCTTCACCGTAATGCGTGTCGGCCTGCACCGAACCGTGGCCGGGGAAATGCTTCAGCGTCGCCGGCATGCCGGCGCCGTGCATGCCGCGGATGTAGGCGCGGGTAAATTCGGCGACCACCTTCGGATCTTCGGAGAACGCGCGGTTGCCGATCGCCAGGTTGCCGCGTCCCAGGTCCACCACCGGCGCGAAGCTCAGGTCCACGCCGCTGGCGAGCACTTCCTTCGCCATCAGCCAGGCATGCTCCTCGGCGAGCTTGAGCGCGGCTTCGGGATCGCTCGCGTAACGGCGGCCGAAACCCTCCAGCGGCGGCAGCGCGCTGTAGCCCTCGCGGAAACGCTGCACGCGGCCGCCTTCCTGGTCCACGCAGACAAGTTGCGGGCGCGGCGCAGCTTCGCGGATCGCTGCCGACAGTTCGGCGACCTGCGCCTTCGACGCGAAGTTGCGGCTGAACAGGATCACGCCGGCGCAGGCATCGTGCTGCAGCCAGTCGCGCTCCTGCGCGGTGAGTTCGGTGCCGGCGACGCCGATCACGAGCATGCGGAAGACTCCGATGGTTCAAGGGGCCGCGCGCGGCGCGCGGGCCCGCATTGTCGCGCAGATGCCCGGACGGGGCATCCGCAGGCGTGTGGCTGGCGTGAAGGCGCGCTCAGACGGCGCAGCCGTCCGGGCCGCAGGCATCGCCCGTGGCGGCGCGTTCGTCGGGCTGGCGTCCTTCCAGTCCCAACCGTTCGAACACCTGCGCGAACACCGCCGGCGTCTGCGCACCCTGCACCGCGAGGCGGCCATCGAAGACAAACGTAGGCACGGCCTGGATGCCCAGCGCCTGCGCCTGCGCGAGCTGCGCGCGCACTTCCGCCACGCCTTCGTCGGAGTCCAGCATCGCCCGCACGCGCGCTTCCGGCAGCCCGCCTTGGGCACCGGCGTCGATGAGCGTCTGGATGTCGGCCAGGTTGCGACCTTCGGCGAAATGCGCGCGGAACAGCGCCTCGCCGACTTTGTCCGCGTCGCCTTCTCGACCGGCGAGCCAGATCAGCCGATGCGCCTTGAGCGTGCTCACGCGCACCTGCCCGCGATCGAAATCGAACGGCAGACCTTCTGCGCGACCGGTCGCCTGCGTCTGCGAAAGAATCTGCTCGGTGCGCTGCGCGCCGCCGAACTTCTTTTCGTACGCCTCGCGCAGCGGCACGGGCGTGTCGTCCGATTCCGGGTCGAGCTGGTACGCGTGCCAGTGGATGTCCGCGTTGCGGCCCTGCCCGCCCAGTCGTTCGAGCGCCTCGCGCAGGCGGTGCTTGCCGATCCAGCACCAGGGGCAGACCACGTCGGACCAGATGTCGATGCGCAAAGGGGTTTTGTCCATGCAATGGAGGTGGGGGCGCGGCGGCTTCACGCAACCGGTTTATGTCACCAGGCCGGCGCGCTCGTCCGCGCTCCACTGCCCATACGGGCGCGTGGCGAGCGCGAGATTGTAGTAGCGCGAGGAATCGGTGACTTCCGCGCCGATCCAGTCCGGGCGCGCGAAGGCTTCATCTGCGCTGGACAGTTCGATCTCCGCCACCACCAGCCCGGCGTTGTCGCCGAGGAACTCGTCGACCTCCCACAGGTGGCCTTCGTGCTGCACGTAGTGGCGGCGCTTGTCGACCAGTCCACCCACGCACAGCGCGAGCAGCGCGCGCGCGTCGGCGACGGGGATGGCGTAATCGAACTCCTGCCGCGTGTGGCCGAGCTCGCGCGACTTCAGGTTGAGGAACGCCTCGTCGCCGGCGATGCGCACGCGCACCGACGCCTTCATCGCGCCTTCGTCCATCGCCTTCTGGTCGTTGATGTAGCCCTGCGCCATCGGCACGACCTCGCGCGCGGCCGCGCGCCAGCCGTCGCCGGTGACCAGGAATTTGCGTTCGATTTCGAGGGCCATGGTGGGGCTCGGGATTCGGGATTCGGGATTCGGGATTCGGGATTCGGGATTTGGGATTTGGGATTTGGGATTTGGGATCGACAGGCGGGCAGCGGCTTGCAGTGTTGTCGCTCTTGCGAATCCCGAATCCCGAATCACCAATCCCGTCTTTCACGCCCTTTCGAACAGCGCGATCGACTCCACATGCGCCGTGTGCGGGAACATGTCCATCACGCCGGCGGCCTTCAGCTTCCAGCCGCGCTCCTTCACCAGGAAACCCGCATCGCGCGCGAGCGACGCCGGATGGCAGCTGACGTAGACGATACGGTCGAACTGTTTCAGCGGCAGCTGCGCGAGCACGACGTCGGCGCCCGAACGCGGCGGATCGAGCAGCAGCTTGTCGAACGGCTGCTTCATCCAGTGTTCCTGCGACAGGTCCTTCGCGAGGTCGGCTGCGTGGAATTCCGCATTCGTGATGCCGTTGTGCGCGGCGTTCTCACGGGCGCGGCGCACCAGTCCCGCCTCGCCTTCCACACCCACCACTTCGCGCACCTGACGCGCCAGCGGCAGGGTGAAATTGCCAAGGCCGGCGAACAGGTCGAGTACGCGGTCTTCGGGGCTCGGATCCAGCAGGTCGATCGCAAGCTGGATCATCTTGCCGTTGAGGCCGGCGTTGACCTGGATGAAGTCCAGCGGACGGAACAGGTATTCCAGGTTCCATTGGGGCAGCGAAAACGCGAGCTTCGGCGATTCGGGCCACAGCGCATGCACCGTATCCAGGCCGCCGGGCTGCAGGAAGATCGCGAAACCGTGCGCCTTGCCGAACGCGACCAGCGCGTCGCGATCGCTCTCGCTGAGCGGCACCAGGTGGCGGATCGTCAACGCGACGCCGCTGAAGGCGTCGCCGTGCGAGCCGTCCTGCGCATCGCCGGCGATGAACTCGATCTGCGGGATCTCGCGCCGCGCCTGCATGCCGTCCACCAGTGCGGAGAGCTCCGGCAGCTTCGAGGCGATCTGCGGCATCACGGTGTGGCATTCGCGGATGTCGGCGACGAAGCGCGGATCGGTTTCGCGGAAGCCGACCAGTGTCTTGTCCTTCTTCTCGACGCGACGCACCGAGAAGCGACCCTTGCGGCGATAGCCCCATGCGGCGTCGACCAGCGGCGGCAGGATGCGTTCGGGCTCGACGTGGCCGATGCGCTCGAAGTTCTCCATCAGCACGCGCTGCTTGGCGAGGATCTGCTTGCCCTCGTCGTAATGCTGCAAGGCGCAGCCGCTGCACACCCCGAAGTGCGCGCAACGCGGCACGACGCGTTCGGGCGCGGCTTCCAGGACTTCGACGGTTTTGGCTTCGTCGAAACTGCGGTGGCGACCGGTCTGGGAGGCCATGACGCGTTCGCCCGGCAGCGCGCCGGCGACGAACACGGCCTTGCCGTCGGGACGGCGGGCAACGCCGCGGCCGTCGTGGGTCAGGTCGGTGATGGAGACTTCGAAGGGGGTTTGATCGATGCGGGCCACAGCGGCTGGCGTACTGCTCAACAGGGCCGCGTATTGTCGCAGATCGGGGGAGCTGCCCTCACCCCAACCCCTCTCCCGCACGCGGGAGAGGGGCATTCAGGTCACTTCTGGCGCCAGCCGCCGCCGGCGTCCTGCACCCACCAGCCCGGGCGCGCGCTGTCGACCCACTGGCGTGCGAATACCGCGCGGATCTGCTGTTCCCATTCGGGATGGTCGTTGGCCACGGCGATTTCGCGGTACACGGCGCGCGCGTCGCGGTTCTGCTCGGACACGGCCTGGTTCACGGCCACGCGCTGAGGCAGCGCGATCTTCGACGCATCGCGCACGTCGATCGTGCCGTCGTTGGCGATGCCCAGCGCGCCGGACTCGAAGTGCGGCTTGAGCTGCCCGTCGAAGCGCTGCGCCATGCGCGACTGGATCGCCTGGATCGCCGGCGTCTTGATGGTGATGTCCGGCTGGCCCTGCGCCTGCGCGCTGCCGATGCCGACCAGGGAGAGCCAATCGATGCGCGACGCGAGCGAACGCTCCGCCGACGGCACGTACGCGCTCTGACCGCCCGGCTTGTCCTGCGGCTTCGGCGCCGGCTGCGCGTCGTCGCCGATCACCTTCTCGACGAACTCGCGCGCCGCTTCCTTGGCTTCGGCCGCCGGGAAGTACACGTTGATCGTGACGCAGGCGGTCAGCGCGACCGCTGCAAGTGGAATGCCCATCCAACGACGCATGACGATTTCTCCTGTTGATCCATTGCCGGCGTGAGAGCGGCCCGGCGCGATGCAGCGAAACTTACCCGAACGGCCCGACCGGCGCAGCCTCGGCTGCCTCGAATCAGACTTATTCAACGGGACTCGGGACGGCCCTATTCGAAGACGGGCTTCACGTCGCCCGAGCTCGCCGCTTTCAGTCGATCCAGCAGGGTCGGCCAGTCCACGTCGCGGTTGAAGCCCACCACCGCCAGCCGCGGGATACCCGACCCTTCGACGATAGTGAAGCCGTTGCCGGCTGAACCCAGCCCGCTCATCCGGCACACCTGGTCATTGAGGTAGCACGACAGGCCGATGCGCCGGTAACCGAAGTCGTCGAACAGGCCGATCAGCTGGGACTGGAGGCTGCTCACGAACGAGGCGTCGGACACGCTCGACAGGTCCTGCACCGCGCGCTGGCTGATGCGCTGGCGAACGCCGGCACGACGCGCGGCGTTGGCGTCGGTGGCGATCGCCGCCTCGAACGCGACCGGCTGCCAGTCGACCAGCCGCAGCCGGTCGAAGCGGCCGTCGAGCTTGCCGGTGATCTCGCCGAAGCCGAGCACGCCGGTCAGCGATTGCAGGTCGATGTCCTCGAAGGCGATGTCCGACGACAGCGTCGGCGCAACGCCGAACGGCCGCTCCATCGCCAGCGACGACACCTGCACCGTGCCGCCGAACAGCTGCACCGACAGGCCGCCTTCGAAATCGAGCCGGTCGTCGGCGTATCGCGCCTCGGGAATGTGGCCGGTGAGCTCGCCCGTGAACGCCGGCCAGCCCAGTGCCTGCGACAGCTGGGCGATGTCGAGCCGGTCCAGGTCCAGGCCGAAACGGATCTGCAGCCCCTGTCCGTGGGCCGGAGGCCGCAGGTGCAGGTGATTGATGGCGACGTCGCCGCCGAGCATCGCGAAGTTCGACACCTCGCGCAGGCGCAGTTCGCCCGCGTCGCTCACGAACGGCAACCGCGCCGCGCCGAACGCGAGCCCATGCAGGCGGCCGCCATTCCAGCGCAGTTCGCTGTCCAGTTGCTGCGCGCGGGAGAAACGCACGTCGCCTTCGAGTCCGGCGAAATCGAAGCGGCCACGCGGATCGTCGATCGACACGTCGTGCGGCACGAAGGCCGCTTCGTGCACCGTGCCTTCGTCCATGCGCAGCTGGACATCGGCCGCGCCCCGCAGCTGCAGGTCCGCCAGACCCGCCAGACCGAGGAAGCCGGTGAGGTAGGCATCGCGCATCGGCGTCAGGTCGTCGCTGCGCGCACGCACGTCGAGCGAACGCAGCGAGCCGTCCACGCCCAGCGCCGCACTGCCCTGCGCGACAAGGATGCCGGGGTCGTCCCAGCGGATGCGCGGCAGGCGCCAGCCTTCGGTACCGTGCTGGGTCGCGAGCAGATCGACCGCGATCCGGCGCTGCTGCAACGCAAGGTAGGCATTTCCGAACAGCAGGTCGCCTCCGTGCAGGGCCCCGTCGATGGCGAAGCTCGTGTTCGTTCCGAAGCTTGCGTCGAGCGTGGCCTGCGCGGAGACATTTTCGCCGGCGATCAGGCCATCGGCGGTGTCGAACGCCACGCCCGACAGGCGCAGCGGTCCGGTCACGCGCAGCGGCGCGTTGGCCGGCGCGTGCACGGCGATCTGCCCGTCGAGGGTGCCCTTGCTGAAGCGGCCGGCTTCCCAGGCACGGGACACCAGCGCCTGCGCCCAGACGACGGGCACCTGCGCCAGGTCGATGCGGGTCAGGTCGGGCGTGCGGGACTGGCGATCGAGCGTCAGGCTGCTTCGACCGCGCGAAAGTCGCGCACCGGTGTGCGCATCGTCGATGTCGATCGCCAGCGTCAGCGCGGTGCCCCGCCCCTCGCGCACGGCACCTTCACACCGCCAGCGGTTTCCTGCATGGGAGAGTGGACACTGCCAGGCGACGTCACGGAAGCGGTACCCCAGCCCCGGCGCGTCGATGCGTGCAGCCTGCAGGCGCAATGTGCCCTGCGGCGCGGCATCGGGCCAGTCGAGTTGCACGCGCACGCCTTCCAGTGTCGCGACCGCTGTACGTACTCTGGCAATCTTCGCCTGCGCGGTCGCGGCCGTCGCGACATCGCCCCATGCGACGAGCGCGATGAGCGAGGCGACCCGCAGCAGGCGTAAGATCGAACACGACATCCGATCAGCATACCGACAGGACGCGAAATGCCGATGATGCCCGACACAGTTCCACGCATCCTGCTGGTCGAGGACGACCCGACCAGCCGCAGTTTCCTGACCGCCGCATTGCAGGCGACGCCGGCCGAAGTGGATGCGGTCGACACGCTCGCCGCCGCGCTGGCGCTGGCGGCGTCGCAGACCTACTCGGCGTGGATGATCGACGCGCGCCTGCCCGATGGCAGCGGCGAGGAACTGCTCGCGCGCCTGCGCGAACGCGATCCGCATACGCCGGCCATCGCGCACACCGCCGCACACGAAGCGACCGTGCTGGAAACACTGCTCGCGGCCGGCTTCGTCGAAGCGCTGGTCAAGCCGATGCCCGCCGCGACGCTGCAGGGCGCGTTGCGGCGCGTGCTCGGTTCGTCGGCGGACGACGCCACGATCGTGGCCCTGCCCGTCGTCGAGGAACTGCCCCTCTGGGACGATGAGGCTGCGACGTTGGCGCTCAACGGAAACCGCACGCATGTGGACACGCTGCGCGACCTGTTCGTGCAGGAGCTGGCGAAGTCGGTCTATGCGATTTCCACCGCGGCCGAACGCGGCGACCTGGATTCGGTACGCGGCGACCTGCACCGGCTGCGCGCCAGTTGCGGCTTCGTCGGCGCGCAGCGGCTCGGGGCCGCGGTGCAGGCGTTGCAGCAGGAGCCGTCGTCGCCGACGCGCCTTGTCGCGCTGGAACAGATCGCGCAGGACACGCTGGATCACGCCAGCGTCGCGGCGCGCCCGGCGCAATTCCAGGAAAGTCAGTCGGCCGCGGTCTGATCGGGCGGACGAGCGACGCGGTTCAACTCGGCAAGCATTTCCCACGACTTCAACCCACGCGGCCCGAGATGGTGCGCGAGCACATCGCGCATCGCGCGGCGCAGGCCGGGCAGGTCGTCGGCGTCCGGCAATCGGTCCGCAGCGAGCGACAACAGCCCGCGACCGGTCGCAGCGCGACTGCGATCGCCATGGCCGCGATCGCTGAGCACGCGGCGTGGACCAAATTCGGGTTCGAGGCGGTAGCGCGCGGCCGGATCGATCGATGCGCCGTCGCCGTCATGCGCCCAGTCGAACCCGGAACCGAGCGCGTCGAGCAGGTCGCGTTCGTAACGACGCAGCGTCCAGGCCAGCGGCTCGCCCGCGCCGAGGCGGACGCGGGTGCGCCCGTAGGCGTCGTAGAGCTCAGGCGAGGGATCCTGGCGCGGCGCCAGGCGCAGGGTGAGTTCGTTGAGGTAGAAGCCCGAGAGCATCGCCTCGCCGGTCAGGCGCGGTGCGACATCGATCGCTTCGGCGGTGTTGAGCCGCGCGAGTTCACCGACCTGCACCGCATCGAAGCAGATCCATTGCAGCGGCTGCAATGCCGCGCGCAACGCCTGCTTCTTCGGCCCCTGCACGCCGCGCGCGACCAGTCCGAGGCGGCCGTGGTGCTCGCTCAGGACTTCGACCAGCAGGCTGGTCTCGCGCCACGGGCGGGCATGCAGGACGAAGGCGGCTTCGGCGGCGATGCGCATGCGGCTAGGAACGAGTGGAAGGGAACGAGAAGCGAGTTTCGCGCTTCTGCTTTACTCGTTCCCCACTCCTCTGGACTCGTTCCTGCTTCAATCGTGATACCCGAACGCCCGTAGCGCCGCTTCGTCGTCCGACCAGCCTTCGCGCACGCGCACCCAGGTTTCCAGGAAGACCTTGCTGCCGAACAGGCGCTCCATCTGCAGGCGCGCCTTGGCGCCGATCTCGCGCAGGCGCTCGCCGCCCTTGCCGATGACGATGGCCTTCTGGCCGTCGCGCTCGACCCAGATGACGGCGCCGATGCGCAACAGGTTGCCGTCGACTTCGAACTTCTCGATCTCCACGGTCGTCGCGTACGGCAATTCTTCGCCGAGCTGGCGCATGAGCTGTTCGCGAACCATTTCGCCGGCGAGGAAACGCTGGCTCTTGTCGGTGATCTCGTCTTCGCCGTACAGCGCGGGTTGTTCGGACATCAGCGCCAGCACGTCCTTCACCAGCGCGTCCAATCCCTTGCGGCGCAGCGCGGAAATGGGATGCACGGAGGCGAAATCGCGACCATCGCTGACCTTCGCCAGGAATGGCAGCAGCGTGGTCTTGTCCTTGATGCGGTCGACCTGGTTGGCGACCAGCACCACCGGCACGCCGCCCTTCTTCAGGGCCTCGTACGCGAGCGAGTCCTCGTCGTCCCACTGTCCGGCGCGAACCACGAGGATCGCGGCGTCCACGCCCTCCAGCGCGCCACGTGCGGCACGATTCATCCAGCGGTTCATCGCACGCTTCTGCTCGCGGTGGATGCCGGGGGTGTCGACCAGCAGCAGCTGGCCCTCGGGGAAGGTGGCGATGCCGAGCAGCTGGTGGCGCGTGGTCTGCGGGCGGTCGGAGGTGATGCTGACCTTCGCGCCGACGAGGGCGTTGACCAGGGTGGATTTGCCGACGTTCGGACGGCCGATGACGGCCACGTGGCCGGCGCGATGAGCGGGGGTATTCATCCCGGAATTGTAAGGCGCCGTCGTGCAGCGTGCGGAAAGCCGGCCGCTCAGCGTTCCTGCAGCTGGTCCAGCGCGGCTTCGGCGGCGGACTGCTCGGCCGCGCGGCGCGAAGTGCCGACGCCCTCGGCCACCAGCGGCGGCTGGCTCAGCGTGCAGCTGACCTGGAAGCTCTTGGCATGGTCCTCGCCCGTCTCGGCCAGCAGTGCGTAGACCGGCAGCGGCTTCTGCCGGGCCTGGAGCCATTCCTGGAGGCGCGTCTTGGCGTCCTTGCCCACCTTGTTCGGCGGCGGAAGCGCGGCGATGGCCGCCTCGAACCACGGCATCACCGCGGCGCGACAGGTCGGGAAATCCGAATCGAGGTAGATCGCGGCGATCAGCGCTTCCAGCGCGTCGGCGAGGATGGAATCGCGGCGGTGACCGCCCGACTTCATCTCGCCCGGGCCGAGCGTGAGCCGCGGCCCCAGGTCCAGCGTCCGCGCGATCGGGGCCAGCGCCGATTCGCGCACCAGTTCGGCACGGGCGCGGGTGAGCGCGCCTTCGTCGGCGCGCGGCCAGTGCGCGTACAAGGCCTCGGCGACGATCAGGTTGACCAGCGCGTCGCCGAGAAACTCCAACCGTTCGTTGTGCGGAGCACCCGCACTACGGTGCGTCAAGGCCTGCTGCAGCAGTTCCGGATGCTCGAAACGGTGGCCGATACGCTCGGTCATTCCGCGACGCGCGAAAGGGCCTGCTGGGCGTTGAAATGACCGACGATGTCGAAATTGCCAATCAAAGGGCGGCGCACTTCGTAATCGACCGTCATCATGTAGCCCGCGCCCTGGCGGGCCAGCTTGACGTCGGCCGGCTTCACGTTGTCGGCGTAGCTGATGTACAGGCGACGAAAGAATGCGTCCTTGATCCGCGCCGGATCCTGTTCGCTCAGGCCGCCTTCCTGCGACATCTGCTTCAGCGCCTGCTTCACCGCGAAGTATTCCGAATACATCGGAATCACCTTCATGCCCATGTAGATGAACACGCCGACGACGGCCAGCACCATGACGAACCCGATCAGGGTCATGCCACTCTGAGTACGCTTCATTTCACCAATCCCCCAAGTATTTGCATCATGAAGCCCCGCCGGCGCATTCCCCTCGCCGACGGGTGCATTGTTACTGGATCTTGTTGCCGATGCGCGAGGTGTCCACGCCGCCGTCGAAGTTCATCCAGATCAGGAACGCCTTGCCGCGCAGGTTCTGCTCCGGCAGGAAGCCCCAGTATCGGCTGTCCTCGCTGTTGTCGCGGTTGTCGCCCATCACGAAATAGTGACCCGGCGGCACGATCCAGTCGCCCTCGCCCTGGTCGATGAACGGCAGGTTGGTGCGCTCAAGCACATGGTGCTGGCGGCCCAGCAGGTCTTCCTGCAGTTCCTCGGCGCCGGTCATCTCGGTGCCGTTGCCCTTGCCCTGGTACACGCCGATGGGCGCGTAGGCCAGGACCTTCCCGTTCACGCTGACCTGGTTGTCGTGGTAGCCGACGCGATCGCCCGGCAGGCCGACCACGCGCTTGATCCAGTCCTGGTCCGGATGGTGCGGGGGGCGGAACACGACCACGTCGCCGCGCTGCGGTTCGCCGATGGGAACCACCTTGTGGTTGTTGATCGGCAGGCGCAGGCCGTAGGTGAACTTGTTGACCAGGATGAAGTCGCCGGTCAGCAGCGTCGGCATCATCGAGTTGGACGGGATGCGAAAAGGTTCCGCGACGAAGCTGCGCAGGATCAGCACGACCGCCAGCACCGGGAAGAACGCCTTGGAGTAATCGACGACGATGGGTTCCTTGCCATCGTCCAACAGGCCCTGCCGCGCTTCGCGGCGCTTGGCCAGCACGAGCTTGTCGAGCAGCCAGACCAGGCCGGTGAACAGGGTCAGGACGACCAGGGCGATTTCAAACCAGCGCATGCATGCTCCTCAGGAGAGCGGGAAACGGAGAGACAACCGGGAAACGGCGGGGCACCACGGCATGGGACACCGGACGGCGGAACGACCGGCCTGTCGCGCAGATCGCACCCCGGCAACCTGCCATGGCGAGGATAGCGGCGTGCGTGCCGTCCGTCATGGGCGAACCCTTCCCGAAGCTGGCGGGAACTTCGCGCCCTGACGTAGGAAAACCCCGCGCCATCGGGTCTGCTTACTTGTCGACCTGCAGCACGGCGAGGAACGCCTCCTGCGGGATCTCGACGCGGCCGACCTGCTTCATCCGCTTCTTGCCCTCCTTCTGCTTCTCGAGGAGCTTCTTCTTTCGGCTGATGTCGCCGCCGTAGCACTTGGCCAGCACGTTCTTGCGCAGCGCCTTGACCGTGGTGCGGGCGATGACCTGCGAACCGATCGCCGCCTGGATCGCCACGTCGAACATCTGGCGCGGGATCAGTTCCTTCATCTTCTCGCACAGGTCGCGGCCGCGGCGGTCGGCATGGCTGCGATGGCAGATGATGGAAAGCGCGTCGACCTTGTCGCCATTGATGAGCGTGTCCACGCGCACGAACGGGCCGGCATCGAAACGCAGGAAGTGGTAGTCCAGCGACGCATAGCCGCGGCTGACCGACTTGAGCTTGTCGAAGAAATCCAGCACCACTTCGGCCATCGGCAGCTCGTAGCTGATCTGCACCTGGCTGGCCAGGTACTGGATGCCGATCTGCACGCCGCGCTTTTCCTCGCACAGCTTGATGATGTTGCCGATGTACGCCTCGGGCGTGAGGATGTTCGCGCGGATGATCGGCTCGCGGATCTCCTGGACCAGATTCAACTGCGGCAGCTTGGCCGGGTTGTCCATCGGCATGATGTCGCCGTCGGTCTTGAGCACCTCGTAGATCACCGTCGGCGCGGTGGTGATCAGGTTGAGGTTGTATTCGCGCTCAAGACGCTCCTGCACGATTTCCATGTGCAGCATGCCGAGGAAGCCGCAGCGGAAGCCGAAGCCCATCGCCTCTGAGCTTTCCGGTTCGAAACGCAGCGCGGCATCGTTGAGGCGCAGCTTGTCGAGCGCTTCGCGCAGGTCCGGGTAGTCCTCGGCATCCACCGGGAACAGGCCGGCGAACACGCGCGGCTGCATCTCCTGGAAGCCCGGCAGCGGCTTGGCCGCAGGATCGCCGGCGAGGGTCAGCGTGTCGCCGACCGGCGCGCCGTGCACGTCCTTGATCGAGGCGTGGATCCAGCCGACCTCGCCCGCACCGAGCTTGGGCAGGTCCTTGCGCTTGGGGGTGAACACGCCGACCTTGTCGACCTGATGCGTGCGGCCGGTGGACATCACCAGCACCTTGTCGCCGGGCTTGATCTCGCCCTGCATCACGCGCACCAGCGACACCACGCCCAGGTAGTTGTCGAACCACGAGTCGATGATCAGCGCCTGGAGCTTGTCGGTGTCGCGCGGCTTCGGCGGGGGGATGCGATGCACGATCGCCTCCAGCACGTCCACCACGTTCAGGCCGGTCTTGGCGCTGATGGCGACCGCGTCTTCCGCGTCGATGCCGATGACGGCCTCGATCTCGGCCTTGGCGCGTTCGATGTCGGCGGTCGGCAGGTCGATCTTGTTGAGGACCGGCACCACTTCCAGTCCCTGCTCCACCGCGGTGTAGCAGTTGGCGACCGACTGCGCTTCCACGCCCTGCGCGGCGTCGACGACCAGCAGCGCGCCTTCGCACGCGGCCAGCGAACGGCTGACTTCGTAGCTGAAGTCGACGTGGCCGGGCGTGTCGATGAAGTTGAGGAAATAGGTCTGTCCGTCGCGCGCCTTGTACGGCAGCGACACGGACTGGGCCTTGATGGTGATGCCGCGTTCGCGCTCGATCGGGTTCGAATCGAGGACCTGCGCTTCCATCTCGCGGGCTTCGAGGCCGCCACAGAGCTGGATGATGCGGTCGGCCAGGGTCGACTTGCCGTGGTCGACGTGGGCGATGATGGAGAAGTTTCTGATCTGCTGCATGCGGGGGCGCGCGAGGCTGGCCGTTCCTTGAAATCAACGCGCGATTATCGCACAGGCCCCGCCGCCGCCAGCCCACCGCCGCACATCCCGGAGCCGCGCCGTGGGCGGGCGCCGGGATGGCGGAAGGCGGACGTCAGCCGGTCTGGGCGTCGTCCTGCGCGGTGACGGCGATGAACTGCGTCGAACCCTGGCGGCGGACCAGCAGCATCACGGTGTCGCCGGACTTGACCGAACCCAGCTCGCGGTCGAGCGCCGCCGCCGAGTTGACCGAGCTGCGGCCGACCTGGAGGACCACGTCGCCCGGGCGCAGGCCCGCTTCCGCGCCGGAGTCGCCCGGGTTGCGGATCAATACGCCCTCGCCCGCCCGCAGGCCCAGGCGCTGGCGCTCGCTCGCCGACAGGTCCTGACCGACCAGGCCGAGCGCATTGCCGCCCGAGGGCCTTGCCGAGCCGCCTCCGGTCGCCGGACGCGGCGGGTTGTCGCCATTGGCGGCCAGCTCGTCCAGCTCGTTGACGGTAACGATCTTGTCGATGGTGCGGCCGTCGCGGAACAGGGTGACCTTCGCCTTCGTGCCCGGCGCCATGTTGCCGATGATCGGCGGCAGGTCGGCCGAGTCGTTGATCGTGCGTCCGTCGACGGCGCGGATCACGTCGCCGCGTTCGATGCCCGCCTTCTCCGCCGGGCTGCCGGGCAGCACGTCGGCGATCAGCGCACCGCTGCTGTCGGGCAGGCCCATCGCCTTGACCGCTTCGCCCGTCAACTGCTGCACCTGCACGCCCAGCTGGCCGCGGCTCACCTTGCCGGTCGCGCGCAGCTGCTCGGCCGCGCTCATCGCCACGTCGATCGGAATGGCGAAGCTCACGCCCATGTAGCCGCCGGAATTGCTGAAGATCTGCGAATTGATGCCGACCACTTCACCGCTGGTGTTGAGCAGCGGGCCGCCCGAGTTGCCCTGGTTGATGGCCACGTCGGTCTGGATGAAAGGCACGTAGCGCTGGTTCGCGTACGGATTGGCGCGACCGACCGCGCTCACGATACCGGCGGTGACCGAGTGGTCGAGACCGAACGGCGAGCCAATCGCGATCACCCACTGCCCCGCCTTGGTCCCGTTCGCCGGCGCCATGCGCAGGAACGGCAGGCCCTTGGCGTCGATCTTGAGCAGCGCGACGTCGGATTGCTCATCGCTGCCGATGACCTTCGCCGGGAATTCGCGGCGATCGGACAGCGTGACCGTCACGGTGTCGGCGCCTTCGACGACGTGGTGGTTGGTCATCACGTAGCCATCGGCCGACATCAGGAAGCCGCTGCCGAGCGAGGCACCGCCGCCGCGCGGACCACGCGGGCCCGGGCCGCCGGGTCCCTGCCCCGGGAACGGCATGTCGTCGCCGAAGAAGCGGCGGAAGATTTCGGGTATCTGCTCCTCATCCGGTATCTGCTGCTGGTTGCGCGCGGTGCGGCGCGGCGCGACTTCGGCGCGGATGTTGACGACCGCCGGCCCGACGCGCTGCACGAGGTTGGTGAAATCCGGCAGGCCGGAGACCAGCGTCGGCGCGGGCGTGGCGGCCGGCGGCTGCGCGATCGGGTTGGCGGGCGGCTGGGCCGTGCAGGCGGCGGGGACCGCCGCGGCGATCGCGGCGACCAGGAACAGGCTCCGCAGGGGAGACGTGCGATTCGGGGCGGGGCGCTTCATCGTCGTGCGGTTCATCGGCGGACGGTTCATTGGCTTCGTAGCCTCGGGAAACATTGGGGTGAGTCTGGGCGGCACGCCGTTTTCACGGCGCGAGGAACGGGTAATCGTTGGGGCCCGCTCACGGAGCGGGCCCGTCCATGGGTCAGTCCTGCGATTCTGTCCGCGCCGGATTTTCTTCGGCGGCCGGCAACGCGGTCTGCGGCTCGAACGGATAGAACGAGGGCGAATTCGCGCTGCTCGTGCCGAAGCTCGCCGTCAGCGCGCCGTTGCCGGAGTACTGCGGCAACACCGCACGCGGCCACGGACGCGAAGCCGGTTCGACGTGCTCGGGCTGGAAGGGCCGGCGCGGCGATGTGATCGGCGCGACCGCATCGGCGACCGCGGTCTGCGCGATGCCCGCCGTCGCGATGACGGGTTGCGCGACCGCGCGGCCGACACGGCTGGCGGCACGCTCGTTCTGCGTGCGCGAAGCGCGGCGCTCGCTGGCACGACGCGGGACTTCCACTGCAGCGACGGCCGCCGCGCTCATGCCCAGGGTGCGGTCGGGCGACTGCGGGGCTGCCGGGGTCACCGGCGCGGGCGTCGAAGCCACCTGCGGGACCGCGACTGCCGGTGCGCTGGCGACCTGCGGCGAACGCGAAGGATTACCGGTCGACGGCGCGTCGTTCGAGAACGGACGCGTCACGAACAGCGCCGCCACCGCGACCGAAGCCGCGAGCGCGCCGCCCATCCAGGCGCGACGTCCGCCGGCGGCCTTCACCGGCATCGCGACGTGTTGCGCCTGCTCCTCGCGAAGCGCGAGCGCGACGCGATCGGCGAAGCCACTGGCGGCCACGCCCTGCGCCTGTCCGCGCAGCGCATCGCCATAGAGTTGCCAGCGGCCGACGGTGTCGCGCCATTCCACGTCGTGGCCGAGGCGCTTGAGCGCGAAGCGCGCTTCGTCGCCGCGCAGTTCGCCGTCGAACAGCGCGCACAGCGTTTCGCTGTCCTGGTTCGAGCGGGGGTGGGCCGGTCTATCGTCGATGGGTCGTTGATTGGAAGTCATCGCGTGGCAGCTTTGGAAGTGTCGTGGTCCAGCAGGGGCCGAAGTTCGGCGTCGATCGCCTCGCGCGCGCGGAATATGCGCGAGCGGACGGTACCGATGGGGCACCCCATCTTCTGCGCGATGTCCTCGTAACTCAGGCCGTCCACCTCGCGCAGGGTGATCGCGGCCCTCAATTCCTCCGGTAGTCCTTCGACCACACGCATCACCGTGCGTTCGATTTCCTGCCGCAGAAGTTCATGCTCCGGCGTATCGGTGTCGCGCAGGCGCGTACCGGTGTCGAACAGTTCCGCCTCGCCGGCATCGACGTCGTCCGTCGGCGGGCGGCGGTTCTGTGCGACCAGGTGGTTCTTGGCGGTATTCACGGCGATACGGTGCAACCATGTGTAGAACTGCGCGTCGCCCCGGAAGTTCGGCAGCGCCCGGTAGGCGCGGATGAAGGTTTCCT
>Ga0209257_1000720_pt1 | contig 50849 bp, 42 predicted proteins | sample AraplaCvi_mCL_r2_FD_184277 | JGI IMG/M metagenome (GOLD analysis project Ga0209257, IMG submission 184277) | Arabidopsis root microbial communities from North Carolina, USA - plate scrape MF_Cvi_mCL_r2 (SPAdes) (version 2) | ecosystem: Host-associated > Plants > Roots > Endosphere | place: USA...
GTTGAAGGCGAAGGGCGCCGAGGCCGAGGTCACGGCGAGGCCGTGGGCCGGCGGCGAGTTCAACCTCAACCTCTCCTATACGGACGCCAAATACCACGACATTCCGGCTGAGTATCAGCGCCTGTTCGCCAGTCGGCGCCCAGCCGGCGCGCCCCCGTTCCAGGCGAACATCTCCTACAGCCACAGGTTTGATTTCGAGAACGGCGCTGGACTGCTGCTGCGCGGCGACATCCGCCACACCAGCCCATACGACGTAATCCGCATCACCGTGGCTGAGGCCACAGGCGGCGCCTCCCCCTACGTCCGCACGGGGGCGCACGCGACAGGCAACCTGAGCGCGACATGGATGGGCCCGGACGGCGCCTATTCCGTCACGGCGTACGTCCGAAACGTCACCGACGAGCGGTTCAAGACGGGAGCTGATATCATCAGCGCGGTAAACGGCGTCGTGGTTGCGAACGGCGAGCTGAGCGATCCCCGAACCTGGGGTATCGTCCTGACAGGACGATTTTGATCGTGGGGCCCGCCGGTCCTCCCGGCGGGCCTTACATTCAGCATTGTCAGGCCAACTGCGCCGGTCGGCAAAGACCATAGGCTGGAGACGCGGCCGGATCGTCGCCGGCCACCCAGAGGCCCGTCTACCGATTCAATTCGTCCTCCGAGGTATCCGCCTAGTGGGGCGCGGGCGGGGCTACTTCCTGAACGCGATGGACACGGGGGGATCGCCGATCAGCTCGTCGCCTACCTGCGCACCCAGTCCGGGGCGGTCCAGGCCGCGCGACCACGGCGCCCGACGGCCGGGCCGGGGGCAATGTGATGCTGAATGTCTTCGACGGCGCCTTGCGGGAGATGCTGGCCGGCGAAGCCTGACCTCGGTCCGCGCCCGGAACGCCCTTCGATTTGATCGTGGCGCCTCGTTTCACCTTGGCGCTGAGCCGCTTCTTGGGGCGAGAGAGCAGCGCGGTCGTCTTCCCGTCGTCCTTGGAGCGCGCCCCATGAAATTTGTCGCCGCCACCTCTGTCATCACGGTCCTGCTCGCCGCGGGCGCAGCGATCGCGCAGCCCGCAGGAACGCCGCCGCCCGCTCCGTCCGGCGCGGCGAAGAAGCTGTCCACCCAGTCCACCCCGATCGAGATCCTGGCCGCCGACGCCCGCGCGCGCGAAATCCTCGAGAAGCACCTGCCCGGCCTCATCGCGAACCAGTTCTACCTGCAGTTCGAAGCTACGAGCTGGTGCAGATCGCGCCCCTCAGCATGGGCGATGTCACCGACGAGAAACTGAAGGCTATCGAAGCGGACCTGTAGAAGCTGAGCTGATCACGATCAGGACAAGTCGGAGCGTCGGGCGGTCCCGGGACTTACGCCCGGAACGCCCGCTGACGTCGGCCGCCAGCGGCCTCGTGACGTGACCGGCGCCGGAGCGCCCCGTCGGCACAGCCAAGGCTCCTGGTGGGCGGTGGTCGAAGCCCGGCGGCGTCGAGCGTTCGCTTCCCGTCAGCCGAGATGACAGGCGGCCAACAGGGCCATGAAGCGCCGGTACGCCTCCTGTTGCTCGTCATTCAGGGCCGGCTTGGGCGGCGGATCCTGGCCGACCGCGCGCTCCTGCGTTGGAGGCGGGAGCGCGTACACGTCGCAATGATAGGCGATGTCACCCGATGCGAAGGGAACGTCGCTGGCCTCGATCGCATCCATTCTTCGGTCTCCATCGGGCGGCAATTGGCGCGGGGAACCCTAGGTCTCCGGCCCGGGAGAAGTTAGGTGTCTCAAATCGGCGGCGTCCGTTTGCGCCTCGGCTGCCCGGGACGCGCCGCGCGACCTTGGCCGCGACGGATGGGATAAGGCTCGCCTGCAGGTGTTCGTCCGCAAGGTACAAGCCGTCTTCGCTCAGATCGCCGCGACGAACGACCGCCACCGGGCGCATCGCGCCTCGGGCCGGAAGACCGGGCGGAAATCGGGACCGTCAGGCGCCGCGGGGTCGCCGGCCGCGCTTGGTCCCCATCTCCTGGACCATCGTCTTCGGCAGCGTGGCGAGTTCCAGAAAGCCCTTGCGACCTCTATCGAGCCAATCGAACCGTTCATTCGCGCGCCGGCGGAAGTCGGCGGAGGTGATGCGTCCGCTCAAAGCAAGCCCCGCCGCGGCCACCGGCTGAGGTTCGCGCAGCAGCCCATAAGGGGCGGCGCCGTCGAGGCTCATGCCGCCCATGGGATCGGCGCCGGGCGGACGACGCCCGCCCGCGGGCGGCCCATCGCCGGGCGGGCCGCCCATGCCGCCTCCCGGGCCGCCCATGCCGCCGCCGGGACCGCCCATCTGGGCGCGGATGAGAAAACCATCGACGGCGCCGATGCGGCCCCCGCCAAGTATCTCGGGCGCGATAACGGTCTCGTAGCGGCGGACCTCCTGGCCGTCGATCTGGCCGTCTTGGTTCCGGTCGAGCACGGCGAAGAAGCGCATCGCGTCGGCGACGAATTCGTCGCGCGCGAGGCGGCCGTCGTGATTGCCGTCGGCCCGTTCGAACCAAGCGGCGACCGGGTACGGCTCACCCGGCCGGGACCGGAAGGGCTCGCCCGCCGGACTGATGAACAGCATCGCGGGTCCAGGTCCGTCGCGAGGCGATCCCGGCGGCTCGCCGGGACCTCGACCGGGCGGGGCCTGCGCCCATGCACATGCGCTGAACGCGACGGACAGCGGAAGGAGGACGATCAGCAGGCGCATTGTGCGAGGAACTGAAGATGGAACGCGCGGGGCCAGGCGCGCAGGAGCGGCCATCCAACTGGCCGGCGCATGTCGGAAGTGAGACGCGTCCACTACGTCTTGTTTCAATTGTGTTTCGGGAAGTCGAAGTGTTCCGTGCAACAATTCACCAAAGAATTGGCAAATATCTTGCCGAATATTTAGGTAGGCGTGAGCCGCGCCGTACGACATCGTGGGGAGGAAGTCAGTTTCCATCCCACGACCGGTCCCGCGGTGGCCTCCGTGGCGCTAGTAGGCCTGGGTACGGCGCCTTCCCAATGCGGTATTCGCACCAGACGTCGCCCTTTGGGCATTCGAAGGTCCGGTCGAAGACCTTCTTGAGCTTGGGGCTGATCACCGCATAGGTCGGCGAGTTCTCGACGCCCTTTGCGAGCGCCTCCTCGCAAGCCGCGCGCTCGGCCTTGGTCAACGCGAGGAGATCGACGGAGCGGCAGCCGAGCCGTCCCCGCAGCGGGGTCCGTGCGCCCTCCGCCTCAGGCGCTTCGAGAGGGCGAACCCGCCAGTCCTGCGCCGGGACCGCAGGGCGGGGCGTCAAGTCTGGCCCATCCGGGGGCGGCGCGCGACGCGGCGCAGACGACTTTGGAGCGGTTTTCGGTCTGACGGGCGGCGGTGGTTTGGCGCGCGGTGCCAACTGGACGAGCGTCACCGTCATTGTCGGCGGCTCGGGAACCTGCGACGTCACCTTGGAGGCGACCAGCACAGCCAGGAGCACGTGCAGGGCCAGTGCGCCGAGAAGGGCCATGGAGCGTCTGGAAAGGGCTGCGTCTGGCAACAAGGGTTCTCATGCGGCCCCCATCTGGCCGCCCGTTCGCCGTAGGCGTGCCGTGCGGCGACTATGTTGCCGTCACATGTCCGAAGCGGCGCCATATGTGTCCGGAATGGTCTTGCAGGGCTGCGGTGTGGCGGGACCGGCGAGTGACCGCCGGTGTCTGCGAGCCCGTGGCTGTTAGATCAGCAGGCCCCCGCCACAGACGAGGACCTGGCCGCTGACGTAGTCGGACTCAGGAATGCAGAGCATGCCGGGGATGCCCCTTTCCCGACATCGCCCGCGCCAAACCGCGGAGCGCGCATCGCCCTAATCGGCGAGTACGAGGTTAACGCCCGCTTCCGCCAGCATCTCGCGGTCGCGCTCCGACACTCCGCGATCCGTCACGACGGTATCGACCTCGCCTAGCTCGCAGACCACATGCCCGGAAGGGCCCTGGAACTTGGAACTGTCCACCAGGACGATGATCTCATCCGCCCGCTCGATCAGCTTCCGCTCCGCCGCGACCAGAACGGCGTCGGCCTGCATAACGCCGTGAGGACCGATGGCGGCAGCGCCCATGAACAGCCGCGGAGCGTGGAAGCGCGGCATGCTGTCTTCGCCGGCGGCATCAAGGATGATGTTCTGTTCACGGAAGACCGTGCCGGAGGGCACGAGGATGCGCGTTCCCGCCTGAGGCAGCAGGGTGCCGACGATGTGCAGCGAGTTTGTCAGCACCTGCAGGTTCAGGCCGGCCAGGTGCGCGCACATCTGCAAGGTCGTGGATCCGCCGTCGATCATCACCGCCTCGCCGGGCCGGCAAAGCCCAGCGCCGGCCTTGCCGATGGCGGCCTTTTGCAGCGGATTGCGTCCGACATTCTCGTGAAAGGGAACGCCCTGCAGATGCGGCTGGGCGCCGGCGCGCCCCTCGTCCTGGTCGGCGATGAGGCGCGCGCCTCCGTGCACCCGTATGAGCCGCCCGCCGCTTTCCAGGCGCTGCAGGTCGCGGCGAATGGTGGCGGGCGAGGCGTCCAGTCGGGCATCCAACTCCTGGAAGGAGATGAAGCCGCGACCCTGCATCATTTCGAGGATGAGCCGTTCACGCTCATCGGCATGCATGGGGAGGATCCTTCCGATTTCGACCGCGGCTATCATTTAGGCGATGATTGCACCAGACAAGCAAATTCGCTCACTGTAATCGAGGTGCGCCTGTCCGTGAGCGGATTTGGCAGAGAAGCACGGGTATTACGCTTTCGCCAAGACCTGCCGGTCAATTGCGGCGATGCGGGTACGCCGGTGAGCGCCATGGCCACGCGCATCTCGGCCTCCATCCATGAGCCTCAGCATGCAATCGGAACCACATTCCCCGCCGCACGCCGGCGCCTAGGCTCGGTCGGCCGAGCAGCATGCCGTTGGCGGCTGTAGCGGCCGATCCGCTTACACCCACGTCCCAGGCCCCGGCCGGCCGTTTCGGGGCCTGCCAGGCGCGACGCAGCGCCAGTGATTCGCGGCGTTCCGGCCAAACCCGAGCGGTAGTCGCGGTAGCGACCCGTCGCCAGCAAAGGACCGTGGACGGCTTGGAGGCTGTCTCCAAGGGACCCGTGGAGCACGTCGAGGTAGTGACGGCCCCAGCCTGAAAAATGAGGCGACTTCGCGCGTGCGGCGACTGGGGATCAGCCCAAGCTCTGCGGCACCCACGACGGGGAGCGGGCGAGGGGCGCACGGAGCGTAGCTCAGCGCGCGCGCCAACGAGCGCGACCGAGTTCGATCACAAGAGAGTGCTTTTGATTAGAAAAGCTCGCTTCTGTGCATTGAATCTGCGCAAGTTGAAGCGCGGACCGTATCGACATCAGCCGATGAGGGTCGAGGACTTCGATGTGAGGTCAATCAGATGTTTGACGACGTCTGCCACCATTGCGGTTTCGCCGCCCAGGTTCACGCAGCGCAGTGTCCCATTTTTCGTAACGTAATGGGGGCGCCGCCGCTACCGACGGGCCGCAATCCCGGATCTCTGCATGAGCGTGGTCTCCCCGCACGGGCCGGGAGCAACACAGTGGAAACTGGCGCGAAGGGTCTTCCGGACCCGCGCGCGGTGAGCGCGGGCCCTCGAAGCGACCGCGCCGCTGAAAGCCGCCAAGTTTCGCTTCGACGGCTGGCGCCACCGCGAGCGTGAGGGCGTCGCCGAGGCCTAACCCGACTACCGCCGCAAATTCTCATTCAGAGCTCGCCAAGTGAACGACCGGACGGCCAAGCTCGAGGCAAGAAGCATGAAATCCGTCAAGCTCCCCGGGACGGACATTGCGGTCTCCCATATCGGCTTCGGCTGTTCTTCGCTCGGCGGCTGGGACGACAGTCCCCTGGACGGCGAGCGCCTGGTTCAGGCGGAACGCATGGTCCATGCGGCCCTCGACTGCGGCGTCTCCCTATTCGATTTCGCCGACATCTATGGACGCGGGAAGGCCGAAGAGGGCATGGGGCGCATCATCCGCGCTTCTCGGGGGCTGCGTGACCGGTTGGTGATTCAGACGAAGTGCGGCCAGACCATTCCCCCGGCTGGTCCTTGGGCGAACCGATCCGCATCGATCTTTCCGAAACGCATATCGTCCGCTCCGCCGAAGCCAGCCTGCGGCGGCTGGGCGTCGAGACGCTTGACGTGTTTCTTCTGCACGTCCCCGACGCCTTGATGATCCCGCACGAGGTGGCGGCGGCTTTCGACCACCTCCACCAGAGCGGCAAGGTGCGCTGCTTCGGCGTCAGCAATTTCAATGTGCCGCAGCTCATGCTGCTGCAGAAGCACATGCGCCAGCCGCTCGTCGTGAACCAGGTCCAGATCGGGCTCGGACGGCCACAGCTGCTCGCCGACGGCCTCGAACTCAGTCTGGCGATCAACCGGGCCGACATGAACCTGCGCCGCGTGTTCGCGATCTCCGGTTCGGGCGTGATCGACTACTGCCGGCTGAACAATATCCAGGTGCAAGCCTGGTCCCCTCTCCGCGGCGGACTTCTCGATCCAGCGAAGGCCGATCCCGTCGATCAGCCGGCTGCGGCGCTCGTGGCCCAACTCGCTTTGGAGAAAGGCGCCACCTCCGCCGCGGTGATGATCGCATGGCTCCTCAAGCATCCGGCCGAGATCATTCCGTTGGTCAACACGTCTTCGGTCGAGCATCTGCGGGAGGCCTGCGTCGGTCTCGAGCTGAGCCTGTCGAGCGCCGCTTGGTACGATCTGCTCAATGCACGGTTGGCGACGCTCCCGCCCTCCCTTTGAGCGGTCCGACGTTCACAATGCATGACCTCTGCCGCGGCGAGCACCTTGCCGCGGGCCTCGGCCGCGGACATGGTCAAATCGACTGAGGATCGCCGCCGCCGAGCTCGGCGGGGAAACGCGCCCGAACCAGCTCGATTGCCGCCATGGACCTGACATAGTCGTCCGGCTCGAGAGCAAACGGCGCGCCATGGAGAATGGTCGCCCTTATTGCCTCAAGCTGCGCCTCATAGCTGGTGATCCCGTCGATGGTTTCAGTCCGCGAGCCCGAGGCGGTGCGGATTGCGAGGCTATGCCCCCGCTGCGGCGCAAGCGGGTTGTCCACCTGAAGCTCGCCCGCGTCGCCCTCTACAGCGAGATGGGCGGAGTACCCGGCGGTGCGTAGGTCACAGGCGATTTCCGCCGTAACGCCGCCGCGGAATTCCAAGGTCGCCTCGAAGCGAGAATCCACCTCGCCCCAGACCTGGGTCGCAACCCGCGTCGCGTGGAGCGGCTCGCCGGCCAGATGCCGGCACCAGGCCAGGGGATATACGCCCATGTCCATCAGGGCTCCGCCCCCCAAGTCGCGCTGCCAGCGAATGTCGTCCTCAGGCTGCGGCGCGAGTGTGAAGCTGGCGCTGAGCCGGCGCAGCGCCCCGATCTCGCCGCTGGCGACGAGCTCGACAATGCGCCGGAAAAGCGGGTGGTGCACGGAATGCATCGCCTCGAAGACGAAGCGGCCGCTGGCCCGCGCCGCCTCGGCCACCTGCCGCGCTTCCGCGTTCGAGAGCGCAAACGGCTTTTCGACAAGGACGTGCTTGCCGCTAGCGATCGCGGCAAGCGCGCTCGGTGCATGCCCGACCGGCGGGGTGCCGACATAGACCAGGTCGATATCCGGATCGCGGACAAGGCTCTCGTAGTCGGCGTGGACCCGCCGAATGGCGTGTTCGGCGGCATACTGCTCGGCCCGGGCGGGATCGCGGGCCGCAACGGCGCAGACTTCGACACCGGTAATCGTCCGCGCGGGCGCCAGGATGGCAGAGTAGGCGACTTTCGACGCCCCGATCAGCCCAATGCGAAGGCGCGCCGGGGCGCCGCCTGCTGACGACATTTCTGTTCTCCGAGTTTGGATCTCAATGACCTCACGTCAGCCCGAAGGCCCAGCGCAGGCCCACCATCCGATCTGCGGGCCATCGGGGCTCCAGCCGGGCCTATGCAGCACCGCGTTCGCCGTCGCGCCGGCCACCGATCATCAGCGCCTCGCCGAGCCGACAAAGTCTTTGCAGCAGAGAAGCAAATTCGCTCACCGTGACTGATACGCGCGCCTGTCCGTGAGCGGATTTGTAGGGGCACCACGGGCATTAGGCTTTCGCCAAGACCTGACCGTCGATTGCGGCGATGCGGGTTGCGCCGGTGAGCGCCATGGCCACGCGCATCTCGGCCTCCATGAGCCTCAGCATGCTAGCGACGGCACGCTCCCCGCCGCCCGCCAGCGCATAGGCCCAGGCCCGGCCGAGCAGCACGCCCTTGGCGCCCAGCGCCAGCATGCGTATCACGTCGAGCCCTGACCGAATTCCGCCATCCGCGAGGACAGTGAGGTCCTCGCCCACGGCGTCGGCGATCGCCGGCAACGCCTTGGCGGTCGAGGGAACACCGTCGAGCTGCCGCCCGCCGTGATTGGAAACCACCAGGCCGTCGGCCCCGAGCCGCACCACCTGCCGGGCGTCCTCCACGTCCAGCACGCCCTTGATGATCAGCGGCCCAGTCCACTCGCTGCGGATGAAGTCGAGATCCTTCCAGGTGATCGACGGATCGAAATTGGCCGCCATCCAGGCAAAGAAGTCCTCCAACCCGGTCTTCGCTCCGAGGATGGGCGCGATATTGCCGAGGCTGTGCGGCCGGCCGCTTACGCCTACGTCCCAGGCCCAAGCCGGCCGTTGCGCGGCCTGCCAGACGCGACGCAGCGCCCCCGCCATTCCCGGCGCTCCGGCCAGGCCCGAGCGATGGTCGCGGTAGCGGGAGCCCGGCACCGGCATGTCGACGGTGAAGACCAGCGCCGAGCAGCCGAGCTCGCGCGCCTTGGCCAGCAGCTCGCGCATGAAACCACGGTCGCGGATCATGTAAAGCTGGAACCAGAAGGGCCGGCTCGCCGCCTTGGCCACCTCGTCCAGCGGGCAGGCCGAGACCGTCGAGAGACAGAACGGGATGCCGGCGCCCTCGGCCGCGCGCAGGGCTTGGACTTCTCCGCGACGGGCGTTCATGCCCGCGAGCCCGATCGGCCCGAGGGCGATGGGAAGGGCCAGCTTCTGGCCGAACAGCTCTGCCGAAAGGTCGAGGCCCGAGACGTCCTGCAGGACGCGCTGGCGCAGCGCGATTTCCTCCAGGTCCTCGACGTTGCGCCTAAGCGTCACCTCCGCGTAGGAGCCGCCGTCGATGTACTCGAAGAGAAACCGCGGCAGGCGCCGGCGCGCCAGCTCGCGGTAGTCGAGCGCGGAGGCCGCCTTCACGCCGCTCTCTCCATGCGCTCGACGTCCAGCCGCCACTGTGCCCGGTAGGCGTCGAGCGGCGCCTCGAGGGGCCGGACGAGCATGAGTGCGCTGGCCGCCCTGAGCGCCGGATTGAGGAGCCGAAGCGCGCCGAAGGAGACATCGTTGTGGGCGTTGCAGACGTAGATCCGGTCATTGGGGCGAAGGCTCGCCAGGGCGCGCACGAAGACCTCGGCCTCGGCGAACCGGCCTTCCACCAGGATCCGCGCCTTCGCCCCGATGAGGTCCAGGGACACGTCGGCCTCCAGGGCGGCGTAGAGCGCGACCGCTGCGCGGCGCGCCGCTTCGTTCGCCGGCATGTCGATCCAGCGCCCGCGTAGGCCCGGGTGCGGCCCCACGCCGGGTGTGAAGGTCGGCAGCACGCGCGCGCCGCTCGCGACGACCTCCGCCGCCGCCGCCACGAGCGCCGGCTGGTCCGGCTTGATGTCGATGCGACGCGTGTCGAGCCCGGTCAGCACCTCGATCTCGCGGCCGCCCATGAAGCGCGCCGAAGGGACCAGCTTGCCATAGGCGTCGATGTTGACGAGGCAGTCGCGCCGCTCGGGCAGGCCGGAGATCTCGACCGTCCTGTCGTCTGACGGCGAGCGCATGGCCACGAACCAAGTGCCGGTCGAAAGCACCGTCGCGTCGCTGTCGGCGATCTCCGAGAAGCCGCGGGCTGCGAGCAAGGCGGCGTTGGAATCGTGCAGGCCGCAATACACCTTCACGTCGGAGGGGAGGCCCGTACGTCGCGCCCATTCCGGCGTGATCGCGCCCAGCGCCTGGTCCGCCCGGGCAAGCGGGGCCAGGCGATCCGCCCAGCCGCGCCGGCGGGCAAGCTCGGAAGGGGCGCGCGCCTTCGGTCGCCAGAGATCGGTATGACAACCCAGGCTGGTGAGCTCGCTGGCCGCGACACCGGATAGCCGCCAGGCCCAGTACTGGGGCCAGGGCAAGATCTGCGCGCCCTCGAACAGGTCCGGATGCCGCCGCTCGAGAAAGAACAGCTGAGCCCCGAGGTTGAGTCCGTCGGGCAGGGCGGGAGAGCCCGTCTCGGCGAAAGCGTCGCGCTCGCGCTCGTAGGCCGCGCGGTCCGGCAAGGCCTCCTCGTAGTCTATCGGCGGCGCGACCAGAGCGCCGTCGCGGATGGCCGCCGCCGCCGCCCCGTGGCCGACAGGCACGATCGCGCCGACTCGGCCATGGCTGGCGAACTCCCAGAGAGTGGCCGCCAGCCAGGCTTCGATCCCCGCCGCATCCAGCGCGACGTAGGCGCCGGTGTCCACGCGCTGATTGGCGTGGGTGGCTCGCGCCACGAGGTCACCGGTGGGGGTCCAGAGGCTCAGCTTCGCCAGCGTCTTGCCGACGTCGAGCACCACGATGAGATCGTCCGCCACCTTGCCTCCCTTTGCAGATTTGATCATTTATTATCGAAGTTGATTGAATTGCGCCAGCTCATTCGCTACAGTCTCATCAAACGCCCTAGGAGCACCCGCCCCATGAACGACGTCCCCGCCACGGCGACGGCCAACGCCTTGCGTTTCGCAGCGCCCGCGAGCCGCTGGTCGGAAACCGATGCTGGGGGCGCGTCGCCCGAGGAACTCCTGCTCTACCGTTCCAACCTGCTGGGCTCCGACCTGACCGTCACCAACTTCGGCGGAGGCAACACTTCAGCCAAGCTCGATGCGAAGGATCCGCTCACGGGCGAGATGGTGAAGGTGCTCTGGGTGAAGGGATCCGGGGGCGACATCGGTTCGATGAAGCTCGACGGCTTCGCCACTCTGTACCTGGACAAGTTCCGTGAGACCGAAAAGCTCTACCGCGGGGTCGAGCACGAGGACGAGATGGTGGGCTACCTGCCCCACTGCACCTTCAATCTAAATCCGCGCGCCGCCTCGATCGACACGCCGCTGCACGGGCTCCTGCCCTTCGTCCACATCGATCACGTCCACCCCGACGCGATCATCGCGCTCGCCGCCTCGTCCGGCGGCGAGGCGGCGACGCGGGAGATCTGGCAGGGCGCCGTTGGCTGGTTGCCTTGGAAGCGGCCTGGCTTCGAACTCGCGGTCCAGCTCCGTGACTATGTCGCCGCGAACCCAGGGCTCCGTGGCGTCATGCTGGCCGGCCACGGGATCATCTGCTGGGGCGAGGACTCCAGGTCCTGCTACGACAACACCATCGGCCTGATCGCCGATGCAGCCCACTATTTGAACCAAAAGTTGGCCGGCAAGCCCGCGTTCGGCGGCCAGGCGGTCGCCCCTCTACCACCTGAGGAGCGTTCCGCGGCGGCGGCCCGGCTAATGCCGAAGCTCCGCGCCCTGATGACCGGCGAGCGCGCGATGATCGGTCACTTCTCGGACGATGCCGAGGCGCTGGAGTTTACAGGCTCGAAGTATTTCCTACGGCTCGCCGCCGTCGGCACCTCCTGCCCCGACCATTTCCTACGCACCAAGATCGCCCCGCTGGCGCTGGACCCCGCCTGGCTGGACGACGAAGCCTACCTAGCCCAAGCGCTGGAAGACTACCGGCGAGCCTATGCGGCCTACTACGCCCGCTGCGCCCGCCCGACCGACCCGAAGATGCGTGACCCTAATCCGGTCGTGGTGTTGGCGCCGGGCGTGGGCCGCATGACCTTCGCCGCGGACAAGACGACCGCAAGGCTCGCCGGCGAGTTCTACGGCAACGCCATCAACGTAATGCGTGGAGCGGAAGCGATCGGCGGCTACGTCGGCCTTCCGGAGCAGGAAGCGTTCGACATCGAGTACTGGGCGCTGGAAGAGGCCAAGCTGCAGCGCATGCCCAAGCCGAAGCCCCTGGTTGGCAAGGTGGCGCTGGTCACTGGCGGCGCGGGCGGAATCGGCGCTGCGGTCGCCGCCCGGCTGATGGCCGACGGCGCTTGCGTCATGCTGGTCGACCGCGCCGCCGACGTGCTGCAGGAGGTGCTCGCCGGCCTGCAGAAGCAGTACGGCAAGGATGCTATCCGGTCGGCCGTCTGCGACGTCACCCAGGAAGATCAGGTGGCCGCCGCCTTCGCGGCCTGCGCCCGCGAGTTCGGCGGGCTCGACATCTTCGTCGCCAACGCCGGGATCGCCTCGTCCGCGCCGATCGAGGAGACCTCGCTCGCTCTGTGGACCAAGAACTACGACGTGCTGGCGCTCGGTTATTTCCTGACCTCGCGCGAGGCCGTCAAACTGATGAAACCTCAGCAGAACGGGTCGATCGTCTTCATCGGCTCGAAGAATGGGCTGGCGGCGGCCATCAACGCTGCGGCCTACGCCTCGGCGAAGGCCGCAGCCCTGCATCTCGCCCGCTGCCTGGCGCTGGAGTGCGCGCGGTTCGGCGTCCGGGTGAACAGCGTCAACCCCGATGCGGTGATCCGCGGCTCGCGCATCTGGGACGGCGACTGGCGAAAGGAGCGCGCGGGCGCCCACGGCATCGACCCGGGCGCGGAGCTGGAGGCGCACTACCGCGATCGCTCCATGCTGAAGCGGGACGTCTTGCCCGAGGACGTGGCGGAGGCGGTCCATTTCTTCGCTTCAGAAGCCTCGGCCAAGTCGACCGGAAACATGCTCAATGTGGACGCCGGCAACGCCCAGGCTTTCACGCGCTAAGTAGGCATCAAGCGGCGCGAAGACGCCGCCGGAGGAACGACATGGCAGGCTCCCTTCCGATCTCGACCGATCAGATCGAAGCGCACAACGCTGAGCGCCGGGCTGCGCTCGAAGACGACTACGCGAGCCTGGGCCGACAGCTCGAGCGGCGCGGGATCGACATCGCCACGGTCAAGGCCCAGGTGGGCGGCTTCTCCGTGGCCGTGCCGAGCTGGGGTGCGGGCCGCGGTGGAACGCGGTTCGCCAAATTCCCGCTTCCCGGCGAGCCCACCGACATCCACGAGAAGCTTGAGGATTGCGCGGTCATCAACCAGCTCAGCCGTGCAACCCCGCGGGTCTCCCCGCACTTTCCGTGGGACAAAGTCGACGATTATGCGGCGCTCCGCGAAGAGGCGGCGAGCTTGGGGCTCGGCTTCGATGCGGTGAATTCAAACACTTTCCAGGACCAGCCCGGCCAAGCCCATTCCTACGCCACCGGCTCGCTCACCTCGACGGACGCCGCCACCCGCCAACAGGCCGTTGAGCACAACATCGAGTGCATCGAGATCGGCCGGAAGCTGGGCGCGCGCGACCTCACCGTCTGGATCGGCGACGGGACCAATTTCCCCGGCCAGCAGGACCTCGCCCGCGCCTTCGACCGCTACCTTGATGCCGCGGCGCAGATCTACGCGGCTCTGCCAGATGGCTGGCGCATGCTGCTCGAGCACAAGCTGTTCGAACCCGCATTCTATTCCACGGTCATCTCGGATTGGGGCTCGTCGATCCTCGCGGCTCAGGAGCTCGGCCCCAAGGCCAAGTGCCTGGTCGATCTCGGCCACCATGCGCCGAACGTGAACATCGAGCAGATCGTGGCGCGCCTGCACCGCTTCGGGAAGTTGGGCGGCTTCCATTTCAACGACAGCAAATACGGCGACGACGACCTGGATTCAGGGTCCATCAATCCGCACCAGCTGTTCCTGGTGTTCAACGAGCTGGTCGAGGCTGAGCGCAATCCTCGCGACAGCTTCGACCCGGCCTACATGATCGACCAGTCGCACAACGTCACCGATCCGATCGAGAGCATGCTCTCCTCGGCCGAAGCCATCGTCGGCGCCTACGCTAAGGCCGTGCTGGTCGACCGCGAGGCCCTGCACGCCGCGCAGGACGCCAACGATGTGATGATGGGCTTCCAGGCGCTCCGTCGGGCCTACAACACCGATGTCGCGCCGATCCTGGCGATGGCGCGGATGGAGGCGGGCGGGGCCATCGATGTGCTCGCCGCCTACCGCGTGTCCGGCTGGCGCGAGCGCAAGGCTCAGGAACGCAGGCGCGTGGGATTGGGCGCCGGGATCGTCTGAATGCTCGCTGGACCTGACTGGCCGAGGCGAGCGGGGTCATCAGTTCCCTCCGACGCTCGTCCGTCCCCCCGCCAAGGTGAAGATTAATGAGCGAACTGCCCGCGCCCTTCATCTGGACGCCCCGCCAGCCGATCGCGAAGGACCACTTGATCCGGCTACGGGATCAGCCGGCACGCGAGGACGGGCGGAACCGCTGGTTTCTGTTCCGGACGACTGTGGATCTGGACGACCTACCGCCCGCTGCGCCGACGGACATCACCGTCGATGGGCGCTATCTGCTCTACGTCAACGGCGCGCGCATCGGACGCGGGCCGGTGCGCTGCAGCCCTCTCGCGCAGCGGTACGATACCTACGATCTGGTCCCGCACCTGAAGCGAGGCCGAAACCTCGTCGCGGTTCTGGTTCACACCTATGGCCTCGACACCGCCTTCCACGAGGAGGTCCGCGGACTATGGCGGCCGGTCCTCGGGGACGGGGGGCTTTGGGTGGACGGGCCAATCGTCGACACGCGCCGGCCCTGGCGCTGCATCCAGAGCCACGCCTGGGCCCAGGACGTACCCCAGAGCAACCATAGCCTCGGGTTCATCGAATGGCTGGATGCGAACGCGCTTCCGCCGGACTGGTCGCTTGAGGCGTTCGACGATTCCGGCTGGGACCAGGCCCGACCGCTGGTCGCGGGCGGCGGCGGGCCAGCATCTCCCTACGGCGGCATGGTCGTGCGGCCGTTCCCGATCCTCCTGCCGCGGGGGATCCCGCACCTGGAGGAACGATTCGTTCGGGCGACCTGCGTGTGCTGGGCCAAGGGTCAGCTTCCCGCGCCAGATCTGCCGGTCGAGCGGCGGCTTTACGAAGAGCCGCTGGTCGACCTGCCCAACGGCGCCATTCGCGAGCTCGACGCCGTATTGCACGATGCCGCGGCGGCCACGCGGGTGCGAACGGACGAGCGGGTCGACGTCGCCTTCACGCTCGACTTCGGGCGCATTTTTAGTGGCTATCCCGCCTTCGAAATCGACGCTCGCGGCGGCGAGATGGTCGAAATCGCCTGCGCCGAGCGACTTCCGGGCGAATGGAGCGCCTCCGGGGTGGCGCCGGGTGCGCGCATCGAGCGGCGGCCGTTTATTGGGACCGACGCCCACCTTTGCCGATATGTGGCGCGGCCCGGCCGGCAGATCTTCCAGAGGTTCGAATGGTGCGCGATCCGCTACATGCACGTGGTGGTGCGTAACGCCCCCCAGGGTGTCACGATCCGCCGCGTGGGCGCGGTGGAGACCAGCTATCCGGTCGTGGAAACGGGGCGCTTCGACTGCTCCGACGCGACGCTCACCAAACTCTGGGCGGCGGGGGCCTATACACTACGGCAATGTATGCACGACGCCTGGGAGGATTGTCCCAGCCGCGAACAGCGCCAGTGGGTGGGCGACGTCACCGTCGAGAATCTCGCGGCCTGGGCGGCGTTCGGCGACAGCGCGGCCCCTTTGACCGCGAAGTTCCTGGCGCAAGTGGCCGAGAGCCAGCGACCCGATGGACTGACGCAAATGTTCGCCCCGGGGGACCACGGGCACAACGCTCGGCTGATCCCGGACTGGACTTTGCAATGGATCCTGTGCGCCGCCGATCACTGGATGCTGACCGGGGATCTCGCGACAATCGAGGCGATCTGGCCCTCGATTCAGAAGGCGCTCGCCTGGTTCGAGCGGATCGCGGGTGCGCGTGGGCTCGTCGTCGATATGCCCTATTGGCAATTCATGGATTGGGCCGCCTTCGGCCGGGACCGCCAGGCGCTTGCGCTGAACGCGCAACTCGCCGGGGCTTATCGGGCTGCCGCCCTCATCGGCTCGGCTGTGGGCCATGCGCGTGCGGCCGAGATTTATGGACGGCGCGCCAATGACCTGACCCAGCGTCTCGATCTGGATCACTGGGACGAACAACGCGGCGTCTGGTCCGACATGTATGATCCGGCGACGGGTCGCCGAGACCTGCGTGTCTCGCAGCACGGTGTCGCGGCGCTCGCCCTCTGGGGGGCGCCGGACCCTCGGCGGCTCGGCCGCGCGTTCGACTGGGCGACGGACCCGATGCGGGAAACCTGGACCGCTGCGCCCCCGATCGTCCCCGAAGGCGAGCCGTTGGATGAGCAGGCCGGCGTCGTCATGGCCAACACCTTCTACGGGCACTTTGTCGGCGAGGCCCTGGCCCGTCACGGTCGCAGGAAGACCGCTCTCGACAATATCCGCCGGCGCTTCGGCCCCATGATCGAGGCCGGCTCAACGACGTTGTGGGAAGCGATGACCCCTTGGGCCAGTCTCTGTCACGGCTTTTCCGCATCGCCGACCTACTTCCTGTCCAGGCACGTCCTGGGCGTGTCGCCGGCGACGCCAGGCTTCGGACGCATCCAGGTCAGTCCCGACCTGATCGACCTCGAGTTTGCTGAAGGCGTCGTGCCGGCAGGCGCCCGATCCGTTTCGGTGCGGCTGCAGAAGACTGGCGAAGGGTTCGAGGCCCTCATTTCTGGTCCCGTCGAGGATGTAGAGGTCCAGGCGCCCCCGGGCCTGGAGATGAGCAACTTGCGAGTGAATGGCGCCGAGATTACCGCCCGCTTTGTTCGGGCCTGACACCTACATCAAGGACCTTCTGGGGCACACTTCGTAGTCCCGGCAACACTCTCGTTCCGTCCCCCCCGTGCGTCCGGCGGAGGCGCTTTCTTCCCGGACGTAGCCCGCGCGTCAGTGCGCGCGAGATTGATCGAAAAAGATTGACTTACCGTCAAAACTGATCAAGGAATGGCGGAAGACGGGGCTGCCAGTTTGGCGCCTCGGCCCAAACAAAAAAGCGGGGAAGCCCGTCAGGCGCAACACTCGAGGGCGAGAGGAGCTGGACGACGTCCAGCCAAGGTGTCGCTTCCTCAGGCGCCGGATCGTGCTGCTCCTTCGGGAGGCGGACGCAAATGGATGCGACTCCAGACAAGGGCGGGACGACGGCCGTTTTCGGCGGAGGTGAAGCATTCACCTACAGGCCGGCGGTCGCTTACGGCATCCTCTTCTATCTGCTGACCCTCTACACCCTATCCTTCCTTGACCGGAGTGTCCTTGCCTTGGTGGTGAGGCCGCTCAAGGCCGAACTTCACTTGGACGACGTGCAGGTCAGCCTGCTGATCGGCGCAGCGTTCTCGATCCTCTATGTCATCGCGATCGTGCCGTTGGCGTTCATCGCCGACCGCTGGAGTCGATGTGTGCTGATCGCTGCGGGCGTCACCATCTGGAGCCTGGCCACCTTTTTCAGCGCTTTCGCCCAGGGTTTTGGTGCGCTGTTTCTCCTGCGGATGGGCGTAGGCCTAGGCGAGGCTGCCCTGGCTCCGGCGGCCTATTCGCTGATTGCGGACACATTCCCCCGACACCGGCTCGGCCGGGCCTTGGCCATCTTCTCGATCGGAGCGCCGCTCGGGCAGGGGTGTTCGCTGATACTCGGCGGCCTCGTGCTGGGGGCGCTCACCGCCCATGGCCCCGTCAGCCTGCCCGTCGCGGGCGTGCTGACGCCGTGGCGGCTCCTGTTGCTGGCCGTGGGCGCGCCTGGGATTCTGCTTGGGGTCCTGTTCTTCCTGGTTGGCGAGCCGAAGCGGCGCGGGTCTGCTCACACGGAGGCGGGACGGCGGAGCGACTGGCTCTACATGCTCTCCCAATGGCGGATCCTTCTGCCTAACACCATTGCCCGATGCATGATCGGCGGGACCGTGTTCGGCTTCACCGTCTGGTCGCCGACCCTGCTGGAGAGGACCTACAACCTGGCGCCGAGCGCCTCGGCGCTGCCGATCGGTATCGCGATCGCGTTGGGTGGGGCGCTCGGAATGTGGACCGGCGGAGTCATCGGCGACCGCATGGGCGCGCGAGGAGTGCCGGACGCCTTCGTGCGGATGTTGCTTCTCTCGGCTTCCCTGCAATTGCCGCTCTTCGCTCTTACGCCGCTGATGCCGTCGGCGTGGCTTTGCTTCGCAGCGCTGGGCGTCGCGACCTTCTCCCAAGGCCTGCAGGCTGGCTTCCCCGCCGCCCTGCTTCAGGACATCGCGCCCCCGCGCATCCGGGCGCGAGTCCTTGCGATCGAAATGTGCGTGATCAGCATATTCATCTTCGGCTTGGCCCCGACGATCATGGGGTTCGCCTCGCAGGAGGTGTTCGGAGAGGCGCGGCTCGATCTGGCGATGGCGGCCACCGCCACGGTGCAGTTGGCGGTGGCGGTCGCCTGTCTCGCCATCACCCGCATTCAATTCCGCCACTTCCTTGAGCGACGGGCGGGCTGAGTTTTCGTCGACGTGTGGGGAGATCGCCCGCCTTTGCTCCGGGCGGCGCAGCGCCTCGCCGGAGGTCGATCTGGCGGCGAGGCTTGCGTCGATCATCTGCGGTAGGCCGGGGCATGGAGATGAAGGTCGCCACCGTTCCGCGTCGCAGCGCCGGCGAGGCGGTGCGCTACCTTAGGACCTGCTCGAGGAGGTGATCCGCTACCCCGACGGCGAGGAAGCGGCAAGTCGCTCCCGTACGAGAGCGCGGGCGCAGTTCGTGGCCGACCTGGAGACGATCCGCCAGTCGATCCGCAAGGATCTCGGGGAGAAGGTGGTGGGCGCGCGCCTGCGCACCCTGATCGCCACGGCTCGCGCTCGCGGCTTCCACCTCCTGACCATCGACCTGCGCCAGAACGCCGACGTTTATGAGCGGATGATCCACGAGCTTTACGTGCGGGCCGGGGTCAACATCGACTATTTGGGTTCGGACGAGGCCGAGCAGGTACGCGTGCTCTCCAGGACGGCCCGCCCATGCTGGAGGCGCTGAGCCAGGCCTCCTTCGCCGCCTATCGCGAGCTGGTTTACGAGACCACGGGCTTCGAGGACTTCTTCTGGGGCGCGACGCCGATCTCGGAGATCGTCGGATTGAACATCGGCAGCCGGCCGGCCTCGCGCACCGCCAGCCACCGAATCGAGGACCTGCGGGCGATCCCCTGGGTGTTCAGCTGGTCGCAGGCCCGCTTCATGCTGCCGGCCTCGTACGGTTTCGCGGGGGCGCGGCCAAGGCGGGACTCTCCGCCGCCGACCTGCGCAACCTGCTGGAGAACCAGCTTTTCGCCACCATGGTCTCCAACATGGAAGTGGCGCTCGCCCAGTCGGACATGGCGATCGCCGCCAAGTACGCCGCCCTGCACCCCGGCGGGACGCCGATTTTCGATCGCGTCCGGGTGGAGCACGACGCCGCCTGCGAACTGGTGCTGGCGATCCGCGGCGGGACCCGCCTGCTCGACAATCATCCGCAGATGGCGGAGTCGGTTGCCCTCGCCGCCGAGGTGGTGGACCCGCTGAACCACCTGCAGGTGGAGCTGCTGGCGCGCCGGCGGTCGGGCGACGACGACCCGCAGCTGAAGCTCGCCATCCAGCTGACGGTGGCGGGCGTGGCCTTGGGGCCTACGCAACACGGGCTGAGTCCGCCGCACGTCAAGGCTGCACATCCGGGTCGATCTGATGGCGATCGTCGCAGCTGCTTGGCCTTGGCGCAGGTCGCAGCGCTGAGCGTGCCTTTACCTCCTCCCAGAGACGTTCTGCGCCCCTGACTTTGCGCTGGCGCTGAGCGGCCCTGGATCCGCGGCATGGAGCCGCACGGAAGATAAATGCATCATGTTCGATCAGCGGGGCGATTGACAAAATTCAAAAAACCTCAATAACAATCATATTTGAAAACGGGCCCTGCAGGAGCCCGTGTGGGAGGGAATTCGGCATGAACCGACAAATTTTGCTGGCATCGACGATTGCTGCGAGTTCGTTGCTCTGGACGACCACAGGCGCGGCGCAGACTGCAGAGGGCAAGCCGACCGCAGAGGCGAGCACGGTCGAGGAGGTCGTCGTCACGGGCGTCTTCAACGCCACGTCCATCGAGAACGCTCCGATCTCGGTCGCCGCCGTTACTGCGGATCAGATCGCCCAGCAGGCCCCAGTGAGTACGGCGGACGCCCTGAAGACCGTCCCGGGCGTGTTCGTGAATTCGGCCCTCGGCGAAATCCGCAACATCGTCTTCTCGCGCGGCGTGTCGGCCCGCTCACTCGAAGCGGCGGGTGGCTATTTCTACGTGTCGCTGCAAGAGGACGGGCTCCCGGTCGAGCCGCAGACGGCGACCAACTTCGGACCAGATTATTTCAGCCGGCTCGACATCATGACCGCGCGGATCGAGGCGCTGCGGGGCGGCACGGCCGTGGTGACCGGCGCAAACGCCCCTGGCGGGATCTTCAACTACATCTCGAAGACGGGGAAATCGGACGCCGGAAGCCAAGTGGAGTTCAAGTACGGCCTCGAAGGCGACGGGCGTTTCCCCCTCTACCGCGCCGACGCCTATACGGGCGGGCTCATCGGGGACACCGGTCTCTATTACGCGGTAGGCGGCTTTTATCGCGAGAGCGAGGGAGCACATTATCCCGGGTACAAGCTGAACAAGGGCGGACAGATCCGTGGAAATCTCAGGTGGGACTATGCCGACGGCTCGCTCATGGTCACCGCCAAGTACCTCAACGATCACAACGGCTTCTCCGAGTTCCTGCCGGCCCGTGACTACAGCAATCCAAAGATCCTTGGGCCGTTCAGCAGTCGATCGTCGGTATTGCCCCCCGCCTCGCCGCACCCCTATGTGCGTCTGGACAGCGGCCGCACCGACACCTGGGATGGCTCGGATCTAGTCCACGCGAAGAGCAAGGCGTTTGGCCTGGACTGGAAGCACAACCTGAGCAGCACGGTCAGGATCGAGAACAAGGCCCGCTACTCCGACAACGACGCCCGCTGGAACACGGTCGCGCTCGATTTCCTTTCGACGCTGACCGATGCCGACAATGGCATCCGCACGATCACCGGGATCGCCGGAATCGACGGCGTCTACACCTACCGGCGGATGGACGGGAGCGTCGCCGCCGTGGTCAATCAGAGCGGCGCGACACGGACGCTGACGGTGAATAATCTACCTAATCAGCATATCCTGACAGGCGGCGTGCTCACCGGGATTGCCTATCAGCCCGACATGCTCTCCCAGAACTTCCAGGATCAGTTCACGCTGAATGCCGACCTGGGTCGACACAACGTCTCGATTGGCGCCTATTACTCCAAGTCGAAGCTCGGCACGGTGTTTTCCGGCGCCGGCGGCGCGGTGATGACCGCGGAGCCGACCCCTGAACTTCTGAGCACCGCCCTGACGCGGCCTGACGGCACGGTTTACCGCGTCACCGATCCGGCAGGCTGGGCCGGCATCGGCAACGGCGTAGCGATCCGCGCCAACGGAACCCGCATGACCGACATTGCGGTGTTCGCGGGCGACACATGGGAAGTCACGGACAGGCTCACGGCCGACCTGGGCGTCCGCTACGAAAAGCTGAAGTACGACGCCTACGCCTATGTGAACGTGCCGGCGACCGGCGACAAGCTGACCACGGGCGGGCGCGACGGCAATCCGCTGACGCTGTATGATGCGGCCACGATCACGCTCGGCCAGCGGCTGCAATTCCAGCGGCAGTACGACTACTTTGCCTATTCGGGATCGCTCGCTTACAGGTTCGCCGAGGGCCTCCAAGCCTACGTCCGATACACTCGCGGCAAGAAGGCGCCGGACTTCGGCATTATTTCCACCATCACCACGCCTCAGGCGGCGGCGAACGTGTTTCCGGTCGCGGAGTCCGTCCAGCAGGTCGAACTGGGCGTCAAATACCGCAAGGGAGGTCTGTTCCTGCAGGCTTTCCCATTCTGGAGCAAGAACTCGAACGTCGGCGACTCGCAGTTGTTTGTGTACAAGAGCGGTCCGAACGTGGGGCAATACTATTCGCCGCCGCCGGTCTTTGGGACCGTCGAGACTTACGGGATTGAACTCTCCGGGACCTACGATGTTTCGGAGAAGCTCAACCTGAATGGCAACCTGACCTTACAGAACCCGAAGGCCCGGAATTTCGGCACCTATACGCAGGGGCCTCTGGGTAACGGCTCGGACGATGTTGCGACGACCGTTCCGGCGGGCGAGGCCGACAACAATCCGAAGATCATTGCCCGCACCACGGCGACCTACCGGCCGATCGAGACAGTGTCGCTGTTCGCGACGTACAGCTATCTCGGCAAGCGCGCTGCCAACCGCCGCAACGCCTTCTACCTGCCGGGCTTCTCGACGGTGGACGTCGGCGCGAGCTGGGAGGTGACCCAGAAGGTACGTCTGCAGGCCAACGTGACGAACGTGTTCAACAAGGTCGGCATCATGTCCTGGGGCAAGAGCGGCAGCCTGCTGAGCGCTCTCGACCGCCAAGCTCTGACCCCAGAACAGGTCGCGGCGAACCCCAACCAGGTGTTCTCGGTCCTTCCCAACCCGCCCCGCGCTTTCTACGTCACGGCGACGGTCTCGTTCTGATCCTTTCGCGCTAGGCTGCGCGTCTCCTCCCCCGCGCGCCGTAAGGGCCGCCGGCTAATCTCGCCGGCGGCCCTAGTCTTGTACGGGCCGCCACCAAACGGCGCGTAGGTCGGCTGTGATCTTCCCGTCCCAACGCTGACTCTCGGGAGGCCTCATCTAATCGCTGGAGACTTACACAGTTTGTTATGTTGGCGGGCAGCGCGCGGGTGCGGCGCAGTACGCTCCGGATCCGCGCCAACAACTCGCGCGGCTCGAACGGCTTCGGCAGGTAATCGTCGGCGCCCATGTCCAGCCCCAGCACCCGGTCGATGGGTTCGCCGCGCGCGGTCAGCATGATGATCGGGATCGGCGAGGTGGTCCGCAGCTCGCGGCACAGCGCCAGCCCATCCTCCTTCGGCAGGTTGAGGTCGAGGACGATGAGGTCGATGGCGGTGCGGCTCAGGACCCGGCGCATTTCGCCGCTCCCAGCGTCATAGCTCAATCCTGGCGATCGCGCCGGCCGCCTGCGGCCCGCAACTGCGCACGACCAAGCTCGGCGAGTTGCTGATAGAACTGCATGTGCGCGTCGAGCACCGTCAACGGGTCCACGGCCGCAATCGCCTCGCGCGTGTCCACATCGAGCTCATCGACGGCGCTTGCCTGCACCAGCATCAGCTTGTTCTGCGCGAAGACGTGGGCGAGGTTCGGCTTACGCAGCACGAACGCGGCTACGATCGCCTGCACATCGACCCGCAGTATCTCGCAGAACTGCAGCAGCCGTTGGAAGAAGAGGGCCGGAGCGCCGTTCTCGAACTCCTGATAGGTCCGCGTGGAGACGCCCATGCGGCGCGCCATCTCGGGCGGCGGCACGTTTCGCATCGTGCGCAGAGGCTTCAGAATCCGGGGGGCGAGTTCGGCGATGCCAAAGAGCTCCGGGTTCTTCGCAACCATAACAATTATCCCGTCACGAACGCGACTTAACGTGGAGTAAGCGGGGCGCAACCGGTGATCAAGCGTGTCCGTCGGCCAGCAGGGTTGACGGAAGAACGGCCGCTCATCGTCGGCGGAGACTTTGCCGCACTGCTGCGCAATGCCGAGAATTGGGCAGAGCGCGCCCCAGACGCGGGCAAGCTCAGCGACGCCTCCGATTCGAAGATCGGCAGGAATTCTGCCGACCAAGCGCAGAAGTTCTTCCGAGTAATACCAAAATCACGGACGGCACCTAGCATCTCGGAACATTTTCAACGCCATCGTGATTTGCAGGCAGAGTGAGTAACGCGCAGGACAGATCTCATTGAGCGCAGGTTTTCGCATCGCATCGGGCCTCTGCGGGTTGCTGCTTGGCCTTCAGGCCGCCACCCAGTTCGTCGGTTGGACGTTCGCCTGGGCGCCTGCACTGGGCGCGGGCGCCGTGGTCAGCCCTGACCTCAAGATCTATGCGCCCTGGCGCGTCTTGGCTTGGCGTCGGGCGTTCGGAGCCGAAGCGCCCCGCGTGTTCGGCTCCGCCAACTCGCTGATCCTCCTCGGTGTCGCCGGCGGACTCGGCTTCGCGGTCCTCTGTGAAGGCCCGCCGGGCGCGTCCAGGCGGGTCCGCGGGTGGGGCGTGACGTCGGATGCGCGTCGCGCGGGTCTCTTCGCTAGAGCCGGCTGCATCGTCGGCCAACTGGAAGGTCGCCTGCTCGTGACGGCCGATCTGCGGCCGACCCTCGTCACCGGCGGCACCCGCAGCGGGAAGGGCAGGGGCCATGTCGTGCCCAGCCTGCTCAGCTGGTCCGAAAGCGCGATGGTGCACGACCCAAAGGCGGAGCTGTGGGCCGTCACGGCCGGGTGGCGCGCCCGCTTCTCCCATGCCCTCCGCTTCAACCCGCGCGACCTGCGCTCCGCGCGCTGGAACCCGCTCGCGGAAATCCAGCCTGGGCCGGGAGAGTTGGCGCAGGTGCAGCGACTGGCCGCGATCCTGTCGGACCCGGGCGGGGTGCGGGACGACGAGGCGATCTGGGACAAGTCCGCGTCGGAAATCCTCGAGGCGGTGATCCTCCACGTTCTCTACACGGCGCCCGACGCCGAGAAGACGCTGCTGAAGGTCCGGGAACTGCTGGCCGACCTCGACGAGGCGGCGGAGTCCATGCTCCGGACGCAGCACGTCGTGGGCGCCGACGGCGAGCCCGTGACCCATCCGTTTGTCCGGACGGCGGTGAAGGGGTACGCCGCCATGCACGACCGCTTCCGCACATCGGTGCAGGGCACGGCCCGCTCCTACCTGAAATGGCTCGCAGGCGAGGATGTCGAGCGGGCGTTGTCGACGTCGGACTTCCGGGTCGGGGACCTGATGTGCGCTGAGGCGCCTGTCAGTCTCTACGTGCAGGTCGCCCCAGCTGACGCGTCGGCCTTGAAGCCGCTGGTCCGGCTGCTGTTCTACGCGGCCGCCCAGTCACTCACCGCCCACGAGCAAACCGACGCTACGGGCCGGTCCAAGCGCCACAAGCTTCTCATGGCGATGGACGAGTTCCCGCTCTTGGGGCGGGTCGAGTTCTTCGAGAAGAGCCTGCGGCTGATGAGCGGCTACGGGCTGAAGACCATGTTCGTCGCCCAGAGCCTGAACGACATCGTCGAGACCTATGGGCCCAACAACACCATCCTCGACAACTGCTTCGTCTACACCGCCTTCGCCGCGCTCGACCCGATGACCCAGGACAAGGTCTCGCGTCTCACGGGTACGATCTCGGAGATGCGGACCAGCCGGAGCGGCCCCGCCGGCCTGGCCGCGGGCCGCAGCACCGTGACGCGCTCGGAGGTCGAGCGTCCGCTGCTTGAGCCCGGCGAGATCCGGGCGCTGGGAGACGACGAGCAGCTGGTGTTCGTGGCCGGCCACAAGCCCCTGCGCACACGCAAGGTCCGCTACGACGAACGCGAACCCTTCCGCCGCCGCGCCGCGCTTCCCGCGCCAGACGGCGAGATCGACAGTCCCGGACCGGTCATCCACCCCTGGTCGGGGCGTCGCGCGCTCGGCGAGGACTCCGCCGCCGTCCTGCCGCGATTCAAGGAGGCGGTTGCGGCCATGGACGACAAGAAGGCCGCCGCCCGCGTGGCCGAGATCTACCAGCGCGCGGCCGAGGACCTAGCCGCCCAGGATGCGGTCCTAGATCATCTGCAGGGAGGCCGACGTGGCCAGAGCTGACGACAAGCCCACCCCCCGGGTGCAGGTCTACTTCGAGAACCCGAAGACGGAGCTGGCGCTTCGGCGCGAGGCGCGCGCCAACCGGGTGACCCTCAGTCGCGCCGCGGAGCAGGCGATCGCCCGCGGCCTGCAGCGGCGGCCGGCGGCCGATCCCGAGGACCGCCTTCTGGCGCTGGACCGCGCCCTGCGCGACCACATGCGTGCCGCCGCGCGCGACATGACCATCGTCCAGGAGCTCCTTGTGGAGTTCGCGCGGGCCTTCTTCACGCGCCTGCCGGACACGACCGCCGACCAGGATCCGCTGCTGCGTGCGGCCGTCGAGGCGCGGATCGAACGTCTGCTCGACGCCGCGGCCGCTCGGATCGCGGCCGGCGGGAGAGCGCGGGGAGACGCGTCCTCTGACAGCGAACCGCGCACCTTTGCCGCGGCCGCGGAATGACCGCCGAGGCGCTCGCGCAGTCGCGCAAGCGCGCCGCCCTGGACCACGCGCTGGGCGCTGTCGTGCTCAAGGCGTTGGCCGAGCCCGCCGTCGTCGAAGTTCTCGCCAATCCCGACGGCCGGATCGTGATCGATCGGCTGGGCGCCGGACGCGCCGACGCCGGCGAGGCGTTGTCGGCACAGGCGCGAGAGCGTGTCATCCGACTGGTGGCGGACTACGTCGACGAGCCGATCACGCGGGAGAACCCGCGGCTCTCAGGCGTGCTGCCCACTGGCGAGCGGTTCCAGGGCTTCCTGCCGCCGGTCTGCGCCCAGCCCGCCTTCTCGATCCGCAAGCGGCCGGCGGTGATCTGGTCGCTGGGCCACTACGTCGAGACCGCAATCCTGACCGAGGCTCACGCCGGGATTCTGCGCCGGGCGGTCTCTGATCGCCGCAACATCCTGATCTCGGGCGGCGCCGGATCGGGCAAGACGACGCTCGCCAACGCCGTCCTTGCCGAGCCCGAGTTCGCGCAGGACCGCGTCTTCCTGATCGAGGATACGCCAGAGCTGCAGTGCTCGGCTTGGGACCTCGTGGCGGTGCTCACCCGCCGGCACCCGCGACCGATCACGGTGGCAGACCTCGTCCGCGACGCCCTGCGCATGCGCCCGGATCGGATTGTCGTCGGCGAGATGCGCGACGGCGCCGCGGCGATGGAGACCCTGAAGGCGTGGAACACCGGTCATCCGGGTGGGGTCTCGACAATCCACGCGAACTCGGCGCGCGAGGCTCTCACCCGGCTCGAAGACCTGCTGCTGGAAGTGGTCACGCGCGTGTCGCCCCGAATGATCGCGCAGGCCATCGATGTCATCGTCCACATCGCCCGCACGCCTCACGGACGGCGCGTCGAAGCCGTGCTGGAGCTGAAAGGCCTGGGCGCGGACGGCTACATGCTCTGCGGCGATGCCGCGTCCGAGCGACGGCGAACTGTGGATGCCCGATCGCCAAGTCGCCGCAGAACCTGAATCTCCCGATCTGCCGCCTGCGGCGACGAGTTGCCGATGACATGCAGAAGCGTTGTGACGACGTGCGTGAGAGTTACTGATGACGTGCCGGTACGTTGCTGAAAACGTTCGGAAAAATTCGCGCACAACCCTGTTGACAACTAGAATCAACGAGCGTCTGGATTGCAACCAGAACGCGACGACGCGCTGAGGATTGCACGAATGCGAAAGCTATTCTTACGCGGCCTTTGGGCCGCGACGGCGACTTGCGGCCTGGCGGTCGCGGGACCGGCGCTGGCCGGCGGGGCCGGAATGCCCTGGGAAGGACCTCTCCAGCAGATCGTCGAGAGCGCCTACAGCCCGCGCGCCGTCTCCTCCGCAGGGGCGGGGGGCCTGACCCAGCTGATGCCGCTCACCGCGCGGAGCTTGGGCGTCGCCGACCGGTTCGATCCCGCTGCGAACCTCGCTGGCGGCGCCGCCTACCTGGCCCGCCAGCTGATGCGCTTCGGGGACATCCGCCTTGCGCTTGCGGCCTACAACGCCGGCCCGGGCCGCGTGGCCCAGCTGGGGCAGGTCCCGCCCATCGCCGAGACCCGCCAATATGTCGACCGCGTCGTCGAGTGCTATCTGGCGCTCTCCGCGGGCCGCACAATCCGCTCCGCGAAGGATTGCCGGAGGCCGGGCCGATGATCCCCACGGAAGCCACCGCACCCGATGAAGAGGTGTCCGAGCGCGATGAGGATCTGCTCACCCGCAAGGAAGCCTCCGCCTACCTCGCCCGTTTCCACGTCGTCCTGAAGCCTGCGACCCTGGCCCGCATCTGGTCGGTGGGCGGCGACGGGCCGCCCTGCCAGCACATCCGCGCCAAGCCGCTCTATCCCCGCGGCGAGCTGCGCGCCTGGGCGCTCGGTCAGCGAACGCCAGTGCGAAGCTCAGCTCGACATCGGCCGCGGGGCGGGAAGGAGGGGCGTTGAGCATGGCGCACTGGAAGGACTGCCTCGATCCCGCCGCCCCGACCGGGCGATACCTGCCCTGGCGGGAGGTGGCCCGGGCGACCAGCATCAGCCGCACAACGGCGTGGCGCCTGCAGCGGCGCGGCGAGTTCCCGAAACCGTACCCCATCTCCCCCGGCCGCGTGGGCTATCTTGAGACCGAGGTGGAGGCCTGGAAGACGTTCCGGCGTGTCCTCGCTCCGGACATGCCGTCTCCCGCTGGCCCTCGGCGAACGGCCAGCGCCGTTTCGCGCGCGGATCCGGGACCCGCGGCGCCGGCAGCGGCCGCGGCCGAACCACTCCAACCGCGGCCGACGAGCCCGAAGCCAGCGCGACGCAGGGGACCGTATCGCTCGGAGCACGCCAAGGCCATCGCCCAGCAGATGCGGTTCGACTTCTGACGGGTTTCAGCCGATCCAGGGGAGCCGCTTCATCGCCGGAACGCCCGAGCATCGACTTCAGCGCGCTCGGGGAGGACCGAGGGCGCGCTGGATCTCTACATCCCGGTTCCCTTGGTCTTGCCTTTGGGGGCGGGCGCGTAGCTGTGAGGGATGGCGATGAGGACCGCCTGCGTGGAACAGAGGCTGGAGCTAGAAAAAACATGTCGACCTGAGCAGCATCCACCGCACCTTTTCAGTGACTCCGAGCGGGGCAGTCGCAATCCCACCGCCATAGTGATGGAGAACCTGGAGGGGGAACCGGGGCGAGTGCTAGGGCGCTGCCGAACCAGAACTGAGCAGCTTCAGGCCTATGCTGAAGCCCTCCGGGCCCTCTGCGCTGCGGCCATTTGCCAAGGGGCTTCTACCCTGGCCTAACCGCCGGCCTTTCCTTCAACGGGACCTCGACATCGGCCAGCTGCTCCAACGAAGGCGTGGCCCCGGCCTCGACCAGCTTACGGCCCTGAACGTAGTCCTTGGTGGCGTTCACGCAGTCCAACGCGACGACCTTGCCGCCCTTGAGATAAACGACCGAGAACGAGCGGTTGGCGGGACAGCCGCGCACGACGGTCTGGTCATAGCCGACGTTGAGGCCGCAGGTCTGGAGGCGCAGGTCGTACTGATTGGACCAGAACCAGGGGAAGGCTAGGTAGGACTTTTCGTCGCCGCAGATGGCCTTGGCCACGCAGGTGGCCTGATCGTTGGCGTTCTGGACCGATTCGACACGCGTTACGGCGCCGCCGGCAAAGCCACAGGCGTAGGCGGCGCAGTCGCCCACGGCATAGACATCGGGGAGCGAGGTGCGGCAGAACTCGTCAACGTCCACGCCGTCGCCCCCGGCTGCGCCGGCCGCTACCAGGGGGGCCACGGCCGGGACAATGCCGATGCCGACGATGGCGGCATCGGCCCGGATCACCTCGCCATCGGCCATCTTAACGCCGGTAATGCGGCCTTCTCCGACAAAGCCTTCCATCGCCACGCCGGTGCGCAGATCAACGCCGTGGTCGCGGTGTTCCTTCTCGTAAAAGGCAGAGAGTTCCGGCCCTGCGACGCGGGCGAGGACGCGCGGCAGGGCCTCCAGCAGGGTGACTTTGCAGCCGAGCTTGATCAGCACGGCGGCCGCCTCCAGCCCGATGTAGCCGCCGCCGACTACGACGATGTTCTTCACGCCCCCCTCGATCTCACCCATCAGCTGGTCGCAATCCGCGCGGGTGCGGACGGCGTGGATGCCGGCCAGGTCGGCGCCGGGACACGAAAGCCGGCGCGGATCGCCGCCGGCGGCCCAAATCAGCTTACCGTAGGTGAAGGTGGTATGGTCGGACAGGGTCAGGGCCTTAACGGCCGGATCGACCGCGGTGACTTCGACGCCGAGCTTCAGGTCCACGCCCTTTTCGCCCCAGAAGGCCGGCGGGCGGATGTAGAGCCGCTCGAAGCTCTTTTCGCGGGCGAGATATTCCTTGGACAGGGGAGGGCGTTCGTAGGGCGGTTCGGGTTCGCGCCCGATCATGGTGAGGGTGCCGGTGAAGCCGTTTTGCCTCAGGGCGATGGCAGCCTGCGCCCCGGCATGGCCCGCACCGACGATGACGACGTCCGAGTAGTTCACGCCGGTCAGCCCTCCGGCGCGATCCGGATTATCATACCGGCGCATTCGGCGCCGAGCATGACCTGGCACGACAGACGCGAATTCGCCCCGCGATAGTCGGAACTGTCGAGTAGATCGTTCTCATCCTCGCTGCCCGCCTGCTGAAGTTCCGCTGCCCCCTCCTCGACATAGACGTGGCAAGTGGCACAGGAGCAGCAGCCGCCACAAAGAGCGAGAAGTTCGTCGAAGCCGTTGGCGCGCAGGGCTTCCATCAGGTTCAGGCTTTCGGCAGCCTCGATCCGGCGCTGCGAACCGTCGCGCGCAATTACCTCGATACCGATCATCGTTAGTCCTTCCGGGTCAAAGCCGCGCCGCATGCCAGGCGACATGCTCGGCCATGAACGTCGAGACGAAGTAATATGAATGGTCGTAGCCCGGGTGCATGCGGATGGTCGCCGGCTGGCCAACCTTGTCGCAGACCTCGACCAGCAGGTGCGTTTTGAGCTGTTCGGCCAGGAAATCGTCCGCCTCACCCTGATCGACCAGAAGGTCGGGCAGACGGGCGCCATCGGCGATCAGGGCGCAGGCGTCGTATGCGCGCCAGGCGCCGCGGTCCTGGCCGAGATAGCCGGTCAGCGCCTTGTCCCCCCACGGGCATTGCAGCAGGCTGACGATCGGCGAGAAGGCGCTGACCGACCGGAACCGGCCGCGGTTGCGCAGGGCCACCGTCAGTGCGCCGTGCCCGCCCATCGAATGGCCGGTGATGCCCTGCCGCGCCATGTTCACCGGGAAGTGAGCCGCCACCAGGTCGGGCAACTCGTTCTCGATGTAGGACCGCATCCGGAAGTTCGCGGCCCACGGCTCCTGGGTGGCATCAACGTAGAAGCCGGCGCCCTTGCCGAAGTCATAGCCTTCGGCATCGGGCACGTCATCGCCGCGCGGACTGGTGTCCGGCGCGACGAAGACGATCCCGTGCTCGGCACAGGCCGCGCGAAACTCGCCCTTTTCGGTGACAGTGGCGTGGGTAGAGGTCAGCCCCGACAGATACCACAGCACCGGCAGGCTCGCGCCGGGCGCATGATCGGGCACGAAGACCGAAAAGGTCATCGGTGTTCCGGTCGTGGCCGCCTGGTGGGAATAGACCGCCTGGATGCCGCCATGGCTGCGATTGGTGCTGACCAGTTCCATCGCCGTTCCCGTCAGCCGAAGGTGTCGCTGGCGCCAAGGCAGGCGTGCGAGAAGATCTCACTGCCGGAAAACACCGGATGAGCCATTCCAATTCTCCCTCACTATGACGCTTAGAACACCACGACCGAGCGGATGCTCTTGCCGGCGTGCAGAAGATCGAAGGCGGTGTTGATCTCCTCCAGCCCCATGACATGCGTGATCATGGGATCGATCTCGATCTTGCCCGTCATGTACATGTCGACGATCTTGGGTACGTCCGTGCGGCCCTTGGCGCCGCCGAAGGCCGTGCCGCGCCAGTTGCGGCCGGTGACGAGCTGGAAGGGGCGCGTCGCGATCTCCTTGCCCGCCTCGGCCACGCCGATGATGATAGAGGTGCCCCAGCCGCGATGGCAGGCCTCGAGGGCCATGCGCATCACTTCGGTATTGCCCGTCGCATCGAACGTATAATCCGCGCCGCCGTCTGTCAGCGCGACGATCGCGGCGACGACCTCCTCGCGGCTGATGCCCTTTGAATTGAGGAAGTCGGTCATGCCGAACTTGCGGCCCCACTCCTCGCGGTCGGGATTGATATCGACGCCGACGATCTTGCCGGCGCCCGCCAGGCGCGCGCCCTGAATGACATTGAGGCCGATGCCGCCGAGGCCGAACACCACGACATTGTCGCCGACCTGCAGCTTGGCGGTGTTGATAACTGCGCCCACGCCCGTGGTGACGCCGCAGCCGATGTAGCAACTGGTCCTGAACGGCGCGTCCTCACGGATCTTCGCCACCGCGATCTCCGGCAGGACGGTGAAGTTCGAGAAGGTCGAGCAGCCCATATAATGGAAGACTGTCTGGCCCTTGTAGGAGAAGCGACTCGTCCCGTCTGGCATCAGCCCCTTGCCCTGCGTGGCGCGGATGGCGGTGCACAGGTTGGTCTTGCCCGAAAGGCAGCTTTTGCACTGGCGGCACTCAGGCGTGTAGAGCGGGATGACATGGTCGCCGGGCTTGACCGAGGTGACGCCAGGTCCGACCTCGCGCACGATGCCCGCACCCTCATGGCCGAGGATCGAGGGGAAGATGCCCTCGCTGTCGAAGCCGTCGAGCGTATAGGCGTCGGTATGGCAGATGCCGGTCGCCATGATCTCGACCAGCACCTCGCCTGCCTTGGGTCCTTCCAGATCGACCTCGACGATTTCCAGCTGCGTCTTCGCTTCGAAGGCGACGGCGGCGCGGGCCTTCATGGGCGTGGTCCTATCCAGCGAGCCCAGTTCGGCTTTCGTGAAGCCGCATTGGCCGCGTCGCAGGCGGCGGCGTCATCCTCGACCGTAGCGGCGGCGGCGATGGTCGCCACATTGCCGGTCACTCTAGTGGACATTTCGCCTCCCCCTATGGTTGTATTCGCATCGGCATAGCTGCACCTCAGCGCTCTCGCGAGCATCAAGGTGCGCCGCACGCCGCCGGCTCTTTCGATCCACGCCGCAGAGTGCGATCCGCACCCGTCGCCTCACGCGTCGGCGAGAGGAAGCTGATCGCCCGGCACCCACCAGCCGTGGATTTGAGACGCCAGCCGGAAGGGCAGAATTACACGAGCGATATCGCCCTCGTCGGGCCGCTGTGCATCGAGTACGACCAGCTCCGATCGCATCTCCGCATAGTTGGAGGCGACGCCGATCAGATAGCCTTCACCTTCTGGGCTGTCGGCCCGCCGAGGGATGAACTGCACTTCCTGAAGCGCGCAGGCGTCGCCTGCGAAATAGGACCGTGCCTCGCCAGTGTCGAAGTCGAAGCGGGCGTAGCAGTTTGTGATCTTGCCGCGCATGCTCTCGGCCGCCGCGTGCAGGGGCCGCGATGGATCGGCGTAGCCCTGGAAGCCGTAGCGATGCCGCAGCGACCAGAAACGCTCGTCGATTCTCGGCAGGAGGCCGGGGAAATCCGGAAAGAGCATCTCTTCGGCCCAGCCATCGTCCTTGGAGTTCAGGTCGAAGGTCCATCGCCGTAATACGGTCCGCGCCGCATGGGGATCCCACGGGCTGCCGTCGACGGCATCGAAATGGGGGAATGGATTGCCGTTGGAAACCGGCGCATCGACGATGACCTTGTCGCCCACGGTGATGGCGTTGAGTAGATGGATGGCGCCCCGCTCGGGTCCCTTGAACCACCGGACGTCCTCGGCTTCGCCATCCCGCGGCAGTATCGCCACATAGGTCGGGGCGGAGGAATCCCATCCCCAATGCACCTTGCCTGAATCGATGCGTTGCTGGTTCGTCACGAAGCCGCAGGTGTTGAAGACTATGTGCTTCTCGGTGATGGCGATGTCGTGCATCATGCTGATCAGCGGAGCCTTGAACCGTACCTCGCGCGTCACCTGCCCGGTGCGATCCACGAAATAGACGAACACATCGTCCGACAGATCGCCGCAAGCCTCATACCCAAAGCAGATCATTTCGCCCGTGTGCGGATCGGTCTTGGGATGCGCGGTGAACGTGCGGCTGGTGTACTTGCCGTTGAAGTCCCACGGGCCCTTGGTTTCGAGCGTGACCGGATCAATGACCGTCGGCAGGGCATCTTCCTTTAGCGCCCACAACAGACCGCCATGGTGGTAGATGGAGGTGTTGGCCGTCGTGCGATCGAGTCCACGGGCCGCTGGATCGTCCGTCCGGGCGTTGCGGTAATTGCCGAAGAGCTGTCGCCGCGCCTTACGGTCGGCGAGATAGCGCTCCGTTCTGACGTATCGCCCTCGATAATCCACGTTGCCGCCGTGGAACCGAAACATGCTGATATAGCCGTCGGCGTTGAAAAGGCCTGCGTCGTCGCTGTGCAGCGCAGGGTAGAACCAATCCGGCACAGCACGATAGAAGGCGCCATCTAGATCCGACGGGATGTCGCCGATCACCTCGCAGTCGAAAATGTCGGCTTCGAAGCGGGTCGGCGCTGAAAAGCCGGCCAAAGCAGCGGAAGGAAATTTAACGGCCACGGCTCATTCCCTGCCTGTGGTGTCGAGGGCGGCGCACCGGTCTTCCTGCTGGCCGGCGGCCTCGTTCTCATCCCGGATCAGGCGGGCGATCAGACGGCGCATTGCGGCCGGACCTTTGTCTGACGGAAGAAAGGCCATGCGCCGATCACCCGAAGTGGCGTCGACGATGCGCTGCTGCCCTTCGATTATCAGCCGATCTTCGATGAAGGCATTCTGTATGACTTCGAATAGACCCTCCATGAGCTTGGCGGGCATAGTTGCTTCAAAACCTGTGGCATACAGATAACGCGTCCGCCGCTCATCAATAGGCGTGACGGCCTGTTGCTCTATTCGGTAGCTGATTGGTGGCTCGTCAGTGGCCTCAAAGCCGTTGCGGGCGGCCGTGCCGTGGGGATACGAGCGGTTCTCCATAATAAAAACGCCCGGCACGTAGTAATCATAGGTACACCATCGATCGACTAGCGCCGGCTGATTGGGCATGGCCTTGCCGATAAACCAGCGCTCGAAGCGCAAGCTGCGCTCCCGGGGTTTTATCTGGTGCAGTTCATCCGACCACCCGCCGCCGGTGACAAACCCAAGTGTGCCCTCATGAACGAAATCGACGTGTGACAGGTCGCACAAGTTGTCGTTGATGAGCTGGTAATTTGCCTCGTAGTCGAGTTGCCCCGACTGCATGACCCATGCCGGGTTGTCGAGGCCGAACGCCGGCGGAATGAGTGCGGGATCGGCTTGCGCAATATCACCCATCCACACCCAGAGCCAGCTGTCCCGTTCGACCACTGGAATGCTGCGCACGGCCGGAACCGGAGCGCCGACCGGCGGACCGGGAACGTGTTGGCAGCGGCCGTCTGCCCCGAAGAGCAGGCCATGATACATGCAACGCAGCGAATCGCCTTCTTGGCGGCCCCGTGAAAGGGGCGCGAAACGGTGCGGGCAGCGGTCTTCGAGAACATAAGGCGTTCCATCAGATCGCCGCGCCAGAACTATGGGTTCACTGATAACCGTTCGCGCGATCGGGCTGCCATGGGTCAACTCGTGCGACCAAGCCGCCGCATACCAGCAATTGCGCAAGAACATTGGCGATCCTCCGGTCCGGCGGAACGACCAAGGTCGATGTCGCCCCCGCCGAGCCCCACCTGTGGTGGCGGGCGGTTCACAACGGCCTCTCCTCGCGCTGCCGGCTCCAAGTTTGCCGCAGCTAGAACCGGTGGAGCAGGGACCGCAAATCAAATTACAATATTCTGGATATGCCGGTTCTGTTATACCCGGCCAGAGTGGGCAAGCGGCTGTGCTGGCGCGTCGGCCTGCAGCTTTCAGACGGCCTGACCAGCCGTGAGAGTTCCCTGAGGTACTATGAACCGACTCAATCTCCTGAACCTCGATCTCAATCTTCTCGTGGCCTTGGATGCTCTGGTGGAGGAGGAGAACGTTTCCCGGGCCGCAAGCAGGATCGGGGTTACACAACCGGCGATGAGCAGAACCTTGCGCCAGTTGCGTGAGTTGTTTGGTGACGAGCTGTTGCGCCGAACGTCCAGCGGCATGAAACCGACGCCCCGCGCTATGACGCTCGCACAAGCTGTCCGGCCGAACTTGCAAAACATCGCCGCCGCCATTGGCCAGCGCCTCAGCTTCGACCCGGCAACAGCTTCCCGTCGCTTCGTTCTCGCCTTGCCAGATGTCGCGACGCGGCTTGCTCTCCCTCAGGTGGTCAAGCAGATCAGCGCGCAGGCGCCTGGCATCGAACTGGCGATTGTTACTACGGTCAACCGGGACGCCTTACACAAGCTGGAAACCGGCCAAGCCGAGTTGGCAATGGGCGTATACGACCACCTGCCCAGGACCCTGCGGGCGTATAACCGCCGACCGCTGCGCGAAGTCTGCGTGGCGGATCCAGCGCATCCACTACTGCAGAATGGTGTGCTGGACCTGGAAACCTTCCTTGCACTGCCGCATGTCGCCGTCTCCATTGCTGAAAATGAAGGAACACCGCTGGACACCACGCTCGAAACGCTAGGGCTGCGGCGCCGGATCGTTGTGACCACCCCCTATTACAGCTGCGTGCCAGCATTGATCTGCGGTACGCGAAATCTTGCCGTGGTGGTAGAAGATCTCCTAGACCTGCTACCGGAAGGAAAGTCGCTGGCGCGTTTCCCTATCCCGGTCACGGTCGAACCCGTCATGTCGAAAATGGTCTGGCATGCCAGATCGGACGAAGACCTCGGCCACACTTGGCTGCGCAACCTGTTCATGACACCGGCCTCGGATCAGCTTTGACGCTACACTCGTGGAAAACAGGTTCCCTCCTACCTTGAACTGGCTCGGAGCATCGCTCGACTGCGGACTTACCTCCTGAGAAATCGTCCTCGAGTGGGATGATGCCGTGTAGGGGCCCGCGACTCCGGCGACGGATGGGCCAATGCGCGAGGACGGCTGTCTCGAAGGCGAGAGCCAGTGACAATGGGGGCCTTCATCGCTGCGCCATAACGCGCGGCTCTCAGCAGCCTGCGAAGTGATTGTCCGCAAATAATACTCTGGGTTGCGGGCCATATACCAAGAACGAATATTGTGAATGTCACATTTTGATTTGTATATCCCCCGTCTCCAGCGCCAAATGCTCGAAGTCGATCCGGAGTGATCGGTGGCGGAGAGCGAAGATCACAAGGGCCGGGCTTGTTAAAGACACTCCGGTCTCAAGAGGAATTCAGCTGATTCCCTTGCTGAAGCTGCTCTTCATAAGCCGACCCGCCTAAAATATTCGACAAAACAAAATAAGGGGGGACTATGGCTGCAACTTTACTGAAAAGTCTGCTCATCGGCACCGCGTTGACCACAATCCATTCGCTCGCTCACGCGGCGGACAATGGGGGCATGCAACAGGCGACCGTTGAGTCCGCCGATACCACATCTCGAGTCGCGACGCCCGAGGACACACCTCAGGGTATTGCCGAAATTGTTGTAACTGCCCAGCGGCGCGTCGAGAGTTCGCAGCGCGCTGCAATCGCGGTTTCGGTGCTGCCGCCGGCGGAGCTAGTCGGCGTCACTTCCCCGCAGCAACTGACGACTTTAGCGCCGGCGGTTCAGTTCAGCGCGGCGGGGGGCATCGCGCCACTGCTCTACGTTCGTGGCGTCGGCACCTTCGCGGTCACGCCCTATTCGGACCCGGCCGTCGCCGTGAATTACGATGGCATCTACCTTGCCCGGCCGACGGCCACTGTGGGCATGTTCTACGACCTCGAGCGCGTCGAAGTGCTGAAGGGGCCCCAAGGCACCTTGTACGGCAGGAACGCCACGGGCGGCGCGCTGAATATCCTGCCCGCCTCGCCCAAGCTTGAAGAACGCTCCATGGCAGCGTCGGTCAGCGTGGGCAATCATGATGCGGTCAATGCCCAGGCCGCCGTGAATCTGGGCATTGGTGAGAAGGTCGCCGTCCGCCTTGCGGGAACGACCTTCAGGCACGACGGCTACAACACTGATGGAACCAATTCCGAACGCGGTTCGGGCGTCCGTGCGCAAATCCTGATCAAGCCATCGCCGGACCTGTCGATCCGTGTCGCCGGCGATTACGTGGACCTTGGTGGAACCGGGGGGACCGGAACACTGATCGCGCGCGACGATCCCAGAACGGGGCGGACGGCGCCGTTCGGCCTCGGGCCGGATGTGGGACTTTACGACCCCAGGTCAACGGCCTTCCTCAACGCGACTTTCGTTGCAGCGTCGGGCAACTTCTTCGGCGCTTTCCCGGGACCTCCCAAAGTCGACAACAAGAACTATGGGCTGAACACTCAGGTCGACGCCGATCTCGGCTTTGCCGATCTGTCGTTCGTTGGTGGTTGGCGCCGCGGGGACATCAACAACGCGATCGCCTCGAGCGGCTTTTTCATCAGACAGCGCGAAACCGACGAGCAGCGCAGCGCGGAATTGCGCCTGTCTGGCCAGGTCAGCCAGATCGACTGGCTGGTGGGTGGATACTATTTCCGCGACACCATTGATTCCGGCTATTACGTCAACAACACTTATGTCCAGGCCAATCAAGACTTCCGCCAGGTAACGAACTCTCGAGCCCTGTTCGGACGATTGACCTGGAACCTGTCGGATCGCCTGCGGGTTTCCGGCGCCGCGCGGCGCACCTGGGACGAGCGCCGCTTCGACGGCATCCAAAGCCAGGCTCTTGGCGTCTGCCAGGCAGCAAGCCGAATCTGCCCGGAAATCCGGCGTCTGCCCTCCGACTCTACCAACCTGCCGGCAGCGCTGGCGAGCATCGGCTACGTGCAACCGCCGGGCTCACCGGTCTACGTGGATGTACGGACGGGGAGCCGGACCTCGTTCTACGTCCCGTCGCAAATCCCCGTCAACGACACGACCTCACCCAACAAGACGACCTTCCGCGCGGTCATGGAGTTCGAGCCGCGCCCCGCGAGCCTGCTCTACGCCAGCGTCGAAACCGGCTACCGGGTTGGCGGCTTCTCGTTTTCGTCCATCAAGCCCGCGTTCGCGCCCGAGACGATCACGGCTTACACCATCGGCTCAAAGAACCGGTTTCTCGACAACCGCCTTCAGGTGAATCTTGAAGGCTTTATCTGGCGCTACAAGAACCAGCAGGTTTCCCACCAGACGCTGGGCGCGACCGGCAGCGTCGAATTCGTAACCGAGAACATCGGTGAATCGCTCAATCGTGGCGGCGAAATCGAGATCGTCGCAAAGCCGTTGCGCAACACCGTGCTGAACGGGACGGTCCAATATCTGGATGCCCGCAACAAGACGTTCGTCTTTGATGAACCCGATCCCAGCATCAGAGCCGGACTGCCGCCCGGAACCGTGCCGTCGATCAACAACTGCCCACGCTCCGTCGTGCCTGGGACGGGCAACTATCGCATCGACTGCTCTGGCCAGCGCCCTTTGCGATCGCCGGAATGGACGGTCAATCTGGGCATTCAGCAGACAATTGACCTGCCTGGCGACTATGCCCTTGTCTTGAGCGGCAACACCCACTTCCAGTCGAGCAGCGTGGTAATGTTCGAACGCCGCGCCTATTCGAAGCTCGATGCCTATTGGCTTTCCGACGTGAGCGTCGCGCTGCAATTCCCCGGCCGAAATCTCACGGTTTCGGGCTTTGTGAACAACATCGAGAATAGGCGGATTCTCGGCGCGTCAGCCTACAACACCTTCAGTGGCCTCACGACCGGAAACTATGGCCCTCCGCGAACTGTCGGCATGCGACTGACAGCCGGCTTCTGATCTGAGGAGCATCTCTGCTTGATCGCGACAGATCCGCAGCGCCGAGATGCGCGGTTGGCGCGCAACATCGCCACCAGGCCCCCTTCCTCCAACGCCTGAAAGTGGGCGGGGACAGTTAGGAGTTCAACGTCCGTACAACATTGCAGAACGATCAGCTGGGTCCCCCCATGGCCTGGCGGACCATGGCCGCGTACCGCCACGAGCCTAGGCCGAGCAGGGTTGCGGTGGTGTCGCCCACCGTGACCCCCCCTGACCAAGACGCCGATCACAGATCGAACGCCACCACCCTTATCCTCCGTCTGGTTTAGCGCAGGCACTCGCCTAACCCTGTGAGGTCTCGGCGGCTTTGGCCGTCTCATGGAGTTGGAGCATGACGAGGGCGTTTCCCGCCGTAATGACCCAGGGCATCGACGAACCCTGCCGGTTCGAGGGCGAGGTGTACGACCTCGAAGTGACCGAGGGCGCGATTCCGGCGGAGATCGACGGGCTTCTCGTGCAGGCCGTGCCCGACCAGGCCTTCCCGCCCGAGCTGCATCACCTCTACCTGATGACCGTGGCCGCTGGCGGCGACGGCGCCGTCCGCGCCTTCCGGTTCAAGGACGGCCATGCCGATTTTCGCACGCGCTATGTCCGCACAGAGCGGTTCGTCCTCGAGCGCCAGGCGCGCCGTTCCCTGTTCGGCAACTACCGCGACCCGTTCTCCGACGACCCTTCGGTGGCCGGCAAAAGCCGCACGACCGCCAACACCGCGCTCTTCTTCCATGCCGACCGGCTGTTCGCCTGCAAGGAGGATGGGCTGGCCTACGAGGTCGATCCAGTCACCCTCGAGACCCTGGGCGCCTGGACGGCGGAAGGTGGGATCACCAGCAAGACCTTCACCGCTCATCCGAAGACCGATCGTGAGCGCGGCAAGCTGATCGGCTTCGGCTACGCCGCCAAGGGCGAGACCACGCGCGACATCGCCTACTATGTGATCGGCGAGGCCGGAAAGGTGGAGCACGAGGCGTGGCTGGAGGCGCCCGTCGGGGCCATGATCCACGACTGCGCCGCGACTCAGAACTATACGGTCTTGCCGCTGATGCCGATCACCAGCGACCTGGAGCGTCTGCGCTCCGGGGGGCCGCACTTCGTCTACGATCCCGACATGCCGCAGATTTTCGGCATTCTGCCGCGCTACGGGGACGCCGATTCCGTTCGCTGGTTCCGGGGTCCGCCCGGCTTCACCGGCCACACCGTCAACGCCTATGAAGACGAGGATGGCAAGATCGTCTTCGACGTCGTTGAAGCCGACGGCAACGGCTTTGCGCCGGTCATCACCGACCGGGCCGGTCAGGCGCCGCCCCTGGGCAGCGTATCGAGCGCGCTCGTCCGCTGGCGGATCGACTACCATGACGCATCCCTGACGCTGAGCGACCGGACGGTCCTGGCCACGGTGAACGGGGAGGGGCCGCATATCGACCCCCGGCGTGAGCTGCGCTCGCACCGTCACGTGTTCATCCCGACCCTGGATCGCAGCAAGCTGGTCACCGACAAGAACGGGCGTCCGCAGCCCGTGATGTTCAACCAGCTCAGCCATTTCGACCTGAAAACCGGCGAGCGCGATGACTGGTACCCGGGTCCGGCCGCCACCTTCCAGGATCCGGTGTTCTTCCCGCGATCGGAGGACGCGCCCGAGGGCGACGGCTTCCTGGTTGCACTGCTCAACCATCCTCTCGAGGGCCGCAGCGAACTGGTCGTGCTGGAGAGCCTGAAGCTGGCGGCCGGTCCGGTCGCCAGGATCAAGCTGCCCCTGCGAATGCGCCTGGGAATCCATTCCACCTGGATCGACGGGACGCAGGTTCCCGCGTGGTTCTGAAAGCAAAACAACAAGACCGTAGGAGGAAGCTCGGATGATCGACGCTGCTGAAGCCAAGCCCGTGACCCTGGACAGGGACGAGGCCTGTGCACTGGTGCTCAAGGTGATGGAACTGCTCATCGACCCGGCCACGGCCGAGCAAGCCAGGCCCTACCTGACCGAGAGCTACATCCAGCACAACCCGGCCATCGCCTCCGGGGCCGACGCCATCATCGCCTTCACCCGCTCGCCCGAAGCCGAGCGCGCGCGACGTGAAATGCGCCCTGCGGCGGATCCGCCCGAGTTCGTGGTCGAGGGGGATCGGATCGTCATGATCCTGCCGCGCGATGTGCCCGATCCGGCCGATCCCTCAAAGACCTACCGGACCCACTGGTTCGACATGTGGCGCATCGAAGACGGCAAGCTGGCCGAACACTGGGACGGCGCCCTGAAGCCCTGACGAGCTTCAGGGTTGCTGGAGAATGACGGCGAAAAGCGCCGCGATGAGGAAACGGAGAGGAAGATGGTGGATTGGCGACCATGGGGGGCGATAGCGGCGAGCGCCATCTGCATGGCCGTCAGTATGTCGGCGGTGTTCATGGGCTCGTTCCCCGTCTTCCTTGAACCGGTTTCGCGAGACCTGGCCTGGGGCCGCGCGGTCCTGCCCCAGATCATCACCGTCATATCCCTCTCCGCGGCGGTCCTGATGCCGCTGTGTGGAAGGCTCGTTGATCAGGTCGGCGTGCGCATCCCCGTCGCGTTGGGGCTTACCCTGGTGGCGTCGGGCATGGGTCTGCTGTCGTTGATGCGCTCCAATGGCGCTGTGTTCTGGATCGCGGCCCTGCTGCTGGGCGCGGGCGCTGCCCTTTCGGGGCCTCCGGCCTTTGTCGGCGTGGTCTCGTCCTGGTTTGACAAGAACCGGGCGCTGGCCCTGGGCTTCGTCCTTTCGATCGCGCCGATGTGCTCGCAGGCTATCGTGGCGCCGCTCGCCCAACACCTGCTCGTCACCGTCGGCTGGCGAACGAGCTATCGGATGCTGGCGCTTGTGGTGTTCGTGGTGGGCTCGGCGACTGCGCTCTTCCTTCTGCGGCGAAATCCGACCCCCGCTTCCGACATGCAGGGGCCACTGTCCGTCGATGTGAGAGCCGGCCAGGCCCTTAGGACCCGCACCTTCTGGCAACTGGCGATCGCCAGCGCCCTCGCCAGCGGCGCGCTGATCGGGTTCAGCGTTCATGTCGTCAGCTGGCTGACCGGCCGTAGCGTCGCGCCGGCGCAGGCGGCCTTGGTCCTGTCGGCGCTCTTCCTGTCGGGTGTCGGCGGCACGGTCCTGTCGAGCTATGTCGCCGACCGTTCGCGCAGCATTCGTCCGATCCAGCTCTTTTACGCTCTGCCGCTGGCGGGGCTTGGCCTGATGGCGGTGTCCAACGCCGTGCCGGCCTTGATCCTGGGGGCGGCGCTGGTCGGCCTGGGCATGAGCGCCGTCACCGGCCTCGCCCCCTTTCTGGTCACCCGCTATTTCGGCCTTGGCGCGTCGGCCGAGATCTTCGGGATCGTCATGGCCATGTCGATGGCCTCGATTGGCCTGGCGCCGTTGCTCATCGGCCTGGGGTTCGACCGCACCGGGGGTTACGGGTTGCCGATCGCGCTCACGGCCTCGGCCGTAGCGATGGCAACCATCGCCATAGGACTGCTGCCACGGGCCAACGTTCCAGCCGGACTAGCCCACGATGATCGTGGCCTGTCGATCGCTCCGGAGCGCGTGGCATGAAGGGGCCGGGACCCACCCCATCCAGCGGCATGGCCGACGACGCCAGCCAGAACTTGGCCGAGCTCGTGCGAAGCGTCACCGGCGGCGAACTGCGCAGCAAGCGGCCCTTCCTGATCGCCGATGATCTGGAGACCCAGTTCCTGCGCGCCGGCTGGCCTGCGGGCCAGTCCTTCGGCGGCGAGGCCGCCCTCGCCGAGCGCTACGGCGTGGGCCGCGATGTTCTGCGCGAGGTCGTGCGCGTCCTGGAAGCCCGGCAGCACGCACGCATGCGGCGCGGGCCCCAAGGCGGCCTCGAGGTCATCCGTCCCGACCTGGAAGATCTTTGCGGCCGCCTCAACGGCTATGCCTATGTGTCCGAACTCGATCGGGCCAGCGTCCTTGAAACCTGGACGATCCTCATGGCCGTCGCGGTGCGGCTGCTCTTCTCGTCGGCGCAGACGCCGCGGTCGCCAAGGGACCGGCTGTCCGCGCTCTTCGCGCGGCCCGACCTTAGCCTCCGCCGGCTCGGAACGGATCTCATCGCCGCGAGCGCCAGTCCGCTGCTGGTCGAGCTGGGCGCCTGCGTCGCCAGCCTGTTACCGCGCTCCGCCGACGCGGCGCTCGAGGCGGGGTGGTGCGGGGCGCCCTGGCGAAGCACTGGGTTTGGCCCCGATGCGGCGGCCTGGCTTGACTGGATCCACCAGGTCCATCTGCCCTGGGCCCTCGCCCAGATCGGCGAGACGTCGGACGAGCGTCATATCGTGCCGCCCAGCGCGCGCCTCGACCACAGCTTTCAAGCCCAGGCGATGCAGGTGGTCCACAGCCTGATGTCGACCACGCCGCCTCCCGTCTGGAACCGCGGCTACCTGATCGGCAACGAGTTCGACTTGGCCGATCGGTTCGGCGTCGACAAGAGCATCATTCGCCAAGCCGTCCGCCTGATGGAGGACGCCGAAACCGCTGTGGCGCTACCGGGGAGGGGCCGGGGTCTTGTGACCCGCCTGCCGAGCACCGCGCCGCTCAGCCGGCTGTTCTGCGCCTATTTCGTGGCCCGCGGCCTCGATGAAGCGGACGGCGAGCAGATCTTTGGCGCCCTGCGTATTGAATGCGCCGGTCTGGCCGCCGAGCGCGCCGATCTCGATGACCGGATCGCGCTCCTGCAGCTGCGCGAAGACCTGGGCGACTTGCAGGGGACCTTGCCGGTGGCGGTGCTCCAGAGCTTCGAGCGTTTCCAGCAGCACGCCGCGCACAACACCCTCCTTGGCCTCTGCATCGACAGCGTCAAAGCGTTCATGACCTGGCGCATGGATCGCCAGCTTGTGGCGCCTGAGGCCGTGACCCGCCTCTACCGGATGCACACCCAGCGGGTGGTTCGAGCGATCTGCGCCCAGGACAGGGCAGGGGCCATGCTCGCCGAACAAGCCAAGCTCGAAGGCCTGGCGCGAGCCCGCAAGGCAAACCCGCGCCCCAAAACGCAAAGGACACTCGATCATGCACGACGATGCCGTCATTGACCGCCCGCTGGAGGCGCAGGGACTTTTCTCGCCGTCCGTCTGGAGCGGAAGGATCTTCAACGGCAAATGGAGCGAGAGCGCCGGCGATCCGCTCACCGTGGTCGAACCGGCCACGGGCGCGACACTCGGCGTCGTCGGCGCCAGCACTCCGGCGAGCGTCGCCGAGGCCGTCAGCCGCGCCGCCCGCGCCCAGGAGGCCTGGGGCGACCTTGCGGCGACCGATCGGTCCCGCGTGCTGCGCAAGGCCGCGAGCCTGCTGGAGGACAACTACGACACCCTGATCGAATGGATTGTCCGCGAGACTGGCGGCCTGCGCGCCAAGGCGGAGACCGAACTCAAGGGCACGATCGGCGAACTGGAACATTCGGCGGCGCTGTTCATCGAGCCGGAAGGCAACGTTCTGCACTCGCCCGATCCCCAGCGATTGAGCATCGCCCGGCGCGTGCCCCTGGGCGTGATCGGCGTCATCACCCCGTGGAATTTCCCTCTACTGTTGGCCATGCGCTCGGTGGCGCCCGCGCTGGCGATGGGCAACGCCGTGGTGCTCAAGCCTGATCCGCAGACGCCGATCACCGGCGGGGTCGTGCTGGCTCAGATCTTCGCTGAAGCGGGGCTCCCCGAAGGCGTGCTTCAGATCTGCAACGGCGGCGCGGATGTCGGCGAGGCGCTGGTGACGGCCGCGGAAGTGCGCATGATCACCTTCACCGGTTCGACCCGGGTCGGCCGTCGGGTCGGCGAATTGGCCGGGCAGCACGTCAAGAAGGTGGCGCTGGAGCTGGGCGGCAAGAGCCCGTTCATCGTCCTGGATGACGCCGATCTTGACGCTGCGGCCTCGGCCGGCGCCTGGGGATCCTTCCTGCACCAGGGCCAGATCTGCATGGCCTCGGGCCGGCACATCGTCGTGCGCAACGTCGTCGAACCCTATCTCGAAGCGCTGCGCGAGCGGGCCGAGCGGCTGAAAGTCGGCAACCCCTTCCGCGAGGAGGTCGCTCTGGGGCCGATTATCAACCGCCGCCAGGTCGAGCGCGTCCATGAGCTGGTGACTACCAGCCTCGCCGCGGGCGCCCGGCTCGTGGCCGGCGGCCAGTACGAGGGCGCCTTCTATCGGCCGACCGTGCTGGGCGATGTCCAGCCGGGCATGCCCGCTTATGACCACGAGATCTTCGGGCCCGTTGCGCCGGTCATCATCGCCGAGAATGAAGACCACGCGCTGAAGCTCGCCAACGACACCGAGTATGGCCTGTCGGCGGCGGTGCAGACCGCCTCGCTCGAGCGCGGCCTGCGGGTGGCGCGCCGGCTCCGCGCCGGCATGGTCCACATCAACGACCAGACGATCTCAGATCTGCCATGGATCCCGATGGGCGGCATGGGGCAGTCGGGCAACGGCTCTCGCTTTGGCACGACGACCAACGCCGAAGAGTTCACCCAGTGGCAGTGGATGACGGTCGGCGGGACCCCCGCGCGCTATCCGTTCTAGCGACCAGACCTCCTCCCCCGACTCGCCGGCGGCCGAAGCGAAAGCTTCGGGCGCCGGCCCTCTTTCATGCTGGCGGATGTGCAGTGCGCACCGTCCGATCTAACTGGTCAGAAGTGAACCGTTCTGCTCGCCGCCGCGACGGCGCAGAAGGCCTGCCGCAGGACGCGATCTCGCCGCCCCACATCGTGCGCAGTGCCACCGTCTGGTTTTCGCCGACAGCGGCGCCATCGGTTGAGGTTTGAGCGAGGAGAGTTCGCGTGCAGGGCATCGACATCGGCACAGGGCCTTCGGCGGCGCTCCGTCGTCGCGCCGCGCTGTTCCTCGAGCAGAGGCTGTCGGGCGAAGCCTCCGACGGGGCGCTTCGCCACTCGCTGAACAATCGGCTGCTGGGCCCGGGCCAGGCGCCGCCGATCGAAGAGATGCTGGCCCTGCAGACGTTCGATGATCCGGTGCAAGGGCAGGTGGCCATCTTTGGCGCGGCGCAGATCGCCGGGGCGCCGACGCCGTACGCCCTACGCCTGCTGATCGAAGATGAAACCATCGTCGAGGTCGAGGAGATCATCAGCTCGGCCCGCCACGGGCACTTCGCCGACGTCGATCAGCTGCTCAAGCCCGACGTGCTCTACGAGGCGCCCGTTCCAGCTCACCGGGCGGCTGATCGAGACGGGCTGCGCCACGCCGCCGACAGCTATTGGGCCGCGCTCCAGGAGAGCGACGGCAGTCTGGCGCGCTTTGCCTATCGCTGTGACCGCTACGACAACGGCAAGAAGATCACCAACAACCTGTCGATCCTGCTGTCGCAAGACGCCGCCGTCCACACGCCGACCAGCTGCATCTACGCCACCCGGCCTGCCCGACCCTTGGCCCGAAACCGGCGCTTTCCGGTCCTGGACACCCGGCTGGGGGTGGCGGTGAGCTTCGTCCTGGTCGACTTCCATCCCGCGCCACATATCGATCGGCCCGATTGCGGGACCTTCTACATGGCGGGCCTCTTCAAGATCAGCGACGGGGAGATCCGCAGTCTGGACGAGATCCGGGAAATCATTCCGCTGGGCGCCCAAGAGGTTTGGGCGACGCCGTCCTTACCGCCGTCTGGTTTAGGCTGACCCCCGCCCTACGCTCCTGGCCAAACAGCTTTGGGAGGTCTGGGCCATGACGACGGCAAGGAACGACAGCGCCATCCACGAGTCGCCGCTGTCGACCGAGGTGGGGCGGAAGATCCGCGACAAGGTCCGCGCCCTGCGGCCGCTCATTCGCGAAAATGCGGCGGAGGGCGAGGCGCTGGGTTGCCTGCCGCCCGCCACCCTCAACGCCCTGGCCGAGGCCGGGGTCTTCAATCTTTCCGCGCCGCCGGCCTTCGGCGGCCCCGCCCTGGGCGCCCGGGACCTGGCCGAGATTGTCACCGAGGTCGCCCGCGGCGACGGGTCGGCGGGCTGGACGACGATGATCGCTTCGGGCTTTGCCCGCGTGTTTCTGACCTTCCCCGACAACACCGTAGCCGAGGTCTACGAAGCCACGCGCGACTGGCGCGGTCCCATCGTCGCCAGCGCCTCGCTGTTTTCGGAGCGCATCCAGCGCGCGCGCAAGGTCGAGGGCGGCTATGTCGTCGAAGCCGGCGGCAAGTGGGGCTTTGGCAGCGGTTGCAAGCACGCGGCTTTCCTGGTCGTGGGCGTCCAGGTCGACGACGTGCGCGGCATGGTCCTCCTGGAAAGGGGCCAGTTCGAGATCCTGGACGACTGGAAGGTCATGGGTCTTTCGGGCTCGTCGAGCAACAGCGTCACCGCGCCCAACGAGGTGTTCGTTCACGAGGGCCGGTTCGTCGACCTGGCGCATCTGCCCGACAAGCTCAACGGGCTGCGCGAGCGGTTCTCCGGACTGGGGTATCAGCTCGATGGCCTGGGTCTCATGCTGATCGTCGCGATGGAGACCATGGCCATCACCTTGGGCATGGCCCAGGGCGCCTATGACTGCTTCGTTGAGCAGACCGAGAACAAGAAGCCCTTCAACCTGCCCTACGACACCCTGGCGGCGACGCCGTCCGTCCAGGTGGCCGCCGGCAAGGCCCGCGCCATGATCAACGCGGCTCAGGCGCTGATCTTCGCCCGCGCCGACTACATCGACCGCAAGGCCATCGCCGGCGAAGGCTTCGAGCCGGCCGAAGAGGCCGAGATCATGATGGACTTTGTCCACGCCGGGAACGTGTGCGGCGCAGCGATCGATCTCATCCAGCTCACCCTGGGCTCGGCCACGGTCAGCCTGAAAAATCCCATCCAGCGGTTCGCGCGCGACACCCGCGTGGCCCTGACCCACGGCTCGACCCGGCTTGATCCATCGGCCGAAATCAGCGGTCGCCAGCAGCTGGGCCTGCCGCCGTTTGCGGCCTTTGCCGCCGCGGTCCCTGGTGTCGACAAGGCCCAGCGCCAGGCCTCCGAAGCCGCCTAATCCTTTCTTAGCACCGTCCGCAAGGGCGCGAAGAGGTATCATGCAACTGGAACTAGCCGGCAAACGCGCCCTGGTCACGGGCAGCAGCTCGGGCATCGGGCGGTGCATTGCCCTGCAGCTGGCGGCCGAAGGCGCCGATGTGGTCGTCCACGGCCGCGACGAGGCGCGCGCCAACCAGACCGCCGACGAGATCACCCAGGCCGGCGGCCGGGCCTCCGTCGTCCTTGGCGACCTGATGGACGCCGATCAGGCCAAGGCCGCCGTGGAGAGCGTCCGGGCCCTGGGCGGGGTCGACATCCTGGTCAACAACGCCGGCGGCCGCCACGGCGGCTGGGAACGCAACGGGTGGATCGGCGCCGGCGGCGACAACTGGATCGCCACCTATCGGCAGAACGTCATCTCGACCGTGACGCTGATCGAAGGCCTCGCGCCGATCATGATCGATCGCGGATGGGGGCGGGTGCTGCAGATCGCCAGCGCCATCGCCATCCATCAACCGCCCAACTTCCCCGACTACCAGGCGGCCAAGGCAGCGGAGATCAATCTCTCACGCTCGTTCTCGCGCAGCCTGGCGGGCACAGGGGTCACCTCCAACGCCATCAGCGCCGGCATCATCCATACACCGGGGTCCGACGCCGAGATCGCCAGCATCGCCAAGGAGGTCGGCATGGCCGGCGCCTGGCAGGACAATGAGAAGGAGATCGCCCTGGGGGTTTTTCGCCAGACCGTGGCCCGCATCGGCCGTGCCGAGGATATCGCCGTGGCGGCCTGCTTCCTGGTCAGCCCGCGAGCGGACTTCATCACCGGCGTCAATCTCGTCGTCGACGGGGGGATGTGACCTCGGCAATAGCGCCGTCTGGTTTCGCAGCGGCGCTGCTCCAAACTCTCTGGATAACAATCAGAACCTTAGGGAGGGGTACCGTGAAGTACCAGGAAGCCTTGCTGGCTACAGGTCTGGCTTTGGCGGCGTGCAGCTCCGCCATGGCCGAGACGACGGCGCCGTCGACCGACACGGCGACCGCGGAAGCACCGGACGGGAACGTGGTGCCCGAAATCGTCGTCACCGCCGAACGGCGCGACAGCACCGTGCAGAAAACCGGCGCCACCATCAGCGTCCTGGGCGGTGATGAGCTGGTCAAGCGCGGCGTTGGCTCGCTGGACGATGCGCTGAATACCGTCCCCGGCGTCTATCTGCAGGTGAACAACAAGGGCGCCAACGTCGACATCCGCGGCGTCGGCACGGGCCTGGACTCGGCCGCTGGCGATCCGGGCGTCAACACCAATGTCGACGGCGTCTATCTGCGCCAGGCCAGTACCATCGTCTCGGGGCTTTATGACGTCGCCCGTATCGAAGTGCTCAAAGGACCCCAAGGCACGCTCTATGGCCGCAACGCCACCGGCGGCGTGGTCAACATCCTGACCAACGACCCGGGTTATGAGTTCGGCTATAGCGGGTCCCTTACGGTCGGGAACCACAGTCTCATCCGTTCCGAAGGGGCCTTCAACATCCCCGTTTCCTCGCAGCTGGCGCTGCGCGCTGCCTTCGGCAGCGAGTCCCGCGATGGCTATCTCGACACCGGGCAGGACGACGCCAAGCGCTTCGCCGGCCGGCTGAAGCTTCTCTGGTCGCCGACCTCGACCTTCGATGTGCTGGCCGGCGTCTCCTATGCGCACGAAGGCGGCGTCGGGCCCGGCTCGGTCCTGGTGACAGAGCCCAAAGGCTCTCGTCACGCCGTGGTGAGCCACCAGCCGCCCGGCACGCTCGACCAGGACTTCGTCACAGTGTTCGGCAAGGCCGAGTGGGACGCCGGCCCCATCCGGGTGACCTTCCTCCCCACTTTTTCGCGCTATGTCTACGACTACACCGGCACCAACTACGGCATCTATTCCCAGCAGCGGGCGCGGGAGAACCAGACCACGGCCGAACTGCGGTTCTCGTCCAGGCGCGAAGCCAAGGTCCAGTGGGTAGCGGGCCTCTATTACTTCGACGGCGAGCTGAACAACTACGCCAACCTGTCCGATCTCGGCGTGGTCAATGATCAGCCCAACCTGCTGGCCAAATCCTACGCCGTGTTCGCCGACGCCACCGTTCCGCTTTCGGATCGTCTGCGCCTGAGCGGCGGGGTTCGCTACACCGCCGACCACAAGAGCCAGGTCGGCACGCTGGTCGCGGGCGGGGGCGTCACGGTGGGGCCGTTCGATGGCAAGCTGCGGTCCAACGCCGTCAACTACCGGATCGGGGTCCAGTACGACCTGGCCCAGGACGT
>Ga0209257_1000721_pt1 | contig 50543 bp, 63 predicted proteins | sample AraplaCvi_mCL_r2_FD_184277 | JGI IMG/M metagenome (GOLD analysis project Ga0209257, IMG submission 184277) | Arabidopsis root microbial communities from North Carolina, USA - plate scrape MF_Cvi_mCL_r2 (SPAdes) (version 2) | ecosystem: Host-associated > Plants > Roots > Endosphere | place: USA...
AAAGCGCACCAGCTGGCGGGATTGACGCCGCCTGCCGAAGCGGCGGCGGCAGCTCCGGCGCCCGCCCCATCGACTTCGGCAACCGCCGCAGCCGATGATCTGCACGCCGCGATCCTGTCGCAGGCGGCCGAGGCGCCCGTCCCCGCTCCGGCCAGCGTGTCGGTCCGCACGCTGATAATGGTCGGCCTTGGCCTTGCGGTGGCCGTGCTCGCAGCCATGCTGTTCATGCGCGGCGGCGACACCCCCAAGGCCGAGGTCGCGGACGCAACCGATGCGCCCGCCGCGGCAACGCCCCCTTCCGGCACCGGCGCTGCCACGCCGCCCGCGTCGACTGCTCCGGACCCGCAAATTGCATCGCCGACAGCCCCGCCGTCCGATACCGCGCCGGACACGGCAGCGCCGGCCGATACCACGGCCCCCACCCCTGCACGGGCGAAGATTCCGCCGACCTTCAACTGCGACAAGGCCGGGACAAATTCGGAAAAGCTGATCTGCGCAAGCGACGAACTGTCGGCGCTCGACCGCGAAATGGCACGCGCTTATCGGCAGCTTTTCAACGTCGCGGTGAAGCGGCGCGAACTGCTCGCGACCGAACAGCGCGCCTGGCGGCTGTCGGTGCGCGATGCCTGCCCCGACGAGGCGTGCATGACGCGCGTGATGCGCCAGCGCATCGTCGTGCTCGACGAACGGCGGACCGAAATCCTGCAGAACCGGGCGGGCGCGCCGGCAGCCGAATAGATTGTCATGAAAGGCAGCCGGTTTCCGTTCCCGGTCGCAAACACGGGCCTTCTGCTATTCTGCGCGCTGGCGGGGCCGTCACCGGCCCTCGCGTCCGGACCCGTGCAGGACAGGGCCGTCGAAGCCGGCAGTATGCTGGCCGATCTTCAAGCGCTGAAAGCGGCCGACGTCGCACCGCTGAGCCCGGACGAGGCGATGGATGCGAACCGGATCGGACAGCGCATACGCTGGGCCGGAGCTGTCTATGGCATCAGCCGGTCGGAGCAGGGCACCTGCCTGACGATCCTTTATGCCCGCAGCGGCGACGATGCCGAGCCTCGCTGGGCTCCCGACCCGACTTACCAAGCCTTTGTGGCCTGCACCGCGGGCGGCTATGCGCCGCTGCTCGTCCATGAAAATACCAACGTTACAATCGTCGGTACGATTTCGGGGAAGCGCCATATCGGCATGGGGGGCGGCGGAAGCGAAGGTCCGCTCGTCGAGATCGGGCGGTTGTACAGGTGGTCCGATTGTATTGCCGGCGATGTGGATCCGGTGTGCCGGCAAGGATTTCTGGCGCCGGAACCGATTGCGGACGCGCCGGCGGCCGGATAACGGTCATGCGAAGCCGGGGCGGGCAAGCCCGCCCCGTGCATTCTTACAGGCCGTCGACGGCCTTGCTGACCAGAATGTTCACCGCAACGCGGCGATTCTGCGCCTTGCCCTCGGGCGTGCTGTTGTCCGCCGCGGGGTCAGCTTCTGCCATCCCGGTCGGGGTCAGCATGCGGTAGGGCTTCCAGCCGCACGACTGCTGCAGATAGTTGACCACCCGGGTCGCCCGCTTTTCGCTGAGCTCCTGGTTGAGCTCCTGGCTGCCGGTCGAATCGGTATAGCCGACGACGAGCAACAGCGCGTTGTCGGTGCTGTTCGCCTGGTTCGCCGCGGCGCAGAGATCCGCCTTGGCCTGTTCGGTGAGCACCGCCTTGCCGGTGTCGAAATTGACGTTCGTCGTCGCCTTGACATTATACTGGTCGATGTCGCCGACGCGGCCGCGCAGCGCCTCGGTTGCCGCCGTCTGTTCGGCAAAGCGCTGGTCGGTGCCGTTGCGGATCATGTTCGCAGTGCGAAGATCCTTGGTCTTGAGCGCGACCTGACCTGCGGCGAGTCCGCCGCTCCACTGCAGCGTTTCGACGGTGACCGGCAAGCCGTTCAGCAGCGAATCCGCGGCCAGCTTGCTGCTGCCGAGGCCGAGGAAGCCGCCGCCGCCCTTGACGCGCGTTTCGGGGATCAGCGCGATAATCTGGTTGTTGCCGTCGGCGGTCGTAACCTGGATCCGGCCCTCGGTGCGCGCCGAGATGATGCCTTCGATCTTCGGTCCCTTCGTCATCTCCGATGCGGCCGGAATCGTGCCATAGACGGTCGTCATGACCTCGCCGCCCGATGTATCCTGCTCCTGTCCCTGCTCCTGCGCGGCGAGGCCGCTCGTCGCAGCGCCTGCAAGCATTGCGGCAATCAACAACAGTCTCGATTTTTTGGAAACGGCACCCATACGCTACTCCTCCAGCTGGATCGGCAGGGCCCGCATTGCGTAGCCCTTTCTGGCTCAAGGATACTCGCGGCAATGTCGAAAGTTGCGCAGGTCGTCGGCGGAATTGCACGGCATATCGGTAAGGTGATGGCGGAAAACCGTATTTTTTTGGCGCCTCTTCGCACCGCGACCGACCGCCGGCTCAGAATATCCCCGACGCCAGCCCTTCCGCAAGCGCGGCGCCAAGCTCGCGAACCTCGGCGAGGCGAGCCTCCGGAATCATCTTGGGCGCCAGGATCGCTTCGGCCGTCTGCGCCGCGGTGTTGACGATCACCGGATCGGCAACGCGCTTCAGCCGCCAGCCGGTCGCGATGCGATCGAGCTGACGTTGGGCGCCCTCGCCGTCCGAGCCCGCGCAGATGATCGTCGCGTAGGGGCGGCCTTCAAGTTTGCCGAGACACGGATAATAGAAACGGTCGAACATCTCTTTCATCGCGCCCGACAGCGCAGCGAGATTTTCTGGACCGACGAAAAGATAGCCGCCGGCGGCCCGCAGATCGTCAGCGGCGACGTCGGACGCCGCGATCAGGCGTGCCGTAGCGGCACCCTCGGCCGCCGCCCGCGCGAGCGCTTCGCTGCCGCCGGTGCGGCTGTGCCAGACGATCAGGAGGTGCGGCGCGTCGGTCATGCGCCGATGCTTGCCAAGCGCCGGAGCGCGGCGCAAGCTGTCCCCAAAACGAGGGGGAGACGATCATGCGCCGATTGACCATTTTACTGCTCGCCGGCTGCCTGCCGCTCGCCGCCGTTGCGCAGGATGATGCGAGCGAGGCGACGCGCACCGCGCAGGCCGAACTTGCGAAGCGGCTCCCGCTCGACGACCCGCGCGACGAGGCCAATGTAATGCGCGGCAAGCTGGCCGAGATTCCGGGCGGCGTCATCACGGACAAGAATGGCAAGACGGTGTGGGACCGGCGGCCGTATGAATTCCTGAGCAGGAAGGACGCGCCCGCCACGGTCAACCCGTCGCTGTGGCGGCAGGCGCGGCTCGATGCGGTGCACGGATTGTTCGAGGTGGTGCCAGGCAAGATCTGGCAGATCCGCGGCTATGATATTTCGGTGATGACGATCATCCGCGGCAAGAGCGGCTGGATCGTCGTCGATCCCCTGCTGTCCGAAGAAACGGCGGCCGCGGGATGGAAGCTGTTCGCCGATACTCTCGAGGCGAAGGAGAAGCTGCTGCCGATCAGGGCGGTGATCTTCAGCCACAGCCACAGCGATCATTTCGGCGGGGTCGGCGGGATCGTCACACCCGAACAGGTGAAGGCCGGCAAGGTGCGGATCATCGCGCCGCACGGCTTCTCCGAAGAAGCGACGTCGGAGAATGTCCTCGCCGGCACCGCGATGGGGCGGCGCGCGCTCTATATGTTCGGGTCGATCCTGCCGCCGGGCGAGCGCGGACAGGTCGACACGGGGCTGGGACCCAAGCTGTCGTCGGGGACGATCGGCTATATGGAGCCGACCGAAACGGTGTCCGAGAAGGGCGGCACGCTGACCATCGACGGGCTCGTCTTTGAATTCCTCGACGCGGGGAGCACCGAGGCGCCGTCGGAGTTCGTCTTCTATATCCCCGCGTACAAGGCGCTGCACACGACCGAGGTCGTGACGCACACGCTGCACAATGTGCTGACGCTGCGCGGGGCGCAGGTGCGCGATGCGCTGCACTGGTCGAAGGTGATCGACGCGATGCTGCTGAAATGGGGCGGCAAGGCCGAGGTCGCGATGGCGTCGCACCACTGGCCGACCTGGGGGCCGGGCGAGGTGAGCGAGTTGCTGGCGAACCAGCGCGATGCCTACCGCTATGTCCACGACCGCACGCTGTTTCTCGCGAACAAGGGCGCGACCTTGCACGAGCTCGCCGACCGGACCGCCGAAGCGCCCGTCCAGGGCAAGGATTTCGGGACGCGCGGTTATTATGGCACGCTCAACCACGACATGAAGGCGGTGTATCAGCGCTATTTCGGCTGGTGGGACGGCAATCCGGCGAACTTCAATCCGCTGCCTCCCGAACAATCGGCGGTCAAATATGTCGCGCTGGCGGGCGGGGCGGACAAATTGCTCGCGGCGGGCAAGGACGCGATCAAGGCAGGCGATTACCGCTGGGCCGCCGAACTGCTCAACAAGCTCGTCTTTGCGCAGCCCGAGAACAAGGATGCGCGCGCGGCGCTGGCGTCGGCGTACGACCAGATGGGGTATCAGGCCGAATCGGGCGCGTGGCGGAACTATTATCTCGCCGCCGCCGCGAGCCTGCGCGGCAACGCGGTCGAAAGCACCTCGGGCAACGGGCAGAGCCGCAGCTTTGTGAGCGCGATCCCGACCGGGGTCTTCTTCGACGCGCTCGCGACGCGCTTCGATGCGGCGAAAGGCGCGGGCCTCTCAGGCACCTTCCAGTTCATCCTGCCCGACAGCAAGGAGGCGGTCTCGGTCGTCGTCCGCGGCGGGGTCGAGTTCCCCCGCTATGGCGTGACCGATCCGGCGCCGACCGCAACGATCACGATCGACCGCAAGACGCTCGACGATGTGATGCTGGGACAGGCGCAATTCCCGGCGCTGATGCAGTCGGGCGCGATCAAGATCGACGGTGACCGCATGGCGTTCCTGAGCTGGTTCGCGCTGCACCCGCCGCAGGACCCGCGCTTCAATGTGGTTGTGCCGTAACGGCATGAGCGACTAACGGAGGATCATGACCGACACGCCCGCCGCGCCCACCGACCCCTTCGCGCACGATGCGCTCAACGCTGTCGAGGGGCTCGATCCCGTCGACCCCGCCTATGCCCATGTCGTGCGAATCACGACCGCGCTCAACCTGATTCCGCTCGCGATCGGCGCGAGCGTCGCCGACTGGCTGGTGATGCCGCAGATCGAGGGGCCGTACGGGCTGCTCACGACCGCGGCGTGGCTGTTCGCGATCCTCGCGATCGTCACCCTGCCCGCACGCCGCGTCGCGCGCTGGGGGTACAGGATCGGCGAGGGACAGCTACGCGTCGCGCGCGGCTGGCTGTTCCGGACCGACACCATCGTGCCGTTCGTGCGCGTCCAGCATATCGACGTCGGACAGGGGCCGGTCGAGCGGATGTTCGGGCTGTCGCACCTGGTCGTCCATACTTCGGGCACCCACAACAGCACTGTGACGCTGCCCGGGCTGCACAGCGACCTCGCCGCCGCGATGCGCGAGACGATCCGCCGCCACATCCAGACCGATTTCGCGTGAGCGACGAGGTCGTGCCTGAAATCGAATGGCAGCGGCTGCATCCCGCGACGCTCGCGCTGTCGATCGTCCGGCTCGGGCCACGCTCGCTCCAGTTCCTTCCCGCGGTCGCGGCGCTGGGCTTTACCGGGCGCTGGTGGCTCGTCTTGCCCGCGCTGCTGGCATTTATCGGAATCTCGCTCGCCTTCGCGTGGCTCGGCTGGTTGCGTTTCCGCTTTGCGGTCGGCGCCGGCGAGGTGGTGATCGAGAGCGGGGTGCTGTCGCGCCAGCACCGCACCATCCCCTTCGACCGCATCCAGGACGTGAGCATCGAACAGGGGATCGTCGCGCGCGCGCTCGGCATCGCCAAGGTCGGATTCGAGACCGGCGCGGGCGGGAAAGAGAATGACGCGAGCCTCGACGCGATCGGTCTCGACGCGGCGCAGGCGCTGCGCACCACGATCCGCGCGCATCGCAGCGCGCCGGTCGCCGCGACGCCGGTCGCCGCCGGTGCGCCCGAGGCCGGCGAGGAAGCCGGGGCAGCACCTGCCGAAGACCGGCTGCTCTTCGCGATGGGGCCGCGCCGGTTGCTGATCGCGGGTCTCTTCAATTTCTCGCTCGCCGCGCTGGCGATCGTGGGCGGCGCGATGCAGTTCTTCGACAATCTGCTGCCGTTCGATTTCAACGTCTTCAACCCGATGGACTGGATCGATGTCGCCGAGGGCTACGGGCTCGACACCTGGCTGCTCGCGCATCGCTGGATCGCAGGGGTCGGCGCCGCGATTTCGCTGCTCTTCATCGGCTTCGCCAGCGGCATCGCGACGATGGTCTTCGCCAACTGGGATTTCCGGCTGACGCGCGAGCCGCGCGCACTGCGGCGTACCCGCGGGCTGACGACGCGCACCGACGTCGCGGTACCCGTGAAGCGCGTGCAGGCGGCGATCGTCGTCACCGGCTGGTTCCGCAAGCGCTTCGGCTGGCACGAGCTGCGGCTGCAAAGCCTCGCGAGCGACGGCGAGAAGGAAAAGGACCATCAGGTCGTCCCCTTCGGCAAGCTGGAAGAGGTCGACCCGGTGTTGCACGAAGTCGCGATCCGCCGCCCCGGCGCAAGCGAGCGCTGGCAGCACAGCCATCGGATCGTCGCGGTCGGCGGCTATATCGGCGCTGCCTGCGCGGCGCTGGGCGGAAGCCTTGCCATATTCTTCGGCCAACCGATCGGCTGGCTCGCGGTCGGATCGGCGCTGTTGATCGCGTTGGTCACGACGGTGAGTGCGCGTTTCCACCACTGGACCGACCTTGGCGACATGGTCGCGATCCGTCGCGGCTTCTGGAAACCCAAGACGACATTGTTGCCCCACGCGTCGGTGCAGAGCGTCGACCTGAAGACCGACTTCATCCAGCGCCCGCTCGGCCTCGCCACACTCGTTTTCGGCGTTCCCGGCGGAAGCAGCCTTGCCAGCCACGAAATCCCGGCAATCCCGCTCGACGTCGCGAAGGATCTGCGCCTGCGCATCCTTGCCAAGGCGCTGCCGGCATGACTGACGCAGCCCTCGGCATTACGCGCTCGATCCTCGGCCAGCCGTGGCACTGGCGGCGGACCAGTGCCCAAATGGGCGGCGAAAACCTCGCCCCCGACGATCTCGTCACGCAATTGCTGATGGCGCGCGGAATAGCGCGCGACGATCTCGACCGCCACCGCGCGCCGACATTGCGCGGCTTCATGCCCGACCCGTCGCTGTTCCGCGACATGGACGCCGCCGCCGCGCGGCTCGCCGATGCGGTCGAGAAGCGCGAGGCAGTGACGATCTTCGGCGACTACGACGTCGACGGCGCGACCTCGGCGGCGCTGCTCGTCCGCCTGCTCCGCGCACTCGACGTGCCCGTCGGCGCGTATATCCCCGACCGGCTGATGGAAGGCTATGGCCCGTCGGGCGCCGCGCTCGTCAAGATCGGCGAGGCGGGATCGAAGCTGGTCGTCACGGTCGATTGCGGCGCGCAGGCGTTCGACGCGATCGCCGAGGCCAATGCGGCAGGGGTCGAGGTGATCGTCGTCGACCATCACCAGTGCGCGACCACCCTGCCCGCGGCGCTGGCACTGGTGAACCCGAACCGGCTCGACGAGGAGGCCGACGCGGCGATCCACGGCAATCTGGCCGCCGTCGGGGTCGCCTTCCTGCTCGGCGCGGCGCTGCTCCGCACGCTGCGCGCGCGCGGGTGGTTCGGCAGCGGACCCGAGCCGGCGCTGATCGAGCTGCTCGACCTCGTCGCGCTCGGCACCGTCGCCGACGTCGCGCGGCTGACCGGGTTCAACCGCGCGCTGGTGACGCAGGGGCTGAAGGTCATGGCGAAGCGCGGCAATATCGGCATGGCGGCGCTGATGGACGCGGCGCGGCTGACCAAGGCGCCGACCGCGAGCGACATGGGCTTTGCGCTGGGGCCGCGGATCAACGCCGGCGGGCGCGTCGGCAAGTCCGACCTTGGCGTGCGGCTGCTGACGACGAACGATCCGCAGGAGGCGGCCGATATCGCGGTCGAACTCAACCGGCTGAACGAGGAGCGGCGCGCGATCGAGACGGGGGTGCTCGACGAAGCCCTCGCCGCGAGCGCGGCGTGCGGCAACGCGCCGGTCGCGATCGTCGCGGGCGAGGGCTGGCATCCGGGCGTGATCGGCATCGTCGCGGGGCGATTGAAAGAGAAGCTCCACCGCCCGGCGATCGTGATTGCGGTCGACGAGGACGGAATCGGCAAGGGGTCGGGACGATCGATCAGCGGCGTCGATCTGGGCGCCGCGATCCTCGCCGCGAAAGAGACCGGGCTGCTGATCGCGGGCGGCGGGCATGCGATGGCAGCAGGGCTGACGGTCGAACGGGACAAGGTCGATGCGCTCGGCGCGTTCCTCAACGACCGGCTCGCCGCCGATGTCGAGCGCGCGAGCGGCGACAAGTCGCTTCTGATTGACGCCGTGCTGGCGCCGCGCGGAATCTCGCCGCTCTGGTGCGACGCGATCGAGAGCGCCGGACCTTATGGCGCCGGCTGGCCCGCGCCCCGCGTCGCAACGGGACCGGTGCGGATCGTCGAAGCGGGAATTGTCGGCACCGATCATCTGCGCCTGATCGTGTCGGGCGACGACGGCGCGCGCTTCAAGGCGATCGCGTTCCGCGCCGCCGAGACCGAACTGGGCCAGACGTTGCTGAACGCGCGCGGCCGCAAGCTGTGGCTCGCGGGCCGCGCGAAACGCGACGACTGGGGCAGTCGCCCTGCCGCCGAGCTGCACCTCGAGGATGCGGCCTGGGCGGACTGATAGCCCATGGGGAGAAGGCCATGTTCAGTCACGTCACGATCGGTATCGACGACTTCGCCCGCGCGGAGCCTTTTTACGATGCGGTCATGGCGGTACTCGGACACGCCGAACTGATCCGGTACGATCGCGGCAAAGGCTATGGCGCACCTGCCGGCGCGAAGCTGTTCATCGGTCCCGCCTTCGACGGACACCCCGCGACGGCGGGCAATGGAACGCATATTGCCTTCGTTGTCGCCGACCGAAAAACGGTCGACGCCTTTCATGCGGCAGCGCTTGCCCATGGCGGAAGCGACGAAGGGCTCCCCGGCCTGCGACCCCATTATCATCCGGACTATTACGGCGCCTATGTTCGCGATCCGGAGGGCAACAAGCTGCAGGCGGTTTGCCATTTCCGCGCCGATTGAAAAGAGTCGGGCCAGGGGCCTTGACCGCGCCGGTATGCGCGTCTAATGCGCCGCTTCACCGATCAGACGGCCCCTTCGTCTAGCGGTCTAGGACGTCGCCCTTTCACGGCGAAAACACGGGTTCGAGTCCCGTAGGGGTCACCATCGGCGGATATCCGCCGTTCTTCCCGGAGCGGGGAATAACTGAATCGGTCGGTTCCCACAGCAGTTCCCACACCGGTTCCCGCAGCCCTCTTTATCGGCCCATTTTCGACGGCTGGATCGCGGTCACCTTTTCGGCGACATCGACAGCGATTCGGTAGGCGCTCGCGCGCTTCGTGTAGTGCCGCACGGTCTCGGCGGTCATGCCGAGCATCCGGCCGACCGCGTCGTCGCCCTGGACGATCTCGACCAGATAGCAGGCCGCGTTCTTGCGCAGACCATGGAAGGTATAGAGCAGCTGGTTGTCGTCATCGACAAAGCCGAGACTGCGCATCTTGGTGCGCAGCTGATCCTGTATCGCCTCCTCGGTGCCGAACGGCTTGCCGCTGCGATCATAGAGCACCGTGATCGACTTCTTCGGGAGCTTGTTGATCTCCTCGCGCCACCAAGGGTGCACCGGCATCGCGATGTCGACGTCGGTCTTTATCTGGGCGAGCTCGAGGATATCGTTCTTCAGCCAGCCATGCTGGATCTTGATGCAATCGCTGATGCGTTGGCCGCTGCACAGCCCGGTGACGATCGCGAGCCGCAGCATCGGCCCGGCCGCCTCGAGCACCTTGGCGAGCACGTCGGCCGGCCATGGATCATGTTCGCCGAGCGGCAGGCGGCTGATATCGACGGCCGGATTGTCGGCGCGCCAGTCGCGCTGCGTCGCGAAGGTCAGCATAAGCTTGATGACATTGAGGAAGTTGTTCGCCTTCCCGGGCGTGTCGGCCATTTCGTCGCGCAGCTGATAGATGTGGCTCGCGCGGATCCCCTTCACGTCCAGGTCGCGGAGCGGCGTGCGGGTGTGCGTCCGCTTGTTGTGGAAGATGAGCGAGCCATCCTCGATCATCGCGATATAGCGGTTGTAGTTCTCGACCGTGTTCGCTGCGAGCGGCTTCGCCCCCTTCTTGCGCTTCTTCTTCGTCCAGCCGCGGGCGATTGCCTCGCGGAATTCGACGGCGAGGGCGCCGAACGTGCCGGGCTTCGGGCCTTCGCGCGGAACGGCCGGATTGGCGTGCTCACGATTGACGCGCTCGAGCTCGGACGCAAAGCGCGGATCGGTCGGGCTGGGCAGCGGGACGTAGTAATCCTTCCGCTTCCCGGCCTTGTCGCGATAGACAAAGCGGCGGTAGGTGCTGCCCTTCTTCTGGCAAACGCCGGGTATTTTCACCGATCCCATGGCGACATGGTCTCACCCAGACCGCTGAGTCGGTCAAGGTGCGCGTCGAGCAGGCGAATATCCCACAGCTTCACGTTGCCGTTCTGGTCGCTGTGCGCCGGCAGGCGGCCCTTCTCGACGTCTTCGACGAACTTGGTGCGCCCGCGGCCGGTGTATGCCGCAGCGATGTCTGCGTCGACGAGGCGGGGTGTTATAGGGGCGATGGCGGCGTGCTTACCCATCGCCGGCTTCCAGCGAGGCCCGCATGTCGTCGAGCAGCCAGTCGGGCGCGAGGAAACCCTCGCCGATCAACTCCTCAACCTTCGCGATCGCGTCGGCCATGTCGGGGAATTCGAACGTCTGGCCCGCGGCCGGGTGATCGATCGGCTCGCGGCCCTGATCTAGCCAGGCAAACCAGTCCGGATGCGGCCGGCCGAGCATCGTATCCGGATCAGCGTCGACAACCTTGTCGCCGGTATAGGGCGCGGTCGGCCGGTGCCGGTTACCTGCAACGTTGACCGAGACGAAATCGCCCACGCTGTCGTAAATATAGAAGTCAGAGGTGGGGATATCCCAATAGCGCTCGGAATGCGCGAAAAACTCGAGCGCATCGACGCCCTCCGGGAGGCGGATCGGGGTGCTCCAACGAACGTAGCTCATCAATCCCACCCCATGACACGGTTGATCTCGGCGACATCGATGTCGCCGGCGAGGGCGGCCCTGATGTCGCGCACGATGCGGTCCCAAAGCTGGCTATATCGCTTTCTCAGGGTGTCGGGCCAGTCGTGCTTGTCTCCGAGGCGTTTGATGCGCTTCAGGCCCTGACGTAACGAGAGCGGCGCCATGCGGAAATGCTTCCCGCATACGAACTGCGTCCGATAGTCGCCGTCGTTGGCAAATGTGCGCCCGCAGCCGTCGAACATGCACGGGTTGCGATCGGCGTGCTTCTCGCACCGGTACGCGTCCGCCGTCTCTGCGATGCGACCCTGATGGATTCCGATGATGCCGTGCTCGGTGCCGCAGCAACCGCACGTCGGCACGCGCTCGATCGAATAGAGGGCTGCGTCGCGCGGATGATCTTTCTGTTCGCTGCGCAGCCGAATCCATTCGCGCACCTGGTCGATCGTGCCGGCGGGGCCCGGGAACGGCATGTTCGGATGCGCGACGCGCCAGAGGGAGCGAGCCTTACTCATGCGAGCCCGCCGCGAGGGCATTCGAAATCACAGTCCTCGGTGCCGGCGAGCGAGCAAGAGCCATCCGGCATCAGACCGCAAATCCAGTTCTCGAAAAAGTGATCGCACTGATCCCAAATGTCGCCGCAAACCTCGCAAAGGCCGTCGGTCTCGATGTCGCGCTCGCGTTCGTGCCAGTCGTCGGGGGTGACACCTTTTGTCATGCCGCTGCCTCATTGTCGGAGATTGCCGACATGAAGCCGTCGATCGCGTCGGCCATCGGCCGGATTTTCTGCGCGAGATCCGCGAGACCGTTATAGGTCTTCGCGACCCCCAGCTTGTGGACCATCCCCACTGCGCGCGCGAATGTGTCGCCGCCAAACAGATGGCCGACGTCTTCGGGTCCGAGGCCGCATGCGTCATATATGGCTTGCAACTTTCCTTCGGCTTCCTTCGCGCGCTCCTCACCGCGTCTGGTCCGCCATTCGACCTCACGCTCGATCGCTGCCTTGGCGGCCTCTTCGTCCCTCGCTACGGCTGCCCGCAAGGTTTCCTGATCTATCTTGCGGTCGAGATCGCTCGCACGTCGCAACAAGGCCGCCAGAAATGCCGGAGATATGGGCGCCGCCTCGGTCGTCGGCGCTTGCTTGATCACGCGTAGCCCGTTCGGGTGAAGCTCGAAATGTCCCCATAGCTCGGGCAATTCCCCGTCTCGGATGATGCCGGGCGATGTGACCATCCACCATTGCGAGCAATATTGGGCGATCGCCTCGGCCTTCGCCGGCTGACGCATTTCCTTAACCCAGTCGTTACGCGCGACCTTGATCTCGAATCCGGACAGGGTCAGCCCGCGAGAAGGCCACAGGCCCATCGCAACAGCATCCGCCCATCGCCGCGCACGGCCGCCCGTTGCGTCACCGACTTCGAAGAACAGAGCGTATTCGGGGGCGCAAAACTTCTTGGTCAGCGCCGCACGGATATCTTCCGCGCGCAAACGATCAATCATGTCTGTGCTCCATCCTGCATCGCGCCGGCGATCGCCGCGAAGGCGAGGTCGAGCAGCCAGGCGCGGCGCATGGTTTCGTCCATGTCATCGCTCACCAGCGGCGTCATGGCCGCGACGGCGCGGTCGAGCCCCGCCGGCGAAAGCATGTAGGACCGCGCCTCGGCGGCCTGCACGCGGGCTTGGCGCCGCGATTCCGACCATTCCTGCCATTTCGCTTCGATGACGGCCGGATCTTCGTCGGCGGGGAAGTTGGCCGCGAAGATCGCACGGGGCAGCCCGTCGGCGGCCGGGGCGGGCGCATCGTCTCCGCGGTCCCAGACCTTCCCGTAATCAACGACGACGCTGCGCACGACGCGCTCGCTGCCGACGAACGCGGGGTAGAAGGTCAAGCCCGACATGTTGGACATGAAGACCTTGCCGCCGCTGCGGATCACGTCGTCGAGCTCGTCGGGCCGCAGCTGCCAGCAACTGACATTGCAGGGGCCGTCGTGCTGCCGGAAGGTGTGGAGATCCCGGACATCGTCGCAGCCGGGCGGCGCCTTGAAGGTGAAGTTGCTGCCGGGCGGCGCCTTGAAGGTGAAGTTGCTGCCGGGGAAGTCGATCGCGTCAGCCATGGCTCGTCGCCTCCGCTACGAAGCGCGTGCAGCCGCCCTCGCAAAGATGTTCGGTCGCGGCCTTGCCGCATGCGCCACAGCACGGCTCCGGGCGCTCGACAGCCTCGTCGTCATCCCAATGCTTGTTGAGGATAGCGGCGACCTTCTCGGCGACCTCTTGCCGCTCCTGCAGGTAGAGCGAGGTGATGAGGATCGGCATATTGAGGCTGACCGACGTGGATCCATCATCGTTGCGCTTCGGCGCGGCCTGATAGTGGACAGCGATGTGCTCGCCGCGAAGATCCTCGCGGTCGAGGTTGCGCAGGTACGCAGTCGGGCTCACGGTGAAAAAGACGTGCGGGGTGTCCGTCATGCGTCGATGTTCCTCTGCTCGACGGTGAAGCTGGTTACCGAAACCCACGGGTTCGCTTCCCATGCGCCCGGGCCGTTGATGTGATTCCAGAGCTTGGCGTAACTGCGCGCCGCGTGGCCGCCGCCCGGCTCTTCGATGCCCACGCCGGTGATGCTGTGCGGCATAATGCCCGGCACGTAATAGAAGGGCGGGTCAGCCGATTCGTATTCGACCCCTTCGGCGATCGCGTCGCGCTCGTTGATGTCGTGCAGCTGCTCGACGCGCACATCAGTGACGAGCAGCGTGAGGCGGCTCACCTTGCGGGGCATGTGGATGCCCGGCTTCCATGTGACGCTCTTTTCGTCGGGGATCGGTTCGTCAAAGCCGTGGCGACGACAATCTGCCTGGTACGTGGCGCGATGAACAAGCCAGCCGGGGTCGGTCGTGCCGACGTAAGCGAACGTCTCCCGGACATAGAGCCGGTCGCCCGCCATGATCCGGGGAGTGACGATGGCGGCCGTCCGTGTGTGCCAAACACAGGGCTGCTCGGCGACCGGCCTACCCTTGCCATCCGTGACGCCCGAGCCGCCGATCGTAGAGGCTTCCCATCGGCCGAGGCGCGCGGGGGCCTCGGGCAGCTTGAGCACACGCCGCGTCTGCGTCTTGCGACCGTAGATCAGCGCGCGGACCATCGGCGCGGAGAAGAGAATCGGGCGGTCAGGCATCGGCGGCCGCCGCGGCTTGGTCGGCCGCCAGTTCGTCGTAGAGGCTATAAACCTTGGACCAATCGGGAGGCCCGTAATTTTCGGCTTCTTCATCCCATTCGCCGGCGAACGGGTTTTCCGCGACGGACGTCCACCAAAAGCCAATCCCGGCATAGTCAGGATTCGACAGGAAAAAGTCGCGGATCGCGATCCAGTGGCCGCCGACATTGTGCCGCGACATGAACGCGCCAAGATCAGCGGCGATCTGGGCATAGTCTTTCTTGGCAACATACCAGCGGTCGAAAGTCATTGCGAAGATGGTGCGATCGTTCTCGCTGAGGCGCGGATCGTCGTACAGTTTCCACAGGCGGTCACCCGCAGTCAGCGCGCTACCATATTCGTGCCGCTTATCGCCGAATGCGTTCCATATCGCATCCCAAATCAGGATAGCTGAGCCCCAGCTATTGCGTAGCTCTTCGATATGCTCGACGCTTTCGCCGGGCGTTATCGCGAGAATGGTCGTGTAGCTCATGCTTCCTCCTGCAAGGGCGTGAATTCAGGGTGCTGGCTCGCCATGTGGCGGGCGAGTTGGGAGAAGGTGCGGTTGCAGCACGGGCAGACGCCGGCCTTTGCGCGCCTCGTGATGCGCGTCGCATGGCCCTTATAGCCGTTCGCCCGCCGCTTCTGATGCTCGGCCTCCGCGCGAGCCTCGCGCTCGGCGTCCTGCGCCTGTGCGATGTTCTGCTCAGCGCGCTGCCGTGCGAGGGTTTCAGCTTCAAGCTGCTCGCGGAGCTTTTGCTCGGCCGACTTCCCGCGCGGATAATATTGATGGTGCCCGTTCGTGCAGAAGAATTGCTCGCCGTTACGCTTCAACTGCGCGTGACGGCCGGCTTCGATGCCAAACGATATGCGGCACTCTTTCCAGCAACAGATTTCCTCAACGAACTGCGTCATGCCGCCCTCGCCTGATACGGGAACAGCACGCCGTCGAGCAGCGGCCCCAGAGGGGTGGCCGGGTCGTACTGGCGCAGATATTTGGCGCGCTCCTGCAGCCACGCCTGGTAGGGCCAGAACCGCCGTTCGCCGAAGGGATAGCCGCGCTTCAGCGCGCTGACGCGCATGCTGTAGGTCGCATCGGCCGGAAGCGCGGCGTGGATCTCGGAGATCTTCGCCCGGGCCCGCGCCGGATAGTCCATGTCGAAGCCGCCGCCGTCGGGCATGCCCGCCTTCAACGCCTGATTGTCGGCATAGAGCAGCCGGTTGGCTTGCTGGCTCGCCCGAAACGATGCGATCAGGGTGCGCAGGATCTCCGCGTCACGCGCGCGGCCGTCACCGGCGAGGCGCTGGCGCAGCTGCTCGGCCTCCCGCAGCGTGGCTTCGGAGCGGGCCATTATGCCGGCACCAATAGCATGGCCCGATCGATGTACCGATTGAGCTCAAGATTTGCGGCCTCGGGATGCGGATCGCGATCGGCCATGTCGCGGAGCAATGGCAACCCGGTCTCGATGCTGACCAGCACCTCTTCGCGGGTCGCCGGGCGGCCGTGCGCGTACCATTCAACGCCGGTCGGATCACCGATGTCGAACAGCAGGCCTTTGCGCGTCCGGTGCGGCTTGCCGTTCGTGCTCGTCCAGACCAGCGCGACGCCCGGATTGCGCTCGATCATTTCGCCGGCGGGGTCGCGCGAGCCGATCGGCAAGTTCTGCCTCCCGACGCGCTTCATCCGCGGGCGGGTGAGGAACGGGCAGTTGCGTGCCGAGAATTGCGCGCAGTCGAGGTGCGACGGCGGCTCCGACGAGGTGCGGTTCACCGCGCACATCGGGCCGATGACATAGGTGCCATATTTGCCCAGCTGCCCGCCGCAGACCCAGCATTTGCGATACCGGATGGCCTGCTCGAATTTATCGGCGTCGGCGACGGGGAATTGCGGCTGGCCGTCGACCCATGCGACGAACCAAGGCACGGGAAAGCCGCGATGGTCGACCGGGAGCGCCGCCATGCGCGCGGGGAGGTCGGGATAGCGCTGGCTCATAGCGGCACCCGATACCCGGCGGCATTGCGGTGCCCGCCGCCACCATACTTCTTCGCGAATTCGGAAACGTCGGCGCGATCGTCGAGACTGCGAAGCGACACATGGCGATAGCCATTGCCATCCGACCAGGTCATCGCCGCCGTGCCCGGGAACCGCTCGAGCAAAAGGTGCCCGACGTCGCTCGCGAACATGTAGGGGACGTTCGCGCGCACGAAGTCGACGCCGTCGATCGTTACCAGTTCCGGTTTGGCAGCCAAGCTCTCGACGAGGCTGTCGTGATAGACCTGCATGGGGTGCGCCTCGGCGACGAGCTCCTCGAACGGCCTCAAGAGCAGGGCATGCCAGTGCATCACGTCATCGGGCACCGTGCGCAGGAGCGTCGCGAGCGCCTTGCTGTGGGGCAGTTCGAAGCGCCAGAGGTCGCGATCCTGTATCGCCTCGATCAGCGGCGGCGCCGGAACGCCACGGTGAGCGAAATCCCAAGCCATCATTGCGCCCGACCGGCTCATGTCGAACGCCGCGACGATGGGCGGGTAACCGCCCCGCTGAAAATCGGAGATCATCAACGCGACGGTGGCGCGCGTGAAGCGGTCCGGCGCGTCTTTGTACCGCTGGAACGGCGCGAGATCTTCGGCGGCCGTCTTGTGGTGGTCGAGGATGACGATCGACGCGGCCTTCGTGGCCAATTCTTCGAGCACGGGCCGCTTGTAGCTGAAATCGACGATCAGGACGTTGAGCCCAGCGACGTCGGGCGGCGGGTTGCCGTAGTTCGCCGGCACATAGGTCGCATCCGGCCAGCGCAAATCGCAGGCCAAGCGGGCACCCCAGCCGTCTTGGCAGGGATGATGATAGATCACCATGTCGGGAGTCCAGAGGCGCGGTTCCATCAGTTCATGCTCCCCATCTTCGCCATGGTGCGCGCGGCATGGAGCTTCCCGAAGCGGATGCCGCACGGGAAGTTGGTCTCAAGCATCAGGTTGAACTGGGCGTACTGCTCGGCGGTCTCCTGATAATCGCCCATGGCGATCAGAGAGCCCGCCTGCATGCCGGCGAAGACAATCCCCGCGGTCATAGCGACCGCGATCGCGTCGCGCGGATCCTCGAATTCTCCGACGGCGTCATGCATCGCGGCGCGGAACCGCTCGCACATCTGCATCATGGCTTCCATGTGCGGATCAGAAATCTGAACCGGCGGCGGCAATTCGGCTTCGGCAGGCGTGTCAGCCACGGCTATTCTCCTGAAGGGCCGCCGCCCCCGAGTGGACGTCAGAGGCGGCGGCAGGTTGTCCCGGCTGGGTCGACTGCGGGGTCACCGGGGGGTTCGGGTTGGGTCGGTGGCAGCCGGACGCGATGCGCGCGGCGACGATCGCCTGCGTGCCGGACGTGCCGTTGCCGATCGGCTTCTCGATCGCGTCGACGACGTCGGTCTCGATCAGCGGGAGGATGGCGACGACGTCGGCAATCGTGCCCGGTGTCGGATAGACCCCGGCGCGGTTGAGCAGGTCGATGGCGTAGAGGCGGGCGGCGGTGTCGGTCATGGCTCGATCACCAGCACGCCGACGCCGTCCCGCGTCACGCCCGAGGGAATGACGATGCTGGCGCCGGAACCGAATCGGATCGACCAGCCATGCGGATGCTTGGCAACGGACATAACCTCTTCGCCGATCAAGTTCTTCACGTCGACCGGCTGCTCCTGCTCCCAAGCCCTCGCCGCCTTGTCGTTTTCATGCTCGGCGAGCAGTACCGCCTCGGCGGATTCGAGGCAGGCGTCGAAGGTGCGCAGACCCTTGGGCGCGAAGCCCTCGTAGAACGGCAGGCCGGTCATGACGGGTCCGCCTGCAGAATTTCCTTGTTCCGCTGCCGGGCGAACCAGACGATGTCATCTTCGCCGCCAATACCGTCGGACCAATTGCATGCCTCGACAATCTCGTATCGGCCGTCTTCGGAATAAATGTCGCCGCCCTCGATCGCGCGTGGCGCCGCGGCGATCGCTTCGTCGCGGGTAGAAAAGTCGAGCGCGAAGCTCTCGCCGTCGACCTCGCCGATCCACCAGCGCCAATCGTCGAATGCTTCTTCACCGCGCGCCGCGCGCCAGTCGGCGAGGATACGATCGCAGCCCGTCTCTTCCCATCCGTCCTGCGACCGATAGGTGTTTTCGAGCAGCTGGCGCACGACCTCCATCGCGTCGGCGTTGACGCCGTCGAAGGGGTTCACCTTCGCGCTCACAGCAGCACCGCCACGATCGCGGGGACGATGATCAGGATGGCGACGAACGCCATCGCAAGGTGAGCGAGCGCGACGTCGGGCGCGACGCCATTCTCGGAACGCTCTTGGGCAGACAGCATCGTTCGACCTCCGGCGCCGGGCACTTGATGTGCCCAGTCCCGGAATTAATGTGCCCTGTTTGGGCATCTGTCAATGCTATAAATGCCCTATATGGGCATATCCCGTTAACCCCCGCTATTCGTCGGGATATTCCTCGTCGGGGTACCAGTCTTCTTGCGGCGACTGATCGGCCGGTTCGGGTGGAAGCACCGGCGCCTCGCCGTCGAAAGCGATTCGGATATAGCCGTTACGGTCGGTGCGTCCCTGAAAGATCGCGGCCGCCGAGCCGCGCCGGATCTGCATCCCCACATAAACCGCGCGGTTCGCCGGGATATAGCCCATCATCATATCTTGCGCGTTGCGCACCTCGATCGCGTGCTCGTCGTGCGGATTGGTCGGGTCGAGCCGCAGCACGACCGGGTCGCCGGGTTTGCAGAGCTCGAGCGCGAATTGCCGGGTCGGCTCCTTCGAGCTCTTGTTCGCGAATTGCGTCCCGACGATGGGCAGGGTTATCTGGGCAGGCACGCCATCAAATGTGCCCTGCCGCGAGCAGCAACGCAACCAGCCCGGCAATCCACAGCAGCATGAGCGCCTGAAAACGCCTGCCCCGCGCGTCATGCGCCGCGACCTTCGCGGATCCGGGAAGGCCCTGCGGCCGGTTCGCCGCGCCGTTGCCGATTCCCATGATCGCCACACCGACGAAGATGTAGGCCGTGACGGCAATGCCCCATGCGGTGTCGGTCATATCAGTGCCTTTTCGCTGACCAGATGACGCGCCCGATGATCCGGAGCGAGCTCCGCGGGAAGACGCGAACCGGATCCTGATGGTTGCGGTTGTCCGATATCACCTGCACCATGCCGTTGCCCGCCGGCGCCAGCCGCTTGATCGCGCCGGCCCCTTCGATCGTGAGCGCATAGATCCCGTCGAACCGGTGAAGCTCGCTCTCCTCGCGGTTGATCATCACCTTGTCGTGACTGCCGATCGTCGGCTCCATGCTGTCGCCGATCCCCTGCCCGATCAGCAACAGATGCGCCGGCGTGCGCGTGATCGCGGCGAGTTCGCCAGGGTCGAACCCGTAGGGCTCCTCCTCGATCCAGTCCTCGAGGTCGGTGCCGTCGCCCATGGCGAGCTCAAGGTTGACGCGGCGCAGCTGCACCGCGCCCACATCCTCATACGCGCTGCGCGTCGGCAGCTGGTCGGGCGCCCGCTTCATGTCGAGCGGCCGGTGCTCGTCGCGCTGGCCCGACGGCTTGGTGAAATTGCCTTTGCGGATAAGCTCGTCGGGCTCGCATTCCAGCGCCGCCGATATGCGGTCTATCCAGTCCTGATTGAGGCGCCGCGCACCGCGCTCGAGCTTGCCGAGATTGTTGACGGTCGTGCCGATCGCCTCCGCAAGCTGAGCCTGCGTCCAATCCTTCGCCTTTCTGAGGTCCGCTATCCGGTTGTTTGCCATGCGTTTCTTGTGCCCCGTGTGGGCACCTTTCGTATAGAGGACAGCTTGGGCACTTTCTGGCTTGCATGAGGTGCCCATATTGGGCATATCTTGGGCATGACGTTGCTCGACCACATCAAGGCCCGCGGAATCTCCGTGCCAGAAGCTGCGGCGGAGCTCGACGAGGCCGAGAGCACGATTCGCAAGATCGCCTATCGTCAGCGCCAGCCCAGCCTTCCGCTCGCGGTCAAGATTGCGACGTGGTCGGGCGGCGCCGTCACCGAGGCCGACCTCCTGCTCGAGGGGGTCGCCGCCACATGATCGATCGTCAGTTTTCGCAGGGTGGGGAAGTCCGGTCATCCCGCTTGGCTCATAACCAAGAGATCGCGGGTTCGAATCCCGCTCCTGCAACCCGTTTCCGGAGCGTGTCGCCCCCCCGGCGCTCCGGGCAGGCACGGCGGGGCTCCCTCCCCCCAACCCCTCGGCCCCGCCGTGCCGTTCGCTTTCTTGTCCCTGTTCCATGTGAAACGTCTGCGCGGCGGCCGGGAGCTTTCCCATGGAAATGATGCCCGAATTTTCCAACGACGCTGTGAAAGTCCTGATCCGGGACACGCTTCGCCTGTTCGTCGGCTTCGGCCGGCGCATCAGCTGGGCGGATCTCGCCGTCGCGACCGGCGACAGGGAAGGGACGCTGCGCAGCTATGTCGAGGCCGACGGCCCGCTGATGCCGCTCGACGTCTTCATGCGCGTGTTCGCCGTGCTACCGCCCGAAGCGTTCGGCCGGTGCGCCAGCCGCATGGGTTTCAGCACCTCGCCGCTCGACGTCGATGACGCCGCCACCGTGCGCCGCGGCATCGCCGCCTGCGCGCGCTTTGCCGCGAACGGTGCCGAAGCTTTGGAGGATGGCGTGCTCTCGCACACCGAGCGGGCCAGCCTCGCCGACGACGCCAGCAATATCATCCCCATCATCCATGCCATCGCGGGGAACGGTTCGGGCCCGCGCTAGCGGCCCATGTCCCCGCGATGGTGACCAATCTGCTCCCGTCGAGGGGGGCGTCATAGGAGCAAATCAATGAGCGAAGCTTCGGTTTCGGACAATCAGCTGCGTCTGTTCGTCGAGCGCATCGAGCGGTTGGCTGAAGAGGCCAAGGGCATTTCCGACGATATCCGCGACGTCTACCTCGAGGCGAAGTCGCAGGGTTACGATCCCAAGATCATGCGCGCCGTCATCCGGCTGCGGAAGATGCCCGTGCACGACCGCAAGGAAATGGAAGCGGTGCTCGAGGTCTATAAGGACGCGCTCGGCATGCAGCTGAGCCTGCCGCTCGAGCGTGCGGCTTGAGGCGTCAGCATGTCGCATCGTGTGATATTCGGCGACTGCGTCGAGGCGCTGCGGGATCTCGCCCGCGATAGCGTGCTCGTCGACGCGGTCGTGACCGACCCGCCCTATCATTTCAACAGCATCGTCGAACGGCTGGGCAAGCCTGACGCCGCGCCGATCCAGTCGGGCGCGACCGGCGTCTACGCGCGGTCGTCGACCGGCTTCATGGGGCAGGAATGGGACGGCGGCGACGTCGCCTTCCGGCCGGAAACGTGGCGCCGCGTCTATGACGTGATGAAGCCGGGCGCGCACCTGGTCGCTTTCGCGTCGACCAAGGGCTTCGGCCGCATGGCCTGCGCGATCGAAGATGCGGGGTTTGAAATCCGCGACGGTATCTTCGAGCTCTTCTCTCTCGACGACCTCGCAACGGGCTTTGTCGACGGCCTCAGTCCTTCGCAGCGCGATGCCTTCGCGCGCCTTCTCGAAAACAGCATGTTCGCCGGCCTGCTCGGCTGGGTCTATGGCACCGGCTTTCCGAAGTCGCACAATCTCGAAGGCGATTGGGAGGGCTGGGGCACTGCCCTGAAACCCGCAATCGAGCCGATCGTGCTCGCGCAAAAGCCCATCGCCGAAAGCAGCGTCGCCGCGAATGTCACGCGCTGGGGTACCGGCGCGATCAACATCGACGCCTGCCGGATCTCGATCGACGAGGGCGAGCGCTTCGACGGCGGAGGGCAAAGCCGCAATGGCGTCAACGTCGAGACGCATGCCGAAGGCTGGCGCCGCCCGTGGATGGATGACCCGGCCGCAGTCGAAGCGCACCGCGACCGGCTGCGCGAAGGCGTCGAGAAAGCGAAGAAGCTCGGGCGGTGGCCCGCGAACGTGATCCACGACGGCAGCGCCGAGGTCGAGGCCGCATTCGCCGCATTCGGCGAGCGCGGTGCGCTGGCGCCCGTCGGCGAGCGAGGCGGCGACAAATTCCGCAACGTCTTCGGTGCCTTCCAGGGCAATGGCGACAACGGCGCAACTTTCCAGGGCGATACCGGGACCGCGGCGCGCTTCTTCTATTCGTCGAAGGCCAAACAGGCGGAGCGGATCTTCGAATGCCGTTCCTGCTGCGCGCACCAGGTCGGCAAGCCGGACTGCGGGCACGACAATTTTCGCACTCACCCGACGGTCAAGCCGCACGATGTCATGCGCTGGCTCGTCGAAATGGTCTGTCCGCCGGGCGGGCTGGTCCTCGATCCGTTCGCCGGCACCGGCACGACCGCTTTCGCAGCGCGCGCGGCCGGGATGCAATCGCTGTCGATCGAGGCTGAGGCGAACCACATCCGGGATATCGGCGTGCGGCTCGATATCCCAGTCGACGACCTCATCGCGGCAAAGGTCGCCGCGATGCCGGTCGACCACGGCGATCAGCATGAGATGTTCGCATGATCGAAACAGGGCTTCGAGTTCTGATCGGCTGCGAGCGGTCGGGCGTAATTCGCCGCGAGTTCGAACGGCTAGGCCACGATGCGTGGTCGTGCGACTTCGCGCCTGCAGAGGATGGCAGTAACCGTCACCTGCGCTGCGATGTCCGCGAGGCCATTCACATGGACTTCGACCTCCTCGCGCTCTTCCACACCCCGTGCCCGATGCTCTGCAATAGCGGCGCGAAACACCTCTATATCGGCTGCAAGAAAGAGAACGGCCGAAACGAGGCTCGTTTCGAGGCTATGGAGGAAGCGGCAGCCCTCTATCGCTATTGTCGCGACGAGGGGGACATCCCGTGCCGCGCGATGGAAAACCCCGTCATGCATCGGCACGCGATCGTGGCCACGGGCCGCGGCTATACGCAGTTCGTCCATCCCTATTTCTTCGGAGACCCGTTCTTCAAGCTGACAGGCTTTGAATTGGTCAATCTGCCTGACCTCGTCCCGACGAACATGCTCCCACCCCCGAGCCCGGGCACGGAAGAACATAAAGCCTGGTCAGCATGTCATCGCGCGCCGCCTGGGCCGAATAGGTCGATCGACCGGTCGCGCACTTATCCCGGCATTGCGACGGCGATCGCAAAACAATGGGGCGATCACGCACTCGCTATCAAACACGGTCTCGCGCCGCGACCGACGCCGGGCGCCGGGCAGCAGCCGGATCTATTCGCAGAAAGGGTCGCCGCATGATGATTGCAGTCCTCGCGCTCGTCGCGGCTCCGATCTTGGTGTTCTACGTTTGGGCAATCCGGACGGCGTCGAAGATCGGCCCTCTTCTCGACGGTGATGGGGAATGATCAAGTTGCCGTTGCGCCTCGCCCTTCTGTTTTCCGGCCGACCTGCGGATCCGCGGCCGGCGCCGATCGTTCGCGACGAGGACGGCCGGTTCCTCTCTCCGCACCGCGAGGCCGTGCGCGCGAAGTGCCGCGAGCAATGCGCCAAGCTGGGCATTGACGTGCCGGAGGCGCTGCGATGACGCGCGTAGTTGACAATCTTTTCGCCCAGGGCGCCCGAATGGTGAGCGAGGAAGCAATCGAGCTGACGCTCGCCTCGCTCCGCGCCTATTGGGGCGAGCACGAGCATGTTGCCCTTGCGTGGTCCGGGGGCAAAGACAGCACGGCCGCGCTGACCCTCATCGTTCATCTGATCGAGGCCGGAGAGCTGCCGCGACCGAAGCGCCTGTACGTCTTCTATGCGCAAACCCGGCAGGAGCTTCTCCCGATCGAGGCCTCGGCCCGTCTTATCATCGACAAGTTGCTCGAGCGCGACTGGATCGAATTTCAGGAGGTGATGGCGCCGCTCGACAAGCGCTTCTGGGTTTATATCCTCGGCCGGGGCGTGCCGCCGCCGAACAACAACACGCTCCGTTGGTGCACCCGGCAGATCAAGGTCGACCCGATGACGGCCGCGTTAGAAGCCGCGCTTGACGGAATCGACGGGTCGGCGCTGATGATAACCGGCGTCCGCCAAGGCGAGAGCGCGGTGCGCGACGGTCGTATCGCCATGTCATGCGGCAAAGACGGCGCGGAGTGCGGGCAAGGCTGGTATCAGAAGGTGCTGCCCGAGGCGAAGGGCATTCGCGGCCGGCTCGCGACCCTCGCCCCGCTCCTGCATTGGCGCGTCTGCACCATTTGGGATTGGCTCAAGGTCTATGCGCCGCAGCCGGAGTTCGGCGGCTGGCCGACCGCGATCCTCGCCGATGCCTATGGCGGCGATGATGCCGTCGAGAAGAGCGCTCGCACGGGCTGCGCGAACTGCCCTCTCGCCGAGGATGATACCGCGCTGCAGAACATCATCGCGATGGACTATTGGTCTTACATCGCGCCCCTGCGCGAGCTCCGCGAGCTGCATCGCTGGCTGCGCGAACCGGCCCAGCGTATCAGGAAGGCGGGCGCCGAGAAGCTCAAGAGCGGGAAGATCGCGAAGAACCCGCAGCGCATGGGCCCGCTCACCTTCGCGGCTCGCCTTCACGCCCTCGACACCATCCTCGACGTCCAAGCGCGCATCAATGCCGAGGCCGATCGGCTCGACCGTCCCCGCATCGACATCATCAACGCCGAGGAAGAGGCCCGCATTCGCGAGCTGATCGCGGCCGAGACGTGGCCCGACGGTTGGACCGGTGACGAGCCGAGTGCCGCGCTGTGGCTCGACCGGGTCAATCAGGATGGCAGTATTGAGCCGCTGCTGTTCCGGGACCTTGTCGGAACATGAGCGCTGAAACCTCGGCATGGGCGAAAGAGCAGACGTGCGGCGATCGCACGGTCAAGGCGGTGCTGCGCGAGATTGCCAATTGGGCGTCGCCGGCCGGTGTCGTGCAGTTCCTCAGCGTGCGGCGCATCGCGAGCGTCGTCGAGGTCAGCACGCGCACTGTCCAGCGCGCGATTGCCACGCTGGAAGAGCCGACGATCGAGCACCCGAACCGGCTCGGGCTGATCCGCCGTGTCGATCGATATCGCGAGGACGGTGGCCAAGGCGCATGCGGGTTTATCCTGCTCGGCTATCAGCCGCCCATGCATGTCGTAGCCGGTGACAAAATGTCACCCCCCTACGACATGGGCGACACCCTCCCCGGCGACAAAATGTCAGGGGAGCCGGTGACGCCGGTGTCACCCCTTAAAAGAGACAAGATACTTCCCCTAGATGATGCTGACGCATCATCTGTCCCCAAGCGAAATGGCGACGGGGAAGAGGATCAGGGCTCGGGCGGCGAAGAGCCGAAGGCAAAGGAGCAGGCGCATCGCGGCACGCGGTTGCCGATGGATTGGAAGCCTCCCGCCGTCGCGGACCTGCCGCCGCAGGCGCGCGCCATCGCCGAGCAATGGTCGAAAGGAGCTTATGCCACTGAAGCGGAAGCGTTTCGTGGATATTGGACCTCGCTGCCGGGCGGAAAGGCGCGCAAGCTCGACTGGCTCGCGACCTGGGCGAACCGGGTCGTGGCGATCGGCGCGAACGTGTTGCGCGCCGAAAAGGCGGGCGTCGCCTTCCCCGATCCCGACAAGGCCGATGCCGGCCCGCGCGCTTCGGCGCCGGTCGCGGCGAAGGCCGGCGAGGATGAGCGGTCGGCGATCGTGCACAACCTGCTCGAGCGGGAATTCGGGCGCACCTATGCCAGCTGGCTGAAAGGCGCAGCGATCACGTTCGACGACGAGGGCGCGGTCGTCACCCTGCCGAGCAAGTTCGCCCGCGACTATGTCGAGACCAACCTCGGCGCGCGCATCGCGGTGGCGGTGGCGCGCACGCTCGACCGGAACGCGCCGGGGGCGGTGCGCTTCGTCGCCGAGACCGGAGTGCCGGCGCATGTCTGAGCAGCGACATATCCCCCTCACCGTCTCGCTCAACGCGATGCGCCGCTACCGCGAGCTCGTAGCCAACGTCCCAGCGCGCGAGATCGTCCAGCGCCTCACCGGCCCGATCTTCGACATGTGCGACAGCATGGGCGGCGGCGCGGTCATCCTGCCGAGCGGGCACCGCGTCGTTTGCGGCGACGGCACGATCGTCACCGTGTTGCCGAAGGGGCAGCACTGGCTCGGATTTATTGGAAAGCTCGAAGATGAATAAGGCCGAAGTCGCCGCGCTGATCTGTGACCTGCCGCTGAAGGACCGCCATATCTATGGCGCGATCGCCGCGGCGGCGCGCGATGGGCGGCCCTGCCCGACGGCCGACGATCTGGTCGAGGTCAGCGGCTATTCGGCGGTGAGCAGCACGGTCGAGGCGATCCAGCGGCTCGAGCGGCGCGGCCTGCTCGAGGTGCGGCGATTCCAGCGCGGCCGCCAGGTCATGATTGTCGAAACCGGCGAATGGACCGCGCGGCCGCTCAACATGGCGCCGCACTGGCGCGACCGCCCGCGCGAGATCCCTGCGCCGTCGACGGTGATCGTCCGCACGCGCGAGCCCGACGTGCATGCCGAAATCATGAAATGGGCGAGCGGGCGCGGCGTCAGCCTCAGCGAAGGCCTCGCCGACCTGGTCTTCATCGGATGGAAAGTGGAGATGGAACGTGGATAAGGGCGAGGCGGCGAATGTGCTCGGCGCGCATATGGAGCCTGTCGAGAAGCTTCTGCGGTCGCTTCTCCACGGTGAGTTTTCCAGCCTTAGCCTTACATTTAACGACGCGCAGGCATGCAACTACGAAACTGCTCAGCAATGGTTCGAGCAGGGGCTGTTCGACGACGACGAGTTTGTTTCCGATGCCGAGCGCGAGAAGGCGCTGCGGGAAAATTCGGTTTGGACTCTTCAGTGGTATCCGGACACGCCTGCAGGCTTTCACAAGGCGAGCGCATCGACGCTCGGAGCCCTGTTGGTGTGGGTAGTCGAGAATGTAGACGGGGAGATGGAACGTGGATGATATTCTTGCCGCCCTGCTCGTCGTGTTCGTCCTGTGCTTCCTGTTCGACATCGTCGACGTCATCTTCATGGTGCTGTTCTTCGCCGCCTCTCGCCTTGCGAAAGTTGTCGACATCCTGATCGACAAGCTGCGGGGGACCAGTGGCTAAGACGCCTGCCCCGAAGAAACGCGCCGCGAAACCCAAGCGCGCGGCGCCGCCGTCGCGCGATGCCGAGACCGGGCTGACGCTCAAGCAAAAGCTGTTCGCCGACGAATATCTCGTCGACCTCAACGGCGTGCGCGCTTACCGCGCCGCCGGCTACAAGGGCAGCGACAATGTCTGCGCGGTCGAAGCGCACAAGCTCCTAAGCAATCCTAAGGTGGCGGCCTATATCGAAGCCGCGATCGCGGCGCGGTCGCAGCGCACCGAAATCACGCAAGACATGGTGCTCGAGCGTTGGTGGGCGATCGCCACGGCCGACGCGAACGAACTGATCCAGTTCCGCCGGACGTGCTGCCGCTACTGCCACGGCAAGGGCTTCGCCTATCAGTGGGTCGACGAGGAAGAATATACGCAGGCCCTTATGGTCGCGCGCCTCACGGCCGAAGCCGAAAAGGGGAAGAAGAAGCCCGGCGCGCCGGCACCCAAGCTGCCCAAGGATGATGGCGGCTATGGGTTCGTCAAATCGAACCCGCCGCACCCGAAGTGTACGAAATGCCGCGGCGAGGGCAATCCGGACGTCTTCGCGCACGATACGCGCCAGCTGAAGGGTAATGCGCGCCTGCTCTATGCCGGGGTGAAGGTCACGCAATCCGGGTTCGAAATGAAGGTGCACGACCAGATGGCCGCGCTCGACAAGGTCGCGCGCCACCTCGGCATGTATAAGGACAAGATCGAGCACGACGTCACCGATGATCTTGTCGAGGCGCTCCAGGCCGGCAACAGGCGGGTAGCGGATGGCGCGGGCTAACAGTCACCTCGAGCTCGCGCAGCGTATTGGCGAATTCAGGTGGGACCCCGAGGGATATGCGCTTTTCGCGTTCCCTTGGGGTAAGAAGGGCACCGACCTCGAGCGCCATGCGGGACCGCGCAAATGGCAGCTGGATGAGCTCCGCCAGCTGGGCGAGCACCTGCAGAATCCGGAAACCCGGCACATGCCGTATCGCAGCGCGAAGGCGTCGGGGCACGGCATCGGTAAATCCGCGCTGATCGGCATCATATGTAAGTGGGGTCTCGATACCTGCGTCGACACCCGTATCGTCATCACGGCCAATACCGAGACCCAGCTGCTCACCAAGACGTCGCCGGAAATCGGCAAATGGGCGCGGCTCGCGATCACGCGCGATTGGTTCAAGCATAACGCGACCAGCCTCGTTTCGACGCTGCCCGGCCGCGCTATGTCGTGGCGCCTCGATCTCGTTACCTGGTCGGTGACCAACACCGAGGCGTTCGCGGGCCTGCATAACGAGGGCAAGCGCATCATCGTCATCTATGACGAAGCGTCTGCTATCGCTGACAAGGTGTGGGAGGTCACGCTCGGCGCGCTCACCGATGCCGATACCGAGATCATCTGGATCGCCTTCGGCAACCCGACCCTCAATACCGGCGAATTTCGCCAGTGCTTCGGCAAGAACCGCAATCTCTGGCGCACCGCGCAGATAGATAGCCGGACTGTCGAGGGCACGAACAAGGCTTTCCTCGACCTGCTCGTCAAAACCTATGGTGAAGAGAGCGATATCGTAAAGGTGCGCGTCCGTGGCATGTTCCCCTCCGCTAGTTCCATGCAATTCATAGGGCAGGACGTCGTCGACGCCGCCAAAGAGCGCGAGGTGCAGACCTTGGGCTCGGATCCCGTCATCTTCGGTGTCGACTGCGCGCGCTTCGGCGACGACAAGTCGGTGCTCGCCATCCGGTGCGGCCGCGACGCCAAGTCCCGCCCGTGGAAGGAATGGACGAAACAGGACAGCATGCTGCTCGCCGGCGACATCGCGCTCGAGGCGATGCGATGGAAGCCTGACGCGATCTTTGTCGACGCCGGCAACATCGGCGCGGCCGTCATCGACCGCCTGCGGCAGCTGGGCGTCGAGAATGTCCATGAGGTGTGGTTCGGCGGCGAAGGGGGCGCAGCCTACCTAGACAATGGCGTGACGGTTCACACCGGCAACAAGCGCACCCAGATGTGGACGCGCATGCGCGCGTGGCTCCCCATGGGCGCCATCCCCGACAATCAGCAACTGAGCGACGACCTTGTCGGGCCGACCTATGCCTTTGGCGCCGACGAGACGAGCATCGTGCTCGAAAAGAAAAAGGACATGAAGAAACGCGGCCTTGCGAGTCCGGATGAAGGCGACGCGCTCGCCTGCACCTTCGCCGAGCCGGTACTGCCGCGCTCGGTGCCGTCGTATCTCAACCCCGAGAATTACGGCCATAGGCCGGGAGGCGATCGATACAATGAACTCGACTAGCCCGAGCAGCTTCGAGGAATGGTGCCGCCTGTCCGGCCTCGATCGCCATTACGTCACGCGCAACTATTCGGCGGTCCGGAAGCGCTATGAGGCCGATCCGCTCACCCCGATGCCGATCGTCCCGCCGCCGGTCCCGAAGCCGCGCGACCGCTACGACGAGATCTGACCCGATTCAACGGCGCGGGGGCCACCCGTAACGCTCTCCCATCAAAGGAGAGCCGCTGGCATGTGCACCCCGAAAGCCCCCGACGTTCCCAGCGTCCCCGAAAGGCAGGCGATGAAGCTGCCCGACGAAGGGCTCGACCTCACGAAAGACTCGTCGAAGCGCCGCCGCGCCATCATGGCGGGCCTGATCACGTCGCCGCAGGGCGCGCTCGGTAGCCCGAACACGGCAAATCCGACCCTCGGCTAATGGCGTCTATCCGCCAGGACTGCGAAAACCGCCTCTCCGGGATGAAGACCATCCGGCAGGACTATGAGACGGAAGCGCGCGATATCGCCCGTTTCGCGCAGCCGGCGCGATCGCGCTTCCTCGCGTCCGAACGCAACAAGGGCACGCGGCGCCGGCAGGCAAACAACCGCCTGCTCGATCCGCACGGCATCATCGCGTTCCGCACCCTCACCAACGGCATGACATCGGGCCTGTCGTCGGCCTCGTCGCCGTGGTTCACGCTGAAGGTCGACGATGCGCTGATGGAAGAGCCCGGCGTCCGCGACTGGCTGAGCGACGTCGAGCAGCGCATGTACGCCTTCCTTGCGTCGACCAACTTCTATGCCGCTGCGAAAGCCGGCTATGCCGAAATGGGCCTGTTCGGCGGCGAGGGCACGGTGATGGTCGATCACCGCGTGCACGGTGCCGTCTGCCACAGCCTGACCTTCGGCGAATACTGGATTGCGCTGTCGACCGCGATGAGCCCCGACACGCTCTATCGCATGTGCCCGATGACGGTGCGGCAGGCCGTCGATTCGTTCGGCACCGCGGTGCATCCGACGATCCGCACCAGCTACGACCGCAGCGACTATGAAAAAGAGGTCGAGATCTATCACGCGATCGAGCCGGACGCCGGCGGCCGCTTCGCGTTCCGCTCGGTCTATTGGGATGCGGGCGACGATCGCAACGACAGCACGCTGAAAATCTCCGGCTATCCCGAGCAGCCGTTCTGGGCGCCGCGCTGGGATGTCAGCGGAGGCGACGTCTACGGCAACTCGCCGGGGATGGAGAGCCTGCCGGCGCTCCGCGAGCTCCAGTTGCAGACCAAGCGCCGCAACGAGGCGATCGACCTTATGGTGCATCCCGAGAAGATCGTGCCGCCGAATGTCCGCCTGACCGGCCAGCCGCGCAGCGTCGTGACCGGCACCGGCGTGCTCAAGGAGAACATCATTGTTCCCTATCAGATGCCCTACCAGGCGGTCGAAGCCATCCGCTCCGAAATCGACAAGTGCAAGGAGCAGGTCGACGCGCTGAGCTATTCCGACCTGTTCAACGCGATCACCAACATGCGCGGCGTCCAGCCCCGCAACATGGAGGAGATCGCGGCGCGCAACGAGGAGAAGCTGACGCAGCTGGGCCCCGTCATCGAGCGCGTCAGCACCGAGAAGCTTCAGATTGTCATCGATCGCACCTTCGGCCTCATGGAGCGCGGCCGCCTGCTCCCGCCAGCGCCCGAGGCGCTGCGCGACACCGAGGTGAAGGTCGAGTTCGTATCGATCCTGACCCAGATGCAGCGCATGGTCGGTATCGGCCAGATCGAGCGCACCGTGTCGTTCGTCGGCAATGTCGCCGGCGTCGTGCCCGAAGCGGTCGACAAGCTCGATGTCGACCAGATGATCGACGAATATTCGCAGCGCGCCGGCACGCCGTCGAAGATCATCCGCAGCACCGCCGAGGCGCAGAAAATCCGCGATGCGCGGGCACAGCAGGCGGCGCAGGCCAAGGCCATGGAGGCCGCGCCTGCCGTCCAGTCTGGCGCCGACGCGGCGCGCCTCCTCAGCGAAACCGACGTCGGCGGGCAACCCCTGCTCGACACGCTGCTCGGCGCATGACGATGGAAGTGCGCGACCTGCAGGTGCTGCTCGAGCAGGCGGAGTTCCGCAATTTCCTCTTTGAGGCGATTCAACTGGCTGGCATCTGGGATGTCGCCAACGGGCATGACGGACGTGATCTCGCATTCTTCGAGGGACGTCGAAGCCTGGGGTTGGATCTACTGCGCCTCGCCGATCAGGGGCAGCCCGACAAGCTCCGCACGCCGGATGCCGTCGCGACCCTCAACGCAGTGCTCATCACACATCTGAACCCCCCTTCGCGTCCCAAGGAGAAGACCAATGCGCGCGACCGCTATGACGATATTCCCGACTAAATCGACCGCACTGCGCGGTGCCCTGCTCGCGTCGACCGCGTTCATGTCGCCCGCAGAGCGCGCCATGGGCCGCTTCATGCGCGGGCCCGACGATCATGACGCCGGCGGCGGTGGCGGCTCGGGCGGCGGCGAAGGCGATGCTGGCGCCGGTGATCAGGGTGCAGGCGATCAGGGCGCCGGCGATGGCAATGACGGCGCCGCCGATGGTGGCGATGCCGGTGCGGGCGATGGCGCCTCGGGCGACGACGACGGGTCCGGCGGTACCGCGCTCGGCGACGGAAGCGGCGAAGGCGATGACGATGGCGCCAGCGGCGAGGGTGAAGGCGAAGGCGATGGTGGCGCCGCGGAAGGCGCACCCGACGCTTACGACCTGACGGTCGACGGCGTCACGCTCGATGCCGAGCTCGTCGCCGAGGCCGACCCGATCCTTCGCGAGCTCAACCTGTCCAACGACCAGGCGAAGACGCTCGTGCCGATGGCGCAAAAGATGATGGATCGGGCGGTCGACGCGACCGTCAACGACATCGTCGCGCGCGGCAATCAGCAGCGCAAGGAATGGCTCGACGCGGCGAAAGCGGATCCGGAGATCGGCGGCGCCAAGTGGGACGAAACCATGCACGTCGCCGCCCGCGGTCTCGATGCGCTCGGCTTCGTCAAGGGCGACGAGGCCAAGAATATTCAGGCCCATCCGTTCCGCCTCGCGCTGGAATCGACGGGCTTCGGCAATCACCCCGACATGATCCGCCTGTGCGCCAAGCTGGGCGAGCTCGTCGGTGAGGACGGTGATTTCGTGCGGGCGGATGCTTCGGCGCCCGGCGCGAAAGATGATGTGGCGAAGCGTCTCTATCCCAACGATTAATAAGGGGGAATTTCCCATGGCTATCATCGGCGAAAAATATCTCGGCCTCATCGACGTGATGAAGCGCGAGGGCAACGAAATGGGCGAAATCGTCGAAGCGCTGCACACGCTCAACCCGATCATGCGCGACGCGAACGTCATCACCTGCAACATGGGCACGAAGCATCGCTCGGCGATCCGCACCGGCCTGCCCAGCGTCAGCTGGGGTGCGCTCTACGAAGGCATCAAGCAGTCGAAGAGCACCACGACGCAGGTCGACGATGTTACCGGCTTCGTAGAAGGCCTGTCGACCGTCGACAGCCGCCTGCTCAAGATCGCGGGCGCGAATGCTGCCAAAGTCCGCATGTCGGAAGGCACGTCGTTCCTCGAATCGATCTCGCAGGATTTCGAAAAGACCTTCTGGTATTCGAACATCGGCTCGAGCCCGCGCAAGTTCCACGGCTTCTTCGCGCGCTACAACAGCCTCGCGAACCCGAACGTCGTCAATGGCGGCGGGGCAGGCTCGGACAATACCTCGATCGCGATGATCACTTGGGGCGACCAGGCCACCTCGATCATCACGCCCGAGGGCATGGCGGCGGGTATCGACCGCGAGGACAAGGGCGAGCACCGCGTCCTCGATGCGAACGGCGACCCCTACTATGCGAAGGACGAGCTGTTCACGCAGCATGGCGGCCTGACCGTGAAGGACTGGCGCTACAGCGGCCGCGTCGCGAACATCGACGTGTCCGACGTGATCGCCGGCACCAAGGCGGTCAATCCGCTGCTCCGCAAGCTGTTCTACAAGCTGCAGGGCCGCCGCACCTACGGCATGCAGAATCAGGGCGGCATCATCGGCGCCACCGACACGGTCATCTACATGAACCGTACCCTGCTCGAAGCGCTCGACGCCGAAGGCACGAACGCCGGCTCGTCGGACAATTTCGTGCGCCTCAAGCCCAAGGAAATCCAGGGCGAGGAAGTCATGACGTGGCGCGGCATTCCGATCCGCGACACCGACAACATCCTCAACACCGAGGCGCTCGTCGCGTAACGCACCGCGGGCGGTGTCGCAGCGGCGGCCCGCCCCGGTCTTCTAGGGGAAGACAAATGAGCATTTTCGACATCACCAACATGTTCTGCGAGGATCAGGCGATCACTGGCGACGCCCGCTCGACGAACACCATCGACCTCGGCGTGACCGGCAAGCCTTTCGGCGACAGCCGCTCGCTTGTTCGGGACATCGGCAAAGGGTGCAAGCTGCCCCTGTCGATCACCGTCACCGAGACGTTCAACAATCTCACCAGCCTGACCGTCCAGCTTCAGTGCGACGACAACAGCGGCTTCAGTTCGGCGAAAACCGTCGCGCAGGCGACCTACCTCGCCGCCGAGCTCGTCGCGGGCAAGCAGCTGTCGTTCCCGGACGAAATCCCGGAGGGTCTGAACGAAGAGTTCATGAGCCTCTATTTCGACGTCACGGGCACCAACCCGTCGACGGGGAAAATCACCGCAGGCGTCGTGGCTTCGCGCCACACCAATTTCTCGGGAGGCCAGTAACATGTCGGAAGCCAACGAATACAAAACCTATCGCGCGAATGCCGAAGGTTTCGACGGTGACAAGATCCGCCTTCCCGGCGAGCTCTTTACCACCAACATCCCGCAGGGCAGTTGGATGGATCTCGTCGAGGACCCCGCACTCGCAGCGCCGGGTGACGACGACAAGGCCGACGCGGTCAACGATCCCGAGGTCGCGGCGCTCAAGAAGCTGCTGACGGAAAAGATCGCGGCCGCCGACGACAAGCTCGCGGCGATCGACAAGCGGCTCGCCGAACTCAACGCTCCGGCGCCGAAGACCGATGAACCGGGTCCGCTCGACAAGAGCATCCCGGATCTCACGGCCTACCTCGAAACGGTCAGCGACGTCGGGGCGATCGATGCCCTGATCAAGGCCGAGACCGGCGGCAAGTCGCGCGACGGTGCGCTCGCGGCCCTCAACGCCCGCAAGGCGGCGCTGCAGGGCAAATAGTTACGCCTCCGGGCGGAAGGGGGAAGGGCCGGCCGAGCAATCGTCCGGCCCTTTTTCGTGCCCGATTCAAGGCCGCCAGCGAGGACGCTAGGCCGAACCCGTCAAAGGGGAGCATATATGAAAGCCTTTCGCCCTGTCCCGGCCCGCACGGTCAGTATCGATGTCTCCGCCGCATCGCAGGCTATTTCCCTCGGCGGCGCGGGTGCTGCCCTTCGCATCGTCAACGACGGTACCGCGACGGTATGGCTGCGCTTCGGCGCAAGCGATGTCGTGGCGACGCTTGCGACCGGCTTGCCGATCCGGCCGGGCGTTACCGAGGTGCTGAGTCTCGAAGGCATGGGCGATGAGCCGACGCACGTCGCGGCGATCGCAGCCGGCGCTACCGGCAAGATCTATTTCACCCCGGGTTCGGGCATCTAATGTCCGTCCGGTCTGGCGGTCGCGGCGTCGGTCACGCCAGCCGCATCGCTGCGGCGGCGAGCGGAGGGGCACCTACGCCTACGCCCACCCCAACGCCTACACCGACCCCGACGACGTATATCCTGCCGATTTTGGCGGGACAGTCGAACCATCCGGGCCGCAACCGCGTCTCAACCGACCCTAACGGCACCACGGCCTCGCCGGTCGATCCCAATCCGGAGCTGTCGTACACGCATCCGCGCATCCGCGAGTTCGGGGGCGACCCGACTTACGGTAACTACCGCACGCTTTCTTACGACATTGTCGAGCCGCACCATCCCGACGGCCTGCAAAGCGGCTATCAGCGTGTTGGGCCGGGACTCAATATTCTCTATGGCATCGCCGCCGAAAGCGCCGCGTATGAAGTCGTGGCCGTTCCCTGCGCAGTCGGCTCGACCGGCATCCTGAATGGCGGCTGGCTCTCGAACGCGACGCCCGGCGCTGGGGGCGTCCGCTTCGAGAACATGATCACCCAGGCCAATCTGGCCATTGCGGCGATCGTCGCAGCGGACCCCACAGCGATCGTCATCCCGCGCCTTTACTGGATCCAGGGCGAGCAGGACGGTGCAGAAGCTCGCGACGGCACGCTCTACAAAAACGCGCTGTCTGATATCATTGACCGGGCTCGCGCTCGCATCACCGGCGCGACGAACATGGAAGTCATTCTGGGCTCCATGGTGCCGCGCAAGTTCACGCCCTCGGCGCCGTCGGGCTATGTGGCCGGATATGTGCCGATCAACCAGGCGCATGTCGATCTCTCGGTCGACAAGGCCGGCGTCCGTTACATCCTCGGCCCGGACAATACGATCCCTTCGACCAATGCGGCCTATGCGCTGCCGGGCGGTGCGTCCGTCGACGGCCTGCACTATCAGACGCAAATCGCCGCCCGCGAGTTCGGCACCCGCATCGGTACCGCGATGGTCGACACGACAGGCCCAAGCGTCACGAATGCGGCAGCGCAAGGCAATTTCGTCAACACGGCTCTCGTCGTCAATCTCGGCCACGACGACCCGTTCGGACACGCCACGTTCCACATCACGGGCGGCGCCGACGCCGCGCAGTTCGAGATCAGCGACCGCTATAACTCGCCGAAGCTGCGCTGGGCGGGCAATGGCACCGGACCCGCTGTCGGCACCTATGCTGTGCAGGTAAAGGCCCGCGATGGCATGGGCAATTACGGCCCGGCGAGGAACTTCTCGGTCGAGGTTGTGGCCGCTTATGGCGTCGGCGATCAGGGACCGGTGACGCTCACCTCTGTCTATATGGAGGAAGCGTACACCGTCCCGACCAACGGATTTACGCGCACCTTCAACATCAAGAAGGGCAAAAATCTCTTCTTCTTCGCCGCCTCTTCGGGCGGCAACCGCGACACCACCTTCGCCGTTACGATCAACGGCAACGCTGCGACCAAACACATAGGCAACGCCTCCGGCAATAATCTGCAGGTGTGGTCCTTCGATTCCCCGATGGATCAGACCGTCACCATGGCGGTCACCTTCTCGGGTAGCGGCGGCGTGTTCAACCTGCTGTTCGCCGTGCTCACCGGCAGCAAGGTGGCGCCGGCGTCGACCGACTTCACGGTGTGGGCCTCGGGCGCGAGCCCCCATGCATCCGCGTCGATGACAGTCCCGGCAAATGCGCTCACCGTCATGCTCGCGGCGTTCGGCTCGTCGTCGATCACGGGGGCGGGCTCGGGAACGACGCAGGTTGCCATCGGCGGGACTAACAATCGGTTGGGCCTCTTCTCCCGGTCGACGACGGGCGCGCCGTCCTTCACCTCGGGCGCGACGGGCTTCCGCGGCTTCGCATCGCTCGTGTTCGAGAAATCGACGTGAGGCCGCCGCGCTGCTCGCAGGATCGCTGGGGCATCGAACATATGGTCATTATCGCACTTCTGGTGTTCGCGATCCTCCATGTCCCAATATAGTCCAGTGACATTTTGACGCCGTTGTGAAACAGAAAGCGCATGAACCCGCGCACGCTTAAAGCTGTGGCCAGCACAGTTTTCACCAAACAGATGTTTCATCAACTTCGCCTAGCCGCGATATCGCACGCCAAGGCGGAAGACGGTATTTGTTCCGCATGCGGCTATGAAGGCAAGTTCGGGCCTTTTGGCATGCCGGTACGCTCGGGCGTGCAGTGCCCGAAATGCTGGTCTTTGGAGCGTCACCGCCTGCTCGCGCTGGCAATGAAGCGCGACGAAATCAAGATCGAAGGGCGCGATATCGTCCACTTCGCGGGCGAGTATAGCGTCACCCACATCATTCATTCGAAGAAGCCGGCGCGGTACCGGGTTTCCGAATATGAAGGCGATCACGGCGATTTGCGGCTCGATATCGAGAATATCGACCTGCCCGACAACTCGCTCGACCTGGTCATTGCGAACCACGTGCTCGAGCATATTGATGACCGGAAAGCGCTCGCGGAGATCTACCGTGTGCTGCGTCCCGGCGGTGAGCTCGTCTGCATGTTCCCGATCGTCGAGGGCTGGTCCGAAACTTATGAGAACCCCAGCATAACCGATCCGGTCGGCCGCGACCTGCACTTCGGGCAATTCGATCATGTCCGCTATTACGGGCGCGACGTTCGCGATCGCATTCTTGCGGCCGGCTTCAAGCTTCGCGAAATCACGGCCGAATCCGGCGACGTGCTGCGCCACAGGCTGTGCCGGGGCGAGAAAATCTTCATCGGACTGAAATAGCCCGATTCAAGCGCCGCGGGGGTGGCCTTACCCCCGCATCATGACCACCGTCGCGCTCTGCAATCAGGCCATGCTCGATCTCGCAGCGCCGCCGATCGCCTCGCTCAATGAGCCGTCGAACGAAGCGCGCGCCTGCGCCGCGGTCGCGTTCGTCATCATGGACGAATTGCTCGATTGGACCGAGTGGCATTGGACCGAGACCTACCAGGTGCTCGCGGCCGTGCCGAACGACCGGCCGGCCGAATGGCTCTATTGCTATGCCAAGCCGGCCGACTGCGGCACGCCGATCGCGGTTCGCGGCGTGGAAGACCCGGCGACCAGTCTGCCCGTCGGCGGTCCCGGCACCTTCCCGCGGCAGAATGCCATGCCGCTGGCCTTCATCCTGGCCGACGGCAAGATCTATACGAACGTGCCCAATGCGACGCTCGTTTATCATCGCAACGGCAATTTCGTGCTGCCGCCGCTGGTCGCGCGCGCCTATGTCCTCGAGCTCGCCGCCCGCACCTGCTACGGCATCAAGAAGGACAAGAAGCTCAAGGCCGACCTGATACAGGAGGCCGCGTTCAAGAAGGCGGAGGCGATCGCCGACGAGGCGAACAAGTCGCCGCGCCGCTCGCCCGAGTATATCAGCGACGCCGAGTTCGCCCGCGCCGGCGTGCTGGATCTCTGATGTTCCGTTCCGGACAGCCGAATTTCAGCCGGGGCGAGCTTGCCCCGCACCTGCACGGCCGGTTCGACGTCGACGCCTATACCGCCGGGGTCAAGCGCGCGACGAATGTCGTGATCCTCAAATATGGGGGCCTGACCAAGCGCCCGGGTACGCGGCTCGTCGCCGAGGTTATCGACGCCAGCAAGCCGACGCGCATCATCCCCTTTCAGTTTTCGCTGACGCAGACCTATGCGCTCGAAATGGGGCAGGGCTATATGTCGCCCTGCGCGCTCGGCGGCCGCCTGCTCGAGGAAGAGCTCGAGATCACGAACATCACGATCGCGGCCAACGCGGCGATCACCGCAGCGTTCCATGCCTATGAGCCGGGGCAGAAAGTCTATCTGACGGGCATCGAGGGCGAGCTCGGCGACAAGCTCAACGGGCGCTTCTGGACGGTCGTCGCTGTGCTCGACGGCGATAATTTCACCATCGACGCCGACACGACCGGTCTCGACGCCTTTACCGCCGCGACCGGTGGCATCACGCGAACCGAGGAACCGGACCCGCCGCCCCCGCCTCCGCCCGTCCCTGATCCGGTCGAGCCGCCCCCGCCCCCGAATGTCGGTGGCGGCGGTGGCGGCCGGTTCGTGCCCTCGCCCGACGGCCCGATTCCGTAATGGGTGTCGCGCGCGCCTATGTCGTCGGCAGCCCCTATAACGGGGTGGAGCTCGCCGAGGTCGATTTCGAGCAGACCGCGGACACGATGTTCCTCGCGCATATCGATCATGCGCCGGCGAAGCTTGTCCGCGCCGGTCACACCGACTGGCAGTTCATCACCATCACGTTCGGGCCGTCGATCGCGGCGCCAGCGGGGGTCAATGCGGTCGCGACAAATCCCAACGTCGACGCAGATAACGACGGTGCCGCCTATTTTCCGCAGACCGACAGCTATGTCGTCACCGCGGTGAACGACGACACCGGGCAGGAAAGCCGCGCCAGCGCCGAAGATGCGGCGTTCAACGACCTCACGCTCAAGAAGAATTACAACACGATCACGTGGAGCGCGGTGGCCGGCGCGGGGCGCTATAACATCTACAAGGCGCACAACAGCCAGTTCTTCGGCTATATCGGCACGACCGAGGACTTGGTCTTTACCGACGACAATATCGGTCCCGCGCTCGACAAGGCGCCACCGCAGGGCTTCAATCCGTTCGCCGGCGCCGGTGACTATCCGTCGACCGTCACGCTGTTCGAGCAGCGTCTCCTGCTCGGCCGCACCAAGAATGTTCCCAACGGCATCTGGGGCAGTCGCAGCGGCGGAAGCCAGTTCGAGAATTTCGACCGCTCGCGCCCGCTGCGCGCCGACGACAGCCTGTCTTTCGCGATCGTCGCGGGCCGCGTGAACGCGGTCGAGCAGATGGCTTCGACGACAACCCTGCTCGCGCTGACCAGCGACGCGATCTTCACGGTCGACGGCGACGGGAGCGGCGGGGTGCTGACCGCGACCAGCCAGGCGCCGCGCCGCCAGATTGGACGCGGCTCGGCGCGGCTCGGCCCGCTCGTCGTTGATACCGTCGTCTTCTACCTGACCTCGACCGGGCACAGCGTGCGCACGATCGGCTATAGCTTCGAGATCGATGGGCTGAAGAGCAACGATATCACCATCTTCAGTCCGCACCTGTTCGACGGGCTCGACATCGTCTCATGGTGCTATTCGCAGGAACCGCGATCGCTGATCTGGGCGGTGCGCTCCGACGGCAAGCTTCTGTGCTTCACATGGGAGCAGGAGCAGAATGTCTGGGGCTGGACGTTCTGCGAAACCGACGGCGAGGTGCAGTCGGTGTGCTCGATCACCGAGAATGGCGAAGACCGCGTCTATATGATCGTCAAGCGCGCGGTGGCCGGCGTCGACCGGTATTTCGTCGAGCGCATGGCGTCGCATAGCTGGGCCGACCTGCCCGATTGCTGCTTTCTCGATTGCGCGGTCAGCGGCGAGTTCGACGAGCCGCGCCGCACCTTCACCGGGCTGTGGCACCTCGAGGGGCGCACCGACGTCGGCGGCATGGTCGATGGCGTGCCGGTGCTCGGGCTCACTGTCACCAACGGCACGGTCACGCTTCCCGCGGAGATCGCGGACGGACGCAAGGTCACCTTCGGCATTCCGTTCGACGTCTATGTCGAAACGCTCGCCGTGCGCGCGAACATCCCGGGGACTGGCTGGAATATCGCCCGCAATCAGCAACCGGGGCCGATCGCGCTCACGCTCTATGAGTCGTCGGGCATCTATGCGGGCGAGAGCGAGCGCAACCTCGTCTATCTCAAGCAGCGCGTCGACGAATCCTACGGCGCGCCTGACGACCTGATGACGGGCGACTATATCTTCAACAGCGGCAATTACGAGCAGGGCAAGATATGCGTGCATATCAAACAGCTCGCGCCGCTGCCCTTCACCCTGCTCGGCGCGTTCGTGGATCTCAGCGTCAATGAATAGCCGGATACGGCTCGAGCTCGCCCTCACCAAGCATGTCGGATCGGTGGCGCGCCGCATGCGCGACATCGACCGCCGCGAGTGCGAAGCCTTCGGACATTCGCCGAAACAGGCGCTGCGCGAATCCATCCTCAACAGCGAGCGGGCGTGGACCGCGCTGGTCGACGGCCGCCCCGAGGCGATATTCGGCGTCGTGATCAACAGCGCGCTGACCGGCGAAGGCGCTCCATGGTTCCTTGGCACCGATATCGTCTGGCAGCATGCGCGCGCGCTTCTGACGATCGGCCCGTCGATTATCTCCCGGCTGCACGATTCAAGCGAAAATCTGCGCGGCCTAGTCAGCTGTGAGAACGCCGCCGCGCTCCGGATGCTGCGGAAATGGGGATTTACCGTAGGGCACGACCGCCAGCGCCATGGCGGGACAGCGTTCTACAAGTTCGAGAAGGTGCGCGACCGTGTGTGAGCCGACGACCTTGCTGATCGCCTCGGCCGTCGTGACGGCAGCGGGCCAAGGCTATGCCGCGATGCAAGGCGCTGCGGCCTCCCGCTATGAAGCCAAGGTCGCCGACCGCAACGCCAAGCTCGAAAACGAGGCAGCCTTCCGCGCCGACGAGAACACGCGCACTGAAGCGCTCGCGCATTACCGGCGCGTCGCGCAGCTGCGCGGCGAGCAGCGCGTCGCGCAGGCCGCGAACGGCGTGAGCCTCGATTTCGGGTCGGCGGCCGATGTCCAGGACGATACCGAAATGCTCGCCCGCGAGGATGCGAGCCGCATCTACCAGCAAGGCGCCGAGAAGGTGCGCGGGTTCGACATCAACGCCGCGAATTACCGCTCGAGCGCGAAAGCCTCGCGCAGCGCGGCGAAGGGCGCACTTATCAAGGGCGCGTTCGACATGGCCGGCACCGCGCTCGGCGCCGCGACGCAGTACAGCAAGATGAGGGCGCGCAGTGCCTAGAGTCCAAGTCTATCAGGCTGATCAGGTCGCACCGGCCGACACGACGCGCGAACGGTTCCGCGCTGCCGATGTCGCCGCCGGCGGGATGCAGGTTGCGCAAGGCCTCGCCAGCCTCGGCCGCGCCGGCGCCGACTTTGCCGACGCGCAGGATGAGCTCAATTTCCGGTTCGACGATACCGAGAGCCGGAAAGCGATGCAGCGCTATCAGACCGGCGCGGCGAAGATCCTGTCCGATTTCCAGTTGGAGCAGGGTGCCAACGCCTATTCGAAGCGCGGCGAGACCGACGCGGCGCTCGCGAAGCTGCGCGCCGACACGATCGGCGGCATGACGAACGACCGCATGCGCCGGATGGCGGAAGACCGCATTGCCGGTCTCTTCGGCGCCGATACGATCAAGGTCGGCGACCATGCGACGCGGCAGCTGCGGGTCGAGCAGGAAAGCACGCTCAAGTCGCAGGTCGTGCTTTCGGGCGAGGACGCCGCGGCAAACTGGGACCGGCCGGATCTCCTCGCCGCGCATATGGACACGATGAAGGCGGCGGTCGACGATCTGGGAGCGCTAAGCGGCTGGTCGGCCTACACGATCCGCCTCGAGAAGTCCAATGCGGTCAGCGCGGTGCACAAGGATATCGTCAACCGGTTTCTGACCGACGACGATATCGACGCCGCCGAAATCTATCTCGACGCGCATGCCGGCGAGATCAACGCCACCGACGAGCTCGCGTTGCGCGGCGCGATGAAGGAACCGCTGCTCACGCGCCAGGCGCGGAGCGACTTCGACAACGCAATCGGCACTATCCCCGTCCCCGATGGCGCGAGCACCAAGGATGCGGCGCCGGCCGGTACCAGTCTCGAGGCGATGGTCGCGGTTACCGCACAAAGCGAATCGGGCAACCGCGAGCGCGACGCGTCCGGCCGCCTCATCACCTCGAAGGCCGGTGCGCTCGGCAAGATGCAGGTTATGCCCGGGACGAACACCGACCCCGGCTTCGGCGTGAAGCCCGCGAAAGACGGCAGCGATGCGGAGCGCACGCGCGTGGGCCGCGATTACCTCGCCGCCATGCTGAAGCGGTACGGCAATGATCCGGCGAAGGCATGGGCGGCCTATAACGCTGGTCCCGGCGCGGTCGACGACGCGATCGCGGGCGGCGGAGACTGGCTCTCGCGCCTGCCGGCCGAGACGCAGGGCTATGTCAAAAAGAACATGGCGGCGATCGGCGGCGGCGGACCGCAGCAATCGGCGCGCACATGGGACAAGGGCGCGGTCTATGCGCAAATCGACACGCTCGCCGACAAGGAGGGTTGGTCGCCGGAGCGCCGCGAGCGCGCCAAGCTGTGGGCCGACAAGGAGATCAGCCGCGACGAGCAGCTGAAGGCGCGCGACGAAGATTCCGCCGAGCGCGAGGCGTCGGAATGGGTGCTCAAGAACCCGGGCTTTACCGACATTTCGCAAATGCCGGCGAAGATCCGCGACCGCCTCAGCCCGCAGGCCGTGCTGCGCTATCAGGACGCGGGCAAGCGCAACGCGACCCCGAAAGAGATCCCCGCGAACGGCGGCGACGCGATCGCGCTCAACCTGCTGTCGATCTATGAACCGGAGCAGTTCAAGAGCATGTCGCTCGGCGAGTATTCCGGGAAGGTCACCCGCGCTGAGCTCGACGCGCTCGCCACCAAACAGGCGAAGATGCGGACCGAGAAGCCCAAGGATACGCATATGCGGTCCGGCATTACCGGCGCGATCGAATGGGGCCAGAAATACGGCGGGTTCGACAAGTTCTCGGACGAACAGCGCGTCGCCATCTATGGCATCATGGAGTCCGACGCACGACGCCTCAGCGAGAACGGCAAGAAAGACCTCACCGAGGACGATTATCTCAAGCTGTTCAAGCGCGCGACGCGCGAGGTGCCTACGCGCACCTGGTATGGCGGCACGGGGTCGAGGCCGGTCTATGACATGGGTGCGTCGAACATCCCCGACGCAACCCGCAAGAAGATCGAGGATGCTTATCGGCGCACTTACGGGCGCGCGCCGACCGACGACCAGGTCGCGGATTACTGGCGGCGCTACTACGCGAAATAGGCGTCAGCGCCGTCCGAAACTATCCTCGAAAGCATCATTGGCCGCCTTTGCTTCCTGATCGATCTGCGCGCGCTCTATCTTGCGGAGACGTGCCTCCGTCTCGCTATTGCGGATTTCCTGTAGAGCGGTGTCCGTTTCATCGACCGGCGGTGTGACCTCATCGAGTCCCAAGGCGGCGGCAGCGGCTATCGTCTTCTGATTGTGCTCGCTTTCGTCGGCGCGGCTTTCGAGATCGGCGACGCGATTTTCCAAGTCCTCGATCTTCGAACGCTGATCGGCGGCTTCCGTGTCATGCTTCGAGCAACCGGCGAGCAGCAAGGGCAGGAGGATCAAGCGATTCAAGCGCATCGGCACGCTCCCTAGTTTTCCGGGGCAACAGACGAGGTGCCCCTTGCCCCCGACCCTTCCCGGACTTGATTATTACGACCAGCGCTATCGCCAGCGCAAGCCGTCGAATGAACCGATCGCCCGCATCGATCCCGTAGAGGCCGAAATGCGCCGCGAGCGCGACAATCGCACGCGGCTCGACCTCTTGCTGACCTCCAGCCCCGAGACGGTCGGCCGCGCCACGTCGATCGGCCGAGAGATCGGCGTCTCGCCCCTGCAGGTCGAGGACCGTCTTCCCGAAGCCGAGCGCGGCCGCGACGTGCGCCGGTTCATGACGATGACGGAACTTTACCCTGCCATGGGTAAATGGGCCGTTGCCAACCCGCGCGGTGCCGCCGCAGCATCGGACGATTGGAATAGCCTGTCGCTGCTCGGCAAGGCGTGGCGCAGCACCCGCGACACGGTCTCGGGTCTCGGCCCTTCCTTGATGTCGGGCCTCTATACGATGGGGAAGAACACCGACAGCGCGATCGGTGCGGTGAGTGACACCCTCGACGCGATCGATCCGAAGCCCGCGATCGCCGGCTTCTTCAGCGACCTGTTTGGTATCTATACCGGCTATAATCCGAGGCTCGACAAGAGCTACGAGGATGCGCAGAAAATCAAGCTGGACGCGCGCGCCAAGCGGCAGGCGGCGCTCGCCAAGGCTGCCGAGGAATGGCGCCCGCAATCGACGAGCTGGATCGCGCGCGAACTGCTCGCCGGCACCGAATCGATCCCGATGACGGCGGGCGCGCTGATGACGCGCAATCCCGAAGGCGCGGCCGGGGTCGTCGGCACCCTCACCGCGGCCGGGGGATACCAGGACGCGCGCGATCGCGGGCTCGATATCGGCTCCTCGCTGGCCTACGGGGCCCGGCAGGGCACGGTCGAGGCACTGACCGAGAAGATCCCGGCCGCGAAGCTGCTCGGGGACATCGCGGCGCGTTCTCCGCTCGGCAAGATGGTGCTCAATCAGCTGATTACCGAGATCCCCGGCGAGCAGGTGTCGACCTTGCTGCAGGATTTCGACCAGTGGGTGACGCTCAACCCCGACAAGACGCTCGGGCAGTTCATCGCCGAACGGCCGGACGCGGCGCGCCAGACGCTTTTGGGAACCCTCGGCGCCGTCGGCACGACGACGACCGTCGTTCGCACAGCCGAAAAGGTGGTCGACGGAACCGCGATGCTTGCCGCAAAGGCCGGCGAGGCGAAGCGGGCCCAGCGCGAGGGGCAAATCCTCGAGAATGCGGGCGACGCGGCGCAGAAGTCGAAATTGCGGACGCGCGACCCCGAGGCGTTCGAAACGCTGATGCGCGAGCTCGCCGACGAAACCGGCGCGACCGAGGTCTATATCCCGGCCGAAGCCATCCAGGAGTATATGCAGTCGGGCGAATTCGACCCTGATGCATGGGCCGATTACGAGCAGGAATCGCTCGAGGCGATGGCGACCGGCGGCGACCTTGTCCTGCCCGTCGAGCGCGTCCTGACGTCGTTTCCGGGCACGCCCGCATGGGATGCGCTGCGCGACCATATGCGGCTCAGCCCGGGCGGCATGTCGCGGTTCGAGGCCGAATCCTTCAACATGGAAATGGCGGACCTGCGCCAGACGATGGAAGAACGCGCCGCGGCGATCGACGAATTCGACCGGGAAATGATGCAGGGCCGCGAGGCGCTGATCACCGACGTCGTCGAAAAGCTTCAGTCGGCCGGCTATACCCCGTCGGTCGCGCGCACGCAGGCCGAGCTCGTCGCCGCACGGTACGAAACCCGCGCCATGCGCAAGGGTCAGATGCTCACGGGCAAAGAGTTCAACGACGTGCAGGTCGTGCAGATACTCCCCGAGCAGCTGGCGCTCCGCCAGAAAGACGACGGGCTCGATCGCGTCATCAATGTCATGCGCCGCGGCGCGACGGGAGCGAAGCAAGGTCCGTCGCTCCTCGAGTTCATCGCGAAACGGGGCGGTATCGACGATCCAGGCGGCGATATCGCCTCGATGGGCGGCGACACGTGGCACCGGCAGGCGCGGTTCCGCAAGCGGCTGATCCGCGCGACGGACAAGGGGCAGGCCAGCATGATCGGCGCCGCGCCGCGCGATACCGCCCCCGAGGACGTGCTCCGCGCTGCAATCGATGCCGGATATTTCCCCGAGCTCGCCGGGAGGGAGGCGGGCACCTATGACGATGCGATCGACAACAATACCCTTCTCGACGCGATCGGCGCCGAGCTTCGCGGTGACGCGCGCTATGCCACCGAGACCGACACGACGCTCAGCGATGCCGCGCTCGAGCTCGCCACCCTGATCTCCAACGAAGGACTCGACCCGTCGACCGCGACGCGGCGCGAAATCCGCAATGCCGTGTCGAACTATTCGGCGCGCAGCTTCAAACAAAGCGGTGACGCCAAGGCGCCACGCGGCCGCATCGTCTTCCCGAGCGAGGAATTCACGGGCGCAGCTATCATCGAACTGTTCAAGGCGCGCAATCTCAGCACCTTCTTGCACGAAACCGGGCACCTCTGGCTCGAGGAACTGCGGTCGGACGCGCTGTCGGAAGATGCGACCAACCGCCTGAAGGACGATTGGGGGCAGGTGCAGGAGTGGTTCGCGGCGAACGGCCACCCGATCGAGAATGGCGTCATCCCCGTCGAAGCGCACGAAATGTGGGCGCGCGGCGTCGAACAATATCTGATGGAGGGCAAGGCGCCCGTCCCCGCGCTCCGCAGCATCTTCGAGCAGTTCCGCGCCTGGCTGGTCGGCATCTATCGCAGCGTGAAGGCGCTGCGCAGCCCGCTGACGCCGGAGATCCGGCGCGTCATGGATCGGCTCATCGCCACCGACGATGATATCGCCCTCGCCGCGCGCGAGCAGTCGGTGCATCCGCTGCTGACCGATTCGTCGGACATGACGGCCGCCGAGTTCGCGGCCTATCAGCGCCTGACCGCCGACGCGCGTATAGAGGCCCGCGGGCAGCTGCTCGACAAGACGGTGCGCGATATCCGCGCGCGAAACACGAAACGCTATAGGGACATCGCCGCCGAGCTCCGCGACGAGATCGAGGCCAGCGTCGCCGACCGCCCCGCGTTCCGCGCGATTGACGCCATGAAGGCAACGCCTATCGATCGCCGCTATGTCGTCGACTATATGGGCGACGAGGCCGCGGTGATGATGCCGCGCAACGTGCCGCCGCTGATGCGGAACGGCGGCGTGCATCCCGACACGATCGCCGAGCAGGCCGGGTTCCCGACCGGCCGCGACATGGTCGACGCGCTCATCGAGCTCGAGATTGCGCACCGCACCGCACGCGAGGAAGGCGATCAGCGCGGGATGCGCGAACGCATCATCGACGAAGAGCTCGATATGATGATGCGCGATCGGTACGGCGAGCCGCTGACCGACGGCAGCATCGAACGCGAGGCGATCGCCGCGGTGCATAACGACCTGCAGGGCGAAGTCATCGCCGCCGAGATCCGCGTGCTCGGCCGGAAGTCGGGCCAGCCCCCGACGCCATACACCGCCGCGCAGGAATGGGCGCGCCAGAAGATCCGCAGCGGGCTGGTCAGCGTCGAGGCGATGCCCGGCGCGCTTCAGCGCTATGCCCGTGCCTCGCGCAAGGCCGCACGCGAAGCCGAGGCGGCGTACCTCGAGCGCGACATCGAGGGGGCGTTCCGCGCGAAACAGGCGCAGATGCTCAACAATGCGCTCTATTCCGAAGCGAAGAAGGCGCACGAAGAGGTCGACGCGGCGCGCAACCGCCTTCAGAAAATCGCATCGCGCGCGGTGATGAAGAGCGTCGATCAGGATTATCTCGAGCAGGCGCACGCGCTCCTCGAGGCGGTCGACATGCGCCGGCGCAGCCAGAAAGGAATCAACCGGCAGGGCAAGTGGGAGGAATGGGCCTCGCAGCGCCAGGCCGAAGGCTATGACATCGTCGTACCGTCATCGTTCGAGGCGACGATATCGAAGAACAACTGGACGCGACTCACCGTCGAGCAGCTGCTCGGTCTCGACGAGGCGGTGCGCCAGATTATCCACCTCGGCCGGCTCAAGCGCGAATTGCAGGACGGGCAGGAAAAGCGCGAGTTCGAGCTCACCGTGACGCAGGCGGTCGAGGCGGTCGCCCAGCTGCCCCAGCGCCCGCCGAGCGACCTCATGGAGCCGTCGCGCTGGGATGCGATCAAGTCGAAGGTCGCAGCCGCGGACGCGGCCCTGCTCAAGATGGAGACGGTATTCGACTGGCTCGACAGCGGCGACAGCAACGGCATCTTCAACCGGATCGTTTTCCGGCCGCTCGTCGACGCACAGGAGAATGAGCGCGTTCGCATGGCGGATATTCTCGGCCAGCTGCGCACCGCGCTCGAAAAGGTACCCGCCGCGACGCTCAAGGGCTGGTCGGACAAGATCACCGCGCCGGAATTGCTCAACCGCGAGACGGGCAACCCCTTCGTCATGACCCGCGAAATGGTCGTGGCGATCGCGCTCAACACCGGGAACCGTGGCAATTTTGACAAGCTGCTCGGCGGCTATGGCTGGTCGGAGCTCGGCGTCACCGCCATGCTCGACCGCGTGATGACGCAGGAAGAATGGACCTATGTCCAGGAGGTCTGGGATATCATCAATAGCCTGTGGCCCGACATCGAAGCGATGGAGAAGCGGGTCAACGACATCGCGCCGGAGAAGATCGAGGCGGTGCCCGTGCAGACGAAATGGGGCGTTCTGAAGGGCGGATACTATCCGGTCGTATATGATCCGCGCCGCAATTATGAGAGCGAGAGCTATGCGGCGAAGTCCGACAGCCTGTTCGAGGGCATCTATACCCGCGCCACGACGCCGAAGGGGTTCACGAAAGAGCGCACCAACGTCGAGCGTCCGATCCATCTCAGCCTTGGTGTCATTCACCGGCACGTCGGCGAGGTGATCCACGACCTGACGCACCGCGAGGCAATCATGCAGGCCGACAAGTTCCTGCAGGCGCGGCCGGTGATGAAGGCGGTCGACGACAGCCTCGGCCCCGAGATCCGCAAACAGTTCCGGCCGTGGCTTCAGCGCATCGCGAACGAATGGGCCTATGACCGCGCCGGGCAGGCGGGCATCGAGGGCTTCATCAAGAAGGCGCGCCTCAACGCGACGATCGTCGGCATGGGATATCGGGCGACGACGATTCTGCTCCAGGCGGCCGGCTACTCGAACAGCATAGAGCGCGTCGGGGCGCGCTGGGTGCTCCCGCGCCTGAAGGACGTCGGCAACCCGACCGCATGGAATTTCGTCCTCGAGAAGTCGAAAGAGGTCGCGGCGCGCATGGACACGCTCGACCGCGATATTCGCGACAATGTCCGCAAGGCGGCCGGGCAGCGCAGCCTCAGCGCGGTCAAGAAGTTCGCGTTTCACGGCATCGGCTATATCGACCGTGTCGTCGTCATCCCGACGTGGCTCGGCGCCTACGACAAGGCGATCGCCGAAGGCATGGAGGATTCGGACGCGGTCTATGCCGCCGACAAGGCTGTGCGCCAGTCGCAGGGCGCCGGCGCGGCGAAGGATCTCGCCGCGATCCAGTCCGGCCGCGGGACGTTCGGCGAGGCCGCGAAGCTGCTCACCATGTTCTATTCGTACATGTCGGCCTTCTATCAGCGCCAGCGCAGCTTTGCCCGCGACGTGCGAGGCGCGAACCTGTCCGACGCGCCAGGGCTGATCGCGCGGGCGTGGTGGCTCTTCGTCGTGCCGCCGCTGCTCTCGGAACTCCTCGCCGGCCGGACGCCGGACGATGACGATGATGAGACGTGGGCCGAATGGTCGATCACGAATATCATGTTTCAGATTTTCGGTCCGATCCCGGTGCTTCGCGATATCGGCCCGACGCTGTGGGCCAAGGCGACCGATCGCCC
>Ga0209257_1000722_pt1 | contig 50449 bp, 34 predicted proteins | sample AraplaCvi_mCL_r2_FD_184277 | JGI IMG/M metagenome (GOLD analysis project Ga0209257, IMG submission 184277) | Arabidopsis root microbial communities from North Carolina, USA - plate scrape MF_Cvi_mCL_r2 (SPAdes) (version 2) | ecosystem: Host-associated > Plants > Roots > Endosphere | place: USA...
CGCCGCGAGCCCTCGGAGCAATGGTCCAGCGCCTTCGGGATCTATCAGGCCAACGGTCGCGAGCTATGCCCGACCGAGCGGCTGCCGCTGGTGCTGGCACTGCAGGGCGAGCTGGTGCAGGACACCGAACTGGTGCTGCTGCCCCCCGACCAACCGCCCCGGCACATCATCTGCTACGCCGATGCGCTACGCGGCGCCGATGGCCGCATCCTCGGGGCGGTCTGCGTCATGCGCGACATCACGGCCGCGCGCGCATCGCAGCTGGCCGCGCGCATGGAAGCCCAGCGCTTCCACGAGGCCTTCCACGCCGCCTCCCAGGGCATGGCGCTGATCTCGCTGGAAGGCCGCTGGATGGAGGTCAACGCGGCGACCTGCGCGATCTTCGGCTATGGGCGCGATGCGCTGATGACCCTGGACTTCCAGCAGCTGACCCACCCGGAAGACCTGGGCGCGGATCTCAAGCTGGTCCAGGAGGTGCTGGCCGGGACCCGTGACAGCTACCAGATGGACAAGCGCTACTTCCACCGCGACGGCAGCCTGATCCATGCGCACCTGTCGGTCTCCATCGTGCGCGATGCGGAGGGCCAGCCGCTGCATTTCGTCTCGCAGATCCAGGACCTGACCCAGCAGCGGCTGGCCGAGCAGGCCCTGCGCGAGAGCGAGAACCGCCTGCGCACCATCGCCGACAACGTGCCGGCGCTGATCGGCCGGGTCAGCGCGGACCTGCGCTACGAGTTCGTCAATGCGCACTACGCGCGCTGGTTCGGGCGCGCTCCGGAAGACATCATCGGACGCCACATGCGCGAGATCCTGCGGCCGGAACACTACGCCATGGTCCAGCAGCACCTGGACACGGTGCTGTCCGGACAGCCGGTGTGCTTCGAGGTCGAGGTTCCCACCGAAGCCGGCCTGCGCCACCTGCAGGCCAACTACCTGCCGGTGGAGCGATGCGATAGCGCCGGCCTGCGCACCGGCTTCCACCTGATGGTGCAGGACGTCACCGCGCAGGTGGGCCTGGCGCGCGTGCTGCAGGCGCAGGCGATGACCGACACGCTGACCGGCCTGCCCAACCGCGCGGCGTGGATGGCGCACCTGGAGCACGCGGTGGCCATGGCCCAGCTCAACGACCAGACCGTGGCGGTGCTGTTCCTGGACCTGGACGGCTTCAAGCAGGTCAACGACCGCCATGGCCACCAGACCGGCGACGCGCTGCTGCGCGCCTTCGGCACGCGGCTGAAAACCACGCTGGGACGCGGCGACTTCCTTGCGCGCCTGTCAGGCGATGAGTTCGTGGTGGCCCTGGACTGCGCCGGCCAGGGCCAGACGGCGGCCGTGGACGCGGTGGAGCGGATCATGCGCGCCATGGAACGGCCGCTGCAGGCCGGCGCGCTTGCGCTGCACATCACCCCCAGCATCGGCCTGGCCGTGCAGCGAGGCACTGGCTGCGGCGTGGCCGCGCTGATGCGCGAGGCGGACGCGGCGATGTACGGCATCAAGCGGCGCCGTGCGTCCCAGCGCGGACAGCTGCGCAGCGCCAGCTGACCCCGGCGCTGCCGCCCCGATCCTCACGCAGTGCTGGCCACCCGCGCGGCCAGCAGCGCACGCACGTCCAGCAGCGAGCCGACGATGCGGTGGCCAAGCGCGCGTTGGGCCGCGTCGGGCGCCACCAGGTCCGGCACCTGGATCACGGTCATGCCCGCATCCAGCGCGGCGCGCACGCCCGCCGGAGAATCCTCCAACGCCAGGCAGCGCGCGGGCGCCACGCCGATGCGCTGGGCCGCCAGCAGGTAGATGTCCGGCGCCGGCTTGGGGTGGGCCACGTCGTTGCCGGCGGTGACCGAGTGGAAGTACGGCAGCAGGCCGGCGGTTTCCAGCTTGTGCGGCGCGCGCGGGCGGCGGGTGGACGTGGCCACGCCCCGCGGGATGCCCTGTGCCTGCAGCCACTGCAGCAGCTCGACGATGCCCGGGCGCAGCGGCAGGCCGGCTTCGACCTCGGCGTCGTAGAGCACGTTGCAGCGGTCCATCAGTTCGGCGATGCGGGCATCGTCCATGCGCTCGCGCAGGACCTGCTGGCAGGCGGCGGTGCTGTGGCCGACCATGCGCAGCCAGTAGGCATCCTCGATGCGCAGGCCGACTTCCGCCGCCGCGCGCGACCAGCAGCGCACCGAGGCGCGCTCGCTGTCCAGCATCAGCCCGTCCATGTCGAAGATCACCGCTTCGGGCAGCTCCGACAGCGGTCGCACAGGTTCAGTGGACATGACCGAACAGCACCTCGAGATCGGCCGCAGACAGCAGGCGCCAGTGTCCAGCAGGCAGCTCGCCCAGCCCCAGCCCGCCGATGCGGCTGCGGTGCAGCGCCTGGACATGGTGGCCGACGGCGGCGAACATCCGCCGGACCTGGTGGTAGCGACCTTCATGCAGGGTCAGGCGCACGTGGCGCGCATCGATCGCTTCCAGTTCGGCCGGCAACAGCGGCTTGGTCTCCGACTCCAGCAGCAGCTCGCCGGTGGCGAAGATGCCGGCCTCCTCGCCGCGCAGGTCCTCGGCCAGGGTGACCTCGTAGACCTTGTCCAGCCGCGCCTTGGGCGAAATGATCCGATGCAGCAGCTGGCCGTCATCGGTCATCAGCAGCAGCCCGCTGGTGTCGCGGTCCAGCCGCCCCACCGGCGACACCAGCGGATCGCGTAGGCGATAGCGCGGCGGCAGCAGGTCGTAGATCAGCCGGCCGGTGTCCTTGGTGGAGCAGGTGTAGCCCAGCGGCTTGTGCAGCATCAGGCACAGGCCCGGCGCGCTATCCAGCGGCTCGCCGTCCACGCGCATGTTGTCGTGATCGACCGGGTCGTCGGTGTAGAGCACTTCGCCAGCTGCATCGGTCACCCGGCCCTCGCGGAACAGCGCGGTGACCTGCTTGCGGCTGCCGTAGCCGAGGTTGGCCAGGTGCTTGACGATCTTCATGCGCGCGGCCCGCTGGCGGCGATGACCTTGAAGCCACCGCCCTCGGCCTTGGCCTGCACCTGCGAAAAGCGCTGCGACAGCATGTCCTCGTACGGCAGGTGGCGGTTGGCCACCATCCAGAACTGCCCGTGCGGGCGCAGCGCGTCGGCGGCCACGTCGATGAATCGGCGGCCGATGTCCGGGCGCTCACCCCGGCCCAGCCCGTGGAAGGGCGGATTGCTGACGATCACGTCGTAGCGGCCGGGCAGTCCGCGGGTGACGTCGTGCCAGTGGAAGCCCAGCTTCACCCGCGCATCGGCGGCCAGGTTCTCGCGCGCCATGGCCAGGGCACGGCCCTCGGCCTCGAACAGATCGATGCTGGAGATGCCGGCGCAGCGCTGGCGCAACTGGTCGGCCAGGTAGCCCCAGCCCGCGCCGAGGTCGGCCGCATCGCCGGCCAGCGAGGGTGGCAGCGCCTGCGCCAGCAGGGCGCTGGCCGCATCCACGCGGTCCCAGGCGAACACGCCCGGGCGGCTGCGGTAGCGCCCGCCCAGGATCGGGCGCGGCGCATCCAGCGCGCGCCAGCGCTGGGCCAGCGCCTCATCGTGCTGGCCGCTCAGCGGCGCGCTCCAGAACACGCGGCAGTGGTGCTTGGTCACCGAGCCGCCCAGCCCCACCAGCTGCGTGAGGTCTTTTTCCACCGAACGTGCGCCTTCGTCGTTGGCCACGCTGCAGACCAGCTGGCCGCCGGGCGCGGCCAGGGCCAGCATGCTCGCCAGCAGGGCGCGGGATTCTTCCTTCTGCCGCGGCGGCAGCGCGATCACCCGCGCCGCGCCGCCGCTCAGCTCTTCCACCCGCTCCACGGTCTGCAGGCGCAGCCGGTCCAGCGCTTCGAAGGCCGGGCGGAAGCTTTGCTGGCATTGCAGCGTCTGGCCGTCGAGCACCTGCAGGGCCGCGCCGGGACGGGCGCGCAGCAGCAGCGTCATGCCCTGCACGGGCGGCAGGCCGCCGCGCTCGAGCGCATACGCCAGCGCCTGCATGGGAAGGTCGGAATCGGTCGCCACGATGGTCCAGCTGGGTCTTGGTGAGCCGCCTATTGTAGCGGCTGGTCTGCTGCCGGCCTCTTCCAGGGTTTTTTAGCTGCGCTGTGGGATCGCCGATGGGCCGGAAGCCCGACTGGTTCTGCGAGGTGCCCATGCAGCGCAGCTGGTTGAGCTTTAGACCTTTGGGGCTTCGACTCTGTGGGACCCTTGGAGGCTGTGGGAGCGGCTTCAGCCGCGAAGAGGCTCTACCGGTAAAGCCTCTTCGCGGCTGAAGCCGCTCCCACAACAACCGCTCCTACCAGCTTGTTCCTCAACCCCTTGCAGAGACTGCTCAGCCAGCCGGGAATGTCAGCGCGACTTGACCCGGCGATCGCCCAGCAGTGCGCTGACCACGATGCCTGCCCCCAGCGCCACGCCCAGCAGGAACATCAGCAGCGCCACGGTGGGGTAGCCGAACAGCGTGCTGCTGGTGGGAATGCGCATCATCATGGTCGAGGCCACGATCAGCGCCGCGGTCACCAGGCCAGCGGCGATGCGGTTGGCGATCTTCTGCAGGTTCTCCATCAGGTGCGATTCCTCCAGCCCGGTCACCTTGACCTGCAGCCGGTTGTCCGCCATCAGCGAGAGGATCTCGGACAGCTTGCGCGGCCCCTCGCGGGTGAGGGTCTGCAGCTCCATCAGCTCGGTGGCCAGGCTGGGCGAGGAGAAGGACTGCCGCAGGCGCGCGCGCATGACGTGCTGCAGATGGCCTTCGACCACCAGCTTGGCATCCAGCTCCGGGCTGAGGGTGCGGCACACCGTGTCCAGGTTGAGCAGGGTCTTGCCCAGCAGGCTCAGTTCCGGCGGGGTGCGCAGGCAGTTGGCCGTGGCGATGCGCACCAGCTCCAGCACCACGCGGCCCTCGGACATGGTGGTGCGGTGCGCGGAATAGCGGCTGATCAGCTGCCCGACCTCGCGCAGGAAGCGCGGGGCGTCATAGTCCTCCAGCCGCGTGCCCAGCGCGATCATCTCATCGGCCACCTGCTCGCCGCGTCCGTCCACCGCAGCAAACAGCAGCTTGAGCAGGCGCTCGCGCTGCCGCGGCGGCACATTGGCCACCATGCCCAGATCGAAGATCGCCAGGCGCCCGTCCGGCGTCACCCGCAGGTTGCCCGGATGCGGGTCGGCGTGGATCTCGCCATGCACGAACATCTGGTCCAGGTAGCCGCGCAGCAACGCCGTGGCCAGCGGATCCATCGGCTCCTCGGTGCGGCGCAACCCCGAGACCTGGTCCACGCGCACGCCCTCCACCAGGTCCATGGTCAACACCCGGCGGCGGGTCAGGTCCCAGACCGGGCGTGGCACCAGCAGCTCCGGGTACGGGGCCAGGTGCTCGCCGAAGCGTTCGAGATTCTCGGCCTCGGCGATGTAGTCCAGCTCGGCCAGCAGCGCACGGCTGAACTCGTTGATCCAGTCCCCGAAGTGGACGCTGCGGCCGACCTTGGTCAACCGGTCAGCGGCCATCGCGATCCCGCGCAGCATGCTCAGGTCCGAGGTCAGCCGCTGCGACACGCCGGGGCGCTGCACCTTGACCGCCACTGGCGTGCCATCGCGCAGCCGCGCCGCGTGTACCTGGGCGAAGGAAGCGCACCCCAGGGGCGTCTCTTCGAATGCACTGAAGACCTTGCTGATACGCACGCCCAGCTCCGACTCCAGCACCTCGCGGATCTGCTCGAACGGCACCGGCGTGGTGTTTTCCTGCATGCGCTCCAGCGCGCTGGCATAGGCCGGCGGCACGATGTCCGGACGCGTGGACAGCATTTGCCCGAGCTTGACGAAGGTCGGGCCCAGCGCCTCCAGGTCGCGACTGAACTCGGCCGGGCTGCCTTCATCGCCGTTGCCGTGCTCCAGCGCCGGGTCCAGCGTCAGGCCCGAGAACACCCCCGAGTTCCGGTAGCGCAGCAGGAAGCGCAGGATCTGCGTGCGACGGGTGCTCTGTTCCATGCCCGCCGCTGCCGGAGCGGCCTCCTCACGCGCCATGTCGTTGCTCTGTTGAGACATGTGAGGAGTGTGTTGAGGCGGGGGTGAGGCGGCGGTGAAGCAGGAGGCAAGAAACGAGCGGAGAGGAACGAGAGAGAGCAAAAGCACGCAGGTCACACTCGTTCCTCGTTCCTCCACACTCGTTTCTGCCTCAAAGCACCGCCCCGCCCCCCGCGATCGTCACCAGCGCGCCCGAGGTGTAGCTGGACGTATCCGAGGCTAGCAGCACGTAGGTCGAGGCCAGTTCCACCGGCTGGCCGGGGCGGCCAAACGGGACCTGCTCTCCGAAGTGCTCTACCGATTCGGGATCCATGCCGGCCGGAATGAAGGGGGTCCACACCGGACCGGGCAGCACCGCGTTGACGCGAATCTGGCGGTCGGCCAGCAGGCCGGCCAGGCCGATCGTCATGTTGGCCACCGCGCCCTTGGTGGAGGCGTAGGGCAGGATGTTCGGGGTGGGCCGCTTGGAATTGATCGAGGCGGTGTTGATCACCGAGCTTCCCTTCGGCATGTGCGGCAATGCCAGCCGGATCAGGTTGAAGGGCGCGTGCACGTTGGTGGTGAAGGTCCGCTCCCATTCGTCCAGGGTGATCTCGTCGAAATCCTGGAAATATTTCTGGTAGGCGGCGTTGTTGACCAGCACGTCGATGCGCCCGAAGGTCTTGGCGGTTTTCTCGACCAGCGCCTGCGCATGCTGGCGGTCACAGATGTCGCCCGGCAGCAGCAGGCATTGCGCGCCGGCATCGCGCACGTACTTGGCGATCCCCTGGGCGTCGTCCTCTTCCTCGGGCAGGTAGGCGATGGCCACGTCCGCGCCCTCGCGGGCGTAGGCGATGGCCACAGCCGCACCGATGCCGCTGTCGCCGCCGGTCACCAGGGTCTTCTTGCCCTTGAGCAGGCCGTGCCCGACATAGCTGCGCTCACCGTGATCCGGACGCGGCTCGATCTCGCTGGTCTTGCCGGGGAAGGACTGCTGCTGGGGCTTGAATGGCGGACGCGGATAGGACGGCACTGGCATATGGAGGGCTCTCTGGGAGGGCGCTGCGGTGGGCAGCGGACACTTCCGAGCCTGCACCGCGGCGCGTCAAAACCCCAGCAAGCAAACGTCATGCAGACGTGAGGGCCGACGCAGGATCAGCGCGTGGCAGGAGAGCTTTCTCTCTTGTCAGCATGAGACTTGGACCACCTGTCATCGCCACACCCGAGCCGCGCTGGCGAATGCATGATCTGATGAGGGAGCGGCTTCAGCCGCGAAAGGCTTTGCCGGGAAAGCCCCATCGCGGCTGAAGCCCTTCCCACAACCGGAGTGAGCAGTGCGGTGATGCTGCTTCCGCTCACTCCTCACTCCTTACCGCTCACTCCTCACTCCTCGCTTCACCCACTCACTCCTCACCCCTCACCCCTAGCCCCAGGCAGCGGCGCCGGCACATTGAGCTTGCCGCCGGCGGCGACGTACTGCGCCAGTGCCTCGCCTTGGCTGAGCAGATGGCGGTTCATGGTGCGCTCGGCCTCGGCGCTGTCGCGGTTGCGGAAGCAGGCCATCAGCTCGCGGTGTTCGGTGAGCGACTTTTCCATGCGGCCTGGGGTCAGCAGCTGGCGGCCGCGGTGCATCTTGAGGATGCGGTGCAGGTCGTGAGTGACGCGGATCAGCCAGGGGTTGCCCGCATAGTCCTGCACGGTCTGGTGGATCAGATAGTTGTTCCGATAGAACTCAGCCATGTCGCCGGCCTCGGCGGCCACTTCCATCGCTGCGTGCAGCGCTTCCAGCCGCGCCAGGCCGGGCGCATCGATCTTGCGCACGGCTTCAAAGGCGCAGCGACCCTCCAGCATGGCCATCACCGGGAACAGCTCGTAGAGGTCTTCCAGCGTCAGGCGCGTCACCCGCGCCCCGCGCCCTGGTTCCATCTGCACCAGGCCTTCGGCTGCCAGCAGCTTGAGGCTCTCGCGCAGGGGGGTGCGGGAAATGCCGAGCTCCTCGGCCAGGGCGGGCTCGTCGATCCAGTCGCCCGGCGGCAACACGTAGTCGTAGATCTTCTGCCGCAGCGTGTCGGCCACCTCCTCGTACAGCGCGCCACGCTTGCGGCGCGGTGATGGCTCGGGCGCGAGGGTCATGGCGGAAGGGGGCCTCGAAGGCGGGAATGATGGATGAATTCTAACGCCTGCATGCAGCAGAACCGACGTCGCGACGCGCGCAGGGATGGGTGGGGTGCCTCGCATCGGAAGCGCGTTGAACCAGCAGGCCACAAGAGGAAATCAAGTTCCCGCGCAGCATCCTGTGGGAGCGGCTTCAGCCGCGAAGGGGCTTTACCGGAAGAGCCCTTCGCCGAAGATGGCCCGAGGCCACCTCGCGCCGCTCCCACAACACCCCTCATCTGCCCTTACTCACTCCTCACTCCTCGCTTTACCCACTCACTCCTCGCCTCACAGCCAGCCAGGCACCACATACACCAGCCACGCCGCCAGCGGGCCCAATGCCACCACCAGCCCGCTGTAGACCAGGAAGCGGCGGAACAGCTTCTCGCGCTCGTCCTCGGCCGCCGACGCCACCACCAGCGCGCCGTTGGTGGAGAACGGGCTGACATCGACGATGGTGGAAGACACCGCCAGCGCGCAGATCACGCCGGCCGCGCCCAGCTGGCCTTGCATCAGGAACGGCACGGCCAGCGGAATCGTCGCGCCCAGCACCGCCGCCGAGGAGGCGAAGGCCGAGACGATGCCGCCGACGTAGCAGACCAGCAAGGCGCCCAGCAGTGGCCAGCCGATCTCCGACACGCCCACGCCGATGTAGTCCACCGCACCTGACTTCTGAAGCACCTCGATGTAGGTCACCACGCCGCTGATCAGCAACACGGTGGACCAGCTGATGCTCTCCACCGCGCCCTTCTGCGCGCTGGGCGAAAGCAGGGCCAGCACCACGGCCACGGTCATCGACACCAGGCCGACGTTGAGGTTGTAGATCAGCGCCGCCACGCCCAGGCCCAGCAGGCCCACCAGGGTGAAGATGCGGTCGCGGGTCAGGGCCACCGCTTCCAGCGCGACCGGGTTGGTCGACAAGGTGCCGCCGCCTGCGGCGACCATCGCGCCATGGCCCTCAATGGCGAACTTGCGGTGCGAGGACTGGTCCACCGCCACGAACTCGGCATCGGCCAGCGACTCCTTGCGACCGCGCAGCAGGGCCAGCCCGCCGAAGGCGCAGAAGCAGATCAGGCCCATGGCCAGGTTGAAGAACAGGCTGGTCAGGAACACCGACATCTCCGACACCTCCAGCCCGGCCTTCTCCACGACCTTGTTGGTGATGCCGCCATAGATGCTGATGGGCGAAAAGCCGCCGGCCTGCGCGCCATGGATCACCAGCAGGCCCATCATCAGCGGATTGATCCGGTACTGCTTGGCAAAGCGCAGCGCCACCGGGCCGATGATGGCCACCGCCGCCGGACCGAGCGCGCCAAAGGCGGTCAACAGCGCCGAGACAATGAACATCACCCACGGGATCGCGGCGATCTTGCCGCGCACGGCCTTGACCGCCCAGCTGATGAGCAGATCGATGGTGCCGTTCTTCTGCGCAATGGCGAACAGGTAGGTGATGCCCACCAGGGTCAGGAACAGGTCGCCGGGGAAGCCGCCCAGCACCGCCTTGGCATCCAGCCCCACCCACAGGCCACCGATGATGAAGGCCAGGGCGAAGGCCACGGCCCCCATGTTGATCGGCAAGGCCGTGGCGACAATGAACATGACCACCAGACCGATGATCGTTGCGATTTGCGGACTCATGCACCCTCCCAAAGACGCGTGCTTCCGTACAGCTTGCGAGTGGCGACCCGCCACCCAGGGTAGTCAAACCTTGCTAGTCAAAACTGCGTGCCGCCATGCGCGCTCCTTGCGCGTGTGCTCCCTGTATGCCGTGGTTTTTGCCCGCCTGCGGCGCCCTCACCCCGCACGCGCCAGCGCCGTCGATACCCACTCGGCCACGCCATCCAAAGTCCTGAAGTCCTCCACCGAGCGCGCCTGACACGAGGGGTCGATCTCCCGCGCCATCTTCGACAGCGCCGCACCTGGGCCGAGTTCGAGAAAGACCCGCGCCCCGCGCTCGACCGCCTGCTGCATCACCTGCTGCCATTGCAGCGGCTGGGCGAGCTGTGCGGCGAGGGTGCGTGCTGCTTCCGCGCCGCTGAGCACCGGTTGCGCATCGATTCCCGCAAGCACGCGCAGGGCCGGGCGCTGCGGCGGCAGCGCCTGCAGCACCTGGGCGAAAGATTGCGCTGCAGGCTGCAGCCAGTGGGTATGCGAGGGCACGGCGACCGGCAGCGTCACCACGCGGGCGCCCTGTGCTTCCAGTGCTTCGCGTAGGGCCCCGAGCGCCTGGCGCGCGCCACCGAGCACCACATGGTCCTGGGCATTGAAGATCGCAGGGACCACCGCATGCTGCGCGGCCAGCGCGACCACGGCCTGCGCAGGCAGTCCCACGACCGCCATCAGGCCCGCGTCGGCCGGGCTGCTGGCATCCATGAAGCCAGCCCGCTCGGCAGCGAGCCGAAGGCAATCCTCGGCGGAGAAGCTGCCGGCGATGGCGTGAGCCGCCAGCTCCCCGACGCTGTAACCCAGTACCAGGGCCGGTGCGGGAATCGCATCCTTGAGCGCCAGCCAATGCGCAACCGTCGCCAGGCACACCAGTGGCTGGGCGATGGCGTTGTCGAAGCGCCGCGCATCGCCGGACAGGGCCAGGACGTCCTCGCCCAGCAGCGCGCTACCGTGGTGCATCAGGGCGCTGGCGGCCGGCACCTGTTCCAGGCGCGCGAACATGCCGGGGTGCTGCCCACCCTGGCCTGGGCACAGCAGGGCCAGCGTCACAGCGCCTCCTGCTGCGAAAGAAACCAGGCGCAGGCCAGCAGGTCGGCACTGCCGCCCGGACTGAGGCGACGCGCCACGAACTGGCGGCCGATGGCCTGCAGCTGCGTGCGCCAGTCCGCTTGCCTGACGCTGCCGCGCTGCAGGAAGGCCTGGGCGCTGCGCTTGGCCAGGACCAGACCCGACGCGCCGCCGCGATGGAGCAGGTTGAGATCGTCCACCACCGCGATCAAGGTCATCAGCGTGTGCACCAGCGCCGCCTCGCGCTCCAGGCCCCAGGCCCGCCCCTGCGCAAGCGCGGGCAGCGCGACCAGGCGCAGCAGCGGATAACCGGCCGCGGCCTGCTCGCGCACGCCGGCGATGCGATGGGCGCGCATGGCGCGCTGGCCGTGGCTGTGCGCATCCACCGGCGCGGCGCGCAGGGCCTCGGCCCAATGCGTCACACCCTGGCAGACGGCCTCGGCACTCGGCATGGTCTGTCCCTGCCGCCGGCACCGCGCGGCGCTGGCCACCAGCAGGCCGAGGCTGAAGATTGCCCCGCGGTGGGTATTGATGCCACCGGTCGCACGCTGCATCGCCGACTCCGCGGACAGCCCGAGGCTGCGCAGGGTGTCGAAACCGGCGTTGGCCAGGCCCGCCCGCGCGATCGCATGGAAATAGCCGCGCAGCGCGAACAGGCTGCGATGAAACGTGCTGGCATCCATGTCGTCATGGCTGCCCGCATCGAAAGGGGTCACCAGCCCGGGCTTGGGCGCGCACACCAGCTCGGCATGCAGGCTGGCCACGGCCAGGCGGCCCAGGCGCGCCGGGGCGTCGGCCCGGCTTGCGCGCGCGGTTGGCGCGGCGATGGGTGCATGGGCGATGGCGGGCTGAGGCTTCATGCGGCCTGCCTCGATCCAACCCACAAGGCCTGGCGCGCCACCAGCGTGCATCGGCCATGCGCCTTGACCAGCACCTTGTCCGCAGCGCCGGCGTACTCGCGCCAGCTGAAGGCGCGGCCGTCGGGCAGCACGCACTCGCCGTCGGCGCGGCGTCCATGACGCGCTTCCCACCGCCGGAGCTGCTGGACGATGGCCTGCGCCTGCGAGGGCGCCGTCACCTGCCACAGCAGGTCCAGGTCGGAGGCCGCATGGACGTAGGGCAGCCCCGTGATCGCCTGCCAGGCAAAGCCGCCGAACACACCCGGCCTCTGCCCGAGCGTGCATGAAACCTCGCGCAGGTCATCGAGCGCGACGGCCCAGTCCGCGGGCGCGGCGGCACGGACCTGATCCAGCGTCGGTGGCGCGCTGGCGCGCCGGATCGCCGCCTGGCTTGCCACCAGCGCCAGGCGCTGCTTGCCCTCGCCCGGCGGCAGCGGCACGCCCAGCCGCAATACGTCCTGCGCGTCGTGCTCCTGCCGGCGCGCCACCACTGCTGGATGGCCGGCGGCGAACCACGCCGCCAGGCGCGCGTGGGCACCCGGCGTCAGCGCCTGCCACGCCGCCTGCGGCTGCAACCAGACCAGCGTGTGGCGGGCGTCCATGCGTTCAGGCCTCGCCCGCTTCCACGGCCGCGGCGACATCGCGCGCCCGGGTGCGGCCGCCGCGTTCGGCGCCGCGCGCGCGGCGTTGATCGCCTGCGACCGGCGCCTGCAGCGCCTCCACCAGGGCACCGGCCAGATCGCCTTCCCAGACCGATTCCACCGCGCCCATGGCCACATAGTTCTGCACGCCTGGCGCGAACACCGGCGAGCTCTTGCTGAGCGCCTGCAGCTTCTCCAGCGGCTGCTTGGTCACCCGCGCCATCGCGCGCAGGTCCATCACCCGCACCTGCGCCTCGGGCAGGGCGTGGATGCTGTCGGCCATCAGGCCGAAGGACAGGAAACCACCACTGACCGATTCGCCATAGACCAGCGACACCAGCCTGGCGCCGCGGCGCCGGGCCAGGTCCAGCGCCTTGGCCAGGTGCGCGAAGTACCCGTTGATGCCCAGCAGCTCATCGCGGCGCGACAGGCGCTGGCCAGCGGTATCCACCAGCATCACGATCGGCCGCTGCGGATCGGCCTTGGTGCTGGCGATGACCGTGGCCGCCAGTGCCAGCGCATGGTCCACGCCGACCTCCAGCTTGTTGGCCGTGCCGATGACGGTCACCTCGCCGGCGGCGGTGCTTGCCGTCCCACTGAGCACGTCATCGCGCACGTCGATGCGATGGCCTTGCGGGAACAGCTGATCCAGGAGCGCATTCAGAACCATGTGATCCTCCGCGTTTGCGTCGCGGCCAGGAAGGCGTCGGTCTCCAGCAGCGGCAGGCGCTGCGCCTCATCGATGCCCAGCCGCTCCCAGACCTGCAGGCCGTCGCGGCAATCGCCGAAGGCGGCGATGCGCGCGGCCAGGCGCGCGTGCTCGCCTTCCAATGCCTGCAGCTGCTGGTCTTCCGATGTCGGCGCGCGCAACTGGTCCAGGACCTGGGTCGTAGCGGCGACGAAGGCCTCCATGCGATCGGGCACCAGCTGCGCCGCTTCGCCCAGCAGGTAGCGATGCTTGCCACCGGTCACGCGCCACACCAGGGCGCGGTCGCGCGCATCGAACTCTTCCACCCCGCGTACGGTCTCGATCACCTCCGGACCGGACAGCGACAGCCGCCCTTCCTCGGACATCAGCACTGCGCTGCAGCAGCGCGCCACGATGCCCATGCCGCCGAAGGCGCCATTGCCGCTGCCGATCAGCGCCAGCACCGGCACGCCGGCCGCGCGCGTGGCCAGGGTGGCGCGCATGATCTCGGAGATCGCGATCAGGCCGGCGTTGGCTTCGTGCAGGCGCACGCCACCGGTGTCCAGCAACAGCAGTACTGCCGCGGGTCGGGTGCGCTGGGCGCGTTCCAGCAGGCCAACCAGCTTGGCGCCATGCACCTCGCCGACACCGCCGCCCATGAACTGCCCTTGCTGGGCGGCGATCAGCACCGAGCGGCCCTGCAGCAGGCCTTCGCCGACCACGATGCCGTCATCGAAAGCGCCAGGCTGGTCCAGCTGCGCCAGGTGCGGGCTGGTCATGCGCCGACGCGGGCCCAGGAATTCGTTGAAGGAACCGGCATCCAGCACGCCGGCCACGCGTTCGCGCGCATCGGCCTCGTAGAAGCTGTGCGCCTGCATCGTCTGGCTCATGCCGCACCGCCTTCCAGCAGCGTTTCCACCGCCTGGTCCAGCCGCAGGCTGACCACCGCAGGCGTGGCGCCGACATCGTTGATGCTGATGCGCACGTCCCGCAGCGGGTGGCGGGCGGCGAAGTCGTCCAGCACCGCCTGCCAGATCGCGCCGAAGCCGCGCGCGGCGGTGATGATTTCGATCTCCATCGCCCCGTCCAGCGCGGCCGGCTCGATCAGCACTTCCAGGTTGCCAGAGGCGACCACGCCGACCAGCACATGGTCGAGCGTCCCCTTGGGGGCGGTGCGGCCGTCGAAGCGGTACTTGAGGGTTTCCATCGTCATCCCCTTACCAATTGCGGAAGCGCTTGGGCGGGTCGTACAGACCGCCCGACCAGCGCACCAGGTCCTTGACCGTGCGCGCGGCCAGCAGGTCGCGCGTGGCCTCGCGGCGCTTGATGCCCAGGTCTTCCGGGCGCTTGATCACGCCGCGGTCGCGCAGGTTCTCCACCATGGCCTTGTCCCGGCCCAGCCCGACGGCCGTGTAGCCGGCTACGCCACGGATGGCCTGCTCGCGCTCCTCGGCGCTGTGGCACAGCAGCAGGTTGGCGATACCTTCCTCGGTCAGCACGTGGCTGACGTCATCGCCGTAAATCATCACCGGCGGCAGCGGCATGTCGGCGCGCTCGGCCAGCTCCCAGGCATCGAGCCGGTCCACGAAGGCCGGCGCCATGTGTTCGCGGAAGGTCTCCACCATCTGCACCACCAGCTTACGCCCGCGCGGCATCTGGCCCGGGCGCGCGGCCTCACGGCCGGCCTTGAGCCAGGCCGGACTGGCGTGGCGTCGGCCGCGCGCGTCCGAGCCCATGTTGGGCGCCCCGCCGAAGCCGGCGATGCGGTCGCGGGTGGCCGTGGAGCTGTTGCCGGCCAGGTCGATCTGCAGGGTGGAGCCGATGAACATGTCGCAGGCATACAGGCCGGCGGTCTGCGAGAAGGCGCGGTTGGAGCGCATCGAACCGTCGGCACCGGTGAAGAACACATCGGCGCGCGCGGCGATGTAGTCCTCCATGCCCAGTTCCGAGCCGAAGGAATGCACGGACTCGACGAAGCCCGATTCGATCGCCGGGATCAGCGCCGGATGCGGGTTCAAGGCCCAGTGCCGGCAGATCTTGCCCTTCAGTCCCAGGGACTCGGCGTAGGTCGGCAGCAACAGCTCGATCGCCGCGGTGTCGAAGCCGATGCCATGGTTGAGGCGCTCCACCCCGTATTCGGCGTAGATGCCCTTGATGGCCATCATCGCCATCAGCACCTGCACCTCGGAGATCTGCGCCGGGTCGCGGGTGAACAGCGGCTCGATGTAATTGGGCTTGGGCGCGTGGGTGACGAAGTTGACCCAGTCGGCAGGGATGTCGACGCGCGGCAGGCGGTCCACGATTTCGTTGACCTGGGCGATGACGATGCCGCCCTTGAACGCAGTGGCCTCCACGATGGCCGGGGTGTCCTCGGTGTTCGGTCCGGTGTAGAGGTTGCCCTGGCGGTCGGCCGCGTGCGCTGCCACCAGCGCCACGCGCGGCGTCAGATCGATGAAGTAGCGGCCGAACAGCTCCAGGTAGGTGTGGATGGCGCCGATCTCGATGCGCTTGTCGGCCACCAACTGCGCCAGCCGCGCGCCCTGCGGGCCGGAAAAGGAGAAGTCCAGGCGCTTGGCGATGCCGTTCTCGAACACATCAAGATGCGAGGGCAGCGACAGCACCGATTGCACCATGTGCAGGTCGTGGACCTTGGCCGGATCGACCTGGGTCAGGCACTGGGCCAGGAAATCGGCCTGCTTCTGGTTGTTGCCTTCCAGGCAAACCCGATCCCCGGGCGCGATGACCCGCTCCAGCAGCGCCACCACGTCCCTGGACGCCACCAGCCGGCCCCTGGCCAAGCTGCCGGCCGCCTGCAGACGCCGCTGCCGCTCCTCGTTCAATCGGGTCCACTCGGTCACGGGCCACCCATTCATTACGTCATAATTATGATGGAATCATATCCCCGCACCTGCCGCATCTAGCAATGCAACATTGGTGGTAGCGGGCGTGCGGACCGTGCGGTGCTTGGGAGCGGCCCTGGGGCGTGGAGGCAGGCATCCCGGGGCTTCGGCGCGCGTGGATCGACGGACTGAGCGGCATCACGGATAACGCGCCATCGCGGCAGTGGCGAGGAAAGTGCACAGACCTGTGGGAGCGGCGTCAGCCGCGGATAAGCTTTCCCGGTAGAGCCCTTCGCGGCCGAAGCCGCTCCCGCAGGAGGCTCTAGCTCTGCAGGGATTGGGGATTGGGGATTGGGGATTGGGGATTGGGGATTGGGGATTGGTGGTTTGTGGTTTGTGGCGCAAGCGGCTCGAGGCTAGCTCCAGCCTCCATCACGGTTCGCGGCATCGGCGCCTGCATGCACGACCAAAGCATGAGCGGTCGAGGTTGCGCCTGGGCGCGGCCGGCCGCCACCATGCGACCCCGGCTTGCGCCCCTCCGTGAGATGCCCGACATGTCCTTCTCCCCGCTTCGCTCCTTGATCGCGGCCACCTTCGCGCTGTGCCCCCTGGCGGGATGGGCGGCCTCGGCTCCTATGGCCAAGGTCGAGACCGGTCAGCTGCAGGGCAGCAGCGCGCAGGGCGTCAACGCCTTCAAGGGCATTCCCTTCGCCGCCCCGCCAGTCGGTGAACTGCGCTGGCGCGCGCCGCAGCCGGCTGCCGCCTGGACCGGCGTGCGCCAGGCCACCGCCTACGCCAACGACTGCATGCAGAAGCCCTTCCCCAGCGATGCCGCGCCGCTGGGCACCACTCCGGCCGAGGACTGCCTCTACGCCAATGTGTGGACGCCGGCCAAGGCCTCGGCCAAGCCGTTGCCGGTGATGGTGTGGATCTATGGCGGCGGCTTCGTCAACGGTGGTGCCTCGCCGCCGACCTATGCCGGCGCTGCGTTGGCCAAGGCCGGCATCGTGGTGGTGAGCTTCAATTACCGCCTCGGGCGCTTCGGCTTCTTCGCCCACCCGCAGCTGAGCGCGCGCAACGAGGACGACGGGCTACTGGCCAACTACGGCTTGATGGACCAGATCGCGGCGCTGCGCTGGGTGCAGCGCAATGTCGGCGCCTTCGGCGGCGATGCCAGGCAGGTGACCATCATTGGCGAGAGCGCCGGGGGCATGTCGGTGCACAACCTGCTGACCTCACCAATGAGCCAGGGCCTGTTCCAGCGCGCGGTGATCCAGTCCGGCGGCGATGGCAATGCCCCTACCGAGAATGTCGCGGCCGCCGAACAGGTCGGTGTGGCCTTCGCGCAAGGCAAGGGCATCGACAGCGCCTCACCGCAGGCCATCGCGCAGCTTCGTGCCTTGCCGGCGGAGCAGGTGGTGGATGGTCTCAACCTCAGCTCGATGTTCGCGCCCACGCCGGGGCCGAAGACCTACAGCGGGCCGGTGATCGACGGCAAGGTCGCGGTGGGCGGCGCGGCCTATGCCAGCGGCAAGTTCCAGCACGTGCCGGTGATGGTCGGGGCCACCAGCGATGACATCGGCGGCCGCGATGGCTTCATGGTGGCCGGCGCGCGCAAGGCCGCCAGCATCTTCGCCGATGCGGGGGTGCCGACCTGGTATTACCGCTTCTCCTATGTCGCCACCTCGGCGCGCACGCCCGAAAGCAAGGGCGCCGGGCACGCCTCGGAGATCCCGTTCTTCTTCGATACGGTGCGCGAGAAGTACGCCGATGCGGCCACGCCGCAGGACGTGCAGGCCGGCAAGCTGGCCAGCGCCTACCTGGTGAACTTCGTCAAGCACGGCGACCCCAATGGCCAGGGGCTGACGCGCTGGCCGCGCTATGCCTCGGACACCATGCAGATGCTGGACCTGGACGCGCAAGCCAAGGCCAAGGCCGCCCGCGACCCCTGGGCGCCCTAAAAACCGGCCGTAGGGTGGATGGCGCTTCTCCATCCACCATCGCGACAACGCAGAGCCCATGGACATCGCGCCATGGCGACCTTTGCCGCAGCAGACGCCTTGGTGGACAAGCTTCGCGTTGTCCACCCTACGCGCTCGACGCCGTAGGGTGGATGGCGCTTTCCCATCCACCACCGCGGCAATGCGGACCCCATGGATATAGCGGCATGGCGACCTTCGCCGCAGCGGACGCCTTGGTGGACAAGCTTCGCGTTGTCCATCCTACGCGCTCGACGCCGTAGGGTGGATGGCGCTTTTCCATCCACCACCGCGGCAATGCGGACCCCATGGATATAGCGGCATGGCGACCGTCGCCACAGCGGATGCCTTGGTGGACAAGCTTCGCGTTGTCCACCCTACGCGCTCGACGCCGTAGGGTGGATGGCGCTTTTCCATCCACCACCGCGGCAATGCGGACCCCATGGACATCGCGGCATGGCGACCGTCGCCACAGCGGATGCCTTGGTGGACAAGCTTCGCGTTGTCCACCCTACGCGCTCGACTCCGTAGGGTGGATGGCGCTTTTCCATCCACCACCGCGGCAATGCGGACCCCATGGATATAACGGCATGGCGACCTTCGCCACAACGGACGCCTTGGTGGACAAGCTTCGCGTTGTCCACCCTACGCGCTCGACGCCGTAGGGTGGATGGCGCCTTTCCATCCACCACCGCGGCAATGCGGACCCCATGGCATCGCGGCATGGCGACCTTTGCCGCAGCGGACCCCTTGGTGGACAAGCTTCGCGTTGTCCACCCTACGAGTGCTCGCAGGGCGGACGACACTTCTGCATCCGGCTTCTAGCGCCCGCCCCTTCAAACGAACGGATCGGGCATCTTCGGCAGCAGCTTGTCCAGGGTGATCGGGTAATCGCGCACGCGCACGCCGGTGGCGTTATAGATCGCATTGGCCACCGCGGCGCCGACGCCGCAGATGCCCAGCTCGCCCACGCCCTTGGCCTTCATCGGCGACACCGCCGCATCGGCCTCGTCCAGGAAGATCACCTCTTGGTGTGGGATATCCGCGTGCACCGGCACCTCGTAGCCAGCCAGGTCGTGGTTGACGAAGAAGCCCAGGCGCTTGTCCACCACCAGCTCTTCCATCAGCGCCGCGCCCGCGCCCATGGCCATCGCGCCGATTACCTGGCTGCGTGCGGACTTGGGGTTGAGGATGCGACCGGCCGCGCACACGGCCAGCATGCGGCGGATGCGGACCTCGGCGGTGGCGGCATCCACCGCCACCTCGACGAAATGCGCGCCGAAGGTGGACTGCTGCTGGCGCTTGGCCAGGTCGCCGTACTCCATCGTGTCCTCGGCGGTGATGGCGCCATCGCTGGCCGCGCTGGCCAAGGCCTTGCGCTGCTTGCCCACGCTCACCTGGCCATCGGCGAAGGCGGCCGTCGCCGGATCCAGCCCCAGCTTGGCCGCCACCGCCTCGCGCAGCTTCACGCAGGCCGCGTACACCCCGGCGGTGGCGCTGTTGGCGCCCCACTGGCCGCCCGAGCCGGCCGAGACCGGAAAGGCCGAATCGCCCAGCCGCACCTCGACCTTGTCCAGCGTCACCCCCATCATCTCGGCGGCGGTCTGCGCGATGATCGTGTAGCTGCCGGTGCCGATGTCGGTCATGTCCGTTTCCACGGTGACGCGGCCATCGGTCTCCAGGCGCACGCGCGCGCCGGACTTCATGTTGAGATTGCCGCGATAGGCCGCGGCCATGCCCATGCCCACCAGCCAGCGACCGTCGCGACGGCTGGCCGGCTTGGCCGGGCGCTTGTCCCAGCCGAACCTGGCCGCGCCTTCTTCCAGGCACTTGATCAGCTGGCGCTGAGAGAACGGCCGCTCGGGCTTGGCAGGATCGACCTGGGTGTCGTTGAGCAAGCGCAGCTTCACCGGATCCATCTTGAGCTTCTCGGCCAGCTCATCCATGGCGATCTCCAGCACCATCAGCCCTGGCGCCTCGCCGGGCGCACGCATGGCGTTGCCCTCCGGCAGATCCAGCACGGCCAGGCGCATGGCGGTCATGCGGTTGGCGCCGGCATACAGCAGCTGGGTCTGCGCCACCGCCGTTTCCGGGCTGCCGCCAGGCAGGTCGCCAGACCAGCTTTCATGGCCGATCGCGGTGATCTTGCCCTCAGCGGTCGCGCCGATGCGCACGCGCTGGATGGTGGCGGGGCGATGGGTGGTGTTGTTGAACATCAGTGGACGCGTCAGCGTCACCTTGACCGGGCGCTTGACCTCGCGCGCAGCCAGCGCGGCCATGATGGCGTCAGTGCGCACAAAGAGCTTGCCGCCGAAGCCGCCACCGATGTACGGCGAGACCAGTCGCACATTCTCTTTCGGGATCTGCAGGGTGGCGGCGACATCGCCCACGCCCCAGGCAATCATCTGGTTGGAGGTCCACACGGTGAGCTTGTCGCCTTCCCACTGCGCGATGGATGCATGCGGCTCCATCATCGCGTGGGCGTGGTCCGGCGTGGTGTAGGTGGCATCCAGCTGCACCGGCGCGGCGGCGAAGGCGCCGGCGAAATCGCCCACGGACTGGTCGGCGTTGTCCTTGCCCTCGGGCATCTTGGCGCCCGCCTTCGCGCTGGACAGCTCATAGGCGCCCTGCTCGCGCGCGTAGTCCACCTTGACCAGTTGCGCGGCGGCGCGTGCCTGCTCGAAGGTCTCGGCCACCACCACGGCGATGGCCTGGTGGTAGTGCTCGATCTGCGGACCGGCCAGCAGGTGGGCGGTGTTCATCTTGCCCTTGCCCAGCTTGCCGGCGTTCTGCGCGGTGACGATGCCCAGCACGCCGGGCGCGGCCTTGGCCGCGGCCAGATCCATCGAGCGGATGCGGCCCTTGGCGATGCCTGCGCCGATGACGTAGCCATAGACCTGGCCTGGCGCCACCTCGTGATGTTCGTAGGCATAGGGCGCCCGGCCCGAAGTCTTGAGCGGGCCATCGATGCGGTCGTGCGGCTTGCCCACGACCTTGAGCTGGTCGATGGGATTGGTCGTGGCGGGGGTGTCGAATTTCATGTCAGCTCCTCGCTTCGGCCAGGATGCTGGCCAGCGCGCGCTCGGCCAGGGTCACCTTGAAGGCGTTGTGTTCGGTCGGCTTGGCATCGGCCAGCAAGGTGCCGATGACCGCCTTGGCGCCGCTGCCCAGCTGGGCCTCGGCCTTGGCCTCGCGCCAGGGCTTGTACGCCACTCCGCCCAGGGCCACGCGCCCGCTGCCGTCGCGCTGCACCACCGCCGCCACCGAGACCAGAGCGAAGGCATAGGAGGCGCGGTCGCGGACCTTGCGGTAGACCTGCGTGCCGCCGATGGGCTTGGGCAGGGTCACCGAGGTAATGACCTCGCCGCGCTCCAGCGTGGTTTCCACGTGCGGCGTGGTGCCCGGGGCCTTGTACAGCAGTTCCAGCGGGATGCTGCGGGTACGGCCGTCGGCCTTGACCGTGTCCACCGTCGCATCCAGCGCGCGCATGGCCACGGCCATGTCGCTGGGGTGGGTGGCGATGCACGATTCGCTGGCGCCGACCACGGCCAATTGCTTACTGAAGCCGTGCAAGGCTGCGCAGCCGCTGCCCGGCAGACGTTTGTTGCAGGCCTGGTTGGTGTCGTAGAAGTACGGGCAGCGCGTGCGCTGCAGCAGGTTGCCGGCGGTGGTGGCCTTGTTGCGCAGCTGGCCCGAGGCGCCTGCCAGCAGCGCGCGCGAAAGCAGCGGGTAGTCCTTGCGCACGGCCTTGTCGGCGGCCAGATCGGTGTTGCGCACCAGCGCCCCGATGCGCAGCCCGCCCTCGTCCGTTTTCTCGATCCTGTCCAGCTCCAGCCCGTTGACATCGACCAGGTGGGTGGGCGTCTCGATCTGCAGCTTCATCAGGTCCAGCAGGTTGGTCCCACCGGCGATGAGCTTGGCGTTGGGGTTGCGGGCGATGATCGCGGCCGCGGCCGTAGGCGAGCTGGCGCGCTCGTAGGTGAAGGCTTTCATGCGCGCTCCCCCGCCACTTCGGTGATGGCCTCGACGATGTTGGAGTAGGCGCCGCAGCGACAGATGTTGCCACTCATGCGCTCGCGCACCTCGTCGGCGGAAAACCTGTCGGCCTTGTCCAGGTCGGCGGTGACATGGCTGGGGATGCCCTGCTTGATCTCCTCCAGCACCGCCACGGCCGAGCAGATCTGCCCGGGGGTGCAGTAACCGCACTGGTAGCCGTCGTGCTTGACGAAGGCCGCCTGCATGGGGTGCAGCTTGTCCGGCGTGCCCAGGCCCTCGATGGTGGTGACCTTGGCGCCCTGGTGCATCACCGCCAGCGACAGGCAGGTATTGATGCGGCGACCGTCGACGATCGCCGTGCAGGCGCCGCACTGGCCATGGTCGCAGCCCTTCTTGGTGCCGGTGAGCTTGAGGTGCTCGCGCAGGGCATCCAGCAGGGTCGTGCGGTTGTCCAGCTGCAAGGTCACCGGCTTGCCGTTGACCTCCATGGTCACGCTGCTGGTGCTGCCTGCCGGCTCGCCGGTGGCGCGGGATTGGGCGGCGGCCTTGACCGCCTGCGGGCTGGCCACGGTGGCGGCCGAGGCCGCGCCGGTGATCAGCAGGTTGCGGCGGGTGAGCTTGAGGTCTTGCATGGCGGGCATCTCTCCAATGCTGGCTGTGCGGTGTGCGCGGCGGTTGGCGCCGCGATGAGCTGGTGCATCTGGCCACACGGGAGCTTCGTTCCGCATGACGATGGGCGTGCGCCAAGGGTAATGGCCCTGCCTGTGCACAACCGATGCAGAGGCGCTCAGCGCGTGCGTGACGGGCATCCAAGTAAGCGCGCGCTGCATGACGGAAGCGTCAGTTTTCACGCGAACTTCCCACCGTACGCCGGGTCGCGCGCGCTGCCCGGCGCTGCGCAGCCAGGCGGGATGCGATATCCGGCATAGGCTTCATGAAAAATCACAGCTAATACCAACGGGCTAGGCCCGAAGTCCGCCCACCTACACTGGACGGCGCTGGAAGAGCCGGCATGGCGTGCTGTCCCGGGTGTCACACCCCGCAAGTGCGCCGGCCCGCCGGTTGGCTGCCGGGCGTTGGCAACACATGGCCGTGCGATCGGCTGCTCCCGGCCATGGCCGCCCCGCGGCGATGGCGGCGCATGTGCCAGCGGCCGGATGCCCTCTTCTTCGACCTGCGTGCTGAACCCTGGCGGTGTCCGCCCCGGGCGTGATGCGTGCAGCCCATGCCTCCAACGCATCCGGATCCCATGAAAAAGAAACTCCTGAAAGGACTGGGCGGCCTTGTGGTCGTGTTCGCCATCGCGGCGGTCGCGTTCCTGTTCTGGCCCGTGTCCAACGCCGACTCGCCCGCCCCCGAGAACGACGAACCGGTCGACGCGGTGTTCATCGGCGGCGGCATCATGAGCGTCACCCTCGCCACCTACCTGCAGGAGCTGGAGCCGAACTGGAACATGCGCCTGTACGAGCGCATGGACGGGGTGGCGCTGGAAAGCTCCAACGGCTGGAACAACGCCGGTACCGGCCATTCCGGCTATGCCGAACTGAACTACACCCCGGAGCTGCCCGACGGCACGGTGGAGACCAAGCGCGCGGTCGGCATCGTCGAGCAGTTCGAGATCTCGCGCCAGTTCTGGGCCCATGAAGTGGCCGCCGGCCGCCTGGGCCAGCCCAAGGAGTTCATCAACCCCACCCCGCACATGAGCTTCGTGTGGGGCGATGAAAACATCGAGTACCTGCGCAAGCGCCACGCGGCGATGATCAAGAACCCGATGTTCTACGGCATGCAGTTCTCCACCGACAACGCGCAGATCGCCAAGTGGGCGCCGTTGATGATGAAGGGCCGCGACCCGAACCAGAAGGTGGCCGCCACCTACATGCCGCTGGGCACGGACGTGAACTTCGGGGTCATCACCAATCAGCTGACCGCCTCGCTGCAGCGCAACCCCCACTTCCAGCTGCAGCTCAGCCATGAAGTGCGCGGCCTGAACCAGAACCCGGACAAGACCTGGAACGTCACCGTACACGACCTGAAGTCCGGCAAGGACAGCACGGTCAAGACCCGCTTCGTGTTCATCGGCGCCGGCGGCGCGGCGCTGAAGCTGCTGCAGATGTCGGGCATCCCCGAGTCGAAGAACTACGCCGGCTTCCCGGTCGGTGGCCAGTTCCTGGCCTTCGAGGGCGCGGACATCGCCAACGCGCACGTGGTCAAGGCCTACGGCAAGGCCGAGGCCGGCTCGCCGCCGATGTCGGTGCCGCACCTGGATGCGCGCAAGCTGGACGGCAAGCCGGTGGTGCTATTCGGGCCGTTCGCCCTGCAGAGCACCAAGTTCCTCAAGGAAGGTTCGGCCTGGGACCTGTTCTCCTCGGTCAACCACAACAACGTCGCCGGCATGATGGGCGTGGGCGCGGAGAACCTGGACCTGGTCAAGTACCTGGTGCAGCAGGCGCAGCTGACCGATGCCGACCGCCAGGCCGAGCTGGTCAAGTACTTCCCCACCGCCAAGCGCGAGGACTGGAAGCTGGTCACCGCCGGCCAGCGCGTGCAGGTCATCAAGCGCGACCCCAAGACCGGCGAGACCACCCTGCAGTTCGGCACGGAGATCGTCAGCGACGCCGATGGCACCATCGCCGCGCTGCTGGGCGCCTCGCCGGGCGCCTCGACCTCGCCGCCGATCATGCTCAAGGTGCTGGCCAAGGCCTTCCCCAAGCAGATGGCCGCCGGCTGGGAAACGCGCCTGAAGGAGATCATTCCCTCCTATGGCCAGGACATCAACGCCAGCCCGGCCATGACCAACAAGATCCGTCGCCAGACCAGCCAGGCCCTGCAGCTGCCGTACCTGGAAGTGCCGGCCGACCTGGACCCCAACGCGGCCCAGGACGTGGAGATCAGCCCGGAATCGCCGGTCGCCCCGGCCGTGCCGGTGGCCCCGGTGGAGTCCGAAGCCAAGTCCAAGCTGAAGTCGCCCAACGCCAACAACGAGATGCAGGCGCTGTAATCCGCGCCTGACGCCAAGCTGCTGGATCGGCAAACGCCTCCCTCACGGGAGGCGTTTTGCTTTCTGCCGCGGCGGCGTGTTTCGCTGAACGGGCGATCTGAATGAGCAGGGTTCATCGGGCGTCCGGAAGCTTCCATGCGCCGCTGAGCCCTGCCAAACCGACCGCTGGTCACACTGACGCACGGATTCCAGGCGCCGCGGATGAGCGCCCCGGAAGCCTCTGCCGGAGCGGCTCTGCCTTCTTGTGGGAGGCTTTAGCCGCAAAGAAGCTTTCCCGATAAAGCCCTCCGCGGCTGATGGCCTGAGGCCACCTAGCCGCTCCCACGGGCATGTGAAAGTGGCCCGCATGTGCCGCATGTCTGGTTCTTCGAAGGTGCCCTCCGGGCACCAGGCCGCCCCGGTTCGCCCCGCGTGTAAAATGACGGTCTTTTGACCACCTTGATGGCCCGTGCCTCCCAGCGCGGCCCCGTTCCCGGGCCCGCGTTCATCCGCCAGCTCGCCCGCCTGACCGATGCGCAGATCCCGCAGCCCACCGCGGCGCTGTCCGATCGCCTGGGCCAGTGGGTCGACTGGAACCGTGCCCTGGTGCTGTCCAAGGCGCTGGACGGCGCCCTGCCGCCGGCCGACACCAGCGTGCCGGCCTTCGATGAGGCTGCCGAGCAGGAGTGCGCGCGCGTGCGCGCGGCCCTGGTGGAGAGCATCGTGCAGGACCCGCTGCCGGCCCAGCCCAAGCCGCGCGAGCAGGAGGCATCCAGCCCCCCGGACTACGCCCCGTTCCGCCAGCGCTACCAGAGCCTGCAGCGCGCGATGCTCAGCAGCACCGGCCGCCTGCGCGGCCGCCTGCGCGACATGCTGGCCCAGCAATCGCAGGACAAGGCCCGGCTGGCCGAAGTGGACGCGGTGATGGAGATGACGCTCAGCCCGCGCGAGCAAGCGCTGCTGGCGCGCGTGCCCGACCTGCTGGGCGAGCATTTCCAGCGCCTGCGCCCGGCGGTGGCCGAAACGCGCGATCCCGACGGCCCGCCAGAGACCGGCGCCGAGCCGGCCAGCCAGGCCTGGCTCCTCACCTTCCATGCGGACATGCGCCAGACCCTGCTGGGCGAGCTCGAAGTCCGTTTCCACCCCATCGACGCGCTGCTTGCAGCGCTGCGCACGTCCTAAGCGATCCATGTCCAACAAACTGCTCCATACCGCCATCTTTCTCGTCGGCCTGCTGGCCGTGTGCTGGGTCGGCATCGGCTACCTCGGCAGCAATCCGCTGGGTGCGGCCGTCGTCCTGGTGATCGGCGCCAGCTACATCGCCGGTTGCCTCGAGCTGTACCGTTATCGCCAGGCCACCGCCACGCTGGACCTGGCCTTGCCGGATGCGCCTGCGGCGCAAGGCGACCTGCAGCCCTGGCTGGCGCGCCTGCATCCAAGCCTGCGCCAGGCTGTGCGCCTGCGCGTGGAAGGCGAGCGCGTGGCCTTGCCCGCGCCGGCGCTGACCCCCTATCTGGTTGGCCTGCTGGTGCTGCTGGGCATGCTGGGCACCCTGCTGGGCATGATGGCCACCTTGCGCGGCACCGGGCTGGCGCTGGAAAGCGCGGCGGACCTGTCGGCCATGCGCGGCGCGCTGGCCGCGCCGGTCAAGGGCCTGGCCTTTGCGTTCGGCACCTCGATCGTCGGCGTGGCCTGCTCGGCCATGCTCGGCCTGCTGGCCTCGCTGTGCCGCCGCGAACGTGCCCAGGTCGTGCAGCGCCTGGATGCCGAGGCCGCCGGCAGCCTGCGCCGCTATTCGCAGGCGCACCAGCGCGAGGAAGCCTTCGCCCTGATCAAGCGGCAGACCGAGGTGATGCCGGCCCTGGTCGAACAGCTGCAGGCCATGACCGCCGCGCTGGAACGCCAGCACCTGGCCAGCAACGAGGCGCTGCTCTCGCGCCAGGACGCGTTCCACCAGCGCAGCGAGGCGGCCTATGCGCAGCTGGGCGGGTCGCTGGAACGCGCGCTCAAGGCCGGCGTCGGCGAAAGCGCACAGGCGGTCAACGCCGCCCTGCAGCCGGTGGTCGCCAGCACTCTGTCCGGGCTGGCCGAGCACGCCCGCGCCCTGCAGGACACCCTGGGCCAGGGCGTCAGGCAGCACCTGCAGGCCAGCGCGGACCAGCTGGAGGGCGCGGCCCGGCAGGCCGCCCAGGCCTGGCAGGCCGCGGCCGAGACCCAGCGCCAGGACCATCAGGTCATGCTCGAGCGCTTCGATGGCGCACTGTCTCAGGTCACCCAGGCCTTCGAGCAGCGCACCACCCAGCTGCTGGATACCAATGCCGCGCAGCTGCAGGCGGCCACCGGCCAGCTCACCGGCGCCACCGCGGCCATCGCCGAGGCCTGGCGCCAGGCCACCACCGAGCAGCAGGCGCACAACCAGCGCACCGCCCAGGACCTGGGCCAGACCCTGGCGCAGTTCAGCGATCGCTTCGAGCAGCGCGCCACCGAGCTGCTGGAGCAGAGCCTGGCACGCATGGACCAGAGCACCGACAAGGTCGCCGCCGCCTGGGACAGCGCGCTGGCGCAGCAGGCGGCCGCGCACGAGGCGCTGGCCGCCCGCAACGCCCAGGCGTTGGAGCAGGCCGCCGCCACGGTCCAGCAGCATGCCGCCGGCCTGGTCCGCGCGGTGGACCAGTCGCATGCCGAGCTGCAGGCCACGCTGGCCGCGCAGGATGCGCAGCGCCTGTCGGCCTGGGCCGAGACCCTGGACAGCACCGGCCAGCGCCTGGTGCAGCAATGGGAGCGCAGCGGTGAGGACACCGCCACGCGCCAGCAGCAGATCTGCGATGCGCTGGAGCACACCGCGCGCGATATCGCCGCGCAGGGCCAGGCCCACGCCGGCCAGACCATCGCCGAGATCTCGCGCCTGGTGCAGGCCGCCTCCGAGGCGCCACGCGCGGCGGCCGAGGTGATCGCCGAGCTGCGGCAGAAGCTGTCCGACAGCATGGTGCGCGACACCGCGCTGCTGGAAGAACGCACGCAGCTGCTGGGCACCCTGGAGACCCTGCTGGGCGCGGTCAATCACGCCTCCACCGAGCAGCGCGGCGCCATCGATGCGCTGGTGTCCACCTCGGCCGAGCTGCTCGAACGCGTCGGCGGCCGCTTCACCGACCACGTGCAGGCGCAGACCGGCAAGCTGGGAGAGGTGGCCGAGCAGGTCACCGTGGGCGCGGTGGAAGTGGCCAGCCTGGGCGATGCCCTGGGCGCGGCCGTGCAGCAGTTCGGCGAAACCAGCCAGGCCCTGCTGACCCGCCTGGAGAGCGTGGAAAACGTGCTGGACAAGTCGCTGACGCGCAGCGATGAGCAACTGGCCTACTACGTGGCGCAGGCCAAGGAAGTCATCGACCTGAGCATGCTGGCGCAGCGCCAGATCATCGAGGACCTGCAGCAGGTCGGCGCGCGCCAGGACAAGGCCGGGGCGCAGCCGGCATGAGTGTCGAGCTGGACGACGAGGCCGGCACCTCCGCGCCGGTGTGGGCGGTGTTCGGCGACCTGATGTCGGTGCTGCTGGGCGCCTTCGTGCTGATCCTAGTCGGGGTGATCGCCGTGCAGCTGCAGCTGTCCCAGCAGCTGGACGAAGCGGTGCGGCAGCGCCAGGCCGAGCAGCAGCAGCGCAAGACCCTGGAGCAGGCCCTGGCCGGCCCCCTGGCCGCCGGGCGCGTCACCCTGGTCGATGGCCGCATCGGCATCCGCGGCAACCTGCTGTTCGCGCTGAACTCCGCGCAGCTGCAGCCGGAAGGTCGCGAGGTGCTCAAGACCCTGGCCGGGCCGCTGGTGGAATACCTCAAGGCCCGCAACGAGATCCTGATGGTCAGCGGCTTCACCGACGATCGCCAGGTCAGCGGCAGCAACCGCCAGTTCACCGACAACTGGCAGCTATCCTCCGAACGCGCCCTGACGGTCACGCGCGCGCTGATGGCCGAAGGTGTGCCGGCGCAGTCGGTGTTCGCCGCCGCCTTCGGCGCGCAGCAGCCGGTGGCGGCCAACACCGACGAGGAAGGCCGCGCCAAAAACCGTCGCGTGGAGATCGCGCCGATCCCCCGGCCCAAGCAGCGCGCGGCCGGCGATGGCCGCTGATCGCGCCCGCACCGCGCAGCAGATCGATGTGCTTGCGCAGGCGCAGACCCAGCTGGACGCCTGGCGCCAGGCCGGGGCGGATCGCCATGCGCCCACCCGCTTTGCCTTCCTGTCGGCGCTGACCGCGCGCACGGGCCGGTTGACCGGCAACGCGCGCAAGACGCTGGAGACCAGGCTGACGGCGCTGCTGGAGGAATACGCGGCCCTGCTGTCCGAGGCCAGCGCCAAGGCGCCAAAGGCCGGCAAGCGTGTGCCCCGGCAACCGGCGCAACGCCCGCTGCTGGCGCTGGTCGAGCAGCTCGGCCGCCAGGCGCAGGGACTGCAGGCGCCGGTCGTCGCCGCATCGTCTGCTGCCGTGGAGGCTCCCCAGGCCCCCGCCGAGATGCCGGCGCTGGAAGCGTTCCGCGGCATCTGGAACAGCGTGCGCAGCGAGCGGCAGGTGCGCAGGACACTGGAGCAGGCGCCGGTCGGCGCCGGCCCGCTCAACTCCACCGCGCTCGCGCATCGGGCCATCACCTTGATGCAGGCCTGCTCGCCGGGCTATCTGCAGCACTTCCTGGCCCACGTGGACACGTTGTCCTGGCTGGAGCAGATGCAGCTGGGCGGCGTGCTGGCCACGACCGCCACCGGCAGCGCGGGCGCCGCGCCGGCGAAGAAGCCCGCGCGCAAGGCCACGCGCAGCAGGCGCAAGGCCGCCGACACCGAGCCGGGCGAAAGCTGAGGCGCTTGCCCACGACACCTTGCAGGCGGGCAGCGCGCTAGGCTGATCCTGACACCCAACGCGGTGCGCCAACCCTTCGATCCGAGAGTCCCTTCGATGAAAAGCCTGACTGGCCTGATGCTTCGAGGCTGCGCCTTCCTGCTCGCACTGGCCACCACCTCGGCGAATGCCGCCGAGCCCATCACCGTCTTCGCCGCGGCCAGCCTGAAGGAATCGATGGATGCGGCCGCCACGCAGTACGAGCAGCGCACCGGCACGCCGGTGCGTGTGTCCTACGCCGCCAGCTCCGCGCTGGCGCGGCAGATCGAGCAAGGCGCGCCGGCCGACGTGTTCTTCTCCGCCGACCTGGAGTGGATGGACTACCTGGCCCAGCGCGGCAGGGTCGACACTGCCAGCCGCCACAACCTGCTGGGCAACACCCTGGTCGTGGTCGCGCCCAAGTCCAGCAAGACCTCGGTGGACCTGCGCAAGGCCGGCTCCCTGAAGACCGCGCTCGGCAGCGGCCGCCTGGCCATGGGCCAGGTGAGCAGCGTGCCGGCCGGCAAGTACGGCAAGGCCGCGCTGGAATCGCTGCAGCTGTGGGACGGCGTCTCGACGCAGCTGGCCGAATCGGACAGCGTGCGTGCGGCCCTGCTGTTGGTCTCGCGCGGCGAGGCGCCGCTGGGCATCGTCTATGGCTCCGACGCCAAGGCCGATCCCAAGGTGCGCGTGGTCGCCACCTTCCCCGCCGACAGCCATCCGCCCATCGTCTATCCGGTCGCGGCGCTGAAAGGTACGCAGCCCGGCGCGGAGGCTTTCGTGCGCTGGCTGATCTCGCCGGCCGCCAGGCCAATCTTCATCCAACGCGGTTTTACCGTGCAGCCCTGAGCGGAGGGGACACGCGCAAGCTTGCCCGCGCTGCACTGCGCGCGGCACCCTGTGGCCCTGCGGACAGTCTCCCACTGCAAGCCGATGGAGGACGGCAGTCGCTAGAGATCCAGAACAGGGGCACAGGAGAGGCTGTATGACGGATGAGGATCGGGAAGAGGCATGTAACGCGATCCCGCTGCCGGCGACCCTGGCCACGCTGGTGGAAGGTTATGCATGGGCGCGCGACAAGGTCGGGGAGTCTGGTGGTGCGGTTCACCGACTGCACGGCAAGCGCGGTGCACCTGATCTTTTCCTCAAGCATGGTCGCGGCGCTGTCGCGGGCGACATCACAGACGAAATGGTCCGGCTGCGCTGGCTGGCAGGACACGTTCCGGTCCCCGAGGTCCAAGCCTTCCTCGCCACCCAGGACGAGGCGTGGCTACTGATGACCGCCGTTCCTGGACAGACCGCCTACCAGCTTCTGGAAGCGCACCCTGAGGCCCGCGCAGACATCGTCGATGCGCTCGCCGGATTCCTGCAGCGTCTCCATGCGATCCCGGTCGGCGACTGTCCTTTCACCAGCGACCACGCCTATCGCCTGGCACGGGCGCGCGAGCGCATCGACGCGGGTCTTGTCGATGAAGACGATTTCGACACCGAGCGCGAAGGCTGGACGGCCGCGCAGATCTGGGAGGCAATGCAGAAGCTGCTGCCGTTGCCGCCCGATCCTGTGGTCACCCATGGCGATTACTCGCTGGACAACATCCTGATGATCGATGGCCAGGTCACCGGCTGCATCGACGCCGGCAGGGTGGGTGTCGCCGACCGCTACCAAGACCTGGCGATCCTGTGGAACTGTCTCGGCGAGTTCGACATGTCCCTGCAGAAGCGATTCCTCGAACGCTACGGCAGCGTCGTCGTCAATGAGCGCAAGCTGCAGTTCCATCTCATGCTGGACGAGATGTTCTGAGCCGGCGCAGCTGGGCAGCCCCGATGCCTGGAAGGAGCCCTCCCATGGGACACCCATGCGGTGAACCCACGGGCGGTGCCGCATGGAGGCCCCCTTCCACGGGTGGATGGCGGTGCCGCTGGCGTTTGCCGCAGTCCACCGCTGAAGTTCAACTGACCTACTTCAGATAGCTCTTGAGGATGCCGGCGATGTCCTCCACCGCCGATTCGCGGCTGGCGGCATCGTCCGGGCCGGCGACGTGGTGGCGCAGGTGCTCGCTCAGCAGCTCCACCATCAACCCGTGGGAGGCGCCGCGCACTGCCGCGACCTGGGTGAGCAGCGCGGTGCAGTCCAGTTCGTCAGGTGCGGGCGCGGACAGCGCTTTTTCTAGCGCTTCGACCTGCCCCTTCATTCGCCGGATGCGGGCCAGCAGGCGGGCGCGGTCATGATTCAGATGTGCCATGCAGTACCTCCCGGGGGTATTCCATGTACCCTGTGGGGGTATCTTACGCGAGCGCCCATCCTGCCATGTCCACGCACGCCATCGCCGCCAGCCGCCGCCACTCCCACGCCTTCGGCAGTGGCAATCCCCTGGCCGAAGCCAACACCCGCCGCGCAGTGGCGCTGACGGCGATCATGATGGTGGTGGAGATCGTCGGCGGCTGGGTGCTGAACTCCATGGCGCTGCTGGCCGATGGCTGGCACATGAGCTCGCACGCGCTGGCGCTGGGGCTGGCCTTGTTCGCCTATGCCTTCGCCCGACGTCACGCCGACAACGCCCGCTTCGCCTTCGGAACCTGGAAGGTGGAAGTGCTGGGCGGTTACTCCAGCGCGATCCTGCTGCTGTGCGTGGCGGTGCTGATGGCGGTGCAGTCCATCGAGCGCTTCGTCGCGCCCAAGCCGATCCACTACCAGGAAGCCATCGTCATCGCCGGCATCGGCCTGCTGGTCAACCTGGTCTGCGCCTGGTGGCTGCGCGACAGCCACTCGCACTCGCACTCGCACGGCCATGGACATGGACATGGACATGGCCACGGGCACGGGCACGGGCACGGGCACGGGCACGATCATGCCGGCCATGCGCATCAGGATCTCAACCTGCGCGCGGCCTATCTGCACGTGGTGGCCGATGCCGCCACCTCGGTGCTGGCCATTCTGGCCCTGGTGGTCGGCATGCTGTGGGGCCTGACCTGGATGGACCCGCTGATGGGCATCGCCGGCGCGGTGCTGGTCACCGTCTGGGCCTGGGGCCTGTTGCGCAGCACCGCGCGTGTGCTGCTGGATGCGGAGATGGATACTCCGGTGGTCGAGGAGATCCGCGAGGTCATCGCACAGGATCCGCACGAGGTGGCCATCAGCGACCTGCATGTCTGGCGCGTGGGCGCCGAGCGCTACGCCTGCGTGATCAGCCTGGTCACGCCCGCCGACCTGGATGCCGACTACTTCCGCCGGGCGTTGCAGGTCCACGAGGAACTGGTGCACGTGACGGTGGAAGTGCACCGGCCCGCCAGCCTGGCGCTCGCGCATTGAGCGCGCGACGCGGAAGGCATCCCTGGGTCCGGGGCACTGCGGCGGCGGGACGCGATGTCGCGCGCGGGGTTGGATTGGTGAACTGTTGATCGAGTTGGCGAGGCTGTGGATCGGCTTGTTCGGTGGGTCCGTGGTGGAAGGGTGAGGCGTCTTCCACCCTACGGGGTTGCGCCCATGGGGAGCTGGTGAGGTGTCCGTGCTGGGCGCAACGACGCTGCGGCCTTGCTAGGGCCGCGCTGATCCGGCGCCGTCTTCGGTCGCGGTGGCCTGGGGCAGCAGCCGCTCGGCGATCTCCAGCAGCGCGCGCAGCCGATCCATGTGGCGAAGGTCCTGGTGATAGCCCACCCAGACCTGGCGACTGGGCGGCTGCCCGAACTGGTCGATGCGCTGCAGCCCGTCCACGCCTTCGGCCAATGGCCGCGGCAGTACCGCAACGCCCTGGCCCCTGCGGCACATCTGCGCCTGGACGCTGCGGCTGGTGCTGGTGAAGGCACGCCTGGACTGCGGGAAGCGGTCCAGCAGCCAGCCGACATCGGGAAAGTGCGCCTGTGCCGAGTTCATGAGGATCAGGGGGACCGATCCGGGGTCCTGACGCACCGCATGCGCGGTCTCGGCTGATCCGTACAGGCCGTAAGGCATGGTCATCAGGCGACGCTGCACGATGTCCGGCTCGCTGAAGGGCACGATGCGAAAGGCCACGTCGGCCTCGCGACGGGACAGGTCCAGCAAGCGGTAGCTGGCGATGATTTCAGGCACCACGGCAGGATGCAGGCGCCTGAGTTCGACCAGGACCGGCGCCAGGACGTAGGCGGCGAACCAGTCCGCCGATGAGATCCGCAGGATGCCTTCGAGCCGGGCATGGTTGCCCGCCAGGCGCCGCTCCATGGACAGGGCCGCCTCCTCCATGGCGTGGGCCAGGGACAGCACCGCATCGCCCGCATCGGTGAGCACCAGCCCGTCCCTGGTCCTGCGAAACAAGGGTTGCTCGGCCTGCGCTTCCAGCACCCTGATCCGGCGCCCGACGGTGGGATGACTGACGCCCAGCGCGCGTGCGGCCTCGCCCAGCGACTTGCCGCGCACCACCGCCAGGAAGATCCGGATATCGCTCCACTCCATGCCGAGATCCCGTTCAAAAATGCACGCCGAATATGCAGGAATGACAGTGCCCAGACAATCCTGCAAGGGGCACCATGCACCTGCCCTCCAGCGAGGGCGCGCGAGCACAGGACATGCGCCTTGCGCCACGCCCTGCGCCTGGTCCTCTCCACGCGCGCTCGCTGCAAGGCCCTCGCAACGCTGGCCAGCGCCTCGGTCGCAGCCGGCTTCACATGGAGCCACCTCACATGAGCAGATTGAACGAGAAGGTCGCCCTGGTCACGGGCGCATCCAAAGGCATCGGCGCGGGGATCGCGCGCCGCCTGGCACGCGATGGCGCCAAGGTGGTCGTCAACTACGCCGCCAGCGCGCGCGATGCGCAAAGCGTGGTCGCCGAGATCACCGCCGCCGGAGGCCGCGCGATCGCGACACGCGCCGATGTCCGCATCAAGGCCGAGGTCGATGCGCTCATCGCCTCGGCCATCGCCGAGTTCGGCAGGCTGGACATCCTGGTCAACAATGCGGGCAGGTACCAGTTCGCCAAGGTCGAGGACAGCACCGAGGCGCTGTATCGCCAGCAGTTCGACCTCAACGTGCTGGCCCCGCTGCTGGTCACCGGCGCAGCCGTGCCGTTCCTGAAGCAAGGCGCCAGCATCATCAACATCAGCTCCTTCGTCACCCGGATCCTGCCGAGCGAAAGCGCGATCTACAGCGGCACCAAGGGGGCCATCGACGCCATCACCGGCGTGCTCTCGCGCGAGCTGGGCCCGCGCGGCATCCGCGTCAATGCGGTCAATCCCGGGCTGATCGAAACCGACGGGACCCACGCCAACGGCGTGATGGGTTCGGACTTCCGGGCCTGGAACGAGCAACAGACGCCGCTGGGCCGGATCGGTCAGGTCGAGGACATCGCCTCGATCGTGTCCTTCCTCGCCTGCGATGACGCCGGCTGGGTGACGGGCGAATGCATCGTCGGGTCAGGCGGCATGCGCTGACTGCACGTCATCTCCACCGTCGCGACGGCAACGCTGACCGCTCTCAAGCACGACGTCTCGCGCTTGTCCTGCGCGTTCCAGCGCCAGGCGCCCGTTGCCCGCGTCGAGCACGCACGGTGGCGTCGGCAACGCGGGCCAAGGCCGGCGCCTTTTGCTCGCAGCTTTTGGAGTCCAAATGAACACCTCCCTTCCCGCTCCGGAGATGGAGCGCGTCGACCCGCGCCGCTGGGCCGCCCTTTGCGTGCTGCTGGCGGGGACCCTGCTGCCTCCGCTGGATTTCTTCATCGTCAACGTCACCCTGCCCAGCATCCGCTCCGATCTGCGTGCATCGACCGACGTGGCGCAGCTGGTGGTGTCGGTGTACGCCATCGCCTACGCGGTCACCCTGATCCTGGGCGGTCGGTTGGGCGATCTGTTCGGACGCCGACGCGTCTTCGTGATCGGCATGCTCGGCTTCGGGCTGGCATCGGCGCTGTGCGGGTTCGCACCGTCGACCGACGTGCTGGCCCTGGGCAGGCTGCTGCAGGGCGTCTCGGCGGCGATCATGGCGCCGCAGTCCCTGGCCTCGATCCACGCCTTGTTCCCGGACCACGAGAAGCATCGTGCGCTGGGTTTGTACGGTGCGACCTTCGGCCTGGCCTCGGTGGGCGGGCAGGTGCTGGGCGGACTGCTGGTCTCGGCCGATCTGTGGGGGCTGGGCTGGCGCAGTGTGTTCCTGATCAATGTCCCGGTCATCGCGCTGGCGGTCCCGGCCGCGGCGATCCTGGTGCGCGAGACCCGGGGCGAGGACAACGGCAGGGTGGATGTGCCGGGCACGCTGCTGCTGGCCTTGGGCGTGCTTGCGCTGGTGGTGCCGCTGATCGAAGGACGCGAACGCGGGTGGCCCTGGTGGAGCCTGGCCATGCTGGCGCTGAGCCCGTGTCTGCTTGCCGTGTTCTGGCGCCTGGAGCAGCGCCGCGAGCGCCTGGGCCGTTCGCCGCTGGTGCCGCCCTCGGCCATTTCGGCCGCGCCCGGGCTTGCCCTGGGCCTGCTGGCGGCGGCCCTGCTGTATGCCGTGGCGGCCTTCTTCCTGACCTTTGCGGTGTATCAGCAGGCCGGATTGGGCCATGGCGCCCTGGCCGCCGGGCTGGCCGTGCTTCCGCTGGGGATCGGCCAGGTGCTTGGGCCGGCGTGCGGTGTGCGGCTGGTGCGCCGGCTGGGACCGCGCGTGGCCAGCTTCGGCATGGGCCTGGAAGTGGCGGGTCTGCTCGCGGCCGCAGGCTTGGCGGCGCTGGGCGCCCCCGCGTGGCTCCCCGTACCCCTGCTGTTGATCGGCCTGGGACAGGGCATCGCGCTGCCGGCCGTAGTGCGCCTGAACGTGGACCTGGTTGCGCCGCGCTGGGCCGGCCTGGCGGCCGGGTTGGTCAGCGCGGCGCTGCAACTCGGGGCCGCCCTGGCCGTGGCGCTGATCGGCGGCGTGTTCTTCTCGCTGGCGCCCGACGGCGCACGCGCCGATCAGGTCGCCTCGGGCTTTGCCGTCGCCTGCCTCATGATCGGCATCGCCATTGGGATGGCGGCAGTGCTTGCCAGGCGGTTGGCCGCGCCCTGAGGCGCAGGGGCTGCCCCTGCGCCTGTCGGCCAACGGGTTGCTTACTCGGCGCGGTCCACCACCAGCCGCACTTCGACGCGACGGTTCGGCAGCAGGCATTCCAGCAGCGCCACGCGCGGTCGCACGTCGGCGCATTGCTGCACCTGCTGGGTGTCGCCGCGGTACGCATAGCCGATGCGCTCGGCCGGCACGCCGCGCCCGATCAGCAGCTCGCGCACGGTGCGCGCGCGGCGCTCGGACAGGCGCTGATTGTCGGCGTGGCCGCGCCCGTCCATCCGGTCGGCGTGGCCGACCAGGTCCACCTGTTGCAGGACCAGCTTCTCTTCGGCGATGCGCGCCAGCGCGCGGTCCAGGCTCTCCAGCGAATGGGTGCGGATGTCCTGGTAGCCATCGCGATCGAACTCGAACAGCACGTTGGCCACCAGCGGGATCGGCGCGGCCGCCGGCGTGTCCGGCCGCTCCGGTCCACGGCACTGGCGCGCCAGCGCCTCGGCGTCGTTGACCATGTCCTCGGCGATCTGGATGTAGGGCTTGGCATGACGCCACTGCTGCTGGTTGAACTCGTTGCCCGCGTGCACCAGCTCGACCTCGCCACAGGCGGCGGCCTGCTGCGCGCAGCTGAAGCCGTCCGCGCCCTGCAGCGTGCGCAGGCGTTGCCACAGGTCATCGCGCAGGTACTTGGCGTTGTTGACCAGCGGCGTGTCGGTGGGGATCGTCGCGGCGCCCTGCTCCATCAGTCGCACCAGCTTCTCCGATTCGCCCAGGGCCTCCTGCGGGAACGCGCTGCGATCGTTGCGGGTGTACTCGTGGAAGGACACGTCCAGCCAGCACTGCGCCTTGGACAAGGCGTAGTCGCGGACCGGGCGGCCGCCATCGTTGAGCGCCTGGATGCGGTCCTGCACGGACTGGTAGCCCTGCAGGTCCGCGGCGATGGCCTCGTCGCTGATGCGCTGCTGCTGCGGGCGCAGCTGCACCTGCGCGTGGCCGCTCAGGCAGGCGCCGAGCAACACGGTGGCGGCCACGGCGCGGGACAGGACGGAGCGGGAGTGGGTGGTGATCATCATGGATTCCTCAGCGCGCCGGATCGCGGTAACGGACCGGGTCCCGGCGGAACAGGTCTTCATCGAACTTGAAGCGCAGGCGCAGGAACGCGCCCTGCTGCGTGTACTCGTAGCCGGACAGGTCGCGGTCGCCCGCGAACCCGGACCAGTTGTAGCCGGCCGACAGCCACAGGTTCTGCCGCAGCAGGCGCCCCACCTCCAGGCCGTAGCCGTACTGGGTGGCGCCAAGCTGGCCGCGGAAGACCGAGCCGAGCACGCCGATGTCCCAGTGCTCGGTGATGTCGTAGACCACGCGGGCAGACACCAGTACCGCATCGAAGCGGCTGTCCACGCGGCCGCCATCGGCATAGGCGAAGCGGTCCTGTTGCCACTTGCCGGCCACGCGCCCGGTCAGCCACCACGGCCGCGACGGATGCCAGTCGGCATGCGTGGAGACGATGTGGGCGCGCGTGCGGATGTCCTGGCTGCTGCCGTCCACCGCCTGCCCGTCCAGCAGGGTCAGCCCGCTCTCGTCGCGCTCCAGCTTGTACTCGTAGCGGGCCAGCGCGTTGATCCGGTTGGTGTCGGTATCGCGGTAGGCCACGCCCAGCTGGAAGCGGTTCTGCAGCACGTCCCCACGCGCGGCGTAGTCGGTCTGCAGCAGGTAGTTGCGGCCCAGCAGGGTCCAGTCGCGGCTGAGCTTGCGCGCCAGCATGAACTGCACCAGGGTCGTGTCGAAGGCCTCGTCGGCCTCGGTGTCGGGCACGTCATCGCTGATGCGGTGCTCCACCCGCACCGAGCCGCGCCACAGCGGGTTGGCGCTGTAGTCCAAGGCCATCGCAAGGCCGGTAGCATCGCCGGTGTTGCCGTCGTACACCTTGACGTGCTCGGCCGAGCTGCTCAGGCGCAGGCCCTGGCGCACATCCCAGGTGTTGCGGATGCCGGAAGCGGCCTGCACGTCGCGGCCACTGATCGCATCGCGCAGGCGGTACTCGGAGAACGCCTGAGTGTCGCGCACATAGCTGCTGTCGATACCGAACACCAGCGCATCGGCTTCACGATCGGTAGTGGTAATGCCGTAGCCACTGGTCAGACCGGTCTGCTTCTCGTAGCGGCCGTACAGGCGGGTGCGCTCCAGCACCTGGTAGTCGGCGCCAGCGGCGATGCGGTTGCGGTCTTCACCGGCCACGCTCTGCTCGTACTCGGCGCCCAGCGAGAGTTTCTCGCCGACCCGATAGCCGGCGCCAAGGCGGGCGCTGTCCGATTCCAGGCGGGTGCCGATCGGCAGGTCGCTGGCCAGGCCGGTGACCGCGCTGCTGGAACCGATCACCGGCAGGCCGGTCAGCGGATCCAGCGGCTGCTGGCCATAACCCAGTGCGCCGCCGCCCGCGCCGGTGGCGAAGCCGCCGGTCAGGCCGCCGCTGTTGCCGTAGCCCAGGCCCGAGGACCACGGCGAATACGCGCCGACGGTTTCGCGGATCGAGCGCACGCCCAGGTCCAGGGTGAGCCGCTCGGTGGCGCCCACGCGCACGCCGGCACCGCCGGCATCGCGCTTGCCGCCGTCGGGGTTGCGGTCCTCGCTGCGCAGGCCTTCGGCGTACAGCTCGACCCGCTCGGTCAGGTGGTAGCCGAGCTTGCCGTTGTATTCGCCACGCCCGCCATACAGCGGCGAGGCCGGGTTGTTGAAGGCCGGGTCGGTGCGCGCGGCAAACAGGTTGGCCTCGAGCTTGTCGCCGTCATGGCCGAACTCCACCCGCCAGGCATCGCCCTCCACCCGGCCGCTGAGATCCTGCAGGCCCGGTGTGGCGACCTGGTTGATCGAGTTGGTGTTGATCTCGCCCTGCGTGCGCGCGAACTCCACCGCCAGCGAAGTGTTGGCGCCGAAGCGATAGCCGGCATTGACGCTGCCCATGCGGAAGGCGGCGAAGGGGTTGCGGTCATCCACCACCGACCCACCCACTTCCAGCGCATCGGTCAGCCGCAGCTGGCCATCGGCCCCGTACACCCAGAAACGCTCGGTGCCCTGGTCCAGCTCGTAGGTGATGCGCAGCGTGACCGGGTTGAGGTTGCTGTCGAACATCGGCAGGAACTGGTTGAGCAGGATGCGCCCGGAGAACGGCTCGAAGCTGTAGTCCACCAATCGCGCCAGCGGCTGCACCGAAACGATGCGCGAAGGCTGGTTGCGGTCGCGCACCACCACCTCTACCCGCTCGCTGCCTTCCAGCACCGCATTGTTGCGCAGCGCGTACGGGCCGCTGCCCTGGCTGGCGAACTCCTCGATCACCTGGCGCAGGGAGTCCTGCATGGCGAACACGTTGCTGCGCACGCGTTCGTTTTCGTAGTGCCAGCCCAGGCCGGTGGCGGTGCGGTTGTAGGTGCCCAGGCTGCGCTGCGGCACCTGGCTGCGCGCGCCGATGCCGGTCGCGGTGGCCAGCGTGTCCCCGGTCTGGAAGTCGCCGTACAGCAGGTAGCTGCGCTGGTTGTCCACGCGCACGTACAGCCGCTCGGCCGAACGCGCATCGAAGCCGCGCAGCGAGGCATCGCCGTAGACCGGGTAGTACTCCTCCGGCTGGATGTCGCGCAGCAGGCGCCCACGCACCTGCTTGTCCGAGTCGTAGGCAGCGGTGAGCAGGTACTGCCCCTTGATCCGTCCCTTGACGAAGAACGCAGTGCGCGCGGCGGCATTGGCCTTGCCGTTGTTGAACTGGCGCTCCCAGCGGCGGATGTCGCGCTCGAACACGTCGTCGTGGTCGACCGGGGCGATCAGCCCGCTGTTGTCGCGGCGGCGGAAGTTGATCACGCCCTCGATCAGGCCGGTGGCGATCATCTCGCGCATTTCCGGCACGAACCCGATCGTGCCCTCGGCGCTGTGGCCGCCGGCGCTGACGCGCAGCACCACGTCCTGCGGCTGGTCCGGGGCGAGCAGGTCGAACTCGGCCACGCCATCGCGCACCGGCAACTGCACGCCTGGGGTGACCCTGTCGGCATCGGCCGCGCCCGGGCCCAGCTCGTCGGTGCGCGAGCCTGGCAGCAGGATGCGCCCGCCGGTGTGCTCGATGGTGGCAAAGCGCTCGCCCTGCAGCGGCTGACCGGCAGCGTCGAGCAGGCGCACGGTGACGTGCACCGGGCTCTGGCCATCGGCCGGCGCGCCGTCGCGGTCCACCTCCACCACCACCTGGTCCATGCCCTGCGCGGTCTGCGCAGCGCGCGGGGACAGGGTGCGCGCGGCGGCATCGGCGCTGCCCGGCGTGCGCGGATACAGGTTGCCGGCCTCGCCCAGCACTGGGGTGAAGCGGCTGCTGCCGACCGATTGCTGTGCCATGGCCGGCAACGCGGCCAGCGCGCAGGCCAGCAGAGTCAGCCGCGGCAGGCGGCGTGCGCTCACGGGCCGGCTCATGGCTGCACCTCCGCCGAGGCGGCCGCATCGGGCGGCGGCGTGCCGCGCGGTTTGACGATCGGCGCCTGCGCCGGTGAGTCGGTGCCCTGCTGCGGGGCGCGCAGCGGCTTGCTGGTGAAGCGCAGCGGCGCATGCCCGGTCTCGGTCTCCGGTGCGCGCACCTCGCCCTGCGTGCGCCGCGCCTTGACCTGCTCGATCACCGGGTTGGAGCAGCTGCCTTCGACGAAGTCGGCGCGATGCAGCTCGCCGTTCTTGAGATCGATGAACAAGCTGTCGGCATCGCCCAGGTTGCGGTTGCTGCTGGTGGTCAGGCGCGCGCCGACCGGCAGCGTGGAGGCGTCAACCTTCAGCGTGTGGCTGTTGGGCGGCAGGCCGCAGTAGCTGTACTTGCCTTCCGAGTCGCTGATCAGCCAGGTGCCGTCCTCGAAGTACAGGCGCACGCCGGGGATGCCCAGCTCCTCGCGGTCCTGCACGTGGTTGACGTTGCAGTCCACGAAGATCTTGCCGAGCACGCAGCCCTCGTCGGCGAACACGCCACCGGTGACGCGCACGCGGTACTGGGCCTGGTTGGACGGCAGCGCACCGGGGCGCGGCTGCAGCGTGACCGGGTCCAGGCAGCCGCCTTTGATCGAGCAGCCGTGGGCCTGGGCGCGGTTGATGCCATCGCCCTGCTGTGCGCCCACGCCGACCCGCACGCGGTAGCTCAGCGCGATCTGCTGGCCGACCTGGATGGGACCTGCGCTGAAGCCCAGGGTCGGGCCGGGCGTGCCCAGCGGCTCGGGCACGGCCACGCCGTTGGCGCGTGCGGTGCCGGCGATGTAGGTGAAGCCGCGCGGCAGGCGGTCGACCACGTTGACCGACTGCAGCGGGCTGCCGGCGGTCTGGCGGATGGTGATGGTGTATTGCACGGTGTCGCCCACTTCGGCGGTCTGGCGGTCGCCGGTCTTGGTGATGGCCAGACCGGTGGCCACGGCGGTATCGAGCGGAATGTGGTTGTGCACGATGCCGGCGGTGCCCGAGCCGGAGAACACACGCAGGTAGTACTGGGTGGCGGTGCCGACCGGACCGGTCGGCGCCAGCGCATTGGGCTGCACCTGGTAGTTGCTGCCCACCGCACCGGGCGGGGACAGCGCACCGGCTTCGGCCGGGATCAGCGTGGAGGCGAAGACGTAGCCGCCCGGCGGGGTCACCGTCAGCGCGAACTCGCACCGCGCCGGCGCGGCCGGGCCAAACAGGAACTGGTAATAACCGTCGCTGCCGACCGTCATGGACACCGCGTTGCCTTCGATGCGGTAGCCGCCGGCCACGGTGTTGAGCAGGCTGGTGGCCGGGTCGTAGCCGGCGCAGACGCCCACCGGGGCCAGGGTGACGATGGCGCCGGGCACCGGGTCGCGGGTGACCGCGTCGTAGACCACGCCGGAAGGGTCCACCGGCAGGCTCTGCTGCGGCAGGTTCTCGCCGGCCTTGAGCACCACTTCCAGCTGGCTGATGCCGCCGTCGCTGACGCGACACGAGCTGGTGCCGCCATTGGCGATGGCCGCATCGGCCGCGCACGGCGCCGCCGCGCCGGCCGCGGTCTCGCCGCTGACCGGGAACGCCCAGATCACTCCGGAGCTGGGGTCGCGGAAGCGGATGTGCCACTTCTGCCCGGGAATCACATCGCCGAAGCGATAGCCGCCGTCGGCGCCGCTGAGCGTGGTCTTGGCCACCTGGCCGCTGCTGGGGTCGACCAGTTCGACGATCCAGTTCTGCAGGCGGCGGTCGCCCCCATCGAGCAGGGTGTCGTCGTTGCCGACGTCGAACCACACCGTGCCCGACACCGAGGCCGCCAGCTGCACCTGCGTGGGCAGGCGACAGGCGTTCTGGGTGATGGCCGGGTCGCATACCGGCAGCTGGGTCACATCGCCCTCGAACGCGCTGCGTTCGGCCGGCGTGGGGCCATGCACGGCGTCTTCGCCGCCGCCCTGCACCAGCACCGCGTTGTTGACCGGGCTGCCGGTCGCCGCCGCCGCGGCCACCGCGACCTGCACCTGGATGCGCTCGCTGGCGCTCTGCCCGGAGGCGATCACCGTGCTGGCCTCGCAGCTGAAGCGGTCGGCACCGACCGCGCCGGTGCAGGTCCAGCCGTTGCCCGTGGGCAGCGCGACCAGGGTCATGCCCGCCGGCAGGCGGTCCTGCACCTGGTACACGCCCACGGTCGGGCGCGGGCCGATATTGCGCACGCTGATGGTGTAGCGGGCGGTGTTGTTGACCGTGAACCTGACCGGATCGGCGAGCTTGCTGACGACCAGGTCCGGCGTATTGGCGATCTCACCGAAATTGTTGTCGATGGACTGCGCGCCCGGCGCCAGCACCACTGCGGCGATGGCCGAGGGCAGGGTCTCGCGCGCGGTGGCAGTGCCGCGCGGCACGCCGCCGACGGTGCCGGCGCTGGTGATGCCGTTGCGGGTATCGGCAGGCTGCTCCGGCTCGGTCACCGTGTAGGTGCCCGGGCGCAGATTCTCGAAGCGGTACTGGCCCTGCGCATCGGTCTGCACGCTCAGTTGCACGGCAGCGCCCAGGTCGTCGGTGCCGGTCAGCACCAGGCGCACGTTGGCGATGCCCGCCTCGTCGCTGCCGACCACGCCGTTGTCGTCGTTGTCGTAGTACACGCGGCCGGACAGCGTCGCCGCGGCCACTTCGCCGAAGTCGTAGTGCAGGCCGACCTGGTTGGCGCCCAGCACGATGCCGGCGATCGCCGAGGGCACGGTGCCCACGCCCGTGGCGGTGCCGCCCTTGTCGCCAGGTACGGTCCTGCCGTTGAGGGTGCCAGCCGGCTGGCTGGGCTCGGTCACCGCGTAGGTGCCCGGCAGCAGGCCGATGAAGCTGTAATTGCCGCTGGCGTCGGTGCGGGTGGTCAGGTTGACCGCCTGGCCATTCTGGTCGGTGCCGGTCAGGACCAGCTCGACATCGGCCAGGCCGGTCTCGCTGGTGTCGATCACGCCATCGTTGTCGTCATCGCGCCACACCCGTCCCTGGATCGCGCTGCCGCTGGGGTTTTCGCCGAAGTTGAACTCGGTGCCGTCCAGGCCCGCGCCCAACTGGATCTGCGAGATGCGGTCGGTGCTGGCCGCGTCCGGGCCGCCGGGTGCGGCCACCGCGGTACCGGCCACGCAGCTGCCAGGCGCGCAGGCCGCGCCGCCGATCTGGCCGGGATTGGTCGCGCTGGGACGGTTGCTGTACTGCCCGGCCGGCAGCGGCTCGCGCACGCTGTAGCTCAGGGTCGGGTCCAGGTCGTCGAAGCGATAGGCGCCGTTGCCATCGGTGCTGGTGGTGGCCAGCACGGCACCGGTGAGGGCATCGAGCAATTCCACGGTGGCGCCGGCGATGGCCGGGTCGCTGCCATCGCGCACATTGTTGAAGTTGAGGTCCACGTAGACCCGCCCGGACAGGCTGGGGCGACGCACCTCCGGGAAGTCGTAGCGCACCGCCGCGTCGGCCACGCCCACCGGGATGGCCGCATAGCTGGAATTGGGGCTGCCCGCGGCATAGCTGCCGCCCAGCGACGGTGCGCTGGGGCCGGCGGCCGGCGGATCCACCGGGCCATTGCGATAGCCGCTGGGCTGGGTCTGGGTCAGCGTGTAGCCGCCCGCCCCGGCCGCGGCCAGGTCGTCGAAGCGGTAGCTGCCGTCGGCGGCCGTGGTGGTGCTGCGGTTGACCGCATTGCCATAGGCATCGGTGCCGCTGAGCACGAGGGTGACGCCGGCGATGCCGGGTTCGCCGCCCTGGCGCACGCCGCCGTTGCCGCCGGCGCGGTCGCGGTCCTCGAACACCGCGCCGGCCAGCGAGGCGCGCGTGACCAGGATCGGCACGGTGGAAGTGTTGTTGCCGGGGACGCGATCGACCTGCTCGGTGGCGATGGTCGCGGTGTTGTTGATCGCCGTGGCACCCGGATAGCTGTCCCAGCGCACCGGCACCACCACGCGCAGCCTGCCGCCGACGGTGACATCGCCCAGGGTGCAGGTCAGCGTGTTGGAGGCCTGGGTGCAGCTGCCGCTGCCATTGGGTACTTCGCCACCGCCACCGCCGGGGACCGGCCCCTTCTTCTGCCAGGTGGCCTGGCCCACCAGCGTCAGGCCGGCCGGCAGCGTGTCGCTGACCACCGTGCCGGTGCCGTTGAGCGGGCTGCTGCCGCTGCGGTCGCGCGACAGGCTGGCGCCAGGACCGTTGTTGACCGCATCGATGACATAGAAGAACGGCTGGCGCAGGCCCACCGCGGTGGCATTGGCCGGCAACGCCACGTCCGGATCGGCGTCGGGCGCGGTGGTGATCACGCGCTTGCTCACGCCCACGTCGGCCGAAGCGCGAATCGTGGTTTCCTGGGTGGCGACGTTGTTGGCGGTGTTGGTGTCGGCCTCGGCCGAGCTGGCCTCGGCCCGGTTGGTGACCGTATCGCCGGTCGCGCTGGGCGGGGTGTCGTAGCGATAGCGCAGGTACAGCGTGCTGGTCTGGCCGGAGGCGACCACACCGGCGACGTTGTTGCTGAAGCCGATGCCGGGCATCACGCAGTCCAGCACCAGCGGCGCGCCCACGGTGGGGTTGCTGCCGGCGGTCACCGCGCATGCGGCGGCATTGAAGGTGCCGGTGGGCGTGGCCGCCGCGCCGATGAAGGTCACCGTGCGGCCGGCCGGCGGGGTGAAGGTGTCGGCCAGGCGCACGTCGGTGGCCACCGAGGGACCGTTGTTGCGCACGGTGACGCGGTAGGTGATCAGGTTGGCGGCCGGATTGATGGCGTCGTAGCCCAGCGGGTCCACGCCACCGGTGAAGCCGGTGTCCACCTTGTTGGTGATCAGGTCGACCTGGCCAGCCTCGAACGGCAGCTGCGCGCTCTTGCTGTCGTCGCTGGTGTCGGTGTTGAAGTCGTAGGTGTTGCCGTTGCCGTCGGTGCCGGCGGTGGCATCGCCCACGCCATCGTTATCCAGGTCGATCACGAAGTCGGCGATGTTGTCGAACTGGCGACCGGTGTTGCCGACGTTGACGTTGGGCCGGATCACCACCTGCAGCGTTTCGGTCTGCAGGTTGGTCATCGAGGGCAGCGCCGGGCACTGCACGCTCACCTGCGCCGGCGCGCCGGTGGGGTTGGCGTAGGAGTTGCCGCCGGCCGTGGCGGTCACGGTGACGCCCGCGCCGGCCGTGGCGGTACAGGTGCGCGTGCCGGCGCCGGTGCGCTGGGCGGACACCAGCACGAAGCCCGAGTCGTTGGCCGGCAGGGTGAACACGTCGCGGAAGATCACCCCCGGCACCGTGGACGGGCCGTTGTTGAGGTAGGACATCGCGTAGGTGGTGTTGACGCCGGCGCGGCCCGGGGTGCCCGAAGAGATCGTCTTGGCGGTGGTGGTCACGTTGGCCACGCGCGCGATGCGGATCCAGTCCGAGGCCTGGTTGTTGCTGCCGTTGAGTTCGCCCACCGACCCGGCCACGGCCGGATCGATACCGACCCCGGCGGTGTTGCAGAACGCGCCGGTGATGGCCACCCCGCCGCAGGTGCCCGCAGGCTGGTTGAAGCTGTCGAACAGCGCGCGCTTGACCTGGATGACGATCTGCGCGCTGGCGCCGTTGGCCAGCGCGGTGGTGCCCGAGCGGCACACCACCGACGCGTTGTTGATGCCGCAGTTCCAGCCGGCCGGCGTGGTGGTCACGGTGATCTGCGTGCGGCCGCTGACGAAGCCGGGCACGGTGTCGTTGACCACCACGCCGGTGGTGCTGTCCGGACCGTTGTTGGTCACCGTCAGGGTGTAGCTGAGCGTGTCCTGGTTGGCCGCCAGCACGTTGTCGCCATCGCCCGGCCCATTGGTCTGCTTGGCGATGGACAGGTCGGCGCGCTCGTCGGTGGTGCGGGTGCCCGCGCCGGAGCAGTCGTTGCCGGTTTCCGGATCGCGGTCGATGCCGTTGCCGGTGAGGGGCTCGATCGAGCCGCCCGAGCCGCCGGTGCAGGCGTTGTTGAGCAGGTTGGCCGCCGAGCTGCGCGCGCGGGTCAGCAACTGCAGGGTCGGCGCCTGTGCGCCCACCGCCAGCGGCAGCGCACCGGCACCCAGGTCGCAGGTCGCGTGCTGCACGCCACCGCCGCCATAGGCCCGGTCCACCACGCAGGTCCACGCCCCGGCAGTGTAGGTCACGCCCGGCTGGGCCACGCTGCCGTCAGGCTGCAGCAGCTCCTCGCCACTGGCCAGCGTATCCACCACCTGCACCTGGCCGGTCGCCGCGCGCGGGCCCAGGTTGCGGACCACGATGTTGCTGGTCATGCGGCTGTCCAGGTCGCTGCCGGTGCCGCTCCACACCGGCACCAGCGCCGGGGTCTTGGTCTTGTTCAGCGACAGGTCCGCGCCATCGGCAAGCACGGTGAAGGTGACGCTGCCGGTGTTGTCGGCGTTGTTGGCATCGGGCGTGTCGGAACTGACCGTGGCGCTGTTGGTGACATCGCCGCTGCTGTTGGTGCCCGAGGCCGGCACCGTGCTTGCGATGGTGAAATCGGCCACCGCGCCCACCGCCAGGCTGCCGTTGAGCGCGCAGCTGCGGGTGGCGTCGCCGTTGCTGTTGGTGCAGGTCCAGCCGGCCGGCGCGGTGCCGCCGGTGACCAGGAAGCCGGTCGGCAGGTTGTCCACGAAACGCGGATTGACCGCCGCGCTGGGGCCCTGGTTGCGCACCTGGATGTTGAAGGTCACCGGCTGGCCGGAGATCGCCGGCGAGGGGTTGACGCTCTTGCTCAGCGCCAGGTCGGCGCCAGCGGTGACCGTGGTGGTCACGCTGCCGGTGTTGTTGTCCGGCTGCGGGTCCGGCGTGCCGCCGGCTTCCACCCGCGCGGTGTTGACGATGTTGCCGCTGGCCGCGGTGACGCGCGCGCGGAAAGTGAAGCTGCTGCTGCCGCCGTTGGCCAGCGCACCGGCGTGGGTGGCGGTCATGGTGCCGCTGTTGAAGGTCCAGCCGCTGCCGCTGAAGCTGTTGGCCACGTACTGCACCGCGGCCGGCATGGTGTCGATCACGCGGAAATTGGCCGAGGCGCTGGGCCCGGCGTTGCGCACGGTGACGGTGTAGGTGACCTGGGCGCCGGCCACGACCGGGTTGGGCGTGGCGGTCTTTTCCACGCTCAGATCGCCCGCGGATTCCAGCGTGGTCGCTTCCAGGCGGCGGTTGTTGGCCGGGTTGCTGTCGCCGGCGAAGAACGGATCGCTATCGGCCAGCGAGGCGATCGGCGTGCTTGCCGCCGGCAGCCCTGGCTCCACGCCGATCGCGCCACGGATCTCGATCGTGCCCGGGGCCAGGCCCACCGTGGTCAGCGGCAACTGGAAGGTCACCGGCGCGCCATCGGAGGAGAAGGTACCGACCAGCGTGCCCACCCGGCATTCGACGCGCTGCACGTTGGCCGCGGCCACCGTGCAGAAGGCCGGCAGCGGTGTGCCCGCGCGCGCGCCCGTGGGCAGGTCGAAGATCACCACCGCGTTGTTGACCGTATCGGCCGCGCTGTTCTCGACGGTGACGCTGTAGACCACGTTGCCGCCGGCCGGCGTGGGGTCGTAGCCGGTGTCGGAGAGGTTGGTCAGCTGCAGGTCCGCGGCGGCCGCCAGCATGGGCGCGGCCGACAGCAGCACGGTGAGCCACAGCAGCAGGCGCCGCTGCATGGGGGCCAGCGCACGTCGGTCGTTGCCGGTTTCGCGCACGCACGCCCACGACGCAGCCGCACGGCTGCCGCGCATCAAAAGATCCATGTGACTCAATTCCCCAGGCAATCAAAAAACCGATCCACGAACCGACGCCCCGGGCCATGGCCTTGAGGCATGCAGACGATCGAGAGCGGAGGTCCACGCCGAAGTGAAGGCAGCCCCCTGCCGGCGTGGTGGCGCGGATTCTGGGTGGGGGACTGAGCGACGTCAATAGCAGCGCTTCGCGCTTGCTCTCACTTGCTCACATGCGCAGGCGTAGAGCGGCGCGCCGTGCTTGTCCTTGAGTCGATGGATACACATGACACCATCCAGGCGCGGCGCTCGATTGGACGTGCTTCGGGCCGTCGACGGCCGCAATGTGCACGGGTCAACGCGGGCTTACGGCGGCCCTGCCCCCTGTGGGAGCCACTTCAGTGGCGATGCGGCTTTCCCGGTGACGCCCCTCGCCAGCCGGGTAGCTCTCCACACACGTTCGCACCGCATTCGCGACCGCTGGCAGCGCGAACGCGCGCGCGAGACAGCGCCTCGTTCGTCAGGCGCTGTCGGCCAACAGGTAGCCCTGCCCGCGCACCGCACGCAGCGGCAGCGGCATCTGGGCGGCGGCGTTGACCCGGGCGCGCAGCCGATGCACCAGCACCTCCAGGCGGTGCGGGTCGAACTCCCAGGGCGCATCGGTCACCGCGGCGATCAGCGTCTCGCGGTCCACCGGCGCGCCGCGCTGGGCGAACAGCGCCTTCAGCAGGCCCCGCTCGGCCTCCGTCAGCGCCAGCTTGCGCAAGCCCGGCGATAGCAAGGTCCACCCGTCCTCGCTCAGGTGCCAGTCCGTCGCGCTGGCGGGCGTGGCCGCTGGCGGCGATGACTGCAGGCGCCGGCGCAGGCTGGACAGCGCGGCGATCAACAGCTCCACGTCCAGCGGCTTGACCAGATAGAGGTCCGCGCCCTGCACCAGGCCGTGGGCCATGTCGGCACTGGCGCCGCGACCAGTGAGCATCACGATGCCGGCCTGCGGCGCGATCTGCCGGAGGTAGCGGGCCACCGAGTAGCCATCCTCGCCAGGCAGGCCCACGTCCAGCACCACCAGCTCGCAAGCCTGGCCAAGCAGGTGCCGGTACAGCACCTCGGCACTGCCGACGCCCAACACCTGGGCCCCTGCATGACGCAGCTCATCGACGATGATCGCGCACAGCTCGGGGTCGTCTTCCACCACCGCGATGCGGGCACCGTCCAGCAAGCCGCCGACGGCCGCGCTCACCGCTGCGACCCCGACGACCACGCCGGCGTATTGCGCCGAGGCTTGCGCACCGCCACGGCGCTAGACCTCCACGCCCCTGGCACCGGCTGTGGCCGACGGCTGCGGCTGGCGCCGCGGGAAACACAGCACGAATACCGCGCCAGCGCCGGCCTCGGCGTCGATCCAGATCCGCGCACCGTGCCTTTCCATCAGCCCGCGCGCCATGGCCAGGCCCAGCCCGGTGCCGCCGGCGGCCGGCTTGGTGGTGAAGAACGGCTCGAAGACCTGCTCGCCGATCGCCGCAGGGATGCCCGGGCCGGTATCGATGCACTGCAGCCAGACTTCCTCGCCCACCCGCC
>Ga0209257_1000727_pt1 | contig 50163 bp, 53 predicted proteins | sample AraplaCvi_mCL_r2_FD_184277 | JGI IMG/M metagenome (GOLD analysis project Ga0209257, IMG submission 184277) | Arabidopsis root microbial communities from North Carolina, USA - plate scrape MF_Cvi_mCL_r2 (SPAdes) (version 2) | ecosystem: Host-associated > Plants > Roots > Endosphere | place: USA...
CGATGTGGTGCGGCGCGCAGGTCGTGTTCTGCGTGACGAACCAGGTCCGCAGCGCGCCGAAGCCGATGTCCAGCCGCGCCACCATGCGCCCGGTGCCGTCCTCCTGCACGCCCTCTTCCAGCACCTGCGAACCCTCGCACCAGGCGAAGCGGCGCGAATAGGCGGCCACGTCGTTCACCAGCGCGAACATGCGCGCGGCGGAGTGCTCGACGAGGGCGGAACGGCGGATGGTCTGCATGCGGCGATGTTCTCGGTCTGATTGTTGAAAAACGCACATCCCGTGCGTTTTTCAAGTCGCCAGTCCGGTACGTGCCCGGACTGGCTCCCGGCGAATCAAGCGCTTGCGCCCTCGATTCGCCGACGCGGCCTTCCCTGTCCGCTACTGGCCTCGCGCGCAGGCCCCGCTTTCGGGGACAATGGCGCGATGTCCAAGAATTCCAACAACAAGACCGGCAAGGATAAGGGAAAGGGCGCCGGCGGCGGCACCATCGCGCTGAACAAGCGCGCCCGCCACGAGTACGCCCTTGAGCAGAAGTTCGAGGCCGGCCTGTCCCTGCAGGGCTGGGAGCTGAAGGCGATCCGTGCCGGCCGCGCCAACATCGGCGACGCCTACGCGGTCGTGCTGCACAACGAGATCTTCCTGATCGGCTCGCAGATCACCCCGCTGATCTCCGCCTCGACGCACGTCGTGGCCAACGACCGCCGCTCGCGCAAGCTGCTGCTGCACCGGGCGGAGATCGACACGCTCATCGGCCGCGTCCAGCGCGACGGCTACACGCTGGTGCCCACCGCGCTCTACTGGAAGGGCAACAAGGTCAAGGCCGAGATCGCGCTGGCGAAGGGCAAGCAGGCGCACGACAAGCGCGAGGCGAGCAAGGAACGCGACTGGCAGCGCGAGAAGCAGCGCGTGATGCGGCGTCACAACAAGGACGCCTGAAGCGCCGGGAACCAGTGAGCAGGAGTTTGGAATGAGAAGAGCGGCCGCTTACTTCCCGTTCCTCGCCTCCCTCTCTTGTTCCTAGCCTTCCAGCTTCTCCCGCGGCAACGTAAACCAGAACGTCGCCCCCCTGCCCACTTCGCCTTCGGCGCGGATCGTGCCGCCGTGGCGTTCGACGATGCGCTTCACCGACGCCAGGCCAATGCCGTGTCCGGCGAAATCGTCGTTGTGGTGCAACCGCTGGAACGGACGGAACAGCTTGTCGACGTAGGCCTGCGAGAACCCCGCGCCGTTGTCGCGCACGAAGTACTCCAGCCCGTGTGCGTCCATCACCGCGCCGAATTCGATGCGGGCATCCAGCCGGTCGCGCGTGAACTTCCACGCATTGCCCAGCAGGTTCCCCAGCAGGTTGCGCAGCAGCGGCGCATCGCCGATCACGAACAGCTCCGGCTGGATGATCACCTCGACCTGTCGCCGCGTGTCGCCCACGCGCAACTCCTCGATGACCTCGCCGGCGAGGCGGCTCAGGTCCACGCGCTCCAGCCGCAGTTCGCCACGGCTCACGCGCGACATCTTGAGCAACGCGTCGATCAGCTCACCCATGCGCCCCGCCGCCCGGCGAACGCGCACCAGGTAGCCGCGGCCGTTCTCGTCCATGCCGGCCGAATGGCGCTCGATCAGGATGCGGCTGAAGCCGTCGATCGCCCGCAGCGGCGCCCGCAGGTCGTGTGAGACGGAGTATGCAAAGGCCTCCAACTCCTGGTTGGCCTGGCTTAATTCTCGGGTGCGCAAAGCCACCCTCGCCTCCAGTGTCCGGTTCAGCGCGTGGACCCTCGCCTCGGCCCGCAGGCGTTCGGTCACGTCCTCGACCTGCACCAGCCCGACGATGTCCTGGCCGATGTTTCCGGGCACCGGCGCGTAGGTCAGCTGCGCCTGGCGCGGGTCGCCTCCCTCCCGGTGCAGGCGCCTGGTGGCGCGATGTACGCCCTGCGCGTCGGTGCTGCCGTGGCCGTGCGCGATCATCTCGGGCTCGTCGCTCTCGAACAGCCCATCGAAGCGCCGGCCCACCAGCGCCTCGGGCGTCAGGCCGACGATATTCGCCAGCGCCGGGTTGGCCTCGACGATATGGCCCTCGCTATCGAGCAGCGCCTTGCCGATGGCCGAATACCGCATCGCGCTGCGGAAACGCTGCTCGCTGCGGCGGTAGTCCTCGGTCATGCGCACGGCGATGCGATACGCCTGCGCTTCGGTGCGCGCGAGCATCCACGCGATCGCGTACAGCAGCAGCGACGAGAACAGCCCCAGCGCCAGCAGGTTCTGCAGGCCCTGCACGCGCGGCGCCGCCTGCACCAGCGGCGGCGATTCGAAATCAACGCGCCATCGCCGTCCGTACAACTCGAACGCGCTGCTATGGCGGAAGGCCGGCGGTGGCCGGTCGCTGGGCGCGTAGGTGGCGTACAGCAGGCGATCGCCCGCCGAAATATCGAACACGCGGAACTGGTTGTCGTTACGCAGCGCGCCCAGCGCATTGCGCACGAAGCCCTCCATGCGCACGGGGACGTAGACCCAGCCCTGCATGTCGGCACGGCGGGTGGCGAGCGTCGCCGGACGCCCGCCGCCGCGATACACCGGCAGGTACAGCAGCAGACCGGTGCTGCGCAGCGAGCCGTCCTGCCCCCCATCCTGGATGAGGTGCACCGGGCCGGACAGCGTCGCGTTTCCGCTCTCCATCGCCTGCAACATCGCCGCGTGGCGCACGGGCTCGGAGTACATGTCGAAGCCGATCGCGCCGACGTTCGCCGGGGTTTTCGGTTCCAGGTAGAGGATCGGCCCGTAATCGCGGCGCTGCCCGCGCGGCCAGATCTGGAGCAGGCCATGGCCGGCTTCGCGCCATTCCAGCTGCAGGTCGGCCAGCCGTGTGGCCGGCACGAATTCGGCGAACCCCAGGCCCACCATGCCGGGGAAACGGCGCTGCAGGTCCATGCCGTCCACGTACGCCTGCCACTGCACCGGCGACGGACGCGGACGCGTGACGGAGGCGAACATCGACACGCCGCCGCGCGCGACCAGCTCGTACTTGGTCATGCCCTGGCGCAGCAGCTCGGTGACTTCGGCGGTCTTGCTGATGAATTCCGCTTCTGCCGCACGCAGCTCGCGTTCGCGCGCGGCGCGCCATGCCGTGAAGACCAGCAGCAATGAACCCACGAGCACGATGAGCGCGAGCAGGTATCCGCGGCGCGGAGACAGCTCGGACAGGTCGGGCGTGCGGTCTTCACGAACGGCCTCGGGGCTCATGCCCCCAGCATACAGGGCTAGGAGTTTGTCGCGCTCCGGTTGGACTTGGCGAATCTGTGATGGTTAGCGCTCACGCGCGCGGCCCTCGTGGTGAACGCTTCACCCCGGCCAGCGCCAGCAGCTCGATCGCGTCGACGTGGAAGCGACAGGCGCGCGCCATGATCAGTGCCCGTTTTCGCGTGGTGACGTAACCCCGCTTGCGCATCCGACGCAGCATCTCGGTGCTGATACCCGCAGCGAACGCGGCCGCTGCGCAGGACTGGAAACATTCTATGTATCTCTCGACCGGATTGGCCGAAGCGTTGTTTTCTCTGGTCATGGCTAAAGGGATACCACCCAAAGTTGACCCTATCAACGACCGCTGGATGCGCGCTTTTCGCACAGGGTGCGCAACAATAAATTGCATTGACACACACTCCTCATGCGCGTGTCAGAACTCACTTACATAAGGTGTAAGGAAATGCGTCAGGGACGTCACAAGGAATTCGCAAAACGCCTCGGACAAGCCTGGGATTACGGTGGCATCCCGACGGGACGCAATCGCGTCGGCGCATTGTGCGAACGGTTCGAAGTCAGTCGCGAATCGGCGCGCAAATGGGTGCTGGGTCATTCGATCCCGGCCTCCGAGCGACTTCGCTCGATGGCGGTACAGACGGGCGTCGCCATCGAATGGCTGTCGACCGGACGCGGCCCGATGGAAGCGAAGAATGTCGTGCGCGAACAACCCACCAAGTACGACAACGCCGAGGAGCTGCGGCTGGTCGGCCTGGTGCGCAAGCTGCCGCGCAAGAAGCAACGCGCGCTGATCCAGCTGCTGGAAGACAAGTAACCCAATCGCCGCTTCCTGGCGGCCCGCGTCGCAACGTGGCCCAGGCTGCGCGCGGCGCACCGCTTGAACGGATGCAAACCCTCTGTGCCGCGGCCCTTGTCGTGGCCGCCTTCGCCCCTATACTGGTCGGGTCAGCGGAAGCTGTCCCCGGGGGTGCACTGGCTTCGACGGGGGTCGCGAAATCGCTTGGCGCATGCCGAGGGGGTAGCTTTCCTCGTAAATCCAGCTGCAAACTTCTAGTTGCCAACGACGACAACTACGCTCTGGCCGCTTAAGGCCTAAGCCCCGAAACTGCTTGTGTCCGTGCTCGCAGCGTAGGGTCATCATCACGGAATCGCCGGGGACGGTTGCCTGTCAGCCCCTGGTTAACCCAAAACAGGCTGGTTCCGGGATGCGCTTCGCACATCGTGCTGTTCCGGGACGAGATCCAACGATGAGCTAAGCATGTAGTGCCGGGGATGGAGTGCCTTCGGACGGGGGTTCAATTCCCCCCACCTCCACCATTTGAACGTCCGCAATGGTCCGCGGACATCCGCTAAAGGCCGGAATTTGAAGGAAAAACCTTCGATTCCGGCCTTTTTCGTTCGATCGCCGCATGCGCATGCTTCATCGTGGGGAGATCGGGGATTGCGATGGAATGCTGCCTCTACTTGGATTTCGATGGTTTCAAGCCGGAAGTGTATGCCGCGTGGGCGCAGGCAATCCTCTCCGGCGTTGCCATCTATTTTGCTGGTCGTATTGCAGTCCAACAGCATCGACGAGAGATCGGTCAACGCGTAGGGTCCGTGGTGGCCCTGCTGGCTCGAGTCGCGGATCAGGCCGACTTCTTCTCGGAGGACGTCGACCATCTCGTGGGCGACATCCGTGCCCATTTCTGGGACCTTGAGCCGATCGAGCGGGCGAGCAAAGCGCTGAGCAACGTGTCGGTTCACGAGCTCGCGGACGAAGGGTTTGTCATGCCGGTTCTTGACGCTGCCGACAGCGCGAAGGCCCTGACCGAAGCGCTGAAAAAGGCCAAGGACGTCGCGCACTCCAATTACCCTATGCAGCAGTACCAAGCTGACGACATCAAGATGTTGGTTGAGAAGGTCAGCAAGGCCTACAACGAAGCGGTCGAAGTTGACCGTCGGCACCGGCCGCTTACACGAAAGCAGCGGAAGGCCATTCGAAGCGCTCTCTCGCAGCGATGACAGTGTCTAGGTCTTTTCGAGCTTAGGCAGCGTGGATCTTGGTTAGCGCTTTGATGGCCTTCTCACACGCGTCGGCGATCTCCTCGCCGCGATGCTTCATCTGGCCGACGTCGCGACGGTACTCGCCTGTGACCGGATGGGAGAGCGGTCCTGAGATGCGAGACGCGAGTTCGCGGCAGTGACGCTCCATGTCGCCGAGGGCGCTGACGGCGCTGAACTCCCCCAGCCCTGCATAGGGTCGGAATGGCTTCAGCGTAAGCCAGGAGTTCTGCACCTTCCGCATGGCGTCTTTGACGCGCTCATCGGACCCCGCAGCGAACATGCTGTCGATCACATTGAAAGCGGCTAGTTCATTGGCGGCGGTCATTATTGCTTGGACGTGCCCTTGGATCATTGCGGCGAGGTTCTTCCGCTCGTCTTCCGCGGCTTGGGCAACACGCTCCTTGTCTAAACGCCACAGAAGGCCCGTCGCGATGATGCCGGCGCCAGAAAGAATCGCCTGCCACCATGCTGGCCCATCGCGCAATTGCGACGTCATGACGAGCCCGAGAACAGATGCCAGGCCTACTACCCAAAGCGCGATCGTCGTCCAGCTCATGCGGCTCATCGGCATCCCTTCAATGGAGGTTCGAACGTGAAACCTACGCCAGCCGCAGCTGGCGCAGGAGTGGCCTGACTACGCTTCCCACTTTTGGTCGGTGCCATTCCAAATTCCCGCCCCGCTCGCAACGCCGGCTACCAGCCGAATTCCGTGGATCGCATCGGCCTTTCTGACGTAGCCCTCAGCGCCGTCAGCGATCTTCTTCGCGTTCCGCGCGTACAAGGTCCAGCGCCATTCGCCGGCTTCGTCCTTGTAGAGGACGAACTGCTTTTCTGCCACTTCCTCTGCCATTGCGCTTCTCCTAGGCTGTGACGGGCGTCACGGGAGACAACCGTAGACGCGGAACGCCTGCAGCCGTTGCAGATAAGTCTGTGGATATCGCGTGGATTCTCACCGATGGCAGGGGGGCCTGCGGTTGTCGCAGCCGGTGCGACGCGTGCCGACATATGTGTCGCGTGGTGAGGAGCGCCTGGGCAGGTCTGAACCCCCAGCATTGTCTGCGTTACGCTGGATACACGATCAGACAAGGACCTGGAATGGCTAGGCGCGAAATAGACGGCTTCGAAGTGATTTCCACGACGCAGGAAACTGGCATCGACTTCTTCGAACCCGCTCTCCTCGTCCGAAGACTCGACTCCCAGCAGGTGGAAACAAACTTGCACTGCCCGATCTCCCAGAACGTCGAGGCTCGGTCGCGGGAGCAGGCGCAGCTAGAAGCGGACCAATGGCTCGAAGGGTTGGAGTGGGTACGCCACATCGGAGATGAGTGGGATATTCGATGATCGGATCGCCATCTCTAGTCCTTGATCACGTCGATCAGGTCGTTTTCGATCCACTGAATACCCTGACGTGGAACCCGCATGGATTGCTCGCTCATCGCGCTGGTTTGCACCGGCTTGCTGTAGAGATGCGTAGGCTAGAGCAGGAGAACATCGACAACGACCCTCATCCAGCTGCGATTTCTCTATTCGAGACTGCTGCAGCACTAGACCCCGTGATCTATTGCACATTCAGCTGGTTCGCTACGTCGCTCGTGGCCTACTTAAGGAACGTCTCTCTCATTGCGATGACCAGCAAGAACAGATGGTCAATCTATGACCTCTCGACCGAGCGAAAATCCATCAAAGAAGCGGCAGACAACTACGTACATAGCGTCATCCCAGAAGTTGCGCTATGGCGGAATAAGGTGGGTGCGCATTCCGCCGCCTCCGATCCATACAAAGACGAGAACCCTGCAACTATCCTGCACTCCCTGAACTACCCCATCTATTGCATACGGGGAGTTTTCTACACCGCCGCCGGCACGCTCGCGGTTGTGGCTGGTACCGTTCGTCACGAATCTGAACTTCGCAAGTGGTCGGTAACCGACACGTTTACCAGGCTCAGCGCTCGGTTGTGGCCCGATGCAGGGCTAGATGATCTTCGTCGGTAGGGTCAGTGGCTCGGGGGCACTTCGGGGGGCACTGCGATCGGAAGGAACTGTGAGATCCGCGCAGAGCGGGTGTCGCAGCGCACAATTTGGGTGTCCCCACCTCCACCATCTCCCGAAAGGCCGGCTTCGGCGGGCCTTTTTGTTTTTTTCGCGTCCGGTTCTTCTGACCCGGCGCGAGGTCGGGGGAATTGCCCCACGCCTGCTCCAATTCGGACTCGTCTGATGGGCCCGCAAGTTCGGGTTGCGGAAGCTGGGGGCCACTTCGCCTCCGATACGTCCATGCGCCAGGCCTGTCGACTCACCGGGACCGAGCTGACCCAGACCGAACGTTTCGCGCTGCTCGCGCTGCGCAATCGCACGCAGTTGTTCCAGTGGGAACGCGCGCTGATGGAATCGCCGACGATGCAGCGCCTGGCCAGCCAGGGCATGGCGGTGTTCGATGGCGGACGCTGGGAACCGACCCAGAAAGGCATCGAACTGATCGCGCGCCTGACCGGACACGACCTCAGTTCCATCGCGATGTCCGAAGCCGCCGCCGCGCCGGACGGCGCCCAGGCCTGATCAGCCTTACCGCACGCCCTCGCGCCGGCTCCGCCTCAGCAAGCGCAACGCGGCCTGTTCCCACTGACGTTCGCCACGCGCACTGGCCACCGCGCGCTGCAGGCGGCCGTCTTCCCAGCATTCGAACACCGTCGGGTCGATGTACGACTTTCGGCACACCGCGGGCGTGTTGCCCAGCAGTTCGGCGACTTCCTTGATGACTTCGTTGCGCACGGCCGGAACGGCGGTGACCTTGACCTCGCCATCCTCGCGCAGCGGTATTTCGCGCTGCGCGAGCTGGCGGATCGCGACCAGCGTGCCGCCCCAGGTGCGGAAATCCTTCGCGGTGAAGTCCGCGCCCATCGCCTCACGCAGGTAATCGTTGACCATGCCCGAATCGACCGGCTGCTGCTGGCCGTCGTCGTCGAGGTACTGGAACAGCATCTGCCCGGGCAGCTGCTGGCAGCGGCGCATCAACTTCGTCAGTCGCGCATCGTCGAGGACGACGTCGTGTTCCAGGCCGCTCTTGCCGCGAAAGCGCAGATGCGCGCGACCGCCGCCAAGGAATTCGACATGCCGGTTGCGCAGCGTGGTGAGCCCGAAGGAGCGATTGTCCTTCGCGTACTCGGCGTTGCCGATGCGCAGCAGGGTGTCGGCCAGCACCGACACGACGATCGCCAGTACCTTCTCGCGACCCAACCCTTCTCGCGCCAGGTCGCGTCGCAATGCACGCCTCAGTCGCGGCAACGCGGCGGCGAAGGCGACGATGCGATCGAACTTGCGGGCATCGCGCACTTCCTTCCAGCGCGGGTGGTAGCGGTACTGTTTTCGGCCGCGCGCATCGCGACCGCACGCCTGGAGATGTCCGTTCGCGCGGCGGCAGATCCACACGTCGCGATACGCCGGCGGGATCGCCAGCGAGCGGATGCGCGCCAGCGTGTCCTTGTCGCGCACGGCATGGCCTTCCGGATCGACGTAACGGAAACCCTTGCCCGAACGCATGCGGCGCAGGCCGGGTTCGCCATCGCTGACATAGACCAGCCCGCCATCGCTGGCCGCGGCGACGGATGCCTCGTCCTTCGCGGTGCCGTTGCCGTTTCGATGGGGTGAAACCTTGCGCGCGCGTGCCATGCGCGCAGCATCCGGACGCACGCATCAAGAACGCGTCGCGATGGCGGGCCGTCACGCCGGATCGGCGATGATCGCCGCATGGCCCTGTTCCGCACCAGCGAGCCCGAACGCACTCGCGGCGTCAGCGAAGGCGCCTGCCATCTGTACGTGCTGCCGTGCGCGTACGAGGACCTGCTCAAGCTCGGTTTCTCGCGACAGCCGCTGGAACGCATGCAGGCGCTGCATTCGCGCTTCTTCGAGTTCTTCGACCTCGACCGCGCCCTGCTCGTGGAAACCGAGACCGTCCGCGACGCACGCAAGCTCGAGCTGGACCTCGGCCACACGCTGGCCGAACACAGCGCGCCCGCACCGCTGACGGTGCGGCTGCAGGCGGCCGGGCATACCGAGTGGTATCGCGGTGCGTATCCGTTGTTGGCGCAGGCCGTCCAATCGCTGTCCGGACGCGGCCACGTCGTGCACGCGCCGCTGCGTCCGTGGGTGGAAGCGCAAATGCGGGCGCGCGCGCCGGCCCTGTTCGTGTGGGGAACGAGCGTGCTCGAACGCATCGAAGGCGAGCCCGACCACCTGGATCGCCCGCCGATGCTGCACGCGCTGCGCCAGCAGGTCGTCGACGTGCTCGATGCGCATCGCGCGCTGGGGATCGATGTTTCCGAGCACCTGCCCGATGCGCTCGCGCAGTGGTACGCGCGGCGCGGCGGGTGAAGTTATCCGCGACCGGCCGGCAACGGTTCTTCTTCCCGGTCGTAGGCCGGCGGATGGTAGAAGTTGACCGTCTTCAGGCGCGTGCGCCCGGTGTTGCGGATCTCGTGCCGTTGCCCGCGTTCGACGACCAGCAGGCTGCCGGCTTTCAGGGGCTGGCGCCGTCCTTCGACGATCGCCAGCCCCGTGCCCGACACGACGTAAAGCCACTGGTCCGCGCCGCGATGCCGGTTGTCCGGGCCGCCTTCGCTGTCGCCCGGTGCGATGACCATTTCGGCCGCCTGCACCTTGCGCACGTCGAAGGCGACGCGGAATCCCAGCCCGAAACGAAAGCGTTTGTGCTTCACGTCCCGCGCTTCACGACCCGTGCGCCGGCGCCCTCAGCGGGCGCGGCCGCGCGTGAACAGGTTCACGATCGCGAGCAGTACCACCGCGCCCAGCAACGACAACAGCAGGCCGGCGATACTGAAATTGCCGTCGTTGATGTCGCCGCCGCCGATGCCCAGCATGCCGCCGAGCCAGCCGCCGATGAACGCGCCGACGATGCCGACGACGATGTTGAGGATGACGCCCTGCTGCGCATCGCGACGCATGATGAGGCTGGCGAGCCAGCCGACGATGCCACCCACGATCAGCCAGATGATGATGCCCATGTTGCTGTCCTCCGCTCCCGTCCAAGGTGCGCCGGATGGTAGGAACGGGGTCGTGATCGGCGCGTGTGTGGCGGCCATCGGGGCCATGACGGCGCCTACACATCTGCGCCACCACCGTGCCGGGATGGACTGGACGCTCCAGATGATCGTGCTGCGTGACGCGGCGCTGGCCATGCTGCTGGGCGGCGTGATCGGCTTCGAGCGCGAGCTGAAGAACCGCCCTGCAGGCTTCCGCACGCACATGCTGGTGGGCGGGGCCGCGGCGTTGCTGGTCGGCCTGGGACAGCTGGTCATCACCGACCATCGCCTGGACAGCGAACTGCGCCTCACCATCGATCCCCTGCGACTGGTCGAAGCCGTCATCGCCGGCGTGTCCTTCATCGGCGCGGGCACGATCTTCGCGCGACGCGGATCGCAGGTCGTCGCCGGCATCACCACCGCGGCATCGATCCTGATGGTCGCGGTGATCGGCGTGATGTGCGGCTTCCGCTATCACCTGCTCGCCACGCTGGCCACCGCGATGACGCTGCTGGTGCTCACGGCGATCAGCTGGATCGAACGGCGCATCCCCCACGACAGCAAGTCGCGCAAGGCGGACTGATGCGGCGTACGCACGCGCATCCCGTGAAGCACCCTGCGCGATGGCCTCACGGATTCTTAGCGGTGCCGACCTATGCTGGAGTCCGGTCGCGCCGCATCGCGAATACGCCATGGATTCCCACCGCACGACGGAGCCTGATCGAATGCGCGACGCCCCCGCGCCGCCCTCGCTTTCGCCCATTCCGCGCCCTGCGCGCGCGGACGCCGTGAACGCACAATCCAACAGCCTCGCGCGCACGGGCCGCATCCTGCGCTTCCTGATGCGCTATCGCGGCACCGGCGTGTTCACCGGACTGGACCTGCGTTCGTCGGTACAGATCACCGGCGAGGTGGACGTCGCCGACCAGCGTCCCGAACAATTCGTGAAGGACCTCGAAGCGTTGGGGCCTACTTTCATCAAGCTCGGCCAGGCGCTGTCCACCCGCACCGATCTCGTCCCTCCGCCCTACCTCGCCGCGCTCACGCGCATGCAGAGCCAGGTGACGCCGGTGGAGTTCGACGCCATCCGCACGCAGGTCGAATGCGCGCTGGAGCGACCCATCGCCGAGGTCTTCGCGTGGTTCGATCCCACGCCGCTGGGCTCGGCCTCGCTGGCGCAGGTGCATCGCGCGCGACTGCTCGACGGCCGCCCCGTCGCGGTGAAAGTGCAGCGGCCGGGCGTCGCCGAGGAAGTGCGGCAGGATCTGGCGGTACTGGATTCGATCGCCACCGGCGTCGACCACACCACCGGGCTCGGCCAGCGCGTGCGTTTCTCCGACTGGGTGCACGAGTTCCGCAAGGCGCTGATCGGCGAGCTCGACTACACGCTGGAAGCGGCGAACCTGGAGCGTTTCTCCGAACACCTCGCGGCCTATCCGGACCTGTTGATCCCCCGCCCCGTGTGGCCGCTCACGCGCACGCGCGTGCTGGTGATGGATCTGGTCAACGGCGATCCGCTCGACAACCACGTGCAGACCCGCGTCCACCCGGATGCGCTGGAAGGCCTGTGCGCGTCGCTGCTGCGCGGTTACCTCGACCAGATGTTCGTGCATGGCGAAATCCACGCCGATCCGCATCCGGGCAACCTGCTGCTTACCGACGATGGGCGGCTTGCGGTGATCGATCTGGGCATGGTCGTGCATGTCCCCCCGCGCCAGCGCACGCGACTGCTGAAGCTGATGTTCTCCGCGGTCGAAGGCCGCGGCGACGATGCCGCCGATGAAGTCATCGCCCTCGGCACGCGGCTGGAAACCTTCGACGAGGAGCGCTATCTGCGCGAGTCCGGGCAACTGATCGCGCGCTACGCCGCGCACGCCGGGTTGAAGGACCATTCCGAAGGCCGGCTGATGCTCGACCTCACGCGCATCGGCGCGATGTGCGGCCTGCGCACGCCGCCGGAACTGAGCCTGCTCGGCCGCACGCTGCTGCACCTGGAAGGCGTGTGCCGCCTGCTGGCGCCGCAGTTGAACGTGCAGAAGGTCATCGAAGGCCACATGCCGTCGATGATCACCGCGCAGATCAAGCGTTCGCTGTCGATGCCGGCGATGGCGGTGGAAGCGGTCGAGCTGCAGGCGCTCGTGCAGGACGCGCCGCGCAAGCTGTCCTCGGTGCTGTCGCTGCTGGCGGAGAACCGCCTGCAGGTGCGCATCACCGGGCTGCAGGAATCGCGGCTCATGGAGAACCTGCAGAAGATCGCCAACCGCATCGCCGCCGGTGTGGTGGTGGCGGCGCTGATCCTCGCCTCGGCGATGCTGCTGCGCGGCAGCGGCACCGGCGCGCCGAACCGTTACGAGTGGCTGGCGCTGGTGTTGTTCCTGGTCGCGACGGCGCTGGGATTGGCGCTGGTCGTCAGTGCGTTGTTGCGCGATCGCAAGGCCAGGCCGCGCGAGGAGCGCGGGCCGCGGACCTGAAGACGCATTCGCGTCTGTCGTAGCCCGGGCAAGCGAAGCGCACCCGGGCTTGAGGCCTGACAGGACCCGGGTGCGCTTCGCTTACCCGGGCTACGACGGCAGAGGCGGCCGGGCCGGTCACTTCACCTGGTTGATCCGCACATGGTTCCCCGCCGGATCGCGGAACGCGCAATCGCGCACGCCGTAGGGCTGGTCGGTCGGTTCCTGGATCACTTCCGCGCCGCTGGCCTGCACCTTCTCGAACGTGGCGTCGAGGTCGCGGCTGGCCAGGATGATCATCGCGTAGGTGCCCTTGGCCATCATCTCGACCAGCATGCGGCGCTCCTCGTCGGTGATGCCCGGGGTAATTGCCGGCGGCGTCAGCACGATGCAGGTTTCCGGCTGGCCCGGCGGGCCGACGGTGATCCAGCGCAGGCCGCCGTAGTCGACGTCGTTGCGCACTTCGAAACCGAGCGTGTCGCGATAGAAGCCCAGCGCGGCGTCGGGGTCGTTGTGCGGCAGGAAGGTGGAATGGATGGTCAGGTCCATGGCGTTCGGTGCTCCTGTGTGAGGTGAAGGTCGACCGGGTCAGTCTGCGGCAGGCGCCTCGGCCGGCGCTTCTTCATTCCTGACCGGATGCATGCGGACCGGCCGCGTGACCTGCTTGGCCACGCAGGGCGGAATGCCTTCGGCGGCGCCGCCCTGCTGGCGCCGGTACGCGCCGGGCGGCATCCCGACCAGCTCGGTGAAGCGCGTGGTGAACGTGCCCAGCGACGCGCAGCCCACGTCGAAACACACCTGCGTGACGCTCATGTCGCCGCGACGCAGCAGCGCCATCGCGCGCTCGATGCGCCGGGTCATCAGGTAGCTGTAGGGCGATTCGCCATACGCCAGCTTGAACTGGCGGCTCAGGTGGCCGGCCGACATGTGCACGCCGCGCGCCAGCGCCTCGACGTCCAGCGGCTTGGCGTATTCGCGGTCGATGCGGTCGCGCACGCGGCGCAGGCGTGCAAGGTCGCGAAGGTGGACGGCGTCGGCATCGGGGGGAAGGTTCACGGACGCGATGCTGTCATGCGGCGATGCGGCGACTCAAGGGCGGCCGCTCGTCGGTCCATGCGATGCGGCGCCGCGCATTCACCTCGCCTGCGCGGCTGCTTCACGCCCACGCAATCGCACCGATGCGATGGTTCGGGTTTCGACCCGCAACGGAGCTTCCCCCATGAAAGTCGCGCAGATCATGAACACCGACGTCTTCCTCACGGCGCCGAACCGCAGTATCCGCGAAGCCGCCGAAACCATGCAGCGCATGGACGTGGGAAGCCTGCCCGTGGGCGATGGCGACCGGCTGATCGGCATGGTCACCGATCGCGACATCGCAATCCGCGCCGTGGCCCGCGGCCTGAATGCCGACACGCCGGTTCGCGACGTGATGACGCAGGAAATCCGCTACTGCTTCGACGACCAGGATGTCGACGACGTCGCGCGCAACATGGCCGACCTGCAGGTGCGTCGCCTGCCGGTGATCAACCGCGACAAGCGCCTGGTGGGCTTCGTGTCGCTGGCCGACTTCGCGCACGGCGCCGACAACGGCGCGACCGAGGAACTGGTCCGGGGCGTGGCGACGCCTCACTGATGCGCGTTCCGCTCATCGTCCTGATCGCCGCGCTGGCAGCCACCGCAGGCTGCCAGCGCGAGACGCCTGCGGAAGTCACGCCGCCCGCATCGCAATCGGCATCGGCCGATGCCACCGGCGCGGGCACCACGGCGTCGGACACGCACACGGTCGCCGACGAAGTCGCATCGCCCGCCCCTGCTCCGCCGCCGGCGCCCGGTGTGTCGCTGGCGCTGGTCGCGGCGGTGGACGAGCACGAGATGGCCGCCGTCGAACAGGCGCGCAATCGCAAGCTCCGCACGCCCGCGCGCGAGTACGCGGAGATGCTTTATCGCGAACACCGCGAAAACCTGGCCCAGTCGCGCGAACCGATGTCGGAAGGAAAGCCGGTCGAGCCGGAAATGACGGCGGAAGTCCACGCGCTCGTCGGCCGGAACCGGGAATCGCTGGAGGCGTTGGCGAAGACGCCGGATGCGGACTACGAGCGCGCGTGGCTTCAGGCGATGGTCGATGGTCACACCGAAGCGCTGGCGATGCTCGATACGCGGCTGATCCCCGCCGCGAAGGACGACCCGCTGCGCAACTTCCTGAACAACACGCGCGACCATATGGCGATGCATCTGGAGCGCGGGCGTGCGTTGCTCGATGCGTCGAAGACCCGGTGATCTGTGGGCTTGATGGTTTCCGGGTGCGCTTGGCTTACCCGGGCTGCGACGCTGACAGGCGGGATGGCACGCACGCGCCTGGCCGCACTTCCGTGTGCGGCGATGCCTGCATCCCCTTATCTGATGGTGGCGAATCCGAAACGCGGCTCCGGCTCGTAGGAGCGCGGCGCGTGGCGTTCGGCCAGTCGCGTCCAGGCGGCCATCGCCACCGGCAGCGCCTCATTCCAGTCCAGACGTGAATTGCCGCGCACGCGGACGTAGCAGAGCTGGAGGTTGTCGGCCATGTCGTCGAAATCCTGGCCGTGGCCGCGCAGGTATGCGTCCAGCCCGAGCTTCAGCGCCGGCAGGTAGTCCTCGCTGCGAAACCGCGGAACGTAGTTGCGGTAGTGCCGCATCCAGTGCTGCACCTCTTCCTCGATGTCCACCGCCTCCACGACCGTCGAGTGCTCCCCGTAATACAACTTCGCGTTCATCTTCTCTCCCTCCGTCTTCTTGTCTGCGTCTTCGCCGCGATGCGCACAACCGGCCTCACCGGTGCGGACAAACAAACAGGAGCAACTTGCGTGCCATGTTCTCGAGGCATCGCCAACGCCGCGAAGGACGCGTGAAAAATCTTCCGTGGCGTATCCCTCGGCCTTCCGAAGGCGTACGACGGCGGCTATACGGCGTGAAGATTCGCGTGTCGCGACGGAAGATGTTTCCCGCATCGTTGAATGTTCTTCAAAGCCCCTTAACTTCGCGGCGCATAGGCTGACGGCCTCAAGAGGGAGATATCCAGTGCCGGCATCCTTGTTGATCGTCGACGACGATCGCGACTTCACCGCGTCCGCCGCCGACTTCGCGCGACTGCGCGGCTTCCAGCCGTACGTGGCGCACTCCCTCGAGCAGTCCCGGCAGTTCGGCCACCTGCCGCCGCTGGACCTGTTGCTGCTCGACCTGGAGCTTCCCGACGGCAATGGCATGGATCTGCTGGACGACCCGGCGCTTCCCGAACACGACCACGCGGTGATCGTCACCGGCCAGCCGTCGGTGGAATCGGCGATCCAGGCCGTCTCGCGTCCGGTCTACGACTACCTGCTCAAGCCGCTGTGTCCGGAACAGTTCGACGCGCTGCTCACGCAGGCCGCCGCGACCTATGCGCGCACGCACAACATGCCGGTCCGCTTCGGCATGGTCGGCGGCTGCGAGACGATGCGGCAGGTGATGGAGGAGATCGAGCGCGTGGCCCCGTCCGACGCGTCGGTTCTGATCACCGGCGAAAGCGGCACCGGCAAGGAACTGGTCGCGCGCGCGGTGCACCAGCGTAGCGGGCGGCCGGGTGCGTTCGTCGCGGTGAACGCCGGCGCGATCTCGCCGGAGCTGCTGGCGAGCCATCTGTTCGGCCATGAACGCGGCAGCTTCACCGGCGCCAACTCGCGCCACGCGGGCTTCTTCGAACAGGCGCATGGCGGCACGCTGTTCCTCGACGAGATCACCGAGATGCCGCTGGCGCTGCAGGTCTACCTGCTGCGCGTGCTCGAAAGCGGCACCGTCACGCGCGTGGGCGGCACGGAAAGCATTCCGGTCGACGTGCGCATCGTCGCGGCGTCCAATCGCGATCCGCACGCCGCGCTCGATGCCGGCACGCTGCGCGAGGACCTGTACTACCGCCTCGCCGACTTCACCATCGCGATGCCGAGCCTGCGCGAACGCGGCGAGGATGTGCAGCTGCTTGCGCAGCATTTCCTGGACATGCTCAACGTCCGCCACGCGACGAACAAGCGCTTCGCCGACGGAACCGAACGCACGCTGCGCCGCCATGCATGGCCGGGCAACGTGCGCGAGCTGCGCAGCGCGGTGCAGCGCGCGTTCCTGGGGAGCGACGATGGCGTGTTGCGCATGCGGCCGAACTCGCGGCGCATGCGTGCCAGCGATGCCGATCCGGCTTCGGTGGTCTTCGCCGTGGGCATGACGTACGCCGAGATCGAACACGAGATGCTCAGCCGTACCCTCACCTATTTCGACAACGACCGCACGCGCACGGCGCGCGCACTGGGCGTGAGCGTTCGCACGATCCACAACCAGCTCGCACGCCTGCGCACGCGTGACGCGGAAACATGAGCATGGCGCTGGATGAGGAAGCCGAACGTCGCTGGCGCCATGGACTTCGCAACGAACTCAACGTGATCACGATGGCCGTTTCGACGGCGCTGGTGATGATTGACCACGGCGCCGAACCCGAGCGCGTGCGCGAGCATCTCAAACGCGCCGAAGCCGGCTGCCGACGATGTCGCGACCTGGTGATGGATCCGCGCGACCTGGCGGGAAACGATTGAACGATGAAGAAGAAGGCCCGCGATTCGCGGGCCTTCCTGCGTTACGCGTGCCCCGCGCCGGTCAGTGCTGCGACGTGCCCTGATCGTTGCCGCTGCCGCTGCGCGTAGATGACGAACCGCTCGCGCTCGTGCCGCTGCCGGTCTGGCGCGACGTGGACGACGACGTTCCGCTCGAGCGCCCCTGCTGCGACATCGACGACTCGCCCGCACGTTGCTCGCTGCCCGAACGCTGCGACTGCACCTGGATGCGGTTGTCGACCTGCTTCACGCCGCTGCTCGCATCGGCGAGGTCTTCGGCGCGATGCTTCATCCAGCGCTCCGCGACCGTACCCTCCAGCGTGATCACGCCGTTGACGCAGCGCACGGTGAGGTCGCTGGCGTCGAGGTAATCGTCCTCGGTCAGGCGTTCGTTGATGTCTTCGAGCATGCGCTCGTCCGAACGCGTGTACGAACGCGGGCCCATGCCGCGATAGTTGCGGCCGTATTCGCCGCGCGACATGCCCGAACCCGAACGCTGGCTGCCGGTGCCATAGGCACGGCCGCTCTGCGCATCGCTCGCGTAGCCGGTCTGGTAGCCGCTGGAACCGTACTCGCTGCCATAGGCCTGCTGGTCGGCATAACCGGACAACAGCCCATAGCCTTCGCCGTAGCCGCGCTCCCAATTGCGGTTGCCGGCATGGCGTCCGGCTTCGCCGCCTTCGTAGCCGCGGTATTCGCGGCCGCTGCCGTAGCCGTGCGAACCGGAACTGTGTTCGCCCTGCCCGTAGGCCTGCGCGCCGTAGCCGCGCTGATTGCCGTAATCCTGCTGCTGGTTGCCGTAGCGCCGCGGGCTGCCGTAGTCGTTGCCGTAGGCACTATTGCGGCCCTGGCCGCCGTATTCGCGGTTGCTGCCGTAATCGCCATGTCCGCGATCGCCGAACTGGCCGCTGTAAGCGCGCTCGCGTCCGTAATCGCTGCCATGACGTTCGAACTCGTTGCTGCCTAGCGCCCCGTAGGTGCCCTGCTCGCCCCAGCGCTGCGATTCGCGCCGGCCTTGCGACCAGTCCTGTTCATCGCGGCCCATGCCACTGGCGTACTGGCGCCCCATGCGCCCGCCGGCTTCGTAATCGCCCGCGTAGTGGCCCTGAGTGCGGCCGGAACTCGTGTCGTCCCAATCCTCGCCTGCGCCCCAGCGGCGCGCTCCGTGTCCATGTTCGGACTGACCGGCCATGCCGGATTCGTGGCGCTGCTGGCGCAGCCGCTCTTCGTACCGCCTGGAAGCATCACGCTCGTTCATCGTTTCTCTCCTTCCACTCAACCAAGCACGTCCCGTTTCCAGGGCGCGCGCGCCCAGCCGCATCGCGTCCTGCGCAACGGCCTTCAATTCACCGGTTCCCGATCGCTCGTCGGTCACTGGACTACCCTCCTGTGGATGTGGATGTGCCGCATCGCTGAGCTGATGCGTGCGTTTGATCGGTCGCGCAGTGTCGGCATGCGCTCGCAGGCGGACTGTGCCGCGTCGCATGTAAAAACCGCGCGGACATCGTTCAGCGATGGCGTAACAAGTCCTGGATGCGACATCGGATTCATGCACGGATGCATTGCGATCGAAACTTCGATACGGAAGCGTTCCGCAAGAGACATGCCAGCGCGCGATCGCACCAGACGCGACCGCAAGCGCGCAGTGGCGCGGAAAATTTTCCGCTGGCGAAAATTGTTTCAGTCGCGCGTTGCGCGGTCGTGTCGCAGGGATTACGCGCGATACCGCGCAGCGTTGCGCATCGATTGCGGTGACGAACTCGTGACGCTGCACGCGACGACGCGCTGAATGCGCGCCATCGCGAGCGCGATCGTTACGGCTTCACGCTGCCGTTGTCTTCCTGCAACGCGGGCTTGAACGGAATGTCCGGCGGCGGACGCGCTTCGGCCGGCTGGTCGTTGAGGTTCGGATCGCTCAGGCCGCAACCGCCGCCGAAGCTGAGCATGGACACCACGCACTCGATGCGCTTGTTCGTGCCGGGGATCGGAATGGTGACCTTCTGGATGCCCTTGCGCACCCATTCGGCGAGCAGCGTTTCGCTGGGCACCCAATATTTGTCGAACGAAGTGGGTTCGAAATCGACCGGCTTGCGCTTGAGCCAGGTGCCGGAGCGGTCGAGGTCGCGGATTTCCTGCGTGATCGCACCGGGAGGCTGGCTCGGCGACGCGGAACCCGTGGGTTCGGGCACGCGCAGGCTGCCGTCGCTGTTGTACAGGCCCGGCGTGACGCCACGCTGCCCGCCCGGTGCGTTGCGCGTGCTGTCGCCCCAGTCGTCGCCACGACGCGGCGTGGACCAGGTGCCCGGCGATGGACTGGGGCTCGGGCCCGCGCCGGCCGTCGACGGCTGCGTGCCGCGTCCCGCAGCAGCGGGCGCCGTTCCGGAAGGCGCAGCGGCAGAAGGCGCGGACGTTGCGACGGGTGCCGCTGGCGCGGTGGACGGAGCACTCGACGGCGCAGTGGCTGCGGACGTCGAAGGTGCTGTCGAGGGCGAGGTGGAAGCGGCGGCGCCCGGCGCGGCAGGTGCCACGGGCGCCGGAGCCGGCGGCGCGGGCGTCGGCGGTGTCGGCACATCGCGCGAGCGCACGATTTGTTCGGCGGCACGAACCTGCGGCGTCGGCACCGTCGGTTCGGGCAGCGTGGGCATCTGCACGCGCGGCAGCGGCGCCGGCACTTCGCGCACCGTGACATCACGCGTGCGTTGTTCGATCGTCGGCACGGCGATCTCGCGCGGCGCGATCTCCGGACGCAGCGGTTGCACCGGTTCGGCGACGTCGGTCGTGCGCACCTGCGGCACCGGCGTGCGCAGTTCCGGCGCGGCCAGCGAAGGCTGCGGAGGCTGGCGACGCGTCGGCGGCAGCACGAACACCTGCGGCGCATCCGGCACCGGTTCGCTCACCGTCACCGCTTGCTCCACCGGTGGCGGCGTCGGCGGCGGCAATTGCGGTTCGGGGACGTCGCGCTGTGCGACGTCGGGCAGCGGTGCGTCGATCGTCGGCTGCGGCAAGGGCGGTGCCGGCACCGAAGGCGCCTGCTGCGGCGCGGGTTGCGCGGCGGCGGCCGGTTGCGATGGCGCGGGCTGCGCAGGCGCCTGCGTGGCTTCGGGTTGCTGCGTGGGCTGCGCCTCACCGCCACCGGGTTCCTTCGGCGTGCCGGTGCCGATGTATTCGATCAACGTCACCTCCTCGCCCTGCGGCGGCGGTGCGCTGACGGCCATGAAGCGCAGGTACATCAGGTACAGCAGCAATGCGCTGAAGATGACGTGCCAGAAGATCGTGAACGTCGCCGCGAACCAGTGCGTGCGGCGGTCGTATTTGTCCCAGCGGTCGGCATCGCGCGACCAGTCCTGGCGCATCAGAGTGGTGAACGCCTGCCAGCGCGTCAGGTCGCGCAGGCGCTGCGGCCGTTCGGTGAGCGGCCGTTGCAGGAACACGGCGATGATCGCGTCCACGGTCGCGCCGCGCACCGCGCCGACGCGCTCGGCCATGCCGTCGAACCAGGCCTGCCAGCCCGGCGGGAATTCACCGGGCTTGCGACGCGTGTGCGGCGCGACGAGCTGCAACTTTCGTTGCAGTGCGTGGATGAGATCGGCGGCGGAGAACATCTACGTCGCCGCGTCCGGATCAGGCCGCGCTGTCGCGGCGGATGTAGGGTGCGTCGCCGCTGTCGTGGTCGGTCGCATCGCGCACCGCCGTCACACCGGGCACTTTGCTCAGCAGGGTCTTCTCGATGCCCTGCTTGAGCGTCACGTCCGCCATGCCGCAACCGTGGCAACCGCCGCCGAAGCGCAGCACCACGACACCGTCGGCGGTGACTTCCTGCACCGACACATGGCCGCGGTGCGAGGCGAGCTGCGGGTTGATCTCCTGTTCGACGATCCAGTGCACGCGCTCGACCAGCGAGGCCGAATCGGCCGGCGCCTCGCCCTTGATCTTCGGCGCGCGGATCTGCAGCTGGCCGCCGGTGGACTGGGTCTCGTAGTCGATTTCCGCGCCGTCGAGGAACTTCACGCTGGCCGCGTCGAGCCAGATGGTGAAGCCGTCGCAATCCACCGCCCACTCGTCGCCCTGCAGGTCGCCGGGTTCGGCGAATTCCAGGCGCACGTCGGCGCGCGGCGTGCCGGCATGCACCGCGGCAAGACGAACGCCAAGCCCGGGAAGGGACTCGCGCTCGATCAGCTTGCGGAAGTGGCGCTGGGCGGATTCGGAAATATTGATCATGGCGCTATTCTAGCGGGGTCCACGCATTCAGATGGCGCGGCCGTCACCTTCGATGGCCGACGATGCGTTCCATTCAGTCGGCCTAGTCGTCGGCGCCCTCCCGCAAGGAGCCTTACGTCGTGAACGACCTCATTCCCTTGTCCCAGGCCCATTGCATTGCCCGCCGCGGCAGCGAGCACCGCCTCAGCGAGGCGCGCGTGCGCGAGCTGATGCCGCAGATTCCGGGCTGGGAAGTGGTCGAGGACGGTCATGCCATCGCCAAGACGTTCCGCTTCGGGAATTACTACGAAACCATGGCCTTCGTGAACGCGCTGGCGTTCGTGGCCCATCGGGAGGACCACCACCCGGACCTGGGCGTGCATTACGACCGCTGCGTCGTGCGCTATTCGACCCACGATGTCGGCGGCCTGAGCGAGAACGACTTCATCTGCGCCGCCAAGGCCGAATCCCTCGCCGCCTGACCTGAACCTGGAGGCTGTCTGCATGGATTTCCCCCGCATCGCGTTTATCGCCGCTTCCGTGGCCTGCATCGCCGCATGCCAGCCGCAGCAGCCCCCCGCCCCGACGGTACCGCCGACCGAATTGCTGGCCGTGGACACTCCGCCGCCGGGATATCCCGAAGAACTCGCCTGCGACAACATCGGCGGCCAGGTGATCCTGGCGATGACGATCGGCGTCGACGGCAAACCCAGCTCGGTCGAAGTCTTCCGCAGCAGCGGCGCCGCCGCGCTCGACCAGGCCGCGAAGGAAGGCGTGCGCACCTGGATCTTCAAGCCGGCGACCCGCGACGGCAAGCCGCAGCCCTCGCGTCTGCAGGTGCCGGTGAACTTCAACCCGCCGCAGGAGCGCCCGCAGTCGTGCTACGTGCTGGACGAGAAGCGCCGCCGCGGCGGTTGAACCTCACGCGACCTGCTTCGACCACGGCTTGATCTTCGCGATCTCCGCGCCGTGCAGGTCGCGCTCCACCGCGATCTCGTAATCGCGCTGCAGGTTGATCCAGAACGCGTCGGACTGCCCGAAATAGCGCGCCAGGCGAAGCGCCGTATCGACCGAAATACCGCGTCGACCGGCCAGGATTTCGCCAACGCGCGTCTGCGGAACGGCGATGTCGCGCGCGAGCCGGTACGCGGTGATCTCCAGCGGCTCGAGGAATTCTTCCTTGAGCACTTCGCCCGGATGGGGATAGGGAACGGTACGCATGGCTTGCCTCGCTGGTGGTGATGCGGTGCGGTTCAGTGGTAATCGACGATTTCGACATCGGCCGGGCCTTTCGTCGTCCATGCGAAACACAGCCGGAAGCGGTCGTTGATGCGCATGCTGCATTGGCCGACGCGGTCGCCTCTCAGTACTTCGAGCCGGTTTCCGGGCGGCACGCGCAGGTCGTCCAGATCGCCGGCTGCGTGCAGCATCGCGAGCTTGCGCAGCGCGACGGTCTCGATCGGGATGAAACGCCGCACGCGACGTCCCTGAAAAAGGGCCTGGGTGTCTTCGCAACGGAACGACCGGATCGCCATGCACGAAACACTAACGCCTGACGTTAGCATACGCCAAGCGTGACTATTTCCCAGTCCGTCCGTCGGGTTGAGCGCCGGCTCAGGCGAGCCGGTCGAGGACGTCGATCAGTTCCGGCGCCAGCGGCGCGTTGAGCAGGTACGGCGTCTTGCCGTCGTCCAGCGCGAATTCCAGCGTCGCGGCATGCAGGAACAGACGCCTCAGCCCCGCCTGGTCGCGCAAGCGCTTGTTGGCCTCGACCTCGCCGTACTTGTCGTCGCCCGCGACCGGATGGCCGATGTGCTGGGCGTGGACGCGGATCTGGTGGGTGCGGCCGGTCTCGATGCGCACCTCGCAGTACGACTGGCCACCGCGGCGCTCAAGGACCTTGAAGTGGCTCAGCGACGGCTTGCCGGCCGGGTTCACCTGGACATGCCGCTCGCCGCCCTGGCGCAGGCCGATGTGCAGCGGGGCGTCGACCGTCATCACGCCATCGGGCATGCGGCCGGTGAGCAGCGCGAGGTAGCGTTTGGAGATGCCGCCCTCCTCGCGCATCAGCGCCTGCAGTTCGGTCAGCGCCGAGCGCTTCTTGGCGACGATGAGCAGGCCCGAGGTGTCGCGATCGAGCCGGTGCACGAGTTCGAGCGTCTGCCCCGGTCGCAGCGCGCGGAGCGATTCGATCGCCCCGTGGCTGATGCCGCTACCGCCATGGCTGGCCAGGCCGGAGGGCTTGTTGAGCGCCAGCAAGCGGGCGTCTTCGAAGACGATCGCCGCATCCAGCGCCTCCAGCAGGCCCTTCGGCGGAGCCGGGCGTTCGCCGGTTTCGCCCAGGCGAACCGGCGGGATACGCACCTCGTCGCCCGCTTCGAGCTTGCGCTCGGCCTTGGCACGACCGCCGTTCACCCGGACCTGCCCGGATCGCACGATCTTGTAGACCAGCGAGCGCGGGGCGCCCTTCAGCTGGCCCAACAGGAAGTTGTCCAGCCGCTGGCCGGCGCGATCGTCGGGCACGCGGACGGTGCGGACCTGGCCAGCATCGTTTGCCGGACGCGGCGCCGGGCCGGTCTTGCCCGGCCTGTTGTTGGGGTCTGAATGGGTCATCCTGCGGGGGTTATCTGTTACACTCGCGACGCGAGATAAGGTTTTGATTTCGCAGGAAGTTGCACTCCAGAGGCCGAAAGCCCTTTCCTGCGATTCCGGTCCGCGCCTAGCCACTGCCCCCGGGGCAGCCATGTTAGCAGCGATGGCCCGGCGGAACCCCACCTCGCCGGAGCGGGTCAAACCGCCCGTGATGAACACGTCCCGTGCGGCCTTCGTGCCGCCGGTCCCTAGTTGTCCGGAAGAAACAATTAAGCGCTCCCGCGGCGTGCCGTGGTGTCGTAGCGCTGGAAAACTTGAGGCCGCAGCGCCAGGCCCCGCACCCTGTGCGACCGGCGCGCGGCTTGCGGTATCCAGAGGCGAAACGCCCCACGGCGTTCCGCGGCTGCAGGACGCATGCGTCCTGCGCCGACCACGCGCAGGAGCGCGCGAGGAACGCAACAATGAAGCGAATGCTGATCAACGCGACGCAGGCGGAAGAACTGCGCGTTGCCATCGTCGACGGCCAGACCCTGTACGACATCGATATCGAACAGCCGGCCAAGGAACAGAAGAAGTCCAACATCTACAAGGGCCGCATCACCCGGCTCGAACCCTCCCTCGAAGCGGCCTTCGTCGAATACGGCGCCGAGCGCCACGGCTTCCTGCCGCTGAAGGAAATCTCCCGCGATTACTTCCAGGCCGGCGTCGACCACAACAAGGCCGGCCTGCGCGAACTGCTGCGCGAAGGCCAGGAAATCGTCGTCCAGGTCGACAAGGAAGAACGCGGCAACAAGGGCGCGGCGCTGACGACGTTCATCTCGCTCGCCGGCCGCTACATGGTGCTGATGCCCAACTCGCCCACCGCCGGCGGCGTCTCGCGCCGCATCGAGGGCGAGGACCGCGCCGAACTCAAGCGCGCCATGGATGCGCTGAACATCCCCGACGACATGGGCGTGATCATCCGCACCGCCGGCGTCGGCCGCGATGCCGAAGAACTCCAGTGGGACCTGGACTACCTGCTGCAGGTCTGGAAGTCCGTCGCCGAAGCCGCGCTGGGCAAGCCGGGCACGTTCCTGATCTACCAGGAATCGCGCCTGATCATCCGCGCCCTGCGCGACTACATGCGCCCGGACATCGGCGAGATCCTCGTCGACACACCCGAGATGTACGGCGAAGCGCGCGATTTCGTCGAGCAGGTGATGCCGCACAACCTGCGCAAGCTCAAGCACTACACCGACGACACGCCGCTGTTCAACCGCTTCCAGATCGAATCGCAGATCGAGAACGCGTACGAGCGTGAAGTCCGCCTGCCCTCCGGCGGCGCGCTGGTCATCGACCAGACCGAAGCACTGACCGCGATCGACGTGAACTCCGCGCGCGCCACCAAGGGCGGCGACATCGAGGAAACGGCGTTCAACACCAACCTGGAAGCCGCCGAGGAAGTCGCGCGCCAGATGCGCCTGCGCGACCTGGGCGGCCTGGTGGTGATCGACTTCATCGACATGTCGTCGAACAAGCACCAGCGCGAAGTCGAGAACCGTCTGGCGCATGCGCTCAAGCAGGACCGCGCGCGCGTGCAGATCGGCCGCATCTCGCGTTTCGGCCTGCTCGAACTGAGCCGCCAGCGCCTGCGCCCGAGCCTGGGCGAATCCAGCCAGCTGGTCTGCCCGCGTTGCGAAGGCCACGGCCGCATGCGCAGCGTCGAGTCGCTGTCGCTGTCGATCCTGCGCCTGGCCGAAGAACACGCGATGAAGGAAAACACCGGCCAGGTACTCGTGCAGGCGCCGACCGAGATCGCCAACTACCTTCTGAACGAAAAGCGCCGCGCGCTGAGCGAGATCGAGAAGCGCCACGACGCGCCGATCGTCATCGTCGCCGACGAGCAGCTGCACACCCCGCACTACGAAGTCACGCGCATCCGCGAGAACGAACTGGGCGAGGAATCCAACAAGCCCAGCTACCAGCGCGGCACCCCGCGCAAGCTGCCGACGCATTCGCTGACCAAGGCGCACCTGAACATCCCGGCCGCGCCGGTGGTGACCAACGTCAAGCCGGCCCAGCCCGCTCCGCTGCGCGAACCGCGCGAGCAGCAGGCCGTCGCCGCACCGGCACCCGCCCCCGTTCCGGCCCCGGTCGCGGCGCCGACGCATTCGGTCGGCGTGGTCGAACGCATCCTGCGTTTCTTCCGTGGCGGCAGCGCGCCGATCGCGGTGGCGCCGGCTCCGGCCGCGCGTCCGCAGGACAATCGCGGCGGTCGTAACGAACGCACTGATCGCAACGATCGCAATGCGCAGCGTCGCGATGGCCGCAACGGCAAGCAGGGCCGCGACGGTCGTCGCGATGAGCAGCAGCCGCGTCGTGAAGAGCAGCGCCGCGACGAGCCGCGCCGCGAGAAGCAGCCGCAGCAGGCCCAGCAGCAGAAGCAGCCCAAGCAGCAGCAACCGCAGCAGCCCAAGCAACAGCAGCAGCAACAGCCGAAGCAGCCCAAGCCGCAGCAGGCGCAGGGCGAAGAACGGATCCAGGCGCAGCAGCCGGCGACCGAAGCACGTCCGCCGCGCAACGAGCCCAAGCCGGCACCGGTCAAGGTCGATGCGAAGCCGGAAGCCGCCAAGGTCGAAACGCCGGTGACCCCGGCCACGACGGCCGCGGACGTGGCGCTGGTCGCACCGGCCGTCGTCGCTGCCGCCGCCATCGCCTCGGACACGACCGACACGGCAACGCCCGTCGTCGCCCAGGCCGGTGAAGCCGTCGCCAACGCCGACGCCCCGCAGGGCGAAGGCACGGGCGAAGGTGGCAGCCGTCGTCGTCGCGGTCGTCGCGGTGGCCGTCGTCGTCGTCGCGGTGGTGGCGAAGCCGCTGCATCGAGCGACGAAACGCAGCTGCACGACGAGCATGACGACGTCGGCTTCGATGACGAGGACGATGCGCCGGAAACCATGCAGGTTGCCGAAGGTGCGGCGCCCGCACCGGCCGCTTCGCGTTCGCAGCCGGAGTTCGACTTCGACGACGAACCGGCGACGCCGGCCCCGGCCGTGCCGTCGAACGTGACGCAGACGCCTGCGCCGACGAGCGCTGCTCCGGCTACCGCTCCGGCTACCGCTCCGGCTCCGGTTTCGACGCCTGCGCAGGCTGCCGTCGCGACCGTCGCTGCCGCCACGACCGTGGCCTTCGAAGCCGTCACGCCGACGGCCGAGCCGTCCGCGCCTGTCGCGGCAAGCCCGGAACCGGAAGCACCCGTCGTGGTCGTCGAACAGCCTGTCGTGACGCCGGAACCCGTTCCGGAACCGGAAAAGGTCGAGGAACCGGTGGTGATCGATCCGGCCCCGGTCGCACCGGCCGAAGACGCGCGCCCGCAGCAGCAGGCCGAGGCGGAAGTGACCGACTCGCGTCCGCAGTCCGCCACCACCCTCGCCCCCCATGGCGACGTGCCGCGCACCGCCGGCCTGTTCGACTCGCTGCCGCACGACACCCGTGCGCCTGCCGTCGAAACCGCGCCGGCTCCGGCGCCGGTGGAAGCCTCGGTCGGCGGTGAGGCGAAGGCCGATGAAGCCGCGCCTGAAGTCGCGCCGGTTATCGCGGACGCGGAAGAGGCCATGCCCTCGCCCGCCGAAGCCGCCGCCGAACACGTCCACGCGGCGACGCATGGCGAAGGCGAACGCAAGCAGGAATCCGGGCACGTCTGATCGCGCCCGGCTCCATCGCTGAAGACCGGAACCGGCTGCCCTCGGGCGGCCGGTTCTGTTTTTGGGTGGCCAGTTCGATGCCGCGTCGATTGCGGCGCACGCAGGCGGCGGTCAGATCGCCCGCGTCGGATCCATGATCCCGTAGCGGCTGGCCAGTCGCGCCAGCGCGATGGTGTCGTTGATGTCCAGCTTCTCGAACAGACGGGCCTTGTGCGTGTTGACCGTCTTGGCGCTCAGGCTCAGGCGCTTGGCGATCGCGTCCTGTCGCAGGCCCTGGATCAGCATCAGCGCGATTTCCATTTCCCGCGGCGACAGCGTGTCGAACGGCGACGCGCCGCCGTCGATGCCGGCCAGCGCGAGGTTCTGCGCGATGCCGCTGGCGAGGAAACGCTTGCCGCGCGCGACTTCGCGGATCGCCCGCAGCAGTTCCGCCGCATCGCCGCCCTTGCCGACGTAACCCGACGCGCCGGCTTCGAGCAGGCGCTTGGGCATCGGCCCGTCCTGCAGTACCGACACGATGATCACGCGCGGGCCCTGCTCGCTCTTGACGATGCGCTCCGTCACCTCCAGACCGCTCAGGCCCGGCAGGTGCAGGTCGCACAGCACCACGTCGGGCTTGAGCTTGCGGATCAGCGGCAGTGCTTCCTCGCCGCTTTCCGCATCGCCGACCACCTCGATGTCGTTCTCGGACGACAGGATGAGGTTCAGGCCGGTTCGCACCAGCGCATGGTCGTCGATGATGAAAACCCGGATCTCCATTCCTGCTCCCGTTGGTATGCGTGTGCCGTGCCGCGCATGGAAGGCCTTCCGGCCCATTCCAAGTCCCCTGGCATGGGGCAAACTGAACCCGATTCTAATCGGGGACCCCACTGATGCACCGACTATTGGTAGCGACGCTTCCGATCTTTTTTCTTAGCGCCTGTACGACGCCCGGAGGCGCCCCGCAGACCGCATCGAACAGCACGCATGCCGCCCAGCCGGCAGCGACGCAGTGGCTGACCGACGTGCGCACCATCAGCGACGCCGGCGAAAACGCGCAGCGCCGCGAAGCCATCGCCGCACGCCTGGACGCATTGGACCTCGCCTGGCGCAAGGCGCCGTTCGAGGCCAACGGCAAGGCCGGCGAGAACCTGATCGCCGACGTGGCCGGCCCGGTCGATGCCCCGCTGCTTCTGATCGGCGCACATTCCGACCGCGTCGCCGTTGGCCACGGCGCGACCGACAATGCCTCCGGCAGCGCTTCGGTGCTCGCGCTGGCCGAACGCTTCCAGCGCCAGCCGTTGAAGCACCACCGCGTCGCCGTTGCCTTCTGGGACCTGGAGGAAGAAGGCCTGCTCGGTTCGAAGGCCTACGTCGCCGACGGTTCGACCAAGCCTGCGTTGTACGTGAACTTCGACGTTTTCGGCTGGGGCGACACGCTATGGATGATGGCGCCGGCGCAGGGGCAGTCGGCGCTGGTCGACAGCAGCCGCGCGGCCACGCAGGCGCTGCGGCTGGGCTTCTCGCCGGGCGAGAAGTATCCGCCGACCGATCACCTGCCCTTCCTGCGCGCCGGTTGGCCGGCGGTGTCGTATTCGCTGGTCGGCGCAGCCGAGATCACGCAGGTGCTCGATGCCTACGCCGGCAAGAAGGCGCATCCGCCGGCCAAGGTCATGCAGGTGATCCACACCGACAAGGACGTGCTCGGCCAGGTCGACGCGCAGGCCGCCGTCATCGGCGTGGATGCGGTGGAACGTGCGTTGCGCGACTGGGACGCGAAGGCGGCCACGGGCACGCCCGCCACTACGGCGTCCGAAAGCGGCCGGTAAAGCGCTCGCACCGCTGCGAACATCGGCTCCCCACATCCGACGCTCCGAGGCTTCCATGCACACTCGCAACGCCGAACACGCCTCCCGTTTCCGCACGCTGCACACGCAGGGCGTGCTGCGCCTGGCCAATGCCTGGGACGCCGGTAGCGCGCGCCTGATCGAGAGCCTCGGCGCGCCCGCCATCGCCACCACCAGCGCGGGCGTGGCATGGGCGCATGGCTATGTGGATGGCGATACGTTGCCGATCGAGCGCCTGCTCGACACGGCGAACGAAATCGCACGCGTGATCCGCGTGCCGCTGAGCGTGGACATGGAAGGCGGTTATTCCGACGATCCGGCCGTCGTCGCGACCCATGTCGTTCGCGCCGCGGAAACCGGCGCGGTCGGCATCAACATCGAGGACGGCAATGGATCGCCCGACGCGCTCTGCGCGAAGCTCGCGCGCATCCGCGACGCGCTCGCCTCGCGCGGACTCGACGTCTACGTCAACGCACGCACCGACGTGTACCTGCGCGGGCTGGCGTCGCCGGAAGCGCGCGTGGCGATGGTGCTCGAACGCGCCGCACGTTATCGCGAAGCCGGCGCCGACGGCCTGTTCGTGCCGGGCGTGACCGAAGCCGGCGCGATCGGCGACATCGCCTCCGCCGCGGGGCTGCCACTCAACGTGATGCTGCGTCCGGGCCTGCCCGCGCTGGAGGAAATGGAAGTCCTCGGCGTGCGTCGCCTCAGCGCGGGCTCGGACATCGCCGAGGCGATGTTCGCGCAGGTCGCCACGCTCGCCGGCGCGTTCCTGCAGGACGGCCGCACGGTGCCGGGCGAACGCATGGCGTATGGCGCGATCAACGCGTTGTTCGCGGAGCGCTGACCTCCGGTTGCATCGCCAACGCAAGACGCGCGATGAAACCCGAGCGCGTCTCGCCCGCGGCACGGGCGCGCTGGTCCAATCGATGCAGCACGCGACGCGGGAGCGTGATGTTCACCCGCTCGATCGTGTCGTCCAATGCAGCCGGGTCGACCTTCACCAGCGCGAACGTCCAGCCCTTGTAAGCAGGATCGTTCGCCCAGCGATCGACCGGCGATGGCGTCGGAATCGCCAGAGCGGAATCCAGCGCGGCCTCGATCCAGAGGCCGATCGCTTCGGCTGTATTCGCGATGGCTTCCTCGAGCGAGTCGCCCGCGGAGAAACAGCCCGGCAGATCAGGCACCACGACGCCGAAGGCGTGTGTGTCGTCGCCGGGTTCGATCGCGATGGGATAGTGCATGGCGCCTCCTAGAGACCGGCTTGCTTGCGAATCTTGTGGACGAGACCGACGCCCAGGTCCTTGCGCGGATGCGGAACGCAAAGCGGCGGATGCCCGGGCTTGATGAAGATGTGATGCGAGCCGCTGATGCGGCTCAACGACCAGCCCGCCTTCTCTAGTTCACGGATCAGATCCGCGCTTTTCGTCATGTGGATGATACACACTCAGGTCTGCTCGGAGGATATCCGGCCCCAATCGACTTGAGCTTCCAATTGCAACCAATTGATTAAGAAGAAGTCGCAGCCCGTGATACGGCACGGAGGTTTCATCGGCATAAGCCCGGGCTTGCCCGCGGCCTCGAAGGTAAATAGATTTTTACCTCAGCCAGGCCCGACCCGATGTCCGACCTCACCGCCCGCCAGGCGCAGATCCTCGCCTTCATCCAGGATCACAACGACGCCGAAGGCTTGCCGCCGACGTTGCAGCAGATCGCCGATGCGTTCGGCTTCCGCCAGGCGTGCGCGGCGCACAAGCATGTAAAGCGCCTGGAACAGGCCGGGCACCTGCAGGTGCGACCGAACCAGGCGCGCGGGATCCGGCTCGCGTCGCGGTCGCCGGGAAACGACGACCGCCTCACCCTCGCCGTCCTCGGCCGCGTCGCCGCCGGCGCGCCGATCGGAGCCGACGCGGGTGTCGAACGCGAACTGCACGTCGACCGTGCGCTGTTCGCCACCGTGCCCGATTACCTGTTGCGCGTGCAGGGCGATTCGATGCGCGAAGAAGGCATTTTCGATGGCGACCTCGTCGCGGTGAAACGCGCCAGCGACGCGCGCGACGGACAGATCGTCATCGCACGCATCGACGAGGAAATCACCATCAAGCGCCTTGAGCGCACCGCGCACGGCATCCGCCTGTTGCCGCGCAATCCCGATTGCCCGCCCATCGACGTGCCCCCCGGCAGCGATTTCGCCATCGAAGGGCTCTACTGCGGCCTGGTGCGCAGCGACTGATGGCCGCAGCTTCCATGAGCACAGTCGTAGTCCCGCTCGAATCGCTGTTGTCCGCGCGCACCGTCTGGCGCGCGGGTCGCCAGGCCGCTCCTGCGCCATTGGGCGAATCGACCGGCTTCGCCGCGCTCGACGCCATGCTCCCGCACGGCGGCTGGCCGCAGGGCGCGTTGAGCGAGCTGCTGATCCCGGCCGATGGCGTGGGCGAACTGGCGTTGCTGATGCCCACGATCGCGCGCATGACGCAGGCGGGCCGGCTGGTCGCGTTGATCGCGCCGCCGTTCTGTCCCTACGCACCGGCGTGGCAACGCGCAGGCGTGGATCTTCGTTATCTGGAAATCGTGCAGCCCACTGCCCAGGCGGGCATGCAGGCCAACATGCGCGGTGCGTTGTGGGCGTTCGAACAATGCCTGCGCAGCGCGGCGTTTTCAGCCGTGCTCGGATGGCCTTCCAGCGCCGATGGCCCGTCGCTGCGGCGGTTGCAGGTCGCCGCCGACACCGGCGAATGCCTCGGCTTCGCCGTGCGCGACAGCAGGCACGCCGACAATCCCTCGCCCGCCGCGCTACGCATCGAGCGCGTGCAGGACGACTGGCGCATCCGCAAATGCCGCGGCGGCCAGGTTCCCTCGCAAGGATTCGCGCCGCCTTCGTACACCGCCTTGCCGGGCTGAGGTCGCGCCGTGCTCTGGGCCTGCATCCGCCTGCCGCATCTGGCGCTCGACGCCGTCCTGCGCGACGTCGACGACCCCGCGCGTCCGCTCGCGCTGGTCACCGGTCCCGCGCAGTTGCGCACGCTGCATTCGGTCAATGCCGCTGCAGCGCAGGCCGGCCTGCGTCCCGGCATGCGTCTCACCGCCGCGAACGCGGTGTCCGCCGAAACGGCGCTGCACGATCACGACCCGCAACGCGACGAGCGCGCGCATCGCTTCCTCGCCGCATGGGCCTATCGCCACAGTTCGCTGGTGAGCGCGCAGTGGCCGGGCGCGATCGTGCTGGAAGCCAGCGCGAGTTTCCGCCTCTTTGGCCCCTGGCCGCAGCTGGAAGCGAAACTGCGGCGCGAACTGGACGCACTGGGCTTCCAGCACCGCATCGCACTGGCACCGACGCCGCGCGCCGCGCAGGTGTTCGCCGGCCTTCGCGATGGATACGCCTTGTCCGATCGCAACGCGCTGGCATCCACGCTGGACCGCGTGCCGATCCGTCGCGCCGCGTTGCCCGACGAAGCCGGCGTGCGCCTGCATCGCATGGGCATCCGTTCGCTGAAGGAACTGCGCGAATTGCCGCGCGATGGCATCCGCCGTCGTTTCGGCCTGCCGTTGCTGGAACACCTCGATCGCCTCTACGGCACCGCCGACGATCCGCTGGACTGCTACCAGCCACCCGATCATTTCGACGCGCGCGTGGAGATGGGCTACGAGGTCGAAAGCCACCAGGCGCTGCTGTTCCCGCTGCGTCGACTGGTGGGCGATCTTGCCGTTTACCTGTCTTCGCGCGACGGCGGCGTGCAGCGGTTCGTGATCCGGCTGGAGCACGAAGTCCTCAAGCGCGAAGCCGGCGTGCGCGAGAAAAGCCATACCGACGTGCAGGTCGGCATGCTCGCCGCCGAACGCGATGCGTCGCTGCTGATGGACATCGCGCGCAACCGGCTGGAACAGGCGTCGCTCGACAAGCCCGTCGTCGGCCTGCGCCTGCTCGCGCGTGAACTTCCACCGTTCGTGCCGGCCGCGCGCGATCTGTTCGATACGCGTCCGTCGCAGGCGATGCCGTGGCCGCAGCTGCGCGAACGCCTGCGCGCGCGACTCGGCGGCGACGCGGTGTACCGCATCGCACCCACGGGCGATCCGCGCCCCGAACGCGCATGGCGCACCGCCGACGCCGACGAGGACGCCGCGTGCACCGCGCCCGCGCCGATCCGTCCGCCCCGCCCCATGTGGCTGTTGCCGCATCCGGTACCGCTGCGCCAGCACGGCCTGCGCATCGTGTCCGGCCCGGAACGCCTGGAAAGCGGCTGGTGGGACGACGACGACGTGCGCCGCGATTACTACGTCGTGGAAACCCCGCAGGGCCAGCGCGCCTGGGCGTTCGCCGATCCGGGCAAGCGCGGCGAATGGATGCTGCACGGCTGGTTCGCATGAGCTGGGACGACGCCATCGATGGCGTGGACCGCGAGACACCGGGCGATCGCATCCCGCGTGCGTTGCAGATCGGATTGCGCCTTCGCCATGCCGCGAACGACGACATCGACGACGACGCACCGCCGTATGCCGAACTGCATTGCCTGTCCGATTTCAGCTTCCTGCGCGGCGCGGCGAGCGCGGAAGACCTGTTCGAACGCGCGCGCCATTGCGGTTACCAGGCGCTGGCCATCACCGACGAATGCTCGCTCGCCGGCATCGTCCGCGGGCTCGAAGCGTCCAACGCCACCGGCGTGCGTCTGATCGTCGGCAGCGAATTCCGTCTGACCGACGACACGCGTTTGGTCCTGCTGGTGGAGCACGCCGCCGGCTACACACGCCTGTGCGAGCTGATCACGCGCGGACGTCGCGCGGCGGGAAAAGGCACCTACAAGCTGTCGCGCATGGACGTCGAAGCGGTGTTCGGCAAGGGCGATCCCGGCGTGTTCGCGCTGTGGCTGCCCGATCATGCGCCCGGCGAAAATCCCGACCAAGATGCCGGCCGCTGGTTGCAGACGCTGTTCGGCCAACGCACGCACCTGGCGGTCGAACTGCATCGCGAGGACGACGACGACGCACGCCTGCGCATGCTGCTGTCGCTCGCCGGGTCGCTGGGCATCACGCCGGTCGCCTGCGGCGACGTGCACATGGCCACGCGCCGCCAGCGCATGCTGCAGGACACGATGACCGCGATCCGGCACACGCTGCCGCTGGACGAATGCGGCGCGCACCTGTTCCGCAACGGCGAACGGCATCTGCGCGCGCGTCGCACGCTGGCGAACATCCATCCGCACGCGCTGCTCGACAACGCGGTGAAACTCGGCGCGCGTTGCACGTTCCGGCTCGACAAGGACCTGAACTACGACTACCCGTTCGAGCTGGTGCCCGAAGGCGAAACGCCGGCCTCGCACCTGCGCCGGCTGACGTTCGAGGGAATGCGCAATCGCTGGCCGCAGGGCACGCCGGCACACATCGTCGCGCAGATCGAAAAGGAACTCTCGCTGATCGCGGAGCTGAAGTACGAAGCGTTCTTCCTCACCGTCGAGGACATCGTCCGTTTCGCACGCAGCCGCAACATCCTGTGCCAGGGGCGCGGTTCGTCGGCGAATTCGGCGGTGTGCTACGCGCTGGGCATCACCGCGGTCGATCCGGCCGAAAGCCGCCTGCTGATGGCGCGTTTCCTGTCCAAGGAACGCAACGAGCCGCCCGACATCGACGTGGATTTCGAACACGAACGCCGCGAGGAAGTGCTCCAGTACGTCTACAACAAGTACGGACGCGAACGCGCCGCACTGGCCGCAACGGTGATCCGCTATCGCGGCAAGAGCGCCGTGCGCGATGTCGCCAAGGCCTTCGGCCTGCCGCCGGACCAGATCGCGCTGCTCGCCGGCTGTTACGGCTGGGGCAACGCCGGCACCGAGATGAAACAACGCCTGATCGAAGCCGGCTTCGATCCGGACAATCCGCTGCTGCTGCGCATCCTCGCGGTCACCGCGCAGCTGGAAAACCATCCGCGCCACCTGTCGCAGCACGTCGGCGGTTTCGTGATCTCCGAAGCGCCGCTGTCCACCGTCGTGCCGGTGGAGAACGCCGCGATGGCCGACCGCACCATCATCCAGTGGGACAAGGACGACCTGGAAACGATGAAGCTGCTGAAGGTCGACTGCCTCGCGCTGGGCATGCTGACCTGCATCCGCAAGGCCATCGACCTGGTGGAAAACCATCGCGGCCGCCGCTACGAACTGGCCACCATCCCGGCCGACGACAAACCCACCTACGCGATGATCCAGCGCGCCGATACCGTGGGCGTTTTCCAGATCGAATCGCGCGCGCAGATGACGATGCTGCCGCGCCTGAAGCCGGAGAAGTTCTACGACCTGGTGATCGAAGTCGCGATCGTGCGACCCGGCCCGATCCAGGGCGGCATGGTGCATCCGTACCTGCGGCGGCGCATGGGCAAGGAGGCGGTCGAATATCCTTCGCCGGAAGTCGAGGAGATCCTCAAACCCACGCTCGGCGTGCCGCTGTTCCAGGAACAGGTGATGGAACTGGTGATGCACGCCGGTTACAGCGACGACGAAGCCGACCAGCTGCGACGTTCGATGGCCGCCTGGCGCTCAGGCGGCGACATGGAGCCGCATCGCGTGCGCATCCGCGAATGCATGCGCGGCAAAGGCTATTCGGAAACCTTCATCGAGCAGATCTTCGAACAGATCAAGGGCTTCGGTTCGTACGGATTCCCGCAGAGCCATGCCGCGTCGTTCGCGAAACTGGTGTACGTGAGCTGCTGGCTGAAGCGGCACGAACCGGCGGCGTTCGCGTGCGCGCTGTTGAATTCGCAACCGATGGGCTTCTATTCGCCCAGCCAGATCGTGCAGGACGCGCGACGCGGCGCGCCGAAACGCGCATCGGATGAATTCGCCGACGAGCAGGCTCGCGCGCGCGCGATGCGCGAAGCGGTGGACGTGTTGCCGGTGGATGTCATGCACAGCGACTGGGATTGCACGCTCGTGGGCGGCGATGCACGCACGCAGCCGGCGATCCGCCTGGGCCTGCGCGAGGTCAAGGGACTTTCGGAAGCGGCGGCGAATGCGATTTCCGCCGCGCGCGGGCATCGCCCGTTCACCGACCTGCAGGACCTGCGGCAACGCGCCGGCCTCGACGAGAAAGCCTGCAAGGCGCTGGCCGAAGCCGATGCGTTGAAGGGACTGGTCGGGCATCGCCACCAGGCGCGCTGGTCGGTCGCGGGGCTCGAGCGTCGACGCCCGCTGCTGCCCGGCAGTCCGGAGGAAGACGGCATCGATCTGCCCGTGCCGCGCATCGGCGAGGAAATCCTGTCCGATTACCGCGCGACCGGGCTCAGCCTGGCCTCGCATCCGATGGCGCTGCTGCGGCCGCAACTGGACGCGCAGCGCATCAAGGGTTCGCGCGACCTGCGCGAAACGCGCCACGGTCGCGGCGTGCATGTCGCCGGCCTGGTCACGCAGCGCCAGCGCCCGGCCACGGCCAAGGGCACCATTTTCGTCACGCTGGAAGACGAGCACGGGATGATCAACGTGATCGTCTGGCCCGACCTCGCCGCGCGCCAGCGCAAACCCCTGCTGGATTCCACCCTGCTGGCCGTGCGCGGGCGCTGGGAGCGCGTGGATGGCGTGGAACATCTGATCGCCGGGCAGCTGACGGACCTGAGCGGCCTGCTGGGCGAACTGCAGTCGCCGTCGCGCGATTTTCGCTGACCTCCCTCCGTGTCCGGTCGAACCTGCTCCTCACGTCAAACACGATGTCGGTCCAAGCGGACCGCGCCGGCATCTCCCCACAGCCGAGGCTGTCCGTGGAAGCACCCCGCTACTTCGTCACCTATCGGCATCCGCACAGCGGCGAAACGACCACGCGCGTGTTCGGGCGCTTCCCCGACCCCGCCCTGGCCGAACGCATCGCCCGCACGCAACTGGGGCAAGCCGGTTGCGAAGTCCTCGCCGTGCGACCCGAAACGCCGGTCGAAGCGCTGAACCACCGCATCTCGCGCGGCATCACCCGCACGTTGCGCATCGCGCTGGGCACGGGACTGAGCCTGCTCGCCTGGCACGCCCTGTTCCTGCGCACCGGCCCGCGCATCACCGATATGCCGCTGGGCCGCCTCACGATCGGCATGCTGCTGACCTTCGGTTTCCATGCCGCGCTGATGCTGGCGGCGGTGGTGTTCTGCTGGGACATCGCGTTCGGCGAAGGGCCGTACAACGGGCGCTAGCTTCGAAGCCGCCATCCGCTCCACGCGGGATCGATCGTCCGACGAATCAAAGGGCACCGCGGTCGCGGAATCCCGCCCCGCGGGCGCTTACAATGCCCGCCCCTGAGCGCGGAACACCCCGATGGAACTGGCCACCGACACGATCGCCCTGCTGATGGCGGTCGCCTTCGTCGCGGGTCTCATCGATGCCATCGCCGGGGGCGGCGGCCTGCTGACGATTCCCGCGCTGATGGCCGCCGGCCTTCCGCCCGTCAACGCCATCGCCACCAACAAGCTGCAAAGCAGCTTCGGCACGGCAAGCGCGGTGGTCGCGTTCGCGCGCAAGGGCCGCATCGATTTCCGCCGCTTCATGAAGCCGGCCATCGGCGCCTTCCTCGGCTCCGTGCTCGGCGCGTGGACGTTGCAGCGATTGAACCCCGCGTTCCTCTCGGGCCTGATCCCGATGCTGCTGATCCTGATGGTGGTCTATTTCCTCTTCGCTCCGAAGGCGAGCGAGGAAGACCGCCAGGGCCGCCTCGGCCCGATCGCGCTGATGGCGATCGTCTCGGCGATCGGTTTCTACGACGGCTTCTTCGGCCCGGGTACGGGTTCGTTCCTGACCACCGCACTGGTCGCGCTGTTCGGCCTGGGCCTGGTATCGGCGACCGCGCACACCAAGTTCCTCAACCTCTCCAGCAACATCGCCGCCGTACTCACGCTGATCATCGGTGGCCACGTGATGTGGAAACTCGGCCTGTTGATGGCGATATCGAGCATCGCCGGCGGCCAGCTCGGCGCGCACCTGGCGATGCGGGTGGGCGGACGGATGATCCGCCCGCTGTTGGTGACGATGTCGCTGCTGCTGACGATGAAGCTGCTGTCAGACCCGGCGAATCCGTTGCGGGTTTATGTCATGGCGCATGCCTGAGCGTTCGCCGCACCGCTTCGGCTCGAGTGGACGCCAGCCGTACTGGCCGCCAATGCCCGCTATCGGCGACATCCGGACATGGTGGCCCGGTATACCGGGCCACTTCTCTATTCCCGACGCACAGGTCAACTGCTTGGATGCAGTGATTCGACCTGCTTGAGCCGCTTCAACGCATCCTGCTGCCGGAGCAGACCGTAATTTATGCTGCCGGCATTAAGCGAACTTCCAGGCTGGTAGGGGTAGTCCATGAAGTCGGAGAAGAACGCCTTGATCGCACCCATCACCGGGACGATCAGCCACATCTGACGGGCCAGGAAATCGACCGCACCGCCCCCTTCCTCCATACCCCGTTCGTAGGGATCCATCCTCAGGTTGGTTATCAGCGCCCAGTTGGTCACCGTGCGCGAGCCCGTCGCGATGTTGCCGTGGCTCTGCGAGGCAAAGCTCAGCTTCCAGTCCTGGAACCGGCAGGCGTTGAGATTGCCGCCCTGGTCGAAATAGAAGATGGAATCGCGCGGCCCCTTCTTCTCCTTGCCCTGGAAGTACGGCATGAAGTTGAAGCCGTCCAGCTTCACGCGGAATTGCTTCCCGCTCAGCTTCGTGCCCTTGGCCAGCTTCTCCTTGATGTCCGGCACCCCGGCGGCCGCGCAGAGCGTGGGAAACATGTCGATCAGCGAGATGGGATCGTTATAGACGGTCCCCGGCTTGATCACGCCCGGCCAGCGGATCGCCATCGGAATACGGAATCCTCCTTCCCAGGTCGATCCTTTCTCGCCACGGAACATCGTCATCGCGCCGTCAGGCCACAATGCGATTTCCGCGCCGTTGTCGGTGGTGTAGACAACGATCGTGTTGTCCTCGATGCCCAGTTCGTCGAGAAGGTCCAGCAGCGCGCCAACGTGCTCGTCGTGCTCGACCATGCCGTCGGCATGCAAGCCCTTGCCCGACTTTCCAACCGAATCCTTCTTGAGGTGGGTGAAGATGTGCATGCGCGTGGTGTTGAACCAGACGAAGAATGGCTTGTCGTCCTTCACGCTCTTCTTGATGAACTTCTGTGCGGCGCCAAGGAATTCCTCGTCCACGGTTGGCATCCGCTTGGTGTTCAGGGGCCCGGTGTCCTCGATCTTCCCGCCCGCATAGGAGTGGATGACGCCGCGCGGACCGAATTTCTTCTTGAACGCGGGATCCTTCGGATAGAAGTAACCCTCCGGCTCCTCCTCGGCGTTCAGGTGATAGAGGTTGCCGAAGAACTCGTCGAAGCCGTGGTTGGTCGGCAGGTGCGCATCCTGGTCGCCCAGGTGGTTCTTGCCGAACTGCCCCGTGGCGTAGCCTTCGTTCTTCAACGCATCGGCGATGGTCGGCATCCAGTCCGTGATGCCGTGCGGATCGCCCGGCATGCCGATGGTGAGCAGCCCGGTGCGGAACGGCTCCTGGCCCAGGATGAAAGATGCGCGTCCGGCGGTACAGCTCTGCTGCCCGTAGGAATCGGTGAACATCGCGCCTTCGTCGGCGATCCGATCGATGTTGGGCGTCCGGTAGCCCATCAATCCCCGCGTGTAGAAGCTGATCTGCGGAATGCCGATGTCGTCGCCGAAGATCACCAGGATGTTCGGCTTTCCCGACGTGCCGGCCTTGGACGACTTGCTTTTGCTGTCGCGTGCTTGCTTTGCTGCCATGACCATCTCCTTTGGGCGAGCGCCGGCTCGCGCTTGCGCTTGCGCGGCGGAGGATGCGGATAGCGACTGGGCCGGGCCCACGTTCGCGTTCGGCCTGGCAGGTGCATGCTCGTGATCGCGCCGTGACGCGATTGTGATACGTGCGTTCAGGTTTGTGAGCGCAGTCAAGTCAAACGCATGCAATCGCGATCCGATGTCCGCTATCGGCGTGCAGCAGTCGCAGTACCAGGCTGGCGTCGGTAACCAGCGCCACGAATGTGTCGGATGAAGCATCACGACGATCACGACGATCACGATGTACTCGGCGCCTGGATTGCCTGCATCCGTGCGTGGCGAGGCGACGATGACACACGGACTTCCCACCGCCTTCGAACATCGACATGACGTCGACGGCGGCCAGCGAAGGAATGGGACGCAGAGCTGCGCGCGTGGATCCGGAATAGTGCCGACCGGGAACGCCTGGCCGCGAAGTGCCCAGAGGCATCTGTGGCCGAGCCCGCCCTTCACGCAGTAGCCTGTCGCGATGGACTCCCTTATCGCTGCCGCCGGACGGGCGCTGTCTGCCGGCGATGTGCTTGGCGCGCTCAAGCTCGTCGCGCTGCGCGACGATCCGGCGGCGCTGGCCTTGCGCGGGATCGCGATGGCCCAACTCGGCGAGTACCCGCGTGCACGCGAGTTGCTGCGCCGTGCGGCGCGCGGGTTCGGTGCGTCCGAAGAACTGGCACGGGCACGCACTGTCGTCGCAGAGGCGGAAGTATCGCTGACGATGCGCGACCTCTCCGATCCTGCGCATGCGCTCGCCGAGGCGACGGCGGCCCTGGATGCGCGAGCCGATCGGGCCAATGCACTGCAGGCCCGGTTGATCGCTGCGCGCAGGCAATTGCTGCTGGGTCGTCTCGACGAGGCGGCAGCGTCGTTGGCGGGACTCGATCCCACCGGCCTGCCGCCTTCGCTGGAGGCAGTATGCGAACTGGCCAATGCCGAACTGGCCTTGCGCTCGCTGCGCACGACGGTTGCCCGGTTGGCGTTGGATCGCGCCTGCGTTGCGGCCGAACGTTCCGGTGTCCACGCGCTGATCGCCGAAGCGCGCGAAGCAGGCGCCGTGCTTGACCAGACGGCAGCGCGCAGCATCCACAATGGACACGAGCAGCCGCTGCGCCTGAAGGATGTGGAAGCGCTGATTGCGTCCCGCGCGCTGGTGGTCGATGCCTGCCGTCGAGGGTTGCGTGCCGGCGATGCGTGGCAGCCCTTGGCGCGTCGGCCGGTGTTGTTCGCGCTATTGCGTGCGCTGGCGGAAGGCTGGCCCGGCGATGTCGATCGAAACGGCCTGATCGCACGCGTCTTCCATTCGCGTCAACCCGATGAAACACACCGCGCCCGGCTGCGCGTGGAGATCGGACGCCTGCGCGAACTCATCGGTCCGTTGGCAGAGGTCCGGGCCACTGCACGCGGCTTTGCGCTGGTGCCGCACGACGAACGCGTCGTGGTCCTGCTCGTGCCGCCCATCGACGGCGAACAGGCATCGTTGCAGGCATTGCTCGCCGATGGCGCGGCGTGGTCGACGTCGGCGCTGTCGCTGGCACTTGGCGCCAGCCAGCGCACCGTCCAGCGGGCGCTGGTCGAGCTGGAGTCCGCCGGGCAGGCGCGCTCGATCGGCCGGGCGCGCGCGCAGCGCTGGTTGGCGCCGCCACTGGTGGGATTCACGACGATCTTGTTACTCCCCGCCACGCTGTCGGCTGGGTAGATTGTCGCTGCCACACCAAGACGGGCGCCAACAGGAGCCGGACGATGTCCCCCACGACAGTATCTTCAGGCAAGTCCATCGAAATCCCGGCCGCGCGTGCGGCGGATGTCGTGCGCGAGTACGGACCGTTCGAAGGCACACCGCCGATCGGTGGTGTCACCTACGACGGGCACCATATCTGGGCCGCTGCCGGATCGGCGATGGTCGCCATCGAACCGGATAGTGGAAAGGTCGCGCGATCGCTTGAGCACGCCGCGCATGCGGGCACCGCGTTCGACGGCAAGTACCTGTACCAGATTGCCGAAGCGCGCATCGACAAGATCGACCCGGCCAGCGGCGATGTCGTGGCCTCGATTCCTTCACCGGGCGCGGGCGGCGATTCCGGCCTCGCGTGGGCCGAGGGCAGCCTCTGGGTCGGCCAGTATCGCGATCGCAAAATCCACCAGATCGATCCGGACAGCGGCGCCGTGGTGCGCACGATCGAGTCCAACCGTTTCGTCACCGGCGTGACGTGGGCCGATGGCGAGCTGTGGCACGGCGTCTGGGAAGGCGACGAAAGCGAGCTGCGCCACATCGATCCGGCCAACGGCACCGTGCTCGAACGGCTGGAGATGCCGCCGGGCGTTGGCGTCAGCGGACTGGAATCGGATGGCGCAGGACTGTTCTATTGCGGCGGCGGGCCGAGTGGAAAGGTCCGCGTCGTGAGGCGCCCACGCAATCTGCCGGGCTGACCGCCCGGCACGCGTCGCGGCCCCGATCGCCCCCGCTCCTTCCACGCGACGCACTCACTGCTACACCAGACATTCACTCCGGTCGACGGCCGGAGATGGCCGCGCCATGCCTGCGCATGGCGCCAAGCACTTCACAACGGTCCCTCGGACCCGGGAGCTCACCATGAACATCGCATTCGCTGGACTCAATGACGTTGAAGTCGCCTCAAGGGCGCAGTGGCTTGCCGCGCGAAAGGCGCTACTGGCCCGCGAGAAGGATCTCACGCGCCTGCAGGACGAAATCGCCCGCGAACGCCGCGCGTTGCCGTGGGTTCGCGTCGACAAGGACTACTCCTTCGACACGCTCGAAGGTCCACGCACCCTGGCCGAACTGTTTGAGGGACGCAGCCAGCTGCTGGTGCAGCACTTCATGTTCGCACCAGGCTGGGAGCAAGGATGCAAGAGCTGCTCCTTCATGGCCGATCACAACGACGGCGCCAATCTCCATCTCGCTCAGCGCGACGTCACGCTGATCGCCGTTTCGCGAGCCCCCCTGGCCGACATCGAACGCTTCCGCCAGCGCATGGGCTGGCAGTTCAAGTGGGTGTCCTCGCATGGCACCGACTTCAACCACGACTTCGGCGTCAACTTCAGCCAGGACGAGATGTCCAGCGGCAAGGTCGACTACAACTACGTGCGCCAGCCGTTCCCGCATGAGGAAGCGCCGGGCATCAGCGTCTTCTGTCGCGACGACGCGGGTGAGGTATTCCACACCTACTCGCGCTACGGCCGCGGCGTGGAAGTGATGATGCACACCTACGCGCTGTTGGAGCTCACGCCGAAAGGCCGGGACGAAGACGAGCTGGAGTATCCAATGTCCTGGGTGCGCCATCACGACCGCTACGAGGCAGCTGCACCGGCCCCCGTTGCTTCGTGTTGCAGCGCCTCGGCCTGAGCCGCCGCGATCCGGAGTCCGTCATGCAGAACGTGTGGCCATGGCTGGCCGTCGCCGGGCTCGGCGCCTTGCATGGATTGAGCCCGGCGAACGGATGGATGTTCGCGGCCGCTGGCGGCATCCGCGCGGGCGACCGCGCGCGGGTGCGAAGGATGCTGCCGGCGATCGCGCTTGGACACGTCGCTTCCGTGGCGATCGTGGTCGGCGCGATCGCACAGGGCATCGTAGTGGACGGGTCGCTGGCGCAATGCGTGGCCGGGGGCGCGCTGCTTGTGGTCGCTTCGTGTCGCTGGCTGCGTGTCGGCAGGATGCACGCTGCCGATCATCACGCCAACCAGATCGACGCCACGACCGCACACGCCGGCATGGCGATCTGGTCGTGCCTCATGGCGACTGCGCACGGCGCGGGGCTGATGCTGGTGCCGGCACTGGTTCCGCTGTGCATGGCCAGTCTTCCTGCACGCGAGATCACGGCTTCCGGATCGTTGCTTCTGGCGCTGGCGGCCGTCGGGGTCCACCTCGCCGCGATGCTGCTCACCACTGCGCTGATCGCCGCGGGTGCATGCCGCCTCGTCCTGTCGGGACGTCCATTGATGGCGGAGGCCAGGCTCAGGCATGCATGGACCGCTGCGCTGGCCGTGACAGGCGTTTCGTTGATTGCGTTGCGTTAGGGGGCGGTACGCGCCCGGGATCTAGCTCGCGTTGAACAGCGCATTGCACTCCACGAACTTGCCCAGTTCGAAAAACCCGAACCATCGTTCGACTGGATCGACGCCCAGGGTCGCCTGGGCGAGCGATTGGAATACCCGCGGCGCAACGTGACCCAGCGCGGACTGCATCAGGGCAACCGACGGCTTTTCAGCTCCACGACGCTCCAGGACGAGAACCAGATTCTCCAGCGCGCCACGCGCCTGATCCGGTCCGAGCTGCACCGGCACGGTGTCCGGAGCCAGCTTTCCCGTCTGGACGAGGACGTGAATGAAGCGGCGCGGAAGACAATCCGCCGTAGCGACGACGAAGTTGGATTCCGGCCCGTAGAGACCCATGAAATCGTGGACCAGATGCGGGGCGAACCCGAGGTCTGGATCGATCTTGATCGTGCCGGGCGGCGGGGCTGCGGGGTTGTTCGTTTCCACTGATGGCTTTCCGGAATCTGCAATGACCCGGCAGTATGCCGACGCCTCGCCAATGACCCCATGTCGCGATTTGCCAAAGTTTGGGTGGATTCCAGACGCCCGGCGTGCGTCGGCCAGATTCGCCCTCAGTGAAGCGGCGCAGCCCCATCCGCATTGCGATGCGCGCCCAATCGCTCGACCAGCGATTCGCTCGCCTCGTTCAAACCGATCACCTCGACCTCGGCGCCGTGCCTGCGCAGCTTGAGCACGGCGCGGTCCAGCGCCGCGACGGCGCTGATGTCCCAGAAGTGCGCATGCGTCAGGTCGATCACCACTTTCCGCGGGGCATGCAGGTAATCGAAGCTGTTGGTGAACTGGATGGCGCTGGCGAAGAACACCTCGCCTTCGACTGCATAGATGCGGGTCCCGTCCGGCGCGTCGCGGCCTTCCACGCGCAGCATCGCCCCGACGCGGCGCGTGAACGAAAGCGCGGTGAGCACTACGCCGGTCAGCACGCCCTTGGCCAGGTCGTGCGTGGCGACGGTAACCACGACCGTGCCGATCATGATCAGGTTCGCGCTGCGTGGATGCGTCTTCAGCTCGGCGAAGCTCTTCCAGTGGAAGGTGCCGATGCTGACCATGATCATCACCGCGACCAGCGCGGCCATCGGGATGCGCGAGACCCAGTCCGACGCGTAGACCACCAGCAGCAGCAACACCGTGCCGGCGATGAAACACGACAAGCGCCCGCGCCCGCCGGACGATACATTGATGACGGACTGGCCGATCATCGCGCAACCGGCCATGCCACCGAAGAGTCCTGCCACCACGTTCGCCGCGCCCTGCCCCGCGCACTCGCGGCGGCGGTCGGTGGGCGTGTCGGTCACGTCTTCGACGATCTGCGCCGTCATCAGCGATTCCAGGAGGCCCACCACGGCCAGTGTCGCCGACACCGGCAGCAGGATGCGCAACGTCTCCAGCGTCCACGGAATATCGGGGAACAGGAATACCGGCAGCGTATCGGGCAACTCGCCCATGTCGCCGACGGTGCGGATGTCGATTCCGAAACCGACGCACACCGCCGTCAGCACGATGATCGCCACCAGCGGCGACGGCACGGCGCGCGTCAGGCGCGGCAGCAGGTAGATGATGGCAAGGCCCGCGGCGCAGACGGCGTACACCGGCCACGGCATGCCGATGAGTTCGGGAAGTTGCGCAAGGAAGATGAGGATCGCCAGCGCGTTGACGAACCCGATGACCACCGATCGCGAGACGAACCGCATCAGCGTGTTCAAACGCAATGCGCCCGCCAGGATCTGGAGCAACCCCGCGAGGATCGTCGCGGCGAACAGGTATTGCAGACCGTGGTCCTTGACCAGGTCGACCATCAGCAACGCCATGGCGCCGGTCGCGGCGGAGATCATTCCCGGACGACCACCGGCGATCGCGGTAACCACGGCGATGCAGAACGAGGCGTACAGGCCGATCTTCGGATCGACGCCCGCGATGATCGAGAACGCGATGGCTTCGGGAATGAGCGCGAGGGCGACGAGCAGGCCCGACAGCACGTCGCCGCGGACGTTGCCGAACCACTGCTCGCGCAGCGGGTAGTTGACCGACATGGAAGACTCCGGCGCGCGATGCGCGCGATTCGAACGAACAGGACGCAAACCACTCCCCCGCCAGGCGATGGCGGGCACGAGGAAAACCAAGTGAGCGTCAGGGTGGCGTCATGTGACCGCAGCGGCGATGAGCGCGGCAATTCTAATGCGAGGCGCTGCGTGGCGCATCCTGGATCCGCGCCCGCGGCGTCCGCCTCGTTGCGTGTCGCCTGCCCGGGCTACGGTCGGGCGAACGCCGGATACGGATTGATCGCCGTCCCCTTCCACCATTGCCGTTCCGGGCCCAGTTCGAAGATGGCGAAATGCAGATGCGGCGCCGCCGGATCCGCGTTGCCGGTGCTGCCGACGTAGCCGATGACGTCGCCACGTTTGATGGCCTGCTTCTCCTGCAATCCGTCGGTGTAGCGGTCCAGGTGCGCGTAGTAGTACGCATAGCGGCCGGTGGGTTCGAACTGGTAGATCGTCAGGCCGCCGGGAACGCTGGTGAACAGCTTTTCGACCGTGCCGTCCGCGACCGCGATCACCGGCGTGCCACGCGGCGCCATGATGTCCAGTGCTTCGTGCACGCGCCCCTGCGACCGCGCTTCATTGAAGGTGTCGTGCAGCTGCGCGGCGGTGATGCCCTGCACGGGAATCGTCAGCTCGCCGTCGATCGTGGGCGTCGGCGTCGCGATCGGCGTTGCGGCAGGCTGCGACGGTACGGTCGCGACCGTCGTCGGCGCCGGCGTGGTGGTTCGATCCGTGATCGTCGCGACCCGCGACGGCGAAACCGCCGACTGCATGTCAGGCGCGACGGGAGCGGCGACGGCTCGAACAGGCGCCGCTTCGCGCCCGAACATGAGCAGCGCCAGGTTCGCGCCCGCCAGCACGACCACGAGGAACAGCAGCACAGCCTTGCTCATGCGCGCCTCCGTTGCGTTGGGTCCGTCACTGCTGCAGCACCGCAGGCGTGCCCGGACCGACCGCAGCGGCCACCGCAACGGCGTCCCAGTTGGTCAGCCGGATGCAGCCGTGCGATTCGGTCTTGCCGATTTTTCCCGGTTCCGGCGTGCCGTGGATGCCGTAGTGGTCCTTGCTCAGGTCCACCCACACCACGCCCACCGGATTGTTCGGCCCGGGTGCGATCCTCGCCTTCGCGTGCCCCGCGTCCGCATCCCAGAACAGCTTCGGGTTGTACTGGAAATGCGGATCGCGGCCGACGCCCTTGATGGTCCATTTGCCGATCGGCAATGGATCGTGGCTGCTGCCGGTCGACGCGGGAAAGCGCGCGTAAACGCGCCCGCTTTCGTCGCGCAGCATCACCGACGAATCGGACTTGTCGACCACGACCGTCGCCGCCTTCGCCAACGCCGCGCCCTGCACGTTCGGCACCCACAGCGTGGTGCCTTCGCGCGTGAGGTCGGCACCGGGATTAAGCGCCGCCAGCAGCGCCGGGCTGGCGTGGAAGCGCTCGCCCAGGCTTTCGGCCAGCGAGCCGAACCCCAGCTGCGGCAATGCGGCCTTCGCCATCATGTCCTCGGGAATCGCGGTGTACGGGCCGGCGATGTCCTGCGCGGTGAGCCGGTATTCAACCAGAGCGGGCGACGCATCGGCGGTGAGCGCGCGCCATGTCGCCTCGTCCATCGCGCCAGTCGGTTCCAGATCGCGGCTGCGCTGGAACGCGGCGATTGCGCGTCCGGTATTACTGCCCCAGCGTCCGTCGATCTCGCCGGTGCCGAAGTGCGCGCGATCGAGCAGCACCTGCGCCCGCAGTCGCGCCGGCGCGTTGGCTTCGTCCTTCAGATCGCCGACCAGCTGCGCTTGGTTGGCACCCAGCAACGGTGAATTCTGCGCGAAGGCGGCGATCGGCGTGGTGAATGCGAGCAGCAATGCGGCATGCAGGATCGGTTTCATCGATTCACTGTTTCGAAGGACTCGCCTGCATGCTGCGTGGAAGCTTTTCGGCGTGGCGTGAATGCGACGCGCTTTTGCTGTCGGCTGGCTGAAGCGTGCTCAATCGAACCGCAATCCGGCGCCCTTACTTGCCCAGAGAAGGTATTTCGATAGCAATCGTTGCGCGATGCGGACGCTCAACCTCAACAGGATCAGTGCGACGAATGCGGAAACCGGCAACGAGATGACCAGAGGCACCAGCCAGTCGCCGGCGCTTTCGTCCCAGTCGGGCGCGCTCATTGCCTTCATCATCGTGTACCAGAGCAAGCACTGGCATATCAGGAAGACGACGAGCCCGACGACGAATCGGGAGCGCGGCAGGAATGCGCATACGGCCACCAGGGGCCATATCAGGATGAAGAGCATGTTGTGCATGATTGCGACCGTTCTATGTCCGGAGCGACTGTCCCGCTGGCACGTGTCCCCTTGATGGCGCCTGCGTGAAGTCGCTTCGCAGGCCGCGGGCGATCGAAGTCACCAACCGCCCGCCCCGGCGCATTGACCATCGCCGTCCGCACCGCTAACGTACCGGCGTCGAGGTGATCATCGCTTTATCCCGATATAGCGATGTGACAACTTGGGCCGGCCAACCGCCGGTTCGAGCAGAGGGAATCCGGTTGGAATCCGGAGCTGCCCCGCAGCGGTATTGGGAACGACCGCCATCCATGCACTGGGTTCGCCCGGGAAGCGATGGCCAGTAGGAGGATGCGTCGCAAGACGCGTCCACGCCCTGAGCCCGAAGACCTGCCATGACCGGAGGCGTTGCCTCCGTCCGACCCCTCCGCGCGGCTCCGGCCGCACGGAGGTTCGCCCGCGGGGGCGAAGGTCGAAGGCAGGTTCACCACGATCCGGCGACGGGTCGTGCGCGTGCGTGCCCTCCTTCGTTGCCCTGCGCATTGCTCATGCATCGCAGGTATCCACATGATCCAGGTAACCCATCTCGGCTTCCCGCGCATCGGCGCGCGACGCGAGCTCAAGCAGTCGCTCGAATCCTTCTGGAAGGGCGAATCCACCGCGCAGTCGCTGCACGACACCGCACGCGAACTGCGCCAGCGCCACTGGCGGCTCGCGCAGGACGCGGGCGTCGATGTCGTGCCGTGCAACGACTTCTCGCTGTACGACCACGTCCTCGACACCGCCGTGTTGTTCGATGCCATTCCCGCTTCGCATCGCGAAGTGTTCGACGCCGATCCGCTGTCCGGCTACTTCGCGCTCGCGCGTGGCCTGCAGGACGCCAGCCACGATCTCCACGCGCTGGAGATGACCAAGTGGTTCGACACCAACTACCACTACCTCGTCCCGGAGTTCACGCACGACCAGCGTTTCCGCCTGCGCGGCGACAAGCCGCTGGCCGAACTGCGCGAGGCCCGGGCGCTCGGATTGAACGCGCGCCCCGTGCTCCTGGGGCCGGTGTCGTTCCTCAAGCTCGGCAAGCGCGTCGACGGCGAATGCCCGCTGGAGCTGCTCGACGCGCTGCTCCCCGCCTACGCGCAACTGCTCACGCAACTGAAAGCCGAAGGCGCACAGTGGGTGCAGATCGACGAGCCGTGCCTGGTGCTCGACCTCGGCGAACCCGATCGCGAGGCATACCGTCGCGCGTTCGCGGCCCTGAGCGGAGACGCTTTCCCCGAGGTGCTGCTCGCCACGTACTTCGGCGGCCTCGACGA
>Ga0209257_1000733_pt1 | contig 49710 bp, 41 predicted proteins | sample AraplaCvi_mCL_r2_FD_184277 | JGI IMG/M metagenome (GOLD analysis project Ga0209257, IMG submission 184277) | Arabidopsis root microbial communities from North Carolina, USA - plate scrape MF_Cvi_mCL_r2 (SPAdes) (version 2) | ecosystem: Host-associated > Plants > Roots > Endosphere | place: USA...
TATTGCGGCTCGCCCACTTCCGGCAGCTCGATCGGCGACTTATCCATCAAGCCGAACTTGGCGAGATAGGCCTGCTGCACCTCGGCGCCGAACTGGTCAGCCATCTTCGCCGAGCCGATGTTGGAGGAATAGGTGAAGATCTCCGGCACCGAGAGATAACGGTGCTTGCCGTGGAAGTCGTCGATGGTGAAGCGGCTGATCTTGATGGCATGCGTGGCGTCGTAGCCGTCGCTGATCGTGCAGGTCTTGGAATCGAGCGCGATCGCCGTGTTGAAGATCTTGAAGACCGAGCCCATCTCGAACACGCCCAAAGTGGCTCGGTTGAAGCGCGTGTCCGCATCGGCCTCGCCCGGCGCGGTCGGATCGAAATCGGGCAGCGAGACCAGCGCCAGGACCTCGCCGGTCTTGATGTCGGTGACGATGCCGACGCCGCCGATGCCGGTGAAGTCTCCGATCGCGCGCGACAGTTCCTCATGCACGATGTGCTGGATCCGGATGTCGATCGAAAGCTGCAGCGGCCGCTGTCCGCCGTTCAGCAGGTCGTCGAACGAGCGTTCGACCCCGGCCAGGCCGCGATTGTCCACATCGGTGAAGCCGACCACATGCGAGGTCAGCGATCCCTGCGGATAGATGCGCTTGGTCTCCATCTGGAAGTAAAGCCCGGGAATGCCGAGACGGTTCACGGCATCCTGCTGCTTCGGCGTCAGATTGCGCTTCAGCCAGATGAAGGTCTTGTCGGTATCCAGCTTCGCCGCGGTCGAGGCGATGTTGAGATCCGGCAGCACCATATTCAGCAGTTCGGCGGTGTTGTCCGGATCGCGAATCTGCGACGGATTGGCGAACAGCGAAGCGGTGGTGAGCGAGGTCGCCAGCACGACGCCGTTGCGGTCGACGATGTCGGCGCGATCGGCGACCGGTGCCACGCCGGGTTTGTGCGCGAGCGCCGGATCCTCGCCCTCGGGCAGCATGGTCACGATGGCGAGCCGTACGGTGATCACCAGGAAGGCCATGGCGAAGAGGCCGGCACCCAGCATCAGCCGGTTATGGCTCACCTCGAGCACGCGCGACTGCACGCCGCTGAGCTCGGGCTCGATCGCCATCGGGTCGATCACCGGCTGCGGCTGGCGGATGTCGAAGCCGGGCTGCGGACGGGTGTTGCGGCGGAACCAGCGTTTCATTGCTGCGCCTTCTTCATGTCGGCGAGGATGGCGTCGATCATATCATCCGCCTCGGCTTGCTCGTCGGTCGGCTTGGCCGGCGATTTCTCCCCCGGCGCAGCCGCGGTGGAGAAGGCTGCCGCCGCTGCAGGCGTCGCCGCCGTTCCGGCGGTATCCGGCTCGGTGCCCTTCATGCTGGCGAGCAAGGCCGCGGTCGCCGCACCGCCGCCTTCATGCAAGCCGCGCTCGAAGGGCTGGCCTGCGGGCGGACGCGGCACCAGACGGTCGAAGCCGGCGATCTGGGTCGGCGTCCCCGGGGCGAGGTCGGTGTAACGCCGCGCAAGATCGGCGAGCCGGGTCGGATCGTTGAGATAGCTCCACTCCGCTTCCAGCACATGGGTCGCGTCGCGGTTGGCGTCGATCTGCCGGTTGATCTGCCGGAGCTCGGATTCCTTTGCGAGCACGCCGAGCTCGACCTGATAGAGGCCGACGCCGATCATGGTGAGGATGGCAAGCCAGATGAAGGTGCCGAGCCGGATCATGCGGCCACCTTCTCGGCCACGCGCAGCCGCGCCGAGCGCGAGCGCGGGTTTTCGGCAATCTCGGCCTCGGACGCCGCGATGCCGCCCGCTGCGATCAGGCGGAACACCGGCTTGGTCTCGTCCTGGGCCGCGACCGGCAGATGGCGCGAGCTCTTCGGCGCTGCGCCGGCGCGATCGCGCAGGAACTGCTTCACCCGGCGATCCTCGAGTGAGTGGAACGACACCACCGCCAGCCGCCCGCCGGGCGTCAGCAGCTGTTCGGCTGCAGCGAGGCCACGGTCGATCTCGCCGAGCTCGTCGTTGATCGCGATGCGCAGCGCCTGGAAGGTCCGGGTTGCGGGATCGATCTGCTTGGGGTTGGGCTTGCCGCCGATCGCGCGGCGCACGATCTCGGCCAGGCGGTCGGTGGTCTCGATCGGCGCCAGGTCGCGGGCGGCGACGATGGCGCGGGCGATGCGGCGCGCCTGGCGCTCCTCGCCGAAGGTGAAGATGAGATCGGCGAGCGGGCGCTCGGCCATGGCGTTGACGAGGTCGGCGGCGCTGGGACCCGCCTGCTCCATCCGCATGTCGAGCGGACCGGAGAAGCGGAAGGAGAAGCCCCGCGCCGCCTGGTCGAGCTGCATCGAAGAGACGCCGAAATCGAAGGTGATCCCGTTGACCGCGCCGACGCCGCGCTCGGCCATGAGGCGCGCGAGATCGCCAAATCGGCCCTGGATCACATGCAGGCGCCCTTGATAGCGCGCGATCAGCGGTGCTGCGCCCTTGACCGCGTCGGGATCGCGATCGATCGCGAAGACGGTGCAGTTCGCGGCGTCGAGCAGCGCGCGCGTATAGCCGCCGGCGCCGAACGTGCCGTCGACGAAGATCGCCCCATCATGGTTGCGCCCCGCGGGGAGTAGGGCTTCGAGCACTTCCGCCAGCAGGACCGGCTTGTGGAGCGGGCTCATTTGCCGCCTCCATTGCCCGGTAGGGTCCTGCCCTTCTCCAGCGCGCGCTTGCGCGCCTCGGCCTTGTAGGCCTCGAGCGCTTCGGGCTGCCAGATCTCGAAAGTATGTCCGCGACCGACGAAGGCGGCGGCCTCGCCGATCGCGGCATGCTGCGCCAAACTCTCGGGCAGCATGATTCGTCCCTCGCCGTCGAAGGCGAGTTGCTTCGCATCGGCGAAGACCGACGCGGTCAGATCGTCATGTTCGTCGGAGAAGAGGTCGACCTTGTTCACCGTCTCGGTGAGTGCCGCCATCCAGTCCATGCCGGCGCATTGAATGGCGGGATGCTTGAAGCTCGGAAAAGCGACGATGCCCTGGAACACCTGACCCGCGAGCGCAGCGCGATAGGGCGCGGGGACGGAAACGCGGCCCTTCCGGTCGATCTTGTTGATGAAGGTATCGATGAACACAGCCATCGACCGCGCATTCGCGTTCCGGATTGCCGCCCCCGCCCCTTCGATCGGGACTGCAGGGCTTCAGGGGAACGCGCCCCTTGATGGCCGGCGCCGCCATCGGAATGCCGTGGGATCCAGATCCGACCCGCCCGTCGGACCTGGGAATAGCAGGTGGATTGATGGGATATCATGGGATCATATGGGCGTCAATGGGAATTGGCCGTAACACTCTGGAAAATCTTGGATTTTTCCATTTTTTGCGCGCCGCAGTACAAACGAGAGTCAATTGAATCAACCTGTTATGGAGTGACCTTAAAGTGGAATCGGATCAGAGCCTTGAATCGTACTGGTTCAAGGACTTGGGATGTTCCCGATCGGTTCCGCTGGAAGCGGTGATGAAAGCGCCAGATGACCTGTAAGCCGGGTTCTGTCCGGGGCCTTGCGGCCCCTGGATGGCCATTCCTCTGGGACGATCGTTGCCGACCGCCTCACGCGACCTACCCGAGGATCTGGCGCGGAAGCCGCCCGGCGTGAGTTGCCTCACGCCTATCCTCCTATGCAGTCTTGCTCCCGGCGGGGTTTGCCGTGCCGCGTCCGTTGCCGGCCGCGCGGTGCGCTCTTACCGCACCGTTTCACCCTTACCGACGAGCGGCGCGAAGCCGCGTGATCGGCGGTCTATTCTCTGTGGCACTTTCCCTGGGCTCGCGCCCGCCGGCCGTTAACCGGCGCCGTTCTTCCATGGAGCCCGGACTTTCCTCCACCCTCCCGAAAGAGAGCGGCGGCCATCCGGTCATCTGGCGCGGTTGAGTTAGGCTTGTGCGCCGGCCAAGTCAATGAGCCCGTTCAGCACGGCCTTCAGCTCGGGATCCGGCAGCGATGCCAATCGCGCCGGGCGGAAGTGCCGCGAAAACGCCATGACCGCCGCATGCCGCACCTTGGCCGCCTCGGTGCCATGCGGCCCCTCGAGATCGTAGCCATAGGCACTGAGCTTCAGCAGGAACTCGGCATCGCTCCAGGCGCAGGGCTTCGGTTGCGGCCAAAGCCCGACGCCGCTCTCGGCGAGGTAGTGCCAATCGAACAGCTCGCCGGGGTCTTCCTTCCGGAGCGGCGCGACGTCGGAATGGCCGAGCACGCGTGCGGGCACAATGCGGTGGCGCGCGACGATGTCCTTGGCGAGGTCCAATACGGCTTCCATCTGGCGCAGCGGAAAGGCCCGATAGCCGAACTCATGGCCCGGATTGACGATCTCGATCCCGATGGAATGGGCATTGATGTCGCGCGTGCCGGCCCAATAGGCGGCGCCCGCATGCCAGGCACGGAACTCTTCATCGACCAGCCGATAGGTCGTGCCGTCCTCGTCCACGACGTAGTGCGCGCTGACCTCGGCCGACGGATCGCACAGCCGGTCGAGCGCTGCCTGGGCGCTCTGCATGCCGGTGTAGTGCAGCAGCAGGATGTCGATCGGCGCATTGCGGTGGTTGTAGTTCGGCGACGGAAGCTCGACGATGCTCATCAGATGCCCGTCTTTGTCGAGGGTGCGATGACAGCGGGCCGACGGATGATGATGATCGCGACGCCGATCAGGATGCCGATGCCGCCGATGATCATCGGCAGGGTGATCACCTCGTCGCGGAAGAAGACGCCGGACGCGGCGCCGATCAGCGGCTGCAACAGCATGAAGGGCATCACCAGGTTGACCGGATAGCGCCGCATCAGATTGTACCAGATCCAATAGCTGATCGCCGCAACCACCACCGCCTGATATGCCACAGCGAAAGCGCCGCCCCAGCCGATCTCGGCGAGGCCCGGCCAGCGGTCGCCCTCCACCACATAGGACACGACCAGCAATTGGGGCGCGGCGAGGATGGCGATCCAGCCGTTGAGCTGCACCGCATCGATGTCGTCGCCGAGCGCCTTCACCTGCATATTGGCGATCGACCAGACCAGGGCCGCGGCAATGACCGAAACCAGCGGCCAGGGCTGGGCCAGAAACTTCGGCTGGCCGGCAATCATCACGATGCCGGCGAAGGCGATCACCATGCCGGTGATGCGGCGCCAATGCAGCGTCTCCTTGAAGAAGTACGCGGCCAGGATCGCCGCGAACGGAACCTGGAGCTGCACTGCGATCGCCGTGGTCGCGGCGTCGAGGTAATGCATGCCGGTATAGATCAAGGTGAAATGCATCACGCCGAGCGTGAATGAGAGTGGGATCACGCGCTTCAGATGCGCGCGCGGCAGGCCGGAGAACGGCAGCAGGATCAAGGCGGCGAAGGTGAACCGCAGCGCCACGAAGAAGAGCGGCGGCATATGGTCCAGCCCCAGCTTCACCACCACGAAGTTGACGCCCCAGATCAACTGGATCAGGAGCATCAGCAGGAGGTCGAGCAGGTTCACGCGGCAGTCTCGAAGATCGGCTTGCCGAGCTCGGCCTCGCGCACTGTGATGCCGAGGCCCGGCCCCGTCGGTGGATAGAGAATGCCGTCCTTGACCGGCGGAATACCGTCGCCGTGGCCGAGGCTGACCCAGTTGTGGAAGTCGACCGTATGGGTCCGCAAGTGCTCCGGCGTCGACAAGGACATATGGATCATGGCCGCAGTGTCGATCTCGGCGCCGCCGGTATCCTCGACCGTCACCTGCAGACGCGAGGCAACGGCAACGTCGCGGATCAGCCGTGCCTTGCCGATGCCGCCGACGCGGGAAATCTTCACCGTGACGCCGTCGGCAACACCGTCATGGATTGCCTGCAGCAGCGCCTCCAGCGAGGTGATCGACTCATCGAGCACCATCGGCTGACGGCATTGCGTCCGGAGCTCGCGGCACTCCGCATAGGAGTAACAGGGCTGCTCCAGCGAGAAATCCGCATTGCCGACACCCAAGAGAAAGCGCCGCGCCTGCTGGAGTGTCCAGCCGCCATTGGCATCGCAGAACAGCACGACGTCGCTCGGCACGACGGCGCGCACCGCCTGGAAACGCTCGATATCGATGATGGGATCGCCGCCGACCTTCACCTGCAGCCGGCGATAACCCTCTTTGAGATATTTCTGCGCCCGCTTCGCCATCGCCTCCGGAGCTTCCTGCGAGATCGAGCGATAGAGCGTGACGCCCTCGCCGAAACGGCCGCCCAAGGTCTCGCATAGAGGCTGCCCCGCCGCGCGGCCCTTCAGATCCCAGCAGGCCATGTCGAGCGCCGCCTTCACATAGGGCTGGCCCATCATGTGGAGATCGAGCAGAGCCGCAATCCGCGCGCTCTGCGTGGGATCCTGGCCGATCAGGACCGGCGCCAGTTCTTCGATCCCGACACGGGCACCCGCACTGAACGCCTCGGAATAGAAGCTGCCCAAGGGCGCCATCTCACCCCAGCCGGTGATGCCTTTGTCGGTGTCCAGCGCGACGATCGCGGAATCGAAGCCCAATGCGGTGCGATTGCCGGAACAGGTGTAAGGCCCGTCCCGAAACGGCTGGAACTGGCGGAAGAGGCGGATGCGGGTGATCTTCATGTCTGTCCCGAGATTGGAAAGCGCCAATCTAGCCGTTTCAGCCTGGTCCGCGAAGGCGGACAAGCCATGAGTTTCTTTCCGACACGGCGGACAAGGATAGTCACGCCCCAGGCCCGACCGGCTGCGCGACCGTTTGCGGCCGGCGGATGACGATGATGGCGAGACCGGAAACCGTGACCAGCGCACCCAGAACCATCTGCCAGTCCCAGGGCTCGTTCAGCAGGAACACCGCGGTCAGCGCCCCGAACACCGGCTCCAGCAGCGTGAACGGCATGACTTGGCTCACTGGATAACGCCGCATCATCGCGAACCAGAGGCCGTAGCAGAGCGCCGTCGTCACCACGACCTGATAACCCATGGCGAACCATGCCGCGGTCCCGGCGTTGCGCAGGGCCTCCACCTGGCCGTGCTCGGTCAGCGCGGAGAGGAGCAGCATCATCGGCGCCGCCAGCAAAGCGGGCCAGGCGTTCAACTCCCAACCGCCGACATCGGCCGCGAGCCGCTTGATCTGCATATTGGCCGCGACCCAGGACACCGAGGCCGCAAGGATCAGCGCCACCGCGACCCATCCACCCTGGAAAGCCGGCCGACCGACCAGCAGCGCGATGCCGAAGATCGAGAGCGCCATCCCGCACCAGCGCCGCCAGCCGATGTGGTCGCCCATGAAGACTGCCGCCGCCAGCGCCGCGAGCGGCACCTGGATCTGGATGATGATCGACGACGTCGCCGCGTCGGACAGCGCGATGCCGGTGAACAAAGTGCCGAAATGGATCACACCCAGCAGCAAAGCGAGCAGCAGCAGACCGGGCAGTTGCGATCGCCGCGGCAAGCCGACGAACGGCAGCAGTAGAAACCCGACGGCACCCAGGCGCAGAGCAACAAAGAACAAGGGCGGGATCGTATCGAGGCCGAGCTTCAGGACGGCGAAGTTGGCGCCCCAAAGCACCTGGGCGAAAGCCAGCGCCAGGAAGTGCTGTGGCTTCACGCGTCGCTCGCGTTTCGGGCAAGCTCCGCTTGCTTCTCCTCGAGCTCCAGCCAGCGAAGCTCGGCGGCTTCCAGCGCCTGCCGCTTCGCCGAAAGCAGCTCGCTCGCTTTCTTGAACTTCTCGACGTCGCGCGCATAGAAATCCGGATCGTGCAGCGCGCCCTCGATCGTGGCGATGTCCTTCTCCAGCGCCGCGATCTTGCCCGGCAGATCGTTGAGCTCCTTCGCTTCCTTGCCGCTCAGCTTCGGCTCGACGCGGGTCGGACGCGGCTCCGCCGCTGCGCGGGGCGTCGCTTTCGCTTCAGTTTTCTGCAGCGCCGGACGTTGCACGAGGTAGTCGCTGTAGCCGCCGGGATATTCGGCCACCCGCCCCTCGCCTTCGACCGCGATCACGCTGGTGGTCAGGCGGTCGAGGAAGTCGCGGTCGTGGCTGACAATCAGTACGGTGCCGTCATATTCGCCGAGCACCTCCTGCAGGAGGTCCAGCGTATCCATGTCGAGATCGTTGGTCGGCTCGTCCAGCACCACGAGATTCGAGGGCTGCGCGAACAGTTTCGCCAGCAGCAGCCGCGCCCGCTCGCCGCCGGAGAGCGCGCGCACCGGCATCACCGCCTGCTTCTCGTCGAACAGGAAGTCGCGCAGGTACGCGACGACATGCTTCTGCCGACCGTTGACCATGATGGAATCGCCGCCGCCCGGCGCCAAGGTCTTCCACAAGGTCGCCTCGAGATCGAAACCCTCGCGGCGCTGGTCGAGGCTGATCGGCTTCAGGCCGATGCCGAGCCGCACGGTGCCGGAATCCGGCGCAATTTCGCCGGTCAGGATCTTCAAGAGCGTGGTCTTGCCGGCGCCGTTCGGCCCGATCAGGCCGACGCGGTCGCCGCGCAGGATCCGGGTGGAGAAGTTCTTCACGATCGCGAGCTGGCTGCCGTCGGGCCGGGTGTAGGACTTCGAGATGTCCCGCGCCTCGATCACCAGTCGCCCGCCCGATTCCGCTTCGCCGAGCTCCAGCTTGGCGACGCCCTGGGCCTTCAAGCTGGTGCGGCGCTGCTCGCGCAGGGCAAAGAGGTTTCGCCGCCGGCCTTCATTGCGCGAGCGCCGCGCGGTGACGCCGCGCTGCAGCCAGTATTCCTCCTGCTCGATCCGCTTTTTCAGGCGATACGCCTCGGCGCTTTCCTGCTCGATGATCCGCTGCGACCAGTCCTCGAACTCGGCGAAGCCGCCCTCATGCTCGAACATGCGTCCGCGATCGAGCCAGAGCAGCCGCTGCGTCAGCCTATTCAGGAAGGCACGGTCGTGGCTGATCATCAGCACGCCGCCCGAATAGTCGAGCAGCTCCTGCTCCAGCCATTCGATGGTCGGCAGATCGAGATGGTTGGTCGGCTCGTCCAGCAGCATGAGATCGGGCTCGGTCGCCAGCACCCGCGCCAGCGCCGCGCGGCGTCCTTCGCCGCCGGAGAGCGTCTTCACGTCGCGCGCGCCGTCGAGGCTGAGATGATCGAGCGCGCGTGCAATGCGATAGTCGTGTTCGTCGGCGCCGAGGCCGCCCGCTACATAAGAAGCGACGGATCCCCCCGATGCGAAGCTCGGGCTTTGCGGCAGATAGCCGATCTTCAACCCCGGCTGGACGAAGCGCTCGCCGGAATCGAGCTCTATCTCGCCCGCCAGCGCCTTCAGGATGGTGGATTTGCCGCTGCCATTGGCGCCGACCAGGCAGACGCGCTCGCCCTTGCCGAGGCCCAGTGAGATCCCGGAGAAGAGCGGCTTGCCGCCGAACGTGACGGCGGCGTCGCGGAGTGCGAGTTGCGGCGGTGAAGCTGGCATGATGTCCGATGAAACCGAATGAAGTCAGTTGATGCCGCGTTCCTTGGCGACCTTGTCATAGGCGGCATTGATGGTGGCGACCTTCTGGTTCGCGAGCATCACGAACTCTTCCGGCAGACCCTGGGCGATCAATCGGTCCGGATGGTTGTCGCGCACCAGCTTGCGCCAGGCGGCACGGATCTCGTCGTTGCTCATGGCGCGGGTGACGCCGAGGATCGTGTAAGGGTCGGCCTTGTCCGGACCGACATTCGCCTCGCGGATCCGCGCGAAGTCCGCCTCGCTGAAGCCGAAGAGAGTCGCGACCTCCGCCAGATAGGCGATCTCCGAATCGTGAACGCGGCCGTCCGCCCGCGCGATATGAAACAATCCGTCCAGGAGTTCTTCCAGCACCGGATGGTTCTTCCGGAACATCTTGGCGATCTGCCTGGCATAGGGCTCGAAGCCCCGCGCGTCGCGCTTGGCGAGGTCGAAGACCCGGGCGACATTGGCGGTCTCGCTCTGCGGCACCTGGAACACTTCCTTGAAGGCGGCAATCTCGGACCGGTCGACCTGACCGTCCGCCTTCGCCATCTTGGCGCCGAGCGCGATCACCGCGATGGTGAAGGCGATCTGCCGCGTGGCGGCACGGTCGTCATCCTCATCGCCGGCCGCGCCACCTGGGCCGGCGATTTGCGGCGCCTCGCTCTCGACATACTTGTCGGCCGCATGGCCGGCGAGCACGCCGAGCAACGAGCCCAGCGGGCCGCCCAGCGCGAAGCCCGCGGCCCCGCCGATGATTTTTCCCCAGATGCTCATGCTGATCGCTGCGATCCCGGATCCGGCGGTCACCATAGCGGCAGGCGGCCCGGTTTTCCAGCCGCGGGTGAAGCCGGAATCATGGCAAGGATGCGCTGATCCGCCGCGCCTCCTGTTTGAGCAGGCTGCCCAGCCGGGCGGCACGGCGGACGGTGAATCGGTGCGACGGCCCGTGGATGCTGAGCGTGCCCAGGACCCGCGCCTGCCCGTCGAGAATCGGTGCCGCCACGGCGATGACGCCCGGCTGGAACTCGTCCTCCTCGGTGGCATAGCCGAGCCGCCGGATCTCGCCCAGATCCCGGCTCGCGGCGGCGCTGCCGAAGGCCTGGAAACATTTGCCGGAAGCCGTGCCGCGCATCGGCAAGCCGGCGCCTTTGAGCGCCGTCGTCTTCAGGATGACATCGCCCTTCAAGCTCTCCGCCACGATGATGGCGGTGGCGGAAGGCACCAGCAGGTTCACGGTCTCGCCGGTCGCCTGGCAGAGCCGGATGATTCCCGGCCGGCCCAATTCCAGGAGATCAACCTGCTTCTCGACGATCCGCCCGAGGCGCAGCAGCCGTCTGCCCAGCCGATACTCTCCGCTCGATGTAACCTTCTCCACCAGGTCCAAGGCGACCAGGCTCTTCAGCAGGGTCGCCACCGTGCTCGGCGCGAGCCGCGTGGCCGCCGCAACATCGCGCAGGCGTCGCGGTCCGCCGGTCAGCGCTTCGAGAATCGCGTCCGCCCGCGCCAGAGATTGGATCCGGATCTTCATCGTGCCAGCATAGTCGTTCGACATTGTCGAACAAAGCATCGAATGCCTTTGCGGCAGGCGTGGTTGACCCGCAAGCTGTCGCCGATCAACCGAGGAGGATTCCCATGCCGCTCCATTTCGCCCCCGACGAGTTCGCTGCCCGCCGCGCCGCCTTGCAGCGCTCCCTGCAGCAGGAAGGCCTCGACGGCCTCCTCATCTTCCGGCAGGAGAGCATGTATTACCTGACCGGCTACGACACCTTCGGCTATGTCTTCTTCCAGTGCCTCTATTTCGGCGCCGACGGCGATTTCTTCCTGCTGACCCGCAAGCCCGACCTGCTCCAGGCCCAGCTCACCTCGGACATTCGGGAGATCCACATCTGGGTCGATGCCGATGGCGCCCACCCGGCTGGCGACCTCAAGGCCCTGCTCGAAGCGCGCAAGCTCAAGGGCAAGAAGCTGGGGGTCGAATACGATGCCTACGGCCTCACGGCCCAGAACGGCATGCGCCTGAACACGGCGCTCGACGGCTTCTGTACTTTAACCGACGCATCCATGCTGGTCACCAAGCTGCGGCTCATCAAGAGTCCGGCCGAGCTCGCCTATGTGCGGCGCGCCGCCGAGCTCGCCGACGATGCGCTGGACGAGGCGCACCGCTTGGCCAAGCCCGGCGCCGATGAGGGCGAGATCCTGGCGGCGATGCAGGGCGCGGTCTTCAAAGGCGGTGGCGATTATCCCGGCAATGAGTTCATCATCGGCTCCGGCCCGCAGGCCCTGCTGGTGCGCTACGCTGCCGGGCGGCGCAAGCTCGACCCGCAGGACCAACTCACCCTGGAATTTGCCGGGGTCTATCGCCACTACCATGCCTGCCTCATGCGCACGATCGTCATCGGCAAGGTGCCGGAGCGCCAACGCGACATGCACAAGGCGGCGACCGGTGCCATGCAGGCCTGCATCGAAGCGATCCGCCCGGGCGCCACCTTCGGTGCGGTCTTCGAGGCCCATGCCAAGGCAATGGACGGTGCAGGCTTCGCCGCCGCGCGACTCAATGCCTGCGGCTACAGCCTGGGGACCACTTTCTCGCCCAATTGGATGGACTGGCCGATGCTCTACCGCGACAATCCGGCGGAGCTCCGGCCCGGGATCGTGCTCTTCCTCCATATGATCCTGGTGGACGGCGCGACAAAGCTCGCTATGAATCCGGGCCAGACGGTCATCGTGACCGAGACCGGCTGCGAGGTGCTCTCCCGGCACAAGCTCGATTTGATGGTACGGTGATGACCAACGGCTCCTGGCAATTCTGGATCGATCGCGGCGGTACCTTCACCGATGTGGTGGCGAAGCGCCCTGACGGCGGCCTGATCACGCACAAGCTGCTGTCGGAGAATCCCGGCCGTTACAAGGATGCCGCGATGGCCGGCATCCGCGCCATCCTCGGCCTCTCCGCCAACGAGCCGCTGCCGGCGTCGGTCGCCAGCATCAAGATGGGCACCACCGTCGCCACCAACGCGCTGCTCGAGCGCAAAGGCGAGCGCACGCTGCTGGTCACCACCAAGGGGTTCAAGGACGCGCTCCGCATTGCCTATCAGAACCGCCCGAAGATCTTTGCCCGCCGCATCGAATTGCCCGAGCTCCTCCATTCGGAGGTGATCGAAGTCGCCGAACGCGTCAGTGCGCAAGGTAACGTCCTCATCCCGCTCGATGAAGCCACTGCCCGCGCGGCGATGACAAAGGCTTACGGTGCCGGTTTCCGTTCGATCGCCATCCTGCTGATGCATGGGTACCGGTTCTCGGACCACGAGAAACGTCTCGCGGCGATCGCCCGGGAGATCGGCTTCCCGCAAGTCTCGGTCAGCCATGACGTCTCGCCGCTGATGAAGCTCGTTAGCCGCGGCGACACGACAGTGGTCGATGCCTATCTCTCGCCGATCCTCCGCCGTTATGTGAACCAGGTCGCGAGCGAGATCGGCAACAAGACGACGCGCCTCATGTTCATGCAATCGAACGGCGGCTTGACCGACGCAGCCACCTTCCAGGGCAAGGACAGCATCCTCTCCGGCCCGGCGGGCGGGATCGTCGGCGCAGTCGAGACCGCGCGGCAAGCCGGGTTCGAGCGCATCATCGGCTTCGACATGGGCGGCACCTCGACCGACGTCTCGCATTACAACGGCGCGTTCGAACGTTCCTACGAAGCGCAGGTCGCCGGCGTCCGCATGCGGGCGCCGATGATGCAGATCCACACCGTGGCCGCCGGCGGCGGCTCGGTCCTGCATTTCGACGGATCGCGCTTCCGGGTCGGCCCGGATTCCGCCGGCGCCGATCCCGGCCCCGCCGCCTACCGTCGCAACGGCCCGCTGACCGTCACCGATTGCAACGTGATGCTGGGGCGTCTCAATCCCGATTTCTTCCCGAAGGTGTTCGGCCCGAACGGCGACCAGCCGATCGACCGGGTGGTCGTTGCGAAGAAGTTCGCGGCGCTTGCCTCAGAGATTTCGCAAGCCACCGGCGAGCAACGCACGCCGGAAGCGGTCGCCGAGGGCTTTCTCATGATCGCCGTCGCCAATATGGCGAACGCCATCAAGGAAATCTCGATCCAGCGCGGCTATGACGTCACGCAATACACCCTCGCCTGCTTCGGCGGCGCGGGCGGCCAGGCGGCGTGCCGCGTGGCCGATGCACTGGGCATGACCCGGATCTTCCTGCATCCCTTCGCCGGCGTGCTCTCGGCCTATGGCATGGGCCTGGCCGACATCCGGTCGATCCGGCATCGGACGGTCGAAGCCAGGTTCGAAGCATCGTTGATGACGCGCCTGCAGGCCGACATCGCCGAGCTCGAACGCGCCGCCAAAGCCGAGATCGCAGCCCAAGGCATCGCCGAGGATGCGATCACGATCCTGCCGCAGGTGCATTTGAAATACGCCGGAACGGATGCACCGCTGATTGCCTCCTTCGGCAGCACTGCGGACATCCAGTCGAGCTTCGAGACCGCGCATCGCCAGCGTTACGGCTTCGTCGTGCCGGAGAAACCGCTGATCGTGGATTCCGTATCGGTGGAGGCCATCGGCCGGTCCGAGCATGTCGACGACCCGATCCTCGCGGTCGGCGACAAGGATGCCGCCCCGCGCGCCACCGTGCCCTTCCATGCCGAAGGCAGAGAGTACCAAGCACCGGTTTTCGACCGCGCCCAGCTTCGCCCCGGCCAGATGGTGGAAGGCCCGGCCATCATCCTCGACCCCACTTCGACCACCGTCGTCGAGCCGGGCTGGCGCGCCATCGCCAACGACCGCGGCCATCTGATTCTCGACCGCGCGGTCGCCGTGCTGCGACGGCCGGCGATCGGCACGGCGGTCGATCCGGTCATGCTGGAGATCTTCAACAACCTTTTCATGTCGATCGCCGAGCAGATGGGCTCGACACTCGAGAAGACCAGCCATTCGGTGAACATCAAGGAGCGGCTGGACTTCTCCTGCGCGCTGTTCGACCAGCAGGGCCGCCTGATCGCCAATGCGCCGCATATGCCGGTGCATCTGGGCTCCATGGGCGAGAGCGTCGAAACCGTCATCGCCGCCAATCCCGGCATGAAGCCGGGCGATGTCTATGTTCTCAACGCCCCCTATAACGGCGGCACCCATCTTCCCGACATCACCGTCGTGACGCCGGTCTTCGACGAAGCGGGCGAGGACATCCTGTTCTACGTGGCTTCACGCGGCCATCACGCCGATATCGGCGGCATCACACCGGGCTCCATGCCGCCCGACAGCCGTTCGGTCGAGGAGGAAGGCGTCCTCATCGACAATGTGAAGATGGTGGACCAGGGCACTTTCCGCGAAAAGGCGATGCGCGAGCTTCTGGGCTCCGGCAAGTATCCCGCCCGCAACATCGACCAGAACATCGCCGATCTCGCCGCCCAGGTCGCCGCCAACGAGAAAGGCGTCCAGGAGCTGCGCCGCATGGTGAAGGACTTCGGCCTCGACGTGGTGCATGCCTATATGGATCATGTCCGCGCCAATGCCGCCGAGCAGGTCCGCCGGGTGATCGACCGCCTGAAAGACGGCGCCTTCACCTATGAGATGGACGACGGCGCGAAGATCGCCGCTTCCGTCACCGTCGATCGCAAACGCCGCCGGGCCAAGGTCGATTTCACCGGCACCAGTCCGCAGCTCGCCAACAACTTCAACGCCCCCTCGGCCGTCGCCAAGGCCGCGGTGCTCTATGTCTTCCGGACACTCATTGACGACGAGATCCCGATGAATGCCGGCTGCCTGGAACCCTTGGACATCGTCATCCCCGAAGGTTCGATGCTGAAGCCGAAATATCCGGCCGCCGTGGTCAGCGGCAATGTCGAGACCTCGCAATGCATCACCGATGCACTCTACGGCGCCATGGGCGTGATGGCGGCGGCGCAGGGCACGATGAACAACTTCACCTTCGGCAACGACCGCTACCAATATTATGAGACGGTCTCCGGCGGTTCCGGCGCAGGGCCGGATTTCGACGGCACCGATGCGGTCCAGACGCACATGACCAACTCCCGCCTGACCGATCCCGAAGTCCTGGAATGGCGCTTCCCCGTGCTGCTGGAGGAGTTCCGCATCCGCAAGGGGAGCGGCGGCAAGGGTCGGCATAGGGGCGGCGACGGCGTGGTCCGGCGGGTCCGATTCCTGGAGGATATGACCGCGGCCATCCTTTCCGGCCATAGGGTCATTCCGCCTTACGGCATGGCGGGCGGCGGGAACGGCGCGCTCGGGCGAAATTCGGTTGAACGCAAGGACGGTTCGGTGGTCGAATTGGGTGGAACCGATAAAGCGGAGATGCGCCCCGGCGACATCTTCGTGATCGAAACACCCGGCGGCGGCGGCTACGGCGCGGCCTAACCAAGGAACACCCCATGCTCGCCAACCGGCGCACCAAGGATACCGACGGCCTCGTGGCCGAGCTGACCGCGCTTCTCGGCGCCGACCGGGTCAGCACCAATGCGAGCATCCTGGAGCGGCACGGCCGCGACGAATCCTACCACCCGTCCGTCGCTCCGGACGTGGTCGCCTTCGCGCGCTCGACCGAAGAAGTCGCGGTAATCGTCAAGCTTGCGGCAAGGCACGACGCACCGATCATTCCCTTCGGCGTCGGCACCTCGCTAGAGGGTCATGTGGCCGCGCTGGAAGGGGGCATCTGCATCGACCTCTCGCAGATGAACCAGGTGCTCGAGGTCAATGCCGAGGATCTCGACGTGAAGGTCCAGGCGGGCGTCACCCGCAAGGCCCTCAATGCCTATCTCCGCGACACCGGCCTGTTCTTCCCGATCGATCCCGGCGCCGACGCGACCTTGGGCGGCATGGCGGCGACCCGCGCCAGCGGCACCAACGCCGTCCGCTACGGCACGATGCGCGAGAATGTGCTGGGTCTCACCGTGGTGCTGGCCGACGGCCGGGTGATCCGTACCGGTGGCCGCTCGCGCAAGTCGGCGGCCGGCTACGACCTCACCCGTCTCTTCGTCGGTTCCGAAGGCACGCTCGGAATCATCACCGAGGTGCGCCTGCGGCTCTACGGCGTGCCGGAGACCATGGCAGCGGCCGTCGCGCTCTTCCCGACGGTCGGCGACGCGGTCAACACCGTGATCCGCACCATCCAATCCGGCATCCCCGTCGCCCGCATCGAGCTGGTGGACGAGGTGCAGATGGATGCGCTGATCCGTTACGCCAAGCTCGACTATCCGAAGCAGCCGGCGCTGTTCTTCGAGTTCCATGGGACCGAAGCCGGCGTCAAGGAACAGGCCGAGATGGTCGCGGCCTTAGGCGAGGAGTTCGGCATCGGCGGGTTCCGCTGGACCCAGAAGGCAGAAGAGCGCAGCAAGCTCTGGGAAGCGCGGCACAATGTGCTCTATTCCTGCCTCGCCCTGCGGCCGGGTGCCAAGGCGCTGGCGACCGATGCCTGCGTGCCGATCTCGCGCCTCGCGGATTGCATCCTCGAGACCCGCAAGGACATCGATGCGCATGGGCTGCTGGCGCCGATCGTCGGCCATGTGGGCGACGGCAATTTCCATGTGACCGTGGTGCTCGATCCCGAGAGCCAGGAGGAGATGAAGACCGTCGAAGCCTTCGTCGAGCGCCTGGCCCTGCGCGCGATCGCCATGGGCGGCACCTGCACCGGCGAGCACGGCATCGGCTACGGCAAGATCCCGTTCCTGCAGGCGGAGCATGGCGAAGGTGTCGCGGTGATGCGCCAGCTGAAGCAGGCGCTGGACCCCGAGAACCGGATGAATCCCGGCAAGATCTTCGCCGCGTAGAATCGCAGCACAGAAATCCCCGCGCAAGCGCGGGGACTTCCACTCCGGTTTCGAAGGCAACGACTACGGGAAGGTCGCGCCGCCGCCGGTCGTGCCGCCACTCCCGGTCGTGCCGCCGGTGCCGGTCGTACCGCCGGTCCCGGTGCCGGTGGCACCGCTACCCGTTGCCGGAGGCGCAGCACCCGCCGCGCCGGTGCCCGCAGGATTAGTGCCGTTGAACTGACCGTTCACAGTCGGATCGGGGGCTGGAGTTGTGGTCTGCCGGGATTCGTTCATCTGGCTCATGCAGTCCTGGCGGCTCGTGGAGTTCTGGATTGCCGAGCAGTCCGTGCCTTCCGGATAGGTCGTCGCCTGCGCCCAAGCCGGCGTCGCGAGTGCGGCGACGACGAGGCCGGCAGCCGCGGAGCCGACAAGAGAGGCATTGAGAGTCGTACGCTTCATCTTCAATCTCCTGTCTCATCTCAAATGATGTCTCGGACAGGCGGGGGCATCGATCATGTATGAGCCCGCCCTATCAAGCCAACCTTGGCTCATGGAGGCGGTTCCGCCCGCGCGTGCGGCGAATCTGCACGGCGCTTTCGGGCGCGCGTAACGCAATCAAGCGCAGCGTTCTAGAAGGAGGTCGCGAAATTGATGCCGCCCGATCCGTCGCCGCGGCCGGAGGTGGCGAAGAAATCCTGATGATAGGCGATGTTTGCGCTCAAGGTCGTGCTGCGCATCCCTTCCGCCGCGAGGTCCCAATCCCAACCGACGGCAAGATCCTGACTGGCCGGGCCGAGCGAAGCGAAGCCGGGAGCCGCATCGAGGCCTTCGCCGGCGAAACCGTAACGATAGGAGATGCGGCAGTTCAGCGCGTCCATCAAGCCGAGATCCAGCGCAACGGACGGACCCTGGGCGAGCGTTGCCGCCCCGTCGTTCGGTCGCGCCCAATCATAGGCATAGCCGAGATCGAGCTGTGCGCCGAACAGCGGCAGATGCGTGATGCCGAAATCGCCCTTAGCCAGAGCTCCAGGTTCCGCGGCCGACATCGAGGTGCGCTGGAAGCGCGACGAGGTTGAGACCGTCCAGCCGTCGCCGGTTTGACGCGCCACGCTGCCGCCGAGCACGTAGCTGGTCATGCCGTCGGAAACGAGCCCCGGCATGCTGAGCTCCGGAAACACGGCGATGTCCCAGCCCCCTTGCTGGAAACGCGCCGTCGGGCTGGCCGTCACGGCGCTCGTCCCAAATCCGCTCGTAAGCTCAGCACCCGGCACGAAGGTGCGGCTGAGAGAGGTTCTGCCTTCGAGCGAGAAGCCCTCGCCGAGTATCAGACTGCGTCCCGCCTGCAGGCCGATCTCGTTGGTGGGACCGGAGCCGACCAAAACCGGAAGGCCGTTGAGATCGAAGCGGCGCCCTTTGAACGTTTCGGCCGGCACCTGCCGTTCCGAGAGATCGAAGAACACGGCGACCGGTTCCGTCCCAGCGGGCTTCGGCGAATCCGCTGCAGCGCCAGCGGACCCGAGCATAAGGCTCGCAAACGAAGCGCACAGCAAGAGTACGCCCCGCAGCGGGATTGGCGATGCCGATCGGTTGCGGGAGGTCAATGCACGCCCCAGTAACACCAAATCTCGATGGCGCTCTCTTATCATCTTCGCCGCCGCAATCGAAGACTGGTTTCATGCTTCGAGATCTTTTCTCGCGCGCTGTGTCTTCGGGTCTTCCGTTTTGTGATTGTCAAAAGCCCGCGTGTGACAGGCTGTCACGCTGTGCGTTGGTCGCCGGCTTTTACATCGCTCAGCCGGTCGACCTTGCGCAGATCCGGGAACAGCCACATCCAGAGGCCGACGACCCCCAGCGTGCCCAACCCGCCGATCACCACGGCCGGCACCGTGCCGACGAGGTAAGCGAGCCCGCCGGATTCGAACTCGCCCAGTTCATTGGATGCGCCGACGAAGAGCATGCTGACCGCGCTCACCCGGCCGCGCATCGCATCCGGCGTCGCCGCCTGGATGAGCGTCGAGCGCACGAAGACGCTGACCATGTCGGAGGCGCCCAGCACGACCAGCGCAACGAGCGACACCAGGAAATTCTCCGAGAGCCCGAAGACGATGGTGGCGGCGCCGAACAGCGCAACGCAGCCGAACATCCACGCGCCGGTCTTCTGATTGAGCGGCCTATATCCCAGCCAGAATCCGGTCACCGCCGCGCCGATCGCCGGCGCCGAGCGCAGCAGGCCGAAGCCGAACGCACCGACATGCAGGATATCGCGCGCAAAGACCGGCAGCAGCGCGGTGGCGCCGCCGAGCAGCACGGCGAAGAGGTCAAGCGAGATCGCACCGAGGATGATGGGATTCGCCTTCACATAGGCGATGCCCGCGACGGCGCGCTGGAATGCCGTGCTGTTCTTCAAATCGCGCGGCGCCATGGAGACCCGCATCGCCGCGAACAGCCCGGCCACAATGAGCGCCAGCACGAAGCAGATGCTGTAGGCGGCCTCGGGACCGAGGATGTAGATCGTCCCGCCGAGAGCGGGGCCGACGATGGTTGCGGTCTGAAAGACCGAGGAGCTCCAGGCAATGGCCTTGGTGAGCTGCTCCGGCGGAACCAGCAGCGGCACCAGCGATTGGCTGGCCGGTGCGGAGAGCGTGCGCACCACACCGAACAATGCCAGCACCAGGTAGAAGGCCCAGAGAGCTTCGACACGGAAGACGGTGAGCAGGAAGAAGCAGGCGGCGACTGCTGCCTCGATCAGGCAACTGACGAGCAGGATCGTGCGCCGGTTGAACCGGTCGGCGAGATCGCCGGCCGGGAGGATCAGCGCCAGCATCGGCAGGAACTGGGCCAAGCCGACCAGGCCGAGCTGCAACGGATCGCTGGTGAGCTCGTAGATCTGATAGCCGACTGCGACCGACTGCACTTGGATAGCCGCCGTCATCAGCAGGCGGGCCAGCAGGAACAGGCGATAGTCGCGATACTTGAGCACGGACCGCGTCACGGCCGGCGGAAGCGATTCTGCGGTCATGGGTGTTCGAGATTACTCCGGCAACGGAATGAACTCCGTCTCGCCCGGCACCTGGCCGAAGCGCCCCGCTTTCCAATCCGCTTGCGCTTGTTCGATCCGCTCCTTCGATGAGGAGACGAAGTTCCACCACATGGTCCGCGGGCCGTCGAGCCGTTCGCCGCCGAGCAGCATCAGGCGCGCGTCTTCGAGCGCCTCGATCACCACCGGCTCGCTCGCGCGCAGCACCAGCATGCTGCCCGGCTCGACGACGTGTCCCGCCACGCTGATCTTGCCGGTCACCGGCTGGATCGCGCGCTCCTCATGCTCCAGCGGCACATCGATGCGCGCGCCAGCCTTGAGCAAGACATCGCAATAGAGCGTCTGCGAAAACGTGGCGACCGGAGCGCGCGCACCGAAAGCCGTCCCGGCAATCACGCGCACTGTTTTGCCCTTATCCGCGATCTTCGGCAGGGTCGCAACGCCATGATGAAAGAATGCAGGAGCCGCCTCCTCATGCGCCTTCGGCAAAGCGACCCAGGATTGAATGCCGAACAGCGGACCGCCTATCTTGCGCGCCTCCGGCGGCGTGCGCTCCGAATGTGCGATGCCGGAGCCGGCGGTCATCCAATTCACGTCGCCCGGCCGGATCACCTGCACCGAGCCTAAAGTGTCGCGATGCAGAATCTCGCCCTGGAAGAGATAGGTGACGGTCGCAAGACCGATGTGGGGATGCGGCCGCACATCGACCCCGTGCTCGGCGGCAATGTGCGCCGGCCCCATCTGGTCGAAGAAGACGAACGGCCCCACCGATCGACGTTGCGCGACGGGGAGAAGGCGCAGCACTTCGAAGCCGCCGATATCCCGCGGCCGCGGTTCGATGACGAGCTCGACGGGATCTTCGGTCACGGAAGTCAGATCGGACGCGTGACGTCGGCGAGCCAGGCCTTGGTCGCCTCATCGAGCTGCGGCGAAAGGGTCTCGCGCACGCGCTTGTGGTAGGCGTTGAGCCAGGCGACCTCGTCGGCGGTGAGCAGGCTGCGCTCGACCAGATTGATATCGATCGGCGCGAGGGTGATGGTCTCGAACTGGAGCATGTTCGGCTGGCCATCAACCGGCTGCACCACGATCAGGTTCTCGATCCGGATCCCGTATTCACCGGTCTTATAATAGCCGGGCTCGTTCGAGATGATCATGCCGGGTTCGAGGGCGACCCGGTTCGGGGCCTTGGAGATCCGCTGCGGCCCTTCATGCACCGAGAGATAGCTGCCGACGCCATGGCCGGTGCCGTGGTCGTAGTCGAGCCCAACTTCCCAGAGCGGGCGGCGGGCGAGGACATCGAGACTGCTCCCCGTCGTGCCTTTGGGGAATTTCACGGTCGCGAGCGCGATATGGCCTTTCAGCACCCGGGTGAAGCGGTCTTTCATCTCGGCGGTGGGCGTGCCCACGGCGACGGTGCGGGTGATGTCGGTCGTGCCGTCGAAATACTGGCCGCCGGAATCGATCAGATAGATCGAGTTCAGCTCGATCTTCCGGCTGCTCTGCTCCGAGACCTTGTAATGCACGACGGCGCCGTTCGGTCCGGCGCCGGAAATTGAGTCGAAGCTGAAATCGCGGAAGAACTCGTTCTTGCGCCGGAACTCCGCCAGCTTCTCCGCCGCGCCGAGCTCGGTCAGATCGCCCTTCGGCGCTTCCTGCGCGAGCCAGGAGAGAAAGCGCGATACCGCGGCACCGTCGCGGCGATGCGCCGTGCGCGTGCCTTCGATCTCCACCGCATTCTTGCGCGCCTTGGGGAGCGCGCAGGGATCATCGCCGACTCGCACCGTCGCGCCGCCTTTCGCCAGCCGGTCGCGGATCCAGACGCCGGCGGTCATTGCGTCGAGGCCGACCTGCGCCTTGGCCCCGCCAAGCGCATCGAGGGCACCGGCGAAAGCCTCGCGCGGCTGCACCGTGACTTCGTTGCCGAGGTGGCTCAGCACCGAGGGCGTGAACTTCCGGGGATCCATGAAGACATCGACATGCCCGTCCTTGTGCAGCACGCCGAAGCCGAGGGCAAAGGGGGTGCGCGGGACGTCGCCGCCGCGAATGTTGAGCAGCCAGGCGAGCGAATCCGGCGCGGTGATCACGGCCGCATCGAGACCGTCGGCGGCGAGCGCGGCGCCCATGGCGCGGCGCTTCTCTTCCGCGCTCTGCCCGGCGAAGCGCAGATCCTGCACGGTCACCGGCGCAATGGGGGCCGGCGGCTGGTCCGGCCACACGGCATCCAACGGATTGGCGTCGACGGCGACGAGCTCGCCGCCCGCTTTCTTGGCGCCGTCGGCGAAGCGCCGCGCCTGATCGACGGTGAAGAGCCAGGGATCGAAACCGAGCCGGCCGCCCTGGCCGAGATTGGCCTCGATCCACTGCTCGGCGGGCTCGTTGATCAGGTGGCGGATCGCGAAGATGCCGGTATCGACCTCCTCGCGCACCTGAAGCGTGTAGCGGCCATCGACGAAGACCGCGGCCTTGTCGAGCAGCACGATCGCGAGGCCGGCCGACCCGGTGAAGCCGCTGATCCAGCCGAGGCGCTCCGCGCGCTTCGGCACGTATTCGCCCTGATGCTCGTCGCCGCGGCCGATCAGGAAGCCGCTGAGGTTCTGGCGCTTCAGCTCGGCGCGCAACGCAGCCACACGCGCGGCGGTCGTCTGCGGCGAGGGCGCGCCGCCGGGCTGGAAGCCGGCGCGGAAGGCGAGGAGCTGGGCCTTGACCGCGGCATTGGGCTCGGGCGCGACCAGGCTGATCCAGTCGTCGGCCCGATCGCCCGAAGGTGCTGCCGCGACCCCGGCCATCATGGCCTTCAGCCCTTCGAGATCGGTGAAGGAACGCTGCTCCTTGAGGAGGCCGGCCAGCTTTGCATCACCCTGATAGGCTTCGGTCTTCCGGCCGTCCTGCATGCCCGACATTGCGCTTTCCCTTGATTCAGATCGTCCGGTCGAGTTCTACGACCTGCCCAGCAATTAGGCTACCGGGTCGCAAACCCTGCCGCTATTTCGCGCATGCAGCAATTTCAATGCTGCGATGCAACAAAATCCTTTACGGCCGCGGCGTCTTCGCACTTAATCTTATCGATAGGCGATGGCAATAGCGTCATCGCTCCTTGGAAAGATTGAGAAAATGCAGACCCCACAGACGGCGACCTTCGCCCGCACCCGCGCCGCCTTCGCCAATGCCGCCCGCAGCCTCCAGGTCCGCCAGCAGGTGATCCGCGAGCTCAGCCTGCTCAGCGACCGCGCCTTGGCCGATCTCGGCCTCTATCGCAGCGACATCCGCGGTTTCGCGCGGGATGCGAGCCGGATCGAGGGCGCCGAGAGCCTGGTTGCCGCCCTTGCCGCCGATCTGAAAGCCTTGCTGGGCCTTCAGGGCACCGCGGGCGCGGCCGGCCGCACGGTCTGATCGTCTTTGCGTCTTGGATCGCTTTTACGCCCTTCGCCGTCCGGAGGGCGTAAAAGCCAGTTAAGCCTTTGGCTCGGAACGCTTTATCTCCTTCGTAAGGGCGATATCGATTCTTTCGTTCTGTAAAAGCCCGGTAAAAGTTGGCAGGGCGGTGCGGTTGCGGCAGGCGTATTGAAGCTTGCAGGCAGCATAGTTCATTTTTTGTTCTAAAACAAGGAAGGCGCGGACGCCTGAAAGCCCCGCGACCGGCCGTCGCGGCTCATGGTTAGGGCCGCGTTAACGCCAGACCCGCCTTTATCGTGCCATTTTCGCTGCTTTTGGCATGCGCCCCACTCTCTCATTTTTTCAATGAGTTAGGCGAATCCCGCTGGAGCAATTGTGACGGAGCCATGTCCTGGGTGATTAACGTCACGTTACTGCATGCGCCAGGCTCATTGCTGCAATGCGGCATACCCCCTGCCTGAACGGGCCTCGGATTCGTATATATCGCCGGTCCGCGGGATGGCCCTCGGACGGGGAAATCCCCAGGAATTTAAGCTTTAGACAGTTTCGTCGAGCGATATCGGATCGGTGAGAACCATGTATCGGATGATCAATAACAACAACAACGCGGCCCAGAATGTCGCGTTTGAGACCGGCCTTTCAGCGCTGAACCGTTTCGGCGCGGTGCTGGTCAACTCCGCGCGCCGTCATTTCAAGCGCGCTGCGATCGAGCGTGAGCTCGGCCGTCTCGACAACCGGATGCTGGCCGACCTCGGCCTCAACCGCAGCGAAATCGGCTCCGTCGCCCAGCAGGCCGTTGCAGTGCCGGGTGAAGGCAATCTGTTCCAGGAGTTCAGCCGCCTGATCGTGAACCTGATCGTGCGCCCGGTGGTGCAATGGAACCGCCGCCGCGAGATCTATGACCAGCTGATGTCCATGGACGACCGCATGCTGGCCGACATCGGCATGACCCGTTATGACGCCGCCGAGTATGTGCGGAACCTGAGCCGCGAGCAGCTCCAGGCCGAGCTGCCGGAAACCCTGGCCGCGATGGAGCAGGACGTCACTGCCCCGATCCGCGCCTGGAACCGGGCGCGCCTGACCGCGCGTCAGCTGAACGAGCTCAGCGACCGCCAGCTGATGGATATCGGCGTGGTGCGCGGCGACATCGCCGAGCTGGCCCAGGAAGTGGCCCGCAAGGCGGTTGCGAATTTCAACGCCGAGCCGGAAACCCCGAAGGCCGCGTAAGCGTTATATCCCTGTAACTCTTCATCGAGTTCCCTCCCTGAACTGCGGCGGCCCTTGGGCCGCCGCTTTTCTTTTGGCCGTTTGTTAGGCACCGAGCGGCAGGACCGTGCGGTTGCGGGCAGCGGTGCCGTCGAATAGGACCACTTCCAGGGATGCGATCCTAGCCTCGATGCCGATCCCTTCGGCATTGCTGTCCCGGGCCACCGCCTCCGCCAGCACCCGCTCCTGGAACCGTCCGAGCATCAGATGTGCATCGAAGGCAACGTCCGGCGCCCCCTGCAGCGGGCCGGAATTGAGCCGCCGATGCAGCTCCGCCAGGGCGGGCGGGATCAGCTTCGGCATCAGGAACAAGTACCAGGCGGAGTTCTCGTAATCCCTAGCCACGGTCGCCAGGGTAAAACGCAACGCGCAGGTGGAGAAAGCCGCCGCCTGAATCCGCGCCCAGCGCAAGACCTCGCTCTCCAACCCGTCATCGACACCGTAGACCATCGTGACATGCGGCGTCACCACAGCGGCGTTGGGGTCGTAGGTCTTGCGCAACAGCGCCACCCGCTCGGCATCGGCCGGCTGCAGGCTAAGCGGCGCGATGACGAAGACCGGCATGGCCTAACGGCGGCCTTTCTTCTTCAGGACCAGCACCGACCATTGGCCGAGCCGCAGGCGGAAATCGAGCTCCAGACCGACCGCGCGATGGGCCGCAAGGACATCCTTCGCCTGATCGTTCATCAGGCCCGACAGCACGGCGCGTCCGTTGCGGGCCAGATTGCGCGCAAGGTCCGGCGCCAGGATGATCAACGGATTGGCGAGGATGTTGGCGGTGATCAGGTCATAAGGACCATGGCCGCGGATGACCTTCGCCTTGTAGCCGTCCGACATGACGATCCGGACGTGCTTCTTCAGTCCGTTGATGACGGCGTTCTCCTTGGCGACCCGTACGGCATCCTTGTCGTTGTCGCCGGCGATCACCGGCTGCTGGAAGAGGTGCCAGGCGGCGAAGGCGAGAATGCCGGTGCCGGTGCCGACATCGAGGATGCGCTTGGGCTTCAGAGACTTCTTCAACCGCAGCAACGCCTTCAGGCAGCCCATGGTGGTCTCGTGCCGCCCGGTGCCGAAGGCCATGCCGGCGTCGATCTCCAACGCGATGCCCTTCTTCGGCCGCTTGTCGCGATCGTGCTCGCCGTGGATGAAGAACGGCCCGGCCTTGAGCGGCGGGAGGCCCTTGCGGCTCTCCAGCACCCAGTTCTTCTGCGGCACCTTGTCGATCACTGCGGTCACGCCGAACGGCTTCAACGCCGCGCGCACGTCGGCGGCGCGCGGCCTCGCCTCGGCGATGGTCTCCATGCGCCAGCCCTTGCCTTCCTCGAAGCTGGAAAGCGCGTTGCCCATCTCCTCCATGACGGTCTCGATCTGCAGGCGCAAAGAATCGTCCGGCTTCACGGCAAAGTCGAGGCGGATCGACCAGAGTTCCTGGGTCTCGATCATCTCAGGCTGCTCGCTTCTCGAGGCCGCACCATTCCGCCATGAAGAGCGCGATGCTGCGCGTCACCTTGCGGACCGAGTCCAGGTTCACCCGCTCGTCGAAGCCGTGGTAATCCTCGGCCGCCGGGCCATAGACCAAAGCCGGGATGCCGGCATAGAGGCCGAAGAACCGCGCATCGGTGGTCGCGGTGATCGCCCGCGTCTCCAATCTCTCGCCGAAGGCCAGGCGATGCGTCTCTTCCAGGACCGCGCGCGGCGCATCGGCACCTTCGAGGATATAAGGCTCGGCCTGGAAGCCGTGATAGACCACCTCCGGCGGATTGTTGGCGAGGAAGCCGTCATTGCGCGCCGCCTCGCGCACCGTCGCCTCGACGGCTTTGCGCACGGATTCCAGCGACTGGCCGGGATAGAACGAGATCCGCATGTCGAAGGTGCACCAGGCCGGGACCGATGAAGTCCAGTCGCCGCCCTCGATCCGCGACAGAACGAAGTTCACCGGGTGCGGATGATCGCCCCAGAGCGCATGCCGGTTGGCGTTCCACTCGGCTTCGAGCTTGTGCAGGGCGGCGACGATCGGGAAGCAGCTCTCGATCGCATTGACGCCGCGGCCCGCATGACCCACGTGCGTCGGCCTTCCGCGCACCTTCACCTGGAACCACATGACGCCGAGTTGGGCGATGTCGAGGCCGTTCTCGGCCGGTTCGGGAATGAGCGCCGCCTCGGCGCGATAGCCACGCTGCAGGCAGGCGAGCGCGCCGTTGCCGGTGCATTCCTCTTCCACGACCGACTGCAGATAGACATCCGCAGCGGGCCGGTAGCCGAGCCGGTCGAGGGCATCGAAGGCCGCGAGGCCGGCGATCAAGCCCGCCTTCATGTCGCCGGAGCCGCGGCCGTAGAGCCAGCCGTTCTCGACTCGCGGCGCGAAAGGCGGGTGGGTCCAGAGATCGAGCGGGCCGGTCGGCACGACGTCGATATGGCCGTTGAGGATCAGCGAGCGCCCCTTCGGCTGTTTCGGCCGATGCACGCCGACAACGTTGATCGCGTTGTCGTAGGAGACGGCGACCGGCGAGAAGCCGGGCAGGTGCTCGATATCCGCGACGTCGATCTTCCAGCGATCGACCGGCAGGCCGCGGCGGCGAAATTGCTCCGCCATGAAATCCTGCGCCGTCGCCTCCTGCCCGCGCAGCGACGGAAAGGCGGTGAGATCCGCGGTCAGCTTCACCTGATCGTCGAAACCGGCATCCACCGCGGCAATGATATCCTTGGAAAGCTTGTCGTCCATGTGTTTCCCCGATTGATCGGCGCTATCAGCGCATTGAACGCGGGCAAAGGCAAGATGGCGGGCCGAAGAACTGGATCGTCTTCCGTGCCCGGTCTGCAGCTTCGCCTGACGGATCTATCGGATTTCACCAGCTCTCGCTTCTTCCTTCCCCCAAGATTGGGGGAGGGTTAGGGAGGGGGTTGATGCAGCCGTGATGTTTCCGCGTGAGCGCACTGGTGGATCCAGCGCTTCCCTAATCGACGATCATCGCCTGCAGGGTCTCCAGCCGGTCGGCCTCGGCGGCGGGCTTGTCCCAGCGCAATCTCTTGATTCGCGGGAAGCGCATGGCGACGCCGGATTTGTGGCGATTGGAGCGCTGCACGGCGTCGAAGGCCACCTCCATCACCAGGCCGATCTCCACCTCGCGCACCGGGCCGAACCGATTCTTTGTGTGGTCCCGCACCCATTTGTCGAGCTGCTTCAGCTCGGCATCGGTGAAGCCGGAATAGGCCTTGCCGACCGGCACCAGTTCCGGCCCGTTCTCGCCGTCGCGCCAGCAGCCGAAGGTGTAATCGGAATAGAAGGACGAGCGCTTGCCATGGCCGCGCTGGGCATACATGACCACGGCATCGATGGTGAGCGGATCGCGCTTCCACTTATACCAGGGACCCTTCACCCGCCCGCCGGTGTAGAGACTGTCGCCGCGCTTCAGCATCAGCCCCTCGATCGCCTCCGACCGCGCGCGGGCGCGGATCGCCGCCAGCTCGTCCCAGTCCTGGAACGGGATCAGCGGGGAGAGATCGAAGCGCGGATTGGGATGGGCCTCGAGCCAGGCTTCCAACCGCGCGCGGCGTTCGTCGAACGGGAAGGGCCGCAGGTCCTCGCCGTTGTCGTCGAGCAGATCGTAGAGCCGGACATGGGCCGGGTTCTGCTCCAGCATCTTCGGCGTCACGGTCTTGCGGTTGAGGCGCTGCTGCAGCTTGTTGAAGGAGGCAACTTCCGCCAGTTCATTCCCGGCTGCCGGCTTCTCCACCACCAGCAGCTCGCCGTCGAGCACGGCCGAGAAGTTCATGGCCGCGAGGATGTCGGGAAAGGCCTTGCTGATCTCCTCGCCACCGCGGGAATAGATCCGGCCCTGCCCGTTCTCGGCGACCAGCTGCACGCGGATTCCGTCCCATTTCCACTCGGCGCGGAAATCCGCGGCCGGCAGCAGCGCGATCTCGGATTCCTCCAGCGGATGCGCCAGCATGAAGGGGCGGAAGGCAAGATTGAGCGGATGCGGCCGCGCGGCTTGCTTGGTCAACCAGAGAAAGAGGTCGGCATAAGGCGGTTCGCGCCCGTGCCAAAGCTGCTCGATCTCGTCGAGCGCCACCGCGCCGAATTGCGCCAGCGCGGTCTTCGCCAGCCGCGCCGAGACGCCGACCCGGAGCTCGCCGGTGATCAGCTTCAGCAGCGCCCAGCGACCGGTCGCGTCCATGCGGTTGAGCCAGCGCGTGATCAGGTCCGACACGTCCTTGACCGCCGCGCCTTCCAAGCCGGTGACGACCTCGGACAGGGTCGGTGCCGGTCCCGCTTCATGTCCGCGCCAGACCAGAGCCAGCGCCTCGGCGAGATCGCCTACATAGTCATAGGAAAGCGCGAACAGGACTTCGTCGGTCTGCGCCGCGCCCAGGGCGCGCAGCACCGCCGGCTTGGCATTGGGCAGATCGAGCGCACCGGTCAGGGCGGCCAGCGCATAGCCGCGATCGGGATCGGGCGCCGTCTTCAGATAATGGACGATGAGCCGCAACTTTTCGTTCCGCGCCGGCTGGAACACCAGGGAGTCGAGAAGCTCGCCGAAACGCTGCATTTAGAGCCTCCGAGGGTCTATGCCTCGCCTTCGTCTTCGTCGCGACCGGCGATGTGCAGGGCCCGCGCCTTCACGCTGCGTTTCAGCAGGGCGTGCACCAAGGCTTCCTCGCGGCCATGGGTTACCCAGACTTCGCCGGCCTGGACGTCTTCGACCGTCTGCAGCAACTCGTCCCAGTCGGCATGGTCGGAGAGGATGAGCGGCAACTCCGCGCCCTGCTGCCGCGCCCGGGCCCGAACCTGCATCCAACCCGAGGCCATGGCCCGCACGGGATCCGGCAGGCGCCGGGTCCATCGATCCGCCAGGGCGGCCGGCGGACAGAGGACCAGGGCGCCTTTCAGCGCGTCGGGCGGCATGCCTTCGATCGACGCGATCGGACCGACCTCGACGCCGAGCGACACGTAGAGACCGGTCAAGGCGCGCAAGGCGCCGTGCAGATAGATCGGCTGCTGATAGCCGCTCTCGCGCAGCAGGCACATGAGGCGCTGGCATTTGCCGAGTGCGTAAACGCCGACGAGATGCGCGCGCTCCGGATAGAGCGCCATCGATTCCAGCAGGCGTGCGATCTCATGCGTATCGGCGGGGTGCCGGAAGACCGGCAGGCCGAAAGTCGCTTCGCTGACGAAGAGATCGCATTGCATCGGCGCGAAGGCTGCGCAGGTCGGATCGCGGCGCCGTTTGAAGTCGCCGGAGACGATGGCGCGCATGCCGCCGTATTCCATCACGACCTGGGCACTGCCGAGAATATGACCCGCCGGCAGCAAGGTCACCGTGACGTCGCCGACCTGGATCGGCGCGCCATATTTTGCTGTCTGGATCCGTGCGGCATGGTCGTTGCCGTAACGCACCGCCATGATCGCCGCCGTCTCCGGCGTGGCGAGCACATGGCCGTGCCCGGCGCGGGCGTGATCGGCATGGCCATGGGTGATGACCGCATGTTCGACCGGCGCGGAAGGGTCGATGTGAAAGCGCCCGGGCTCGCAATAGAGTCCGGCTTCCGTGGATTTCAGCCAGCGTTCAGGCGGGATGTTCGGCATGGCCCAAGAACAACCGGCCAGCGGCGGCTTTGTTGCCTACCAGCCGCCGGTCCGGAGCCATTCCCGGACATCGTCGAGGCGGTCATTGCCCCAGAATGGCTCGCCGTCCACGATGATGAACGGGGAGCCGAAGATGCCGCGGGCGATGGCGTTCTCGGTCTCGGTGCGCAGGCGCTCCTTGGCTTCGGCGCTGCCGATCGCCGCCGTGACTTCGGCCGGATCGAGGCCGATCTCGCCGGCGACCGCGGCCACGACTTCGGTCGGCGTGATGTTGCGGCCTTGGGCGAAGGCGGCGCGGTAAAGCGCCTTGGCGAGATCGCGCGCCTTCGCCGGGTCCTTGCCGTCGAGCCAGTAGAAAGCGCGTCCGGCCGCCATGGTCGCCATCGGAAAGCCCTCGGGCAGGACCATCGGCACCTTCAATTGCCGCGCGGTGCGCTCCATGTCACGCAGGTGATAGGGTCCGCGCATCGGCTGCGAGACCAAGGGACTTTGGCCGCTGCTTTTGAAGACGACACCGAGCAGATAGGGCCGCCAGGTCGCCACACGGCCGAACTCCGCCGCGATCTCGTCGATCCGATAGGAAGCGAGATAGCCGTAGGGCGAGGAAAAATCGAAGTAGAATTCGATCGGCGTCGTCGAAGGGGAGGCTACCACGGCAGATTCTCGCCGCTGTAATTGAAGAACTGGCCGCTGATGCCGACGTTGAGCTTGTCGATCACCTGGCGGATGCCGGCGGCGCTGGTCTTGACGTCGAGGCTGGCATTGGCGCCGCCCATATCGGTCTTGACCCAGCCCGGCGAGATCACCGCGACCGAGATGCCGCGCGGGCGCAGCTCATTGGCGGCCGTCACCATCACCATGTTCAGTGCCGCCTTGGAGCTTCGATAGGCATAGGCGCCGCTGCTGGCATGGCCGCCCATCGAGCCCATGCCACTGGTGATCGAAGCGACCTTCTTCTGCTGCGAGGCGGCGACGTGCTCGACCAGCGCCTCGGTCAGCTTCAGCGGCGCGATCGTGTTCACATGCAGGGTTTGCAGCCAAGACTTGGTGTCTGTCTCGCCCAGGCTCTCATAACCGGTGAGCATGCCGGCATTGTTGAGCAGCACATCGATCGCGGTGCCCTTGAGCGCCTTGGCGAGGGCGGCGATCTGCTTCTCGTCGGTGACCTCGAGCGCCTCGATGCGGATGTCACCCTTCAGGGCATTCAAGCCGTCGGCGTTCTTCGGATCGCGCGCGGTCGCAATAACCGACCACCCGTCGCCGGCATATTGCTTGGCGAGTTCCAGGCCGATGCCGCGGTTGGCGCCGGTGATGAGAACGTTCGGCATGAATGCCTCCTATCGCAGAAACAGGGTGGCCAGACCCAGGAAGGAGAAAAAGCCAAGGCAATCGGTGGTCGTTGTCAGGAACGGCCCGGCGCCGGTCGCCGGATCGAAGCCGAGACGGTCCATGGCGAGCGGGATGACGGTGCCGGCGAAACCCGCCCAGACCATGTTGAAGATCATGGCGCCGGCGAGCACGAAGCCGAGCTCGACATGGCCGAACCAGAGCGCGCCCAAGGTGCCGAGAATGAGCGCGAAGATACAGGCATTCATGAAGCCGACCAGCAGCTCCTTGCCGATGATGCGCCAGACATTGCTGTTGGGCGTGATCTCCTTGGTGGCGAGGGCGCGCACGGTCACTGTGATCACCTGGACGCCGGCATTGCCGCCCATGGCCGCGGTGATCGGCATCAGCACGGCCAAGGACGGGAACTGGCCGATCGTGCCTTCGAAGCGCGAGATCACCACCGAGGCGATCAGCGTGTTGATCAAGGTCACCACCAGCCATTGGATGCGGCGGAAGGCGGTGGTGTGGGCCGGGTCGTGGAAATCGGTGTCGCCGACGCCGACGATGTTGAGCAGGTCTTCCTCCGCCTCCTCGTCGATGACGCGGACCACGTCGTCCACCGTCACCACGCCGATCAGCTTGCCGCCGTCATCGACCACCGGCGCGGAGATGAGGGCGTATTGCCGGAACATATAGGCGACCGCTTCCTGGTCCATATCGGCCGGCACCAGGCGGAGCTCGGTCTCCATGATGTCGGTCAGGTTGGTGTCGCGCGGCGAGCGCATGGCGCGGCTCAAGGGGACCGACCCCACCGGCTTGTTCAGCCGATCGACGACATAGAGGCTGTAGAAGTCGTCGGGCAGATCCTTGGCGTTCCGGAGATAGTCGATGGTCTGGCCGACATTCCAATGCAGCGGCACCGCAACCAGCTCGCGCTGCATCAGGCGGCCGGCGCTGTCTTCCGGGAAGGTCAGACCCTGCTCGAGGGCGACGCGGTCTTCCTGCGGGATGACGTCGAGGACCTGCTGCTGCTTCTCCTCGTCCAGGTTCTCGAGGATCTCGACCGCGTCGTCGGAATCGAGCTCGCTGACGACCTCGGCCAACTCCTCCGGCTTCATCTGGTCGACCACCTCTTCACGAAGCGTGTCTTCCAGATGCGAGATGGTCTCGGCCTCGATCACATGCTTCGTGATCTCGAGGAACAACCGCCGCTCCTCGGGGTCGAGATGCTCGATCAAGTCCGCAACGTCGGCCGGATGCAGCGGCTCGATCAGCGCCTCGACCTGCGGGATATCGGCTTCGGCGAGCGCCGCCTTGATATTCTGCAGCAGCTCCTGCGACGGGCCGTAAAGCTCTTCCTCGTCCACCGTCTCGACGACCGGGGCGCGATCCACGTCGTTCGGCTGGGTCTCCGGGCTCAAGAAGCGGCTCCCGACCGCTTGTCGTGATGATCCTGAGCCTCGACCACCGCGATCGCCGTCATGTTGACGATGCCGCGCACGGTCAATGAGGGCGAAAGCACATGGGCCGGCTGCGCAGCCCCGAGCAGGATGGGGCCGATCGAAGTGCCCTGGCCCAGGAGGCGCAGCAGGTTGAGTGCGATGTTGGAGGCGTCGAGATTCGGCATGACCAGCAAGTTGGCCTTGCCGTGCAGGCGGGAGCTCGGGAAGAGGCGGGCGCGGATCTGCTCATCGACCGCGAGGTCGGCGCGCATCTCGCCCTCGACCTCGAGCTCCGGATCGCGCTGCAGCACCAGGCCGAGCGCGCGGCGCATCTTGCGCGCCGAGGCGGAGTTGTCAGTGCCGAAATTGGAATGCGACAGCAGCGCTGCCTTCGGCACGATGCCGAAACGCCGGATCACCGCCGCGGAATGGATCGTGGTCTCGGCGATCTCATCTTCGGTCGGGTCGGGATTGGCCTCGGTATCGGCCAGGAAATAGGTGCCGGTCGGCAGGATGATCGCCGTCATCGCCGCGAAGGCGCGGCTGCCGGGCGCCTTGCCCAGCACGGCGCTGACATGTTCCAGATGCCGGTGGAAGCGGCCGACCGTGCCGCAGAGCATGGCATCGGCCTCGCCGCGCCGGACCATAAGCGCCGCGATCACGCTGGGGCGCGTGCGCACGATGTCGCGCGCCACATCCGGCGAGACGCCGCGGCGCTCGGTCAGGCTGTGATAGAGGGTCCAGTATTCCTTGTAGCGATGATCGTTCTCGGGATCGACCAGCTCGAAATCGCGGCCTTCCTGGAGACGCAGCCCCAACCGCTCGATCCGCTTCTTGATCACCGAGCGCCGGCCGATCAGGATCGGCTTCGCCAAGCCTTCGTCGATCACGGTCTGGGCGGCACCCAGCACCCGCTCCTCTTCGCCCTCGGCATAGACCACGCGCTTCGGGGCATGGCGCGCCCGGTCGAAGATCGGCTTCATCACCAGGCCGGAGCGGAAGACGAATTGCTGCAGGCGTTCCTTGTAGGCGGCCCAGTCGGCGATCGGACGCGTGGCGACACCGCTTTCCATCGCCGCCTTGGCGACGGCTGGCGCAATCTCCATGATGAGCCGCGGGTCGAACGGCCGCGGGATCAGATACTCGGCGCCGAATTGCAAGCTCTCGCCGCCATATGCGGAAGACGCGACGTCGGAAACCTCGGCCCGTGCCAGGCGGGCGATCGCCTTCACGCAGGCGATCTTCATCGCCTCGTTGATCGCGGTCGCACCGACGTCGAGCGCACCGCGGAAGATATAAGGGAAGCAGAGGACATTGTTGACCTGGTTCGGATAATCCGAGCGACCGGTCGCGATCACCGCCTCGGGGCGGATCGCCTTCACCTCTTCCGGCATGATCTCCGGCGTCGGGTTGGCCAAGGCGAAGACGATCGGCCGATCGTTCATCGTCGCGACCATCTCCGGCTTCAGCACGCCGGGCGCCGAAAGGCCGAGGAAGATATCCGCGCCCTTGATCGCGTCGGCGAGCGTGCGCGCATTGGTCTTGCGCGCATAGCGGGCCTTGCGCGGGTCCATCAGCTCCTTGCGGCCTTCATAGACCACGCCGGCGATGTCGCTGACGATGATGTTGTCGATCGGGAAGCCGAGGGCTACCAGCAGGTCGAGGCAGGCGAGCGCCGCGGCGCCGGCACCCGATGCCACCAGCTTCACCCGGTCGAGCGGCTTGCCGACGACTTCGAGCCCGTTCATCAGCGCGGCGGCGACGATGATCGCCGTGCCGTGCTGGTCGTCATGCATCACCGGGATCTTCATCCGCTCCCGGAGCTTGCTTTCGATCTCGAAGCATTCCGGCGCCTTGATGTCCTCGAGATTGATCCCGCCGAAGGTGGGCTCCAGAGCGGCGACGATATCGACCAGCTTCTGCGGGTCGGTCTCATTGATCTCGATGTCGAAGACGTCGATATCGGCGAATTTCTTGAAGAGGACGGCCTTGCCCTCCATCACCGGCTTGGCGGCCAGCGGGCCGATGGCGCCCAGGCCCAGCACCGCCGTTCCGTTGGTGACGACGGCGACCAGGTTGGCGCGGCTGGTGACCTCGGCGGCGACCTTGGGATCGGCGACGATGGCCTCGCAGGCGGCAGCGACGCCCGGCGAATAGGCGAGCGCCAGGTCGCGCTGGTTGGCGAGCGGCTTGGTTGCGGTGATCGCCAGCTTTCCCGGCTTCGGCAGGCGGTGATATTCGAGCGCGGCCGATTTCAGGCTGTCATCCGCCATCCGTCCCTCAACCCCATTTCTTTGGAGGAATCCGACTAGTGCTTTGGAAGGACAGCATATAGCGGAGGTACCCGCGCGCGCTACAGCGGCGGGATCTCCCACGAACGATATCAGCTTTGCACTGAAGGGATTGGTGCGGTCGAGAAGACTCGAACTTCCACGGGTTGCCCCACAGCGACCTCAACGCTGCGCGTCTACCAGTTCCGCCACGACCGCAGCGGGGGCAAGGGAATGTTGATCAGCCCCTTGCCTAATCCAGGCCGGGGGAATAGCAAATCGGCCGTGCCCGATCAAGCAGAAAGCACCCCCGGCATGATCCTGCCGAAACCCGCCCGAACAGCACCGGAATGGCGGATTTCGGCCGGTTTGGTCGATTACCCGACAGCCCTGGCCGAGATGGAGGCTCGGGCCGCCGCGATTCACGCCGGAACCGCGCCGGAACAGGTCTGGCTGCTGGAGCATCCAGCGCTCTACACCGCCGGCACCAGCGCCAGAGCGGAGGACCTGCTGCTGCCCGATGCCCTGCCGGTCTATCGGGCAGGCCGCGGCGGACAATTCACCTATCACGGCCCCGGCCAGCGCATCGGCTACGCGATGCTGGACTTGCGGGCGCGCGGCGGCGACCTGCGACGCTATGTCCGTGAGCTCGAAGAGTGGATCATCCGCACCCTCTCCCGCTTCGGTGTGACGGGGGAGCGGCGCGACGGGCGGATCGGCATCTGGGTCGCACAGGATGGACGCGAGGACAAGATCGCGGCGCTCGGTGTGCGCGTCCGGCACGGCGTCACCTTCCACGGCATCGCCGTCAACCGCGATCCCAATCTCGCGCATTTCGCCGGCATCGTCCCTTGCGGGATCCAGGAGAACGCGGACCAGCCGTTCGGCGTCACCTCGCTGGCGAAGCTCGGCAAGGCGGTGACACAGGCGGAGCTCGATGCGGCGCTGCAGGCGACGTTCAGTGAAATCTTCGGCTAGACTAGACCGTCGGACGCTGCTCGAAGCCGCCGGTGACGGCGCCCTCTTCCGCCGCGACTTCGACATCGGTGACGCGCGCGGCGGGCGGGCCGATGCGGCAAGCGTCGATCATGTCATCCACCGCATCGACGGGACCGGAGAGCAGCGCCTCGACGCTGCCGTCGCGGCGGTTGCGGACCCAGCCGTCGAGGCCGCGCTTCGTCGCCTCGCCGACCGTCCACCAGCGATAGGACACGCCCTGCACGCGCCCACTGATCTTCAAGCGCACGGTCTTCCACCCTTCGGGCAGCGCCGTCACCTCAGGCAAACTCGAGGATGATCTGATCGACCGCCAGGCTGTCGCCAGGCTTCGCGTGAAGCTTCGCCACCTTGCCATCGCGCTCGGCCTTCAGGATGTTCTCCATCTTCATGGCCTCGACCACCGCGAGGGTCTGGCCGGCCTTCACCTCCTCTTCCGGGTGAACGGCGAGGCTGACCAGCAGACCCGGCATCGGCGACAGGAGGAAGCGCGACATGTCCGGCGCCTGTTTCTCCGGCATGAAGGCGTCGAGCTCGGCGCCGCGCGTGCTGAGGACCATCGCCTTCACCATCGCGCCGCCATGGGTCACGCGATAGCCGACACCGTTGCGGTCGATCTGCACCGTGATCGGCCTTCCGTCGATGCGGCCTTGATAGAGCGGATCGCCGAGCCGCCAGGCGCTCAGGACCTCCCGGCTGCTGCTGGCGCCGACCACCGCGAAACCGGCAGCGGTCTCCACCACCGAGACCGCGTGCGGCACGCCGTCGAGCTTCACCACCCAGTCGCCACCGACCTTGCTGCCCTTGGCCTGGAAGTGCGGCGAGCGCGCATGGGCGCGGCGCTCATAGAGGTGATGCACGGTCGCGATCACCGCGACGAGATCGGCTGCGGCGTCGGGATCCGGCGCCACGCCATGGAAGCCGTCCGGGAACTCCTCGGCGATGAAAGCGGTGGAGAGCCGTCCCGCCTGGAAGCGCGGATGGCCGGCCAGGGCGGAGAGGAATGGAATGTTGTGGCTGAGGCCGCGGATGTAGAAGGCGTCGAGCGCCTCACGCATTGCCGCCACTGCAGCGGGCCGATCAGCGCCGTAGGTGATCAGCTTGGCGATCATGGGATCGTAGAACATGCTGATCTCGGCGCCTTCGTAAACGCCGCTATCGACGCGGGTCGACGGGCCTTCCGGCGGCTCGACATAGCGGATGAGCCGGCCGGTCGAGGGCAGGAAGTTGCGGAACGGATCTTCGGCATAGACGCGCGCTTCCAGCGCCCAGCCTTTCAGGCGGACGTCCGACTGGCGCAATTTGAGCTTCTCGCCGGCGGCGATGCGGATCATCTGCTCGACCAGATCGAGGCCGGTCACGAGCTCGGTCACCGGATGCTCGACCTGCAACCGGGTGTTCATCTCCAGGAAATAGAAGTTGCGCTTCTGATCGACGATGAACTCGACGGTGCCGGCCGACTTGTACTTGACCGCCTTGGCGAGCGCGACCGCCTGCTCGCCCATGGCGGTGCGGGTCTTCTCGTCGAGGAAGGGGCTCGGCGCTTCCTCGATCACCTTCTGGTGCCGGCGCTGGATCGAGCATTCGCGCTCTCCGAGATAGAGGCAGTGGCCGTGCCCGTCGGCCAGGATCTGGATCTCGATATGCCGCGGCTGCTCGATGTATTTCTCGACGAAGACCCGGTCGTCGGCGAAGGAGGAACGCGCCTCGTTGCTGGCGGAACGAAAGCCTTCGCGCGCCTCGTCGTCGTCATGGGCGATGCGCATGCCCTTGCCGCCGCCGCCGGCCGAGGCCTTGATCATGACCGGATAGCCGATCTCGCGTGAAACCTTCACGCAATGCTCGGCGTCCTTGATCACGTCAAGGAAGCCCGGGACCATGCTGACGCCGGCTTCCTTGGCGAGCTTCTTCGACTCGATCTTGTCGCCCATCGCCTGCACGGCATGGGGGTCGGGGCCGATGAAGGTGATCTTCGCCTTCTTCAGGGCCTCCGCGAATTTCACGTTCTCCGAAAGAAAACCGTAGCCCGGGTGGACGGCATCGGCGCCGGTCTGCCTGCAGGCGTCGATGATCTTGTCGATCTTGAGGTAGCTCTCGGCCGCGGCGGCCGGGCCGATCGCGACCGCCTCGTCGGCCTCGCGCACATGCAGCGCATCGGCATCGGCCTCGGAATAGACCGCGACGGTCTTGATGCCCATAGCGCGCGCCGAGCGGATGACCCGGCAGGCGATCTCGCCTCTGTTGGCGATGAGGATTTTCTTGAACATCAGACGACCGCCTTGCGACGCATTGCCAGCACCACCCCTCCGTCGTCATGCCAAGTGCCCGTCCGCGTATGCGGACATTCGTCCGCGGCGGCCTTGGCATCCACGAGTTTGTCGTGGCTCGCTCGGTGCAACGGAAACGAACTCGTGGATCCCAAGGCCAAGCCTTGGGATGACGACCGAATGTGGGGCGCGGCGGTCATCATCATCACAGCGGAATGTTGTCGTGCTTTTTCCAGGGATTCTCGAGCTTCTTGTCCCTGAGCATGGCGAGCGAGCGACAGATCCTTTTGCGCGTCGAATGCGGCATGATCACGTCGTCGATGAAACCGCGGGCGCCCGCGACGAAGGGGTTGGCGAATTTCTCGCGGTATTCGTCGGTGCGCTCGGCGAGCTTCTGCTTGTCGCCGATATCGGCACGGAAGATGATCTCGACCGCACCTTTCGGCCCCATGACCGCGATCTCGGCGGTCGGCCAGGCGAAGTTGACGTCGCCGCGGATGTGCTTCGAGCTCATGACGTCATAGGCGCCGCCATAAGCCTTGCGGGTGATGACCGTGATCTTCGGCACCGTCGCCTCGCCGAATGCGAAGAGCAGCTTGGCGCCGTGCTTGATGATGGCGCCGTATTCCTGTGCGGTGCCCGGGAGGAAGCCCGGCACGTCCACGAAGGTGACGATCGGGATGTTGAAGCAGTCGCAGAACCGGACGAAGCGCGCGGCCTTGCGGCTGCTGTCGATATCAAGACAGCCAGCCAGCACCATCGGCTGGTTGGCGACGATGCCGACGGTGTCGCCGCCCATGCGCGCCAGGCCGATCACCATGTTCTTGGCATAGTCCGGCTGGATCTCGAAGAAGTCGCCCTCGTCCACGACCTTCAGGATCAACTCCTTCATGTCGTAGGGCTTGTTCGGATTGAGTGGCACCAGAGTGTCGAGCGAGAGCTCGTCGCGGTCGATCGGATCGGCGGTTTCCCGCGCCGGAGCCTTCTCGCGGTTGGAGGCGGGGATGAGATCGATGAAGCGGCGGAGCTGCAGCAGCGCTTCGACATCGTTCTCGAAGGCGAGATCGGCGACGCCGGATTTCTGCGAATGGGTGAGCGCACCGCCGAGTTGCTCGTGCGTCACGTTCTCATGCGTCACCGTCTTCACCACGTCGGGCCCGGTGACGAACATGTAGGAGCTGTCCTTCACCATGAAGATGAAGTCGGTCATCGCCGGCGAATAGACCGCGCCGCCGGCACAGGGGCCCATGACCAGCGAGATCTGCGGCACCACGCCAGAGGCCATGATGTTCCTTTGGAACACCTCGGCATAGCCGGCCAGGGAAGCGACGCCTTCCTGGATGCGGGCGCCGCCGGAATCGTTGAGGCCGATCACCGGGGCACCGACCTTCATCGCTTGGTCCATGACCTTGCAGATTTTCTCGGCATGGGCTTCGGAAAGCGAGCCGCCGAAGACGGTGAAATCCTGGCTGAAGATGAAGACCAGCCGGCCGTTGACGGTGCCATAGCCGGTGACCACACCGTCGCCCGGCACGCGCTGCTCCGCCATGCCGAAATCGACCGAGCGGTGCTCGACGAACATATCCCATTCCTCGAAGGAATCGGCGTCGAGCAGGAGCTCGATCCGCTCGCGGGCGGTCAGGCGGCCCTTGGCGTGCTGGGCCTGGACCCGGCGCTCACCGCCGCCGGCCCGCGCCGCCGCCCTCTTCTCCTCCAACCGGCGAAGGATTTCCTGCATCGCTCATCCCCCAGGCCCAATGGCTTATCGGTACGCGGCGGGGTGCCAACCCCCTTGTTTTTGCCGCAAGTGCGAAATCCCTGTAGCAGAAAGGTTTAGGCTGTGCCAGTCGCCAACAGATCGAGAAACCGCCGCGCGGCGACCAGATCCGCCTTTTGGTTGGCCCGACGTTTCTCGGCCTCGGGATCGATGCCCCAGCGTTCGGCTTGATAGAGCTCATCCAGCTGGGCGGCCTCGGTGGCGGCTTCCGGGCCGATCCGGCCTTCCAGCACGGCAAGGCCGATCGCCAGCGACCCCGCCGCCCCGGTCATGACGCTGAGGGCCGTCAGGCGGAAATCGTCCTGGGCGGCGACCGCGCGGGTCAGCGCTGCCAGCGCCTGGTCCGATTGCGGAACCGCCATGACCCCGGCCGCGATTCTGAGCGAGACGTCGTAGCGCTCGCGCAGCCAGTCGATCAACGGATCCCAGGCAGCCGCCTGGCGCGCCACCAGCTCCGCCGGTTCATCGGCGCGGTAACAGACCAGGTCGGTCGCGGCATAGCCCGCCGTCTCGGCGACGATGCGGTCGCGGTCCGGCGCCACGCGGTCGAGCGCGGTGCTGGCCAGCTGCATCAGCGGCATGGTGTCGGGCTTCACCTTAGCATCCTGCGCCGCCCATTCGGCGGCAATCGCCTCGGCCAGCGCCTGGGTCGGCAGGGAGAGCGGATTGCGCGCCGGAGTCTTCACCACCTTGCCGTCGAGCGCGATGCGCCAGACGCCGTTGTCCGGAATCGCAGCGGCTTCGCGATAGAAGCGGCGGTTGACGTCGAGAGCCATGATGCGTCAGTTGCCGAACAGGCTCTTGCCGAGATCGTCGAGCGCCTTGCCGGCACCCTCGCCTGCCTTCTTGGTCGCGTCGATCGCGCCCTGGCCCAGCTCCTGTGCACCCTGGCCCAGCTCTTGTGCACCCTGGCCGACCCCTTCGGCAGCCGTGCCGAGGCCATTCATGATCTTCTGGCCGGCGGAGGATTGCTTGGCCTTCGCGCCGGCCGCGGCCGCGCCGACGCAAGGATTGCCGGTGCTGCCGCTCTCGCCCAATCCGGTCAGCGACGAGAGCGCGCCGAAGGTCGCCGTGTTGGCGGCGCGCGCCGCGAAGTCGGCGGTGTTGCCGACGGCGCCCAGCGGATCGGGCGAGACCGAGGGACGCGCGAGCGTACCGCCGACATTGATCGGCACGGCAAGGTTCGCGAGGTTCACCTGCTTCGAGTTGCTATCGAAATGCAGGTGCAACGTCTCATCGCGGAGATTGACGTCGCCGGTGCCGACCACGGTGACGCCTGGCGTATCGAGCACCAACGTCTTCGCGCCGGCGATGCCATCGACCGCGGCGAAATCTGTGACCATGCAATTGACGCGGGCGGAATCGCCGCTGCCGCCGAACGTCACCAACTGGAAGAGATCGGCGAACATCAGCCGCGCGAAATCGTTCCTGAGCGCGCCTTCGCCCATCTCGAGATGGACGCCGCCGTTCAGCCCCGCCATCAGGCCACGCAAGGAGGCACCGGGGCCCTGCACCACGGCTTCGAGATTGACCCGGCCGGCGGTGACGGCGCCGCCCATGCCCATCGCATCCAGCAGCGGCGCGCCATCGACATTGTTGGCGCGCAGCCGCGCCTCGATGGCCGCCGGGGTCGCCGCGCCGTTGACATTGGCGGCGACACCCAGCGTGCCCTCGCCGAGGCCGGCGGTGAGCGACGTGATCTTCAGCGTGCCGCCCTGCAACGTCCCCTCGCCGACCAGATTGTCGAGCGTGGTGCCGCCCAGGATCGCCTTCTGCAGATTGAGGTGGAACTGGCCGTTGATCTCCTTCAGGCCGGAAAGGTCCCACGGCGCGGCCGAGAAGACGCGTCCATCCTTCGGCGCTTCGGATTTGCCGCCGGGCTGAATGCCGAAATCGGCGAGATCGAGATGACTCGAGGCCAGGGCGAGATCGATCGCCACCGGCGTCGCGGCCGGATCGATCTCGACGCGGCCGGTGAAATCGCTGTTGCCCACCTTGCCGACCAGACCATCGAACACGAACTTGCCGTCCGGATTGGCGACCTTGGTGCGCAGCTGATAGGCGCCGAGCGGCGGCAGGCTCGCGCCGAACAGGGCACCGAGATCGGAGGCGGCCTTGCCCGCCAGCGTCACCTCGAGCGCGATGCCTTTGACCGAGGCGGGATCAGCCACCTCGCCCTTGACCGCGAGATCGCCGCCGGCGATCTGGCCGGTTGCGTTGATCGGCAGCGGACCCTGGGTGAAGTTCGCCAGCGTGCCGGTGATGCCCTTGAGACTGACCGGCAGCGTATCGATCTTGCCGTCGAAGGCGACCGCGAGATTGCCGATGGCGTCGCTCGGCGACAGGGTCAGCTGGCCGACTTCGAAGGTCCGGGTCTGCCCGGTGACGCCGTTCTTCCAACGGATCCTGGCATTCTCGATCGCGGCCTGGCTGATCTGCGGCAGCGGTGCGGAACCGCCGCCACCCGCGGCACCGGAGCCCATCACCCAGTTGCCCTGGCCGGTCTTGTCGGTCTCGAGCAGGATGTCGGCACCGATCAGGCGGATCCGCTTGATCTGGATCTGGCTGGAAAGCAGCGGGATCAGCGCCACGTCGGCTTCGAGCTTGTCGAGCTTCAGCATCTGCGGCTCGGAGCCCCAATCCGCGTTGCGGAAAGAGACCTGATCGATTTCCAGATGCGGGGTCAGAGAGATGCCGACCTTGACGTCGCCAGCCAGGACCAGATCGCGCCCGGTCGCCGCCTTCACCTGCTGGGCGACCAAATCCTTGTAGCTGTTGAAATCGACCGACTGGATGATGGCGAAGATGGCGGCTGCACCGCCCACCACCACAATAGCCGCTCCGGTCAGGAGACGCTTGATCCGCATGACTGCCCCGCTCGTTCCGAGCTTGATTTTACCGGTTGGCGGAGAGCGATTGCAAACAGTGGATCAGTTCTGACGGGTGTTTCAGGACGGCATTCGCCCCGGCCGCATGCAGCTCTTCCTCCGCATGGTAGCCCCAACCCACCCCGATCGCGGTGGCGCCGGCGGAACGGGCCATCTCGATATCGAAAGTCGTGTCCCCGACCACGACCGTTTCCCCCGGCTCGACCGCCGTTTCGACCATGGCGCGCAGCACCATTTGCGGGTCGGGCTTGGAGCGGCAATGGTCAGGCGTCTGCAAGGTGTGGAACCGCTCCCGCAGGCCCAATTCCTGGAGGGTGTGTTCCAGCCCGACCAGGTTCTTGCCGGTGGCGACGCCGAGGAAGATCTCGGGCGCGCTCAGGGCATCGATCAGCTCACGAATGCCGTCGAACAGCGGCTCATGCAATTCGGCCCGGCTCCGAAGATCGCGCACGATCTCGCGATAGGCATTGGCCAGATTCGCGATCATCACCGGGTCGTCGCTTTCCAGCACGCGGGCGACGCCGATTTCGAGCGTGAGCCCGACTTGGCGCCGGATCTGCTCCGGCGTCGGTTCCGGCAGGCCATGGCGCCGCCAGGCTTCGATCATGCCGGCGACGATGTTGTGCTGGCTGTCGACCAGCGTGCCGTCGCAATCGAAGACGACCAGGCGATAGCGGCCAAGGTCCACCCTTCTATCGATCATCGTTTGGTCTCGAGGCCGGCGAAGGGATCGCCTTCGGGTTCCGACGAGAAGCCGAAGAACTTCCAGGTCGCCTTCATGTGCGGCGGCAGGGGCGCCGTCGCCTCGATCCAGCCTTTGCGCGGATGCGGGATCTTCAGCGAGCGAGCATGAAGATGCAGCTTGCGCGGCAGATTCTCGCGGGCGAGATGCGCCTCGATGCCGCCGTACTTGCCGTCGCCCAGGATCGGCGTGCCGAGGATGACGCAATGGGCGCGCAGCTGGTGGGTGCGCCCGGTTTCCGGCATCAGTGCCACCCAGGCGGCACGATTGCCCGCGCGCTCGATCATGGCGTAGCGCGTCACGGCGTGGCGGCCTTCTTCCTCGTCGATGCCGACGCGCTCGCCATAGCCGCCGGCCTGTTTCGAGAGCGGTGCGTCGATGGTGCCGCGGTCGGGCTTCGGAATGCCGACCACGACGGCCCAGTAGATCTTGCGCGCCGCCTTGTCGCGAAACGCCTCGGCCAGCTCGCGCGCGGCCTTGGCGTTGCGGGCGAGCACCAGCACGCCGCTGGTATCCTTGTCGAGCCGGTGCACCAGGCGCGGCCGTTCCGCCGCCTCGAACTTCAGGCTGTCGAGCATGGCGTCGAGATTCTTGTCGAGACCGGTGCCGCCCTGGACCGCGAGCCCCGCCGGCTTGTCGATCACCAGGACGTCCGCGTCCTTGTAGAGCACGGCGTCGCGCAAGGTCTTCGCATCGCGCTCGGAAATAGGCTTGGGCTTCGGCGCACTGCGCGGTTTATCGGCGTCCTGCGCGGGCGCGATCGGTGGGACACGAATGATTTGCCCGGCCTCGACCCGGTCGCTCGCCTTGGCGCGCTTGCCGTCGAGCCGGACCTGGCCGGTCCGGAGCAGCTTCTCCAGACGGCCGTGGTTGATCTCGGGGAAATGCTTCTTGAACCAGCGGTCCAGCCGCTGGTCGCCGTCATCAGCTTCGATCGTGATCTGCTGAACGCCGGCCAAGCTCAGGCGGCCTGGCGGTCGCGCTTCAGCCAGTTGAGAAGCTGCTCGCTGCTCATCAGGTAGACGCCGATCTGCGCGAGCTCGTCCAGTCCGGCATCCGTCGCGCCGGAGATGGCGTCGGTGGCGAGGACGATGCGGAAATCTCTGTTGGAAGCGGCATAGACCGTGGAGCGCGGAGAGGTCGAGAAATCGGTGCCGCAGATGACGATGGTGGTGATGCCGAGGGACTTCAGGTGATCTTCAAGCGGGGTCTGGAAGAAAGCGGAGAGGCGGGGCTTGTAGCACAGCCACTCGCGGTGGCCGACCTCTTGCAGCTTGCCGTCGAGCAGAAGGTCCGGCTCGAGGCGCTGGCCGAGGCTGGGTTTCAACTCGTCGATCAGCTCGGCACCCGAAGTGCCCGGCATGACGATGCGCTGGCCGGCCTCGATCGCCGCACGATGGCAGAGATCGACATTGGAGCCGTTGCAGCGATAAAGCCTGAGCGTGTGGACGATCGGTGCGCCGGCGGCGCGGAAGGCATCGGTCAAGCGGCGCATCGCCGGGATGGTGGAAAGTGCGCCACCGACCGTCGCCGGTGCATTGGGAAGGACAAAGTCGCGCTGCGCGTCGATGGTGATCAAAGCGACCCGTTCACGCTCCGGCGCCAGATACTCTTTCATACTGCCCCGAACCTCTTCGAACGGGCTCTTCCAAGTTGAGCCCTGCCAAATTCGCCGGAACCCTAGCCTCAGCGCCGAAGCCCTGGCAAGCCCACGCGGTGCATGGCTCAAGCGACTGCCATGCAAGGCTTTTTGTCTTGCTTGATGTCAGATAACTTTGGGCAGGTTTCGCACCGTTCAGTCGTTGTTCTCGTCATGGCTTCCGTCGGGGCGCTTTGCTCTCAAGCGATCCCAGTATTCGAGGCGCTTGATGATCTCGCGCTCGAAGCCGCGCTCCTTGGGCTGATAGAAGCGCCGCCGCGCCATGCCTTCAGGGAAGTAGTTCTGACCTGAAAAGCCTTCGGCGGTGTCGTGATCATATTCATAGCCCTTGCCGTAGCCGATCTCCTTCATGAGCCGGGTCGGCGCATTCAGGATGTGCTTGGGCGGCATCAGGGACCCGGTCTCTTTCGCGGCGCGAATGGCATCCTTGTAGGCCGTGTAGGCCGCGTTCGATTTGGGCGCGGTGCCGAGATAGATGACGCAATGCGCGATCGCGAGTTCGCCCTCCGGCGAGCCGAGGCGCTCATAGGTATCCCAGGCGGCGATCGCCTGAACCAGCGCATTGGGATCGGCGATGCCGATATCCTCGACCGCAAACCGCACCAGGCGCCGCGCGATGTAGAGCGGATCCTCGCCGCCCGCCAGCATGCGCGCCAGCCAATAGAGCGCGGCGTCGGTATCGGAACCGCGCAGGGATTTGTGGAGCGCGCTGATAAGGTTGTAATGGCCTTCCTGCGCCTTGTCGTAAAGCGGCGCCCGTTTCTGCACCGCCTTCGCGAGGCCGGCCGGATCGAGAACCTTCTCGGGCGGCAGACGGAACAGCTCCTCCGCCATGTTGAGGAGGTAGCGGCCATCGCCATCCGCCATGGCGCACAAGGCGGCCCGGGCATCGCCGTCGAGCGGCAAGCGCTGGTGCATGGTGGCTTCGGCGCGCTCGAGAAGCTGCTCCATCGCCGCGTCATCCAGGCGGTTCAGCACGAAGACTTGGCAGCGCGAGAGCAAGGCGCCGTTCAATTCGAACGACGGATTCTCGGTGGTGGCGCCGACCAGCACCACGGTGCCGTCCTCGACATAGGGCAGAAACCCGTCCTGCTGGGCGCGGTTGAAGCGATGGATCTCATCGACGAAGAGCAAGGTCCCCTCGCCCATCCGCCGCCGCTCGCGCGCCGCCTCGAACACCTTGCGCAGATCGGCGACGCCCGAGAAGACCGCCGAGAGCGGCTCGAAGGCGAGGCTCACCTGCTCGGCCAGCAGCCGCGCCATGGTGGTCTTGCCGCAGCCGGGCGGACCCCAGAGAATCATCGAGGAGATCTGGACGTTCTTCAGCATGCGGCCGATCGGCGCGTCGGGACCGATCAGGTGATCCTGGCCGACGACCTCCTCGAGCTTGCGCGGCCGCAAGCGGTCGGCCAACGGCCGCGGCGCGTTCTGCTCGAAGAGGCTCGCCACCTCAATGCACCTCGATGGTCTTGGTCTGGCCGTTGCGGCTGACCGTCAGGCTCCAGTCGTCGACCGGAACGGCGAGCGCGGCCACGACCTCGTCGACCGTGTAGACATCCTTGCCATTGATCTTGATCAAGAGATCGCCGGGCTCGAGACCGATCTTGTCGGGATAGGAGCCGCGGCGGATCTTCGAGATTGCGACGCCCTTCCATTCGCCGGTGCCGAGCTCATCGCTGACCGCCGGGGAGAGATTGACCACCACCGCGCCATTCAACGGCTGCTCGCCCTTGAGCTCGGTCTCATCGCGTGCCGGGACTTCCGGCGCCTCAATCAGCTTCACCGGCAGGTCGAGCTCCTTGCCTCGGCGGATGACGTTGAGCGAGGCCGTGCCGCCGACCTTCTGGGTCGCCAAGCGGAAACGCAGGCCGCCGGGATCGCCGACATTGCGGCCGTTGACGCCGACGATGACATCGCCCGGCTGGACGCCGGCGCGGTCGGATGGACCCAAGGGATAGACCTGCTGCACCACCACGCCGCCCGGATGCGGCAGGCCCATGCTGACGGCGATATCCGCGGTGAGCGCCTCGCCGGAGACGCCGATCCAGGGCTGCACCAGCTTGGCTCCGGTCGCCTCGGCATCGATGATGCGGGCCACCATGTTGGAAGGGATCGCGAAGCCGATGCCGATGCTGCCGCCGGTCTTGGAATAGATCGCGGTGTTGATGCCGACCAGCTTGCCGTCGGTGCCGACGAGCGCGCCGCCGGAATTGCCCGGATTGATCGCCGCGTCGGTCTGGATGTAGTAGCCGTAGTCGCCGACGCCGATGTTGGTGCGCGCCAGCGCCGAGACGATGCCCATGGTGACGGTTTGGCCGACGCCGAACGGATTGCCGATCGCCAGCACCAGGTCGCCGACATTGATGTCGTCTGAATCTTTAAGCTCCAGCGTCGGCAGGGCCTCACCCTTGGTCTCGATTTTCAGGATGCCGATGTCGAACTTCTCGTCGGCGGCGATCACCTGCGCCGGAAACTCACGGCCGTCGGAGAGAACGACGCGGATCTCGTCGGCCTTGGCGATGACATGGTTGTTGGTGACGATGAGTCCGTCCGGCCGCACGATGACGCCGGAGCCCAGCGAGTTCTGCACCCGCTCCCGCGGCTGTTGCTGGCCGAAGAACTGCTGAAAGAAGGGATCGTCGAAGAACGGCGACATCGGCCGTTCCTTCACCACGGTGCGGGTGAAGACGTTCACCACGGCGGGTGCGGCCTTCTTCACCAGCGGCGCGAAGGTGAGCTCGATCTGGGTCTTGGTCTGGGGCACCGCTTCCTCGGCGAAGCCGGGGGCGGTGAGGATGGTTGCGAACGCGAAGGCAACAAGAAGTCGGAGCATCGTGGGTCTTTCAGTTCAGGGCTCTCTTGACTCAGTAAAGTGGCAACGCCGTGCCGAAAAAGCAAAAGGGGGGCGGCATTGCTGCCGCCCCCCTGCAATCGACGCAGCCGCAGCGCCTTACGCGGCTTCGGCTTCCTCGGTCTTCTTCTCCGCGGTCGGGCCGGAATCGGTGCCCTTGGCGGCGGGATCGCGGTCCACGAACTCGATGATCGCCATCGGCGCGGCGTCGCCGTAGCGGAAGCCGGCCTTCAGCACGCGGGTGTAGCCGCCCGGACGACCCTTGTAGCGGTCGGCCAGGACGGTCATCAGCTTCGCGACCAGCTTCTCATCCTGGAGGTGAGAGATGAGCTGGCGACGCGCATGGAGGCCGCCGCGCTTGCCGAGAGTGACCAGCTTTTCGACGACCGGACGCAGGTCCTTCGCCTTCGGCAGGGTGGTCTTGATCTGCTCATGCTTGATCAAGGCCTGGGCCAGGTTCATGAACAGCGCCTTGCGATGGGCCTTGGTCCGATTGAGCTTCCGCCCGGACATTCCGTGACGCATGGTTCCTCTCCTCTCTCACTGGCCTCCCGTCTTTCACGAGACGGCAAGACCGATTGCGCATCCTGGTCGCCGCGGCACCGCGGTGCCGTGAACGCCCAGGCGGGGCCGAATGGCCCCTCTTCGATTCAATCAGGGCCCGGGATGGCCCTTACGACTGGTTCTTTCAGTACGGCTCGTCGAGGCGCTTCGCGAGCTCCTCGATGTTCTCCGGCGGCCAGTTCGGGATTTCCATACCGAGATGGAGACCCATCTGCGCCAGCACTTCCTTGATCTCGTTCAACGACTTGCGGCCGAAGTTCGGGGTGCGGAGCATTTCCGCCTCGGTCTTCTGCACCAGATCGCCGATATAGACGATGTTGTCGTTCTTGAGGCAGTTGGCCGAACGTACCGAAAGCTCGAGCTCGTCCACCTTGCGCAGCAGGTTGCGGTTGAACGGCGGCTCGGAGGTCCGCTCCTCCGCCATGACGGCGGTCGGCTCTTCGAAGTTGATGAAGAGCTGGAGC